>Ga0315294_10006089_pt1 | contig 13247 bp, 16 predicted proteins | sample YL17G13_40_MG_FD_203626 | JGI IMG/M metagenome (GOLD analysis project Ga0315294, IMG submission 203626) | Sediment microbial communities from Yellowstone Lake, YNP, Wyoming, USA - YL17G13_40 | ecosystem: Environmental > Aquatic > Freshwater > Lake > Sediment | place: USA: Wyoming | collected... | reverse complement strand
TATCGACAAAAAACGAATTATAACACTGTTTTATTCGATAAATAACGTAATTTTTTTAAAAAATTAAAAAAATTCACATTGAATAAGATTTATATATTCATATTACTAATATCTTAATTACTGAGTGAGTAATATGAAAAATAAATTTGAGTTAGATGTTATAAAAATACTTAAGGATAATAATTTTAAGATTATTGATGAAAATCCTAAATATGTTGATGTCATGGTTGAAAGAGATAATAAGAAAATAGCAATTGAGATAAAAAATGAAAGTGATCCCACCCTTTTCTTACCTAAGGCTTTTGGGCAACTAATGGCCTCAAAATACATTTATGAAACTAATGAAGAATGGTTGGTAATAAGCAGTAAGCTTTTGGACTCAGAATACCTTAAAGTCATGAAAGATAACAACATAAAATTCTTTACTGTAGAAGGTAATAAGCTTGTAGAAATAAGGGATTTTCTAACAAGCAAAAGAGACAGAAAGATAAGAAGAGGTATTGATTTTGAAAAGATAACTAAAATTTGGACTGTTTTAGCTCAAAGCGGTGATTGGATACATGTAGCTGAAATATCTAGGAGGACTAAAATGGATGAATGTACTGTAAGATGGTATCTAAATCACTATCTAAACAATGCTATAGATGAAGAAAGAATTGGACCCAAAATTAAACTAAGATTAATTAAATTGAAGCCTGGCTTGGCATTAGAATCGTATATTAAGGCTTTAAAATTCATAAAGGAGATAAAGTCTGGTAATGCTAAAAGATAGCGAAATTCATAAATTAATAGGAATACTTAGAAAACCAGAAATAATAAGAAGAAAGAAATTAGGGGTTTCTGCTGATCAGACCTTCATTTCCTCTTTTATAAAAAGGAATTATAATCAAACCAAGGAGCATGAAAGAATGAAAGATATTGTCGTTTCAAAACTCATTGAAGAAGGAATACCCTTAGATAATAATAATTGAAAAAAGCCCTCTTAAGGAATACAGATTTAAGCCTGATGTTACTTTGTTTAAAGATAACAAGTATGTGTTTTTTGAATGCCACTACCACGACGGTTGGTGTAAAGGCATTCCATCACATGTCTATAATAACATAGAAAAAACCAGATTTTTAGGTAAGATAATTATATGTCTTGAAAAACAAAGAAAGAAAAATATACATTTTTATATAAAAAGTTATAAGATTTTAAGTAAAGTTACTGAGATTTGGTTTTTAGATTTAAAAGAAAATAAAGTCGAGAAGTTTATTAATAATTAACTGTACTCTAATATTTGCCTTTGATTAGGCGAATATGAGCCTCTATTATGTCTTTCTATAGGAGCAAATACCACTGGTATCCTACCTATTTCATTTCTTATATCATTTCTAATTGCTGTTCTACACCCCTTCACGCTTCCTGGTATTACAACGCCTTCCTCTAAATTAAATGAAGAAGGTCTGGTTCCACTAGGAGTCGTTATATCATCTGATCGAATGTTGAAACCATATCTCCCTAGAATAAGTGATACATATTCGGTTAAGTTCTCTGCAGAGTGTACGGTTTCCATGCAATCTCCAGGCTTGCCTGGGCCCATAATTAATCTACCCATAATTATTATTACCATTTAGTAGTATTTATAATTTATTTATCTCCTTGGCTATCACTTCTAAACCTCCTTTATACTCTTCTACCCTACCTAGAACTGATACCTGATCTCCAACCTCTAAATCATAAACTTCGTCTATATTTGAGCTCTTAAAGGCTACTACAGATATCTCTCCAGATGTATCTGCAACCTTTAGGAAAGTGTGCCCATCCTTGCTAACGTAAATCGAGTTTACCATACCTGTAATTCTTTCTATCTGACCTTGTTTTAGCTCTGAAATCTTAACTGTGTTTTGCTCGTTATATCTTACTAAGAAGAATAAAGCTACTATTCCTATGGCAGCTACTGCAATTGATATTTTTATGATATCCATAACCTTAGTAAAACCGTTTGGAAAATGAACTTTCCTTACTACTTTTAGTGGTAATACCATATAGTTTTATATACTACTTATAAGTAACTATTTTATATGTCTTGCAACGAAGTTAATGATAGAGCAATTCAATATGGAGAACGTATAGGCATGAATATGGCAACTGCATATATGAATGGAAATATGACAGCTTTAGGTGCTGCTTCTAACGATTTGTGTAATATTAGGACAGCAATAGAAAAAAATCCTGATTCTTTAACGAGATACTTTACCAAGAGAGATATTAATCTGGGTGTTAATTTAGCTCTTGCTTCAAAAGGAACAGAGAGAAAGATATCATAATTAGATTTTAATGCTAAATACTTCTTCATATACAGGCCCGTTAGGAGATAATTTAGATTGAAACATTGTAATTTTATTTATCATCATTTTACCAACTTCTATGTCTTCTAATTCCTTTAGAAGGACTATCATCTCATTCTTATTTCTTCCTGATCTTACTCTGCCTAAAGTCAAATGAGGTACGAACTTTTCTTTGTTTTCAAAACCTAAGGATTCTAATGCATTTTCTATCATTTCAGCTAACGAAGCTAGGGTTTGATAGCCTTCTTTCACTCCTAACCAAATAATTCTTACATAGCTCTTACTTGGGAAAGCTCCTACTCCTGTTATTTTTATTTCAAAAGGTTGGAATTGTTTAAAAAGGTCTTCTACAACTTTCTTTACTTTTTCCATGTCTTCATCGCTTATTTCCTCAAAGAAATTCAAGTTAAAATGTAAGTTTTCCCTTTCAACGAACTTGACATCAAAATCAGAAAACCTGTCTTGGATTGCTTCTATTCTTGGTTTTAACTCATCAGGAATTGATATACCTAGAAATGCACGCATAATTTTTTATTTAATTTCATTATTAATAAGCATTTTGATATTTCCAGAAGAAAAATGTGTTTTGCAATACCTAAAACTATATAAATGTTTAGTAACAGTAATCTATTACTTGTGTTAAAAAATTAGAAAAACACAACATCTTGTGATTTAAAGATAATAAACCTAAGAAGTTGTGTTTTGAAATTAAACTCTTTAAAAATTAAGGTATGATTAGCTTGAAATGCCCATTTTGCTCTTCTGACGAAACGAAAGTAATCGATAAAAGAGTAGATGAGGATATCGGAGCCAACAAGAGGCGCAGAGAATGCTTAAAGTGCGACAGAAGGTTCACGACCTATGAAAAGGTAGAGATAGAAGACATGGTTGTCATCAAGAAGGATGGCAGAAGAGAGCCTTTCAGCAAGGAAAAAATAAAGAAAGGTGTCATCAGGGCCTGCGAAAAGCTTCCTGTTTCTTACAAAACTATAGAAAAGCTTATAGACGATATAGAATCTGAATTAAGAAGCCTCGGTCAAGAGGAAATACCTACTACTGAAATAGGAGACGTCGTAATGAAAAAACTTAAGGAAATAAATGAGGTTGCTTATGTAAGGTTTGCCTCTTATTACAAGTCTTTTACAGACATAACATCTTTCCGAAAATCTTTAGATTCAGTAAACGTCATATCAGAAGAGCAAACTAAAGACTCTACTGATATCCACTTGTTTGTTTCAGCACCAACTCAAGGTTTAACTTCCAAGTGGGATAGGCAAAAAATAATAGAAGCCTTAATGAACGAGACTGGAATCACTAAGGAAGAAGCTGAAAGTATAGCAGTATCAGTTGAAAAGAAAGTCTTGGGCTCTGGGATGAAAACAATCACAGTAAGCTTGGTGAGAGAGCTCGTTGATAATGAACTTTTTGAGAGAGGACTAGGAAAGAAACTAGAAAAGCAGCAAACCCTTGGAATACCAAGCTTTAATTTGAACCAAATAATATTCACAAAAAGCAATGAAAACAGTAACATTACTGCAAACAACCCAGAAGCAGTTAACATGGAAATAGCTGAGGTCATACTTAAGCAGTACGCATTAAAAGAAATATTTTCTAAAGACGTGGCTGATGCGCATATGAGTGGAGCAATGCATATACACAACTTAGGAATGCCTATAAGAGTTTATTGCTCAGCACACTCGCCTGAGTATTTGAAAAAATATGGATTAAGACTGCTAAACCTGTCAACAGCATCTACGCCAGCAAAGTATGCTGGCACATTGACTGGCCATATAAACACATTCTTAGCTTCTATGCAAGCTTATTATGCAGGAGCTTTGGGCCTTGCTTACATAAACATATTCTATGCACCGTTACTCGTAGGGTATGATTATAAGAAATTAAAACAAGAAGCACAATATTTGATTTTCTCATGTTCTCAGAATGCATTTTCAAGAGGTGGTCAGACTTTATTTATAGACTTTAACATCCATCTAGGAATCCCTTCTTATCTTAAGAACGTACCAGCTATAGGAGCTAGCGGGAAATATATGCATAAAATGCCAAATGACTCGATAAAGTATTTAGACGAGGTTCCAAGAGATGAAAAAGGAGACCTGGTCCAACCAAAAGATGGGAGGATCTTAACTTATAGTGATTTTGAGCATGAAGCACAAGCATTTGCAAAAGCAATGATGGAAGTTTGGATGGCTGGTGACTCTGATGGAAAGCCGTTCCCATTTCCAAAATTCAACTTACATATTAATAATGAGACTTTCACTGACCCAAAACAAAATGAATTATTTAAGTTTGCATGCAAAGTTTCTTCTACCAATGGAACAACATACTTCGTCTTTGATAGAGAGGATGCAACATTAAGCCAATGTTGTAGGCTTAAAACAAAAATAACTGACAACTATATGATACAGCACCCAGAGTCTATGCGATTCTGTGGATTCTTGAATGTAACATTGAACTTGCCACAAGCAGCATATAGAGCTGAAGGTGATTTGGAAAAAACAATTGAAGAAGTAAAAAAGACTATGGATATTGCTGCAAAGGCCCATTTGCAAAAGAAGAATTTTGTAAGAAAAATATCTAGCCAACCTGGCGCTCCACTTTGGCAATTAGGCATGGCAACTCCTGATGGAAAGCCTTATGTTGACTTAGAAAAGGTAACACACATCATAGGACTGATTGGTCTTAACGAGTGTGTTAAAAGAGTCACAGGACAGGAACTTCACGAAAGTGATGAAGCATACAAAATAGGACTGAAAATCATTTCAGCGATGTATTTCAAATGCAAAGAACTTGAAAAGGAACTAGGAGTTAAATTCACTCTTGAAGAGACCCCTGCAGAAAGCACCTCATTAAGACTTGCAAAGCTTGACATGGTAAAATACCCTGAGGCAAAGGACTACATAAGAGGTAACATGGAAAATGGAGAAGTATATTATACGAACAGCATACATTTTGTGCCAGACGCACCGTTATCTATAATTGAAAGAATAGACAAGCAAGGAAAGTTCAATTCTCTAATAGAGTCTGGTTCAATAACTCACTTGTTTGTAGGCGAACATTTACCTAACGCAGATTCTATAGCAAACCTAGTCAAAAAAACATGGGATAACACACAATCTGCTCAAATCGTCTTCTCTCCTGAATTCACAGTATGCGATGACTGCAAGAAAGTTACACTAGGATACAAGAGAAACAATGAAGCCAATTGCAAATTCTGCGGCAGCGATAATATTTATGGTATAAGCAGAGTCGTCGGATACTACTCAATAATTGGTGGAAAGAAAGGTGGAAGGGAATTTGAAGGCTGGATAAAAAGCAAGCAAGGAGAATTCAAAGACAGACAAAAAGGAAACTATGGTGTTGTAAATGCAAATCAAAATATTTTGGCAACCTGAATGTTCCAAGTGCCCACAAGCAAAGGAACTTGGAGAGAAATTAAAGAAAGACGGACTAGAAGTCGAACTATTTAACGTAAAGGAAGTTGATGGTCTTTCCGAGTCTTTGTTTTATGATGTATTATCGACCCCATCTGTTGTCATTGTTGATGAGGGAGAGAAAAAGGCTGCCTGGTATGGAAACGTCCCAGATTTAAAAGATATAAAAGATTTTCTATGAAAATAAAAGGGTTTATAAAAAATACCTTCATCGAATATCCTGGAAAGATTGCTTCAATGATATTCTTACCTAGCTGTAATTTTAGATGCTCTTTCTGCTTCAACCCAGAGCTTATACTAGAGAGCGATAAAATAAAAGATGTCGACGAGAAGGAAGTCTTTGGATTCTTAGAAAAGCAGAAAAAATGGATTGACGCTGTTGTAATAAGTGGCGGCGAGCCGACTTTGCATAAAGACTTGCCAGAGTTTATCAAGAAGATAAAATCATTGGGTTATTTGGTGAGAATCTATACCAATGGAACCAACCCTGAAATGCTGAAGCAATTGATTGACAAAAAACTGATAGACTCGATTGCAATGGACATCAAGGCACCTTTAACAGAAAATAGTTATGAAGCTATAACAAATGTCAAAGGTATGATAGAAAAAGTAAAGAAAAGCATTTCATTGATAATGGAATCTGACTTGGACTATGAGTTTAGGACAACTGTCGTGCCAACTATGCATTCGGAAAAGGACATAGAAGAGATTGCAAAATATGTTAAAGATGCTAGCTTATTTGTCTTACAGAAATTCCTTCCTGAAAACGCTTTGGATGCTAGACTGAAAAAAATGAAAACGCAGAACGATGAAGAAATGGAAAAACTTGCTAACATTGCTAGGAAGTATGTCAAGAACGTAAGTTGGCGTTAGTTGTTTCATCAGGTTATTTTCATATATATCAGATTTTGTACATACATTTTGACGTTACTTTCATATAGCCATACCAATAACTATATTGAAAGTCGTAACTATTTTATTTGATTTCAAATTGATTTGAGTATAAGATATTTTCAAACATTGGAAGTTGAGAAAGACCAATTTTAGAAGCTATTCTGTAAGTACCACTTGTAGCTAAAATAAACGTAGAATTTTTTAAGTTGTAACTTCCATCAGGATTTAACGAGAGTTCTGGACTGCAGTAAGTCCACATTTTTTGATTCCAAGTAAAATTAATTGATTTATGGGGCTCTATTATAGGACCTCCAGCACCACCATAACATGTTGGGTCGCAACTACATCTATAACCAGTAGAAGACCACAAATTTACCCATTGTTCATTTTCAAGTTTCTCAACGCCTCTGTAAACATCCATTATGCCAATATTTTCTTTCATATTATTTGTTATCTTTATAACTATTTCTTCACCTTTATCATACTGCTCCTTATTTGTAACAATTGTTGTATCAATAACTTTAACAGTAAATTCATTTGAATAGGCGCCAGTTTCATTTTTACAATAAGGTCCGGTTCCTGTTTTCTTTTTTATATCTTCAAAATCAGATTCTTTACAGCCAAGTCTTATACTAATTCCTAAGCGATAATTACCAGAATATCCTAAATTTAGACTAAAGCTCTCTTCTGACTCCATCTTTATTTCTTTAAATCTTCTCTCTTCGCATACAGGAGTTCCGCTAGCAGTTTTCCAAATTCCAACTATCTTTGTTTCTTCAAGAGAATAAAGTATCCAATATTCTGTGCCTAAAGGTTTACATTCCAAAAGAAAAATACTTTCGTTTAGTTGATTGTAAATAGTAAAATTTACAGTTTCTCCTAGTTCATATTCTATTTTATCTGTAGTAATAATAACCCCTTTAGCTTCTGAATAAGGTTGCTTAATACAACCACTAATCAGAACAAGTCCGATTAATAATAAAAAAAGTTTATACATCTTCTTCATATCTCTAATTTAGAAATTCCAAAATAAAAACATATGCAAAAACAGAGATATGCCACCGATATATTTCTGAACAGAAAGGTTGTATATAAAAGGGGTTGTTATTTTCATATAACGTATGGAAACTACATTTTTGGCATTGTTATGTTAACATTCTTTACCAGGACATGCGGTGTAAGAACCGGAGACTGACCTTCCAGCCCCCACCAAATAATCCATTCAGGTTTGTTCGCCAAGTCAGAAAAATTCTCTAAGATTCTTTGAAGGTTATCAGTAATTCTTATCCCTTTCAAAGATTTTACGATTTCTCCATTCTTTATCAGAAATATACCGTCTCGTGGTATGGTTGAGAAGTCACCTGACAAATAATTCTGAAACCTAGTGTACCAAACATTAGTAACATACATGCCGCTATCAATTTCTTTTATTATTTTCTCTTTTGTAATATTTCCTTCTTTCAGGATTGTATTAGTCGGAGACGGTGCAATCAAGCCTGCATTAGAAGTGGTCTCAGTTTTATACTTCTTTGCTGTAGAAGTGTTGTGTAAATATTTTTTTAGAACTCCTTTTTCAATTATGCTCGTTGTTTGTGTAGGAGCTCCTTCATCATCAAACACACTAGAGAAATAACCGTTCTCCTTTCTACCATCATCAATCAAATTAACGATCGGACTTCCAATCTTCTTGTTTAACTTGTCTTTAAGGAATGAGAATCCAGAGTCTATCATAAATGCAGAAGCAGACCTGCTTGTAAGGTTCAATAGATTAGCTATGGCAATTGGCTCGAATAATATATCAAACTTTCCTTCTTCAGCTTTTTCAGGGTTCTTAGCAAGTTTAGATATTTCACCAGCCCTTCTTCCTAATTCTTCTGGTTTTATTTTACTTAAGACCCGAGAGCATGATGCAGCATGACCAGATTCGTCATCTGTATTAAAGGCACGGATGGACAACTGGATAGAAGTTGCTTTCTCGTTCGCAGAAACATTGTTTGAAGTCTCTAAGCTTCTTTCGCTATAGCTTGTATAAAGAATACCTGCAGTATTCTTGCTATTCTCAAGAGCGGAATTAATCATTGATTCGACTATGTCAGTTGTATCTGCACTAATTATCTTCTTGTCAAATGACTTTGCTATCTGTTTGTATCTGAAAGGGCCTTCAGCTATTCCAAGATAGTTCTTATTTTCTTGAAGCATTTTTGCGTTCTTGATCATACTCCTTATAGAATTTTTCAAAGCTTCCTCAGAGGTATCAAAAAGAACTGTAGTAATGACTTTTTTCTTACAAGCTATGAATATCTTGCAGCTTTCCATGTTCCATTTCTGTGAAACAGCTATGCTGTTATTTGCAAACTTAATTTGCTTTGTCTCGCCTACATTCTTCTCAATAATAACATCGCCTGCACCTTCTTTCAAAGCAAATTTTATTAAATTCATAATTACACCAAAGCGTTTTTTAATAATTTAATTGTACCGTATTTTTTAGGGTCTATTTTACCTTCTAAATTGCCTTCAGGATGTGGGCTGAAAAGTATTATAGAACCCTTCCCATACTTGGATGAAATAATTGCTGTATTGTTATTTTCATATTTTGCAATAACTTTCATTTTTTTGTTTGATTTGAAAACAGGACCGTTCATATACCATATTTTCATTTTATGAGGACAGCCATTAGATAACGCATGCTTTGACAGTTTGATTTCTCTTATTCTTCCTGGTAAGATTTTTCTAATCTCCATTTCAGCAGTCGGATTAGCCAAGCCCAAGCCAGTGAAATCGCTTTCATCAGTCTTAAACTTCTTTGATGCTAAATAAGCTCCAGCACAAATGCCGATATATTTCCCGCCGTTGCTTACAAACTTTCTTATTTTATTATAACCCTTTTTTCTTAAGCTATATGCATACTTTTCAGGCCAACCACCTGGAACAATAAATGCAGAAAAATTATCTAATTTGCCTTGAAAAACACCTTTTTCATCAATTTCTTGAAACGGAATTTTTATTTTTCTAAGTGCTATCATCACATCTTTTGAAAGTGATGCTCCTTTACCAGTATAAATTGCAACTTTCATGTCTACACCAAAATAATATTCCTTAATCTTATATGAGGCCCACCAAACCAAACTGGAACTCCTTGCATCGGATCTCCTTTACCACAGTTGCCTGCAACAAAATCCAAGTCTTTACCAACTGCATCAATTGAACTCCAGAACTTCGGAGTAGTTATCTCTAAAGCAGGCCTTTTCACTAACTGTTTTAATTCACCATTCTCTATCATGTAAGCTTCTAACCCAGTGTACTTCTGGTTGAATCTTTTGTCATCAATGTTCCATTCCATGTAAGTTTTAATATAAACCCCATTCTTGATTGATTCTAATAATTCCTCAAAACTATGATTGCCTGGCACAACAAAAGTATTTGCCATTCTCACTAATGGCTCGTTATACCATGCGTTTGCACGAGCAGAACCGTTGCTCTGTGTTTTTAATTCAAAAGCAGTTTCCCTATTTTGTAAAAACGAATTTATCAACCCGTTTTTAATCAGAATTCTTCTTTCAGCTCTCATCCCTTCCTCATCATAAAGATAATAACCGTAACTATTAGGCAAAGTTGGGTCATCTGCAACGCTCACGACATCGCTCCCAATTTTTTGACCTAGCATATCTGTTGTAACAAAAGACTTGCCTGCCTGAGCTGCTTCTCTGCCTAGAATTCTATCTGCCTCGTAAGGATGGCCACAGCTCTCATGAGAGGCTATGCCAACAATCTCAGGAGCAAGTATCACATCATACTTACCTTTAACAAGCTTCTTTGCTTTTGAAAGTTTAGCAAGCATATCCGCCTCGTCAGATAACTTATCGATTAAATTCCAACTGTTAAATATCTCCCAACCACCAGAGCCGCCGTATTGAAAGGACCTTTGTTCGCTGTCGCCGTTTGCAACCAGAGTTAGGGCATATTCAAATCCGATTCTTGGTATTTTAGAAATTATCCTAGAGCCTTCTGAGTTAGCATAAATCTTTTCTTTTATTTCGTCATACAGCTCAAAATATCTCATTGTCAATTTTTTGCTAAGCAATGATTTTTCTAAATCGAAAATAGCTTTTATCTTTTCCTCTTGGCTAACGTTCTCTAAATTAATCTTTTGCTTGACTTCGTAATTACAGCCAAAAACCTTTTCTTTTGAAAAGTCTATTGGCTTTTTAAGAATCTTAGTTGAGGTCTTATTGATAGTCTCGTCTATTAGCGCTTTCAGTTTAGCAAATTCAAGAGTGTTAGAATAAAGCGTTCCTAAAAATCCTTTTTTCAAATATCTTATTGCTATCCCAAAAGTCTTTGAAATATCAGTAGCTTCCAGAACGCCGTTCTTAACAATAAATCTGCTTCCACTAGTATTCTCATATCTAACTTCTGCATAGTCTGCTAGGCCTTCTACATACTTCAATACCCTTCCAACTATATCAAGCATTTCTATAGTTTATTTTAATCATATATTAAATTTACTTCAAATCTTGTATTGTTAAGACTACCATGCCTTCAGGCGTTCTTATTCTTCCTACCTTCATTCCAATAACATATTTCACGCCGTTGCTTGCACATTGGTTGATAAGCTTTTGATCTACATCGCCATCAAGTACTATAACCTCTGCATCCAGTTCTCGCATTGCTGAAAACATTTCCTTTATTGGAACTCTTCCTAATATTTCTAACGACCCATCCAAGAAGCAAGCTGCCCTAGTTCCTGTTAAATCCTCTAGAACTTCTCTGAATCTTTGTAGTTTGTCAAACTCAATGCCTGATTTGTATGTAGGGGTCACTTTTTCAATTGCTACCTGCTCTTCTTTTACAGCAGCTGGCTTCGTTTGTTCAGTTGGTTCCTTTGCTCTTAAGCATTGGAATATCTCTTTCTTACCTAGTTCCTCTACTTCCTTTCCTCTCGGTGCTCTTGCAACAAAGTCTATCTCAGCGACTGATAAAAGTTCTTTTAGAATCAAATCACCGCCTCTGTCGCCATCTAGAAAGGCAGTCGCTGTTTTTTGCTTTGAAATATCTACAATCGGCTTTGGAACTGATGTTCCTTCAATTGCAATCACGTTTTTTATTCCATTCCTTAATAACACTAGAACATCTGCCCTACCTTCCACGATAATTACAGAGTCATATGTATCTAGATTTGGACCTGCTGGCAAACCTTTGTAATCTCCAATCTCTGCTACTCTTACTGCTTCTTTAATTTGCTCTGCTATTTGCTGAGGATCTGAGAACCCTTCTTCAAACATCCTTCCTAGAAGGTCCTTTGCTCTGCTTATGACATAATTTCTTTTTGCAATCCTAACGTCCTCGATTTTATCAATGTAAATCTTTGCATTGCATGGCCCTACTCTTTCTATTGTTTCTATACAAGCTGCTATTAAAGCAGTCTCAGAACTGTCCAAAGAAGATGGGACAGATATTATGCCTGATGCCTTACCGTTTATATTTTTTATTTCAACATCAATTCTTCCAATTCTTCCTGTTTTTTGCAATTCCCTAAGTTCCATATCAGGCCCTAGCAAACCTTCAGTTTGGCCAAACACAGCGCCAATAACATCCGGCTTTTCTACAGTCCCGTCTGCCTCGAATTTAGCATAAATTGTATATTTTGAAGTTGCTTGCGCAAGTTTACTCATATATAACACCTCTTAATTCCTCAATTTTTTTGATTTTTAATTTAGCAAACATTAAACCGATTTTTCTTCTGGTTTCTTTATCTGCTTTTTTGCCGAGATGTTGAAGAAATATGTTAAGTTTCTTTGCTATTTGTTTACCTTCAGAGTCAAAGTCTGTTAGTATTAGCACTTCGTTCTCTTTCAGGCTTTCCGCTGTTTCATAAAGCCCTTTTTCAATTGTAATTATATTAGTGAAACTCAATGAGCATAAAACTTTTTTATCTCTTTTTCCTTCAACTATTGTATGCTTATCCTTGTTTTTCTCAAGGACCTCTAATAATTCTTCAACCTCTTGGTTTATCATAAGTATATTTTAAAAGTATTTAAATTTATGATTTTTGCTATATTAAGTTATCTCTATAACGACAAGAAAAAATGTGCTTGACAACTTTTGCTAGGTTATGCAAATATTTGATGAAGTTGTTATTTCTGTCTTGCATAGTTCCAGTCGCTCATACTAATAGAGGTTTGCTTTAGTTCCAAAATGTCATCACCCAAAAGTCTATAGTGCATATAAACCGTACCATTGGAAGCAGTCTACCTGAACTGTGGGTCAATATTAGTCATTTTTATAGAACTCTTATTCAATATTTCATAAATAAGTCTATTTCCAGAAGCGATTGTACCGTTTGAGTATCCTGCTTGCGTAACTAAATTTTTATTTTCATTTCTAGTATGGGAACATATTTTCGGATTAAGGCATAATTATTTAAACTGTTAATTCTATCATCTTCATATAAAATAAAGGAGAATTTAAATGCCATTTGAAAATAGACGATTCGGAAACAGAGGCAGTAGCTTTGATAGAGGTCCAAGGGAAATGCACAAAGCTGTTTGTTCTGAGTGCAGAAAGGAATGT
>Ga0315294_10006086_pt1 | contig 13250 bp, 12 predicted proteins | sample YL17G13_40_MG_FD_203626 | JGI IMG/M metagenome (GOLD analysis project Ga0315294, IMG submission 203626) | Sediment microbial communities from Yellowstone Lake, YNP, Wyoming, USA - YL17G13_40 | ecosystem: Environmental > Aquatic > Freshwater > Lake > Sediment | place: USA: Wyoming | collected... | reverse complement strand
TTGGCGATGTTGACCACAACGGCTCCGTTGACTGCGTTTATATATCCAGAGATGTCAACGACGCCAGATTTCTAAGAGTCATTTACAATTTTGGTGCAGCAGGAGGGTCCAAGGCGGCAAAGAAGAATTTACTTAAGACTACCGGCGAAGATGCTGGTGAAGCCGGGCCTGCTTTGGAACTGAAAAAACTTTCTTCCAATCCGGATGGTTTGAAAATACTCGATGTTGACCAGGACGGGCTGGAGGACGTTTTGATATTCTGCAAATACGAAAGTCCCATATTGGTCCATCAAACACAAAAAAGGAAATTTGAAGTAATCGATTCACCAAATGCGCAAGCCAGCCTGATTAAAGATGCGAGTCTGCGTTCAATAGCGGTTGCGGACGTGGACGGGCAAGGGGGTCAGGAGCTGCTGGTGGCCCAAAAGAACTTTGCGAGAAGCCTGGTTTTTTCAAAGGGTCGGAGCTGGAGTGTCATCGACCAATACAATGCCAAGAGCACAGAAAACGAGATATCGGCTGTTGCTGCTTTTGATATCGACGGCAAAGGCGTGAAAGGCAGGCCGGCCATTTTAATTTTGGACGGACAGAAAGGACAGCTTCAGATACTAAAGGCCGGTGATGATAAGACGTACCGGTTCGAGAAGGAATTAAATGTCGGCAGGTGGAACGCTGCGCGCAATCTAAAATGGCTGTTTGCACCACTCACGGGCGGCAATGCTAAAAGTATATTGCTATTTGACAGCGAGAAGTTTGCGCTAATCACACCGCCAAGCGGCAGCAATGTTCCAGAATATCTGGAACAGCAGTTCAGCTATGAGACAAAAATAAAAGACGGGATATACGGCAACCTTACAGGGGGCGATATCAACTCCGACGGGCGGGCTGACATTATTATGGTAGAGTACAATCAAAACCACATTGAAATACTTGCGTTAAATTCGGAGGGCAAGCCGATTCCCGCAATGCGGTTTAAGATATTCGAGCAGAAAAGTTATCGAGACGGCAAAGGCGGTGATAAGACCAGCGTTGAGCCGAGAGAGCTTGTGGTTGCAGACGTTACAGGCGACGGGAAAAACGATTTAGTGACGGTCATTCACGACCGTATAATCATCTATCCTCAAGACTGACAAATTGGTTAATTAGTGATCGGTTAATTGGTTAAATAGTGCTGCGTACCGCATATCTGGCATAAAGCAAAATGACCGGCAAAAAGAAGGTTTTTGTTGCGCTTAGCGGAGGGGTTGACAGTTCCACGGCTGCGGCGCTATTGCTTGAGGCAGGATTCGATTGTGCGGGGGTCTTTATGATTACCAACGACCGGGCTGGTCAGGCGCAGGGGGATGCGGAGAAAGTTGCGGGGAAACTGGGTATAAAACTTTATGTGCTGGACCTACGCGGCGAGTTTGAGCAAATCCTCAACTATTTTTGCAGCGAGTATAAACGCGGCAGGACACCAAACCCGTGTGTTTTGTGCAACAGAAGCATCAAATTCGGCAGGCTGCTGAGTTTTGCCCGAGATAATGGGGCAGAGTTGTTCGCAACAGGTCATTACGCCCGGATTCTGGAGTCTGGCTCCGCTTGGGGACACCTTACTCCGCCAGGGGACGCCTTACGGCGGGTGGGCTGTGCCGGTTTATACCAGGCGGCAGATGCCCGCAAAGACCAATCGTACGCCCTGGCGATGATTGATAAAAAAGTGCTGGCTTATACATTATTGCCGATGGGCGATTACTCGAAAGAGCAAACACGAGAGATGGCAAAAAAATTCGGTCTGGGGCTTGAGGGGAAAAAGGAATCGCAGGAGATATGTTTCATACCAGACAACGATTACGTAGCGGTACTTGAAGCGCTTTGGCCGGAACTTATACGCAAGGGAAAAATCGTTGACAGCACGGGGAAGGTTTTAGGAGAGCATAACGGGATACACAGATTCACCATCGGTCAACGGCAGGGTCTGCGAGTGGCGATGGGTAAGCCATATTATGTTGTGAGAATCGACGCTGAAACTAACACGGTCACACTTGGTCCGAAAGAAGAAGTAATGCACAAGAGGCTATCGGCAACGGGGGTGAATTGGCTGATTGACAGGCCACAGGCAAGTTTTCGGGCAAGGGTAAGAGTGCGCTACAATAATAGAGGCGCTCAAGCAACGGTTTTTCCCGAGGACGACAGCGTTACGGTTGAGTTTGATGAGCCGATAGCAGCTATAACGCCGGGCCAGTTGGCTGTTTTCTACATTCAGGAAGGCCAGAACAGCAGAGTCGCGGGCGGCGGGTGGATTAAAGATGCAACTGATTAACCGCTGATTCCCAAGTTGGTCTGAACTTTAATCTTTGGGCATGAAGACAAATGGTAACACTGTTTCATAATCAGGCAATCCATTTTGCAGGAAACCTGAGCTTTTCCTTATAAAAGGCTCGACAAACTTACTTAGTTGACCGCAAGTGTCTTTTGGGTATAATGGCTGCAAATTGGGCGTAGGCCCGGGAAATCATAAAGGTGTAAACACATTTAGATAAAGGCATTATATGCAGACGAGAACTGTGGGTGAGTTGGCTAAACACGTGGGCGGAAAAATCTGCGGGGACCCTAACCTGCCAATCAAATCGGCTTCGACACTCGAGCTGGCAGGAGAAAACGAAATCAGCTTCCTGGCAAATCGCAAATACGAGAACATGCTCCAAACCACCAAGGCAGGAGCAGTGGTGGTCGGCAAGGAAACAAAGGCAGCGGCTACGCTTTTGATAGCAGATGACCCATATTACGCCTTTGCACAAATTGTTATCCTGCTGCACGGGCACCGCCAACACAAAAAGACAGGGGTCAGCAGTAAGGCTTCGATAGCCAAGACCGCGGTGTTGGGAGCTGACTGCCAGATTCATGATTTTGTAACTGTCAGTGATAATGTAAAAATAGGGAACCGGTGCGTGCTTTATCCCGGCGTATTTATCGGTGCAGAAACAGAAATAGGTGACGATTGTATTTTGTATCCTAACGTTGTGATTTACGACAAGTGTAAGGTGGGGAACAGGGTGATTATTCAAGCCAACGCAACGGCAGGAGAAGATGGTTATGGATTTGCGACGCATAAAGGCGAGCACCATAAGATTCCACACATCGGCAGGACAATAATAGAGGATGACGTGGAGATTGGCTCAGGGTGCGGGATTGAACGGGGGACACTGGACGATACTATCATAGGCAAGGGAAGCAAGATTGGGGATTTGGTGGCAATAGGTCACGGAACAAAGGTCGGGCCATATTGTCTGCTGGTGGCTCAGGTAGGCGTCGCCGGCTCCACCACACTTGGTCATCACTGCGTAGCTGGGGGGCAAGTCGGCATTGCGGGCCATATCAACATAGGAAACGGCGTTATGATTGGGGCACAGGCAGGTGTGATTAATGACATTGACGATGCAAAGGTCGTGGTAGGGTCACCGGCAATTGATGCAGGTAAGGCAAAGCGTGCGTACAGCCTGCTGGAACATCTGCCTGAGATGCGACAGAGTATTCGCAAGATTGAAAAGCATCTGGCAAATCTGGAAAAACCACAGAAACCATAGTTTCAAATTATGGCGTCAGAGGAAAATATACTTGGGTTGATTGCCGGGGAGGGGAAGTTGCCGTTTCTAGTTGCAAGAGGAGCAAAAAAGGCAGGATTGAAAGTGGTTTGCGTGGGACTGGCAGAAAACGCGGAAGCTGGTTTGGCTGACGAGGTTGATATTTTTTACAGGGTTGCAATTGCCCGGCCGAGCAGCTGGATACGAAAGCTAAGGAAGCACAACATAACAGAAGCGATTATGGTCGGACGTGTCGCGAAAGGTCGGATTTTTACACCATGGCGAATCCTGCGGTATCTTCCAGATTGGCGGGCAATACGGATATGGTATTGGCGGCTGCTCGGCAAAAGCAAACAAAACGATATGCTTTTGCGGGCGCTGGCAGATGAGTTGGCCTGCGGTGGAATAGTATTGGAGGACTCTACAATGTACTGCAAGGAACATCTTGCAACAGCGGGAGCGATGACAAAAACACAGCCTGGCAAATCAGCTGAAGGTGACATCGAATTTGGCTGGCAAATAGTCAAAAAGCTCGGTGAGCTGGATATAGGACAGGCAATCGCGGTGAAGGAAAAAGAAGTAATCGCTGTTGAAGCGATAGAAGGTACGGCTGACATGATTGAGCGTGCGGGGCAATTGTGCAAATCAGGGGGATGGACACTTATCAAAGCCTCAAAACCAAGTCAGGACATGCGATTCGATGTGCCGTGCGTGGGACCTGATACGATTAGAAGCTTGGCGAAAAACGGAGCCAAATGTCTGGTTGTGGAAGCAGGTAAAACGATAATTATTGATAAGCCCGAGACAATAAAACTTGCCGATGAACTCGGTATTGTGGTGCTGGGGCGTTAAGTTATTAATGAACAAAGTTCCATTTCAACTTTTAATCAAGCAAAACCTCGGGGAAAAACAAACAGAATCTTTAATGTGCAGGGCCCTTTTACGAGCCATCCCAGGAAGACGAGAGATATACGACGCTTTATGGAACGACAGGGACGTGATTGTAAAAGTGTTCTCCCATCGAATCAAAGGCAAGTATCATCTCAAGAGAGAGTGGCGAGGGTTGACCTCGCTGCGGTCACGAGGGTTGAGTTCACCAGAGCCTTTATTCTACGGACAGACAAAGAGCGGCGGATGGGCGATGGTGACAGAAAAAATAGCAGGTTCGTCAACAGCTCTGGAAATTTTTGATAAGGCACAGGATTGGGCCAAAAAACTGGACTTATTAATTTTGGTCTGCAGGGAAATGGCAAAACAACACGGCAAGGGGGTCCTGCAAAAAGACCTGCATCTGGGAAATTTTCTGATGGGAGGTAACAGGGTCTTTGCGCTTGACACAGGACAGATGCGATTTATGCGGTGCGAAATTGACAGAAAAAGCAGTATCTCTCAGTTGGCGAGGCTGGCATGTTACTTGCCGGACAGCAACACAGAGGCTATGGTGAAACTCTGTGAGGAGTATTTTGATGCCCGCGGCTGGCGGTTTGAAAAACCGGACGAGATGATATTTCAAAAACAATTAACTGCGCACAGAAAAAAAGGAGTTAATCAGGGCCTTAAAAAATCTTTGCGAACAAGTAAGTGGCATTTGCGGATTAAAACCGGCGGGTACCTGGCTGTGTTCGATAAGAACTTTTGCACGGGGGCTGAGCCTGTCGATTTTATAGAACGAATAGACGCGATGATGGACAAGGGACGGATTCTTAAGAAAGGAAATACCTGTTATGTGTCCCATACAAGTTGGAACGGCAAAAACATTGTTGTCAAAAGATATAACCACAAAGGACTGATACATTCGCTGTGTCATACGATAAAACGGTCGCGTGCGCGTCGAGGGTGGCTAAACAGCCACCGGCTGCTGATGCTGAACATAGCTACGCCGAGGCCGCTTGCTTATATCGAACGGCACAAAGGGATGCTCGTATGGGATTCGTATCTGGTAACCGAATATATCCAGGGACAAAGGCTCTATGACTTTCTACGAGATAGTAATGTCACAAAAGAGAAACGCTCAACGGTAATTCAGCAAATCAGGGAGATACTCGATAAGCTGGGCAAATACCGTATCAGTCACGGCGACTTGAAACATTCCAACATCCTAATTACAGAAAATGGGCCTGTTCTGACAGACCTCGATGGAATGACTGTACATAAATGGAAGCGGTTATATAAGGTCAATCGGACCAAAGACCTTGCTCGACTGTCAATACCTGCTGAATAAATCTGCAGAAATTGTGCAGTAAAAGAGGAGAACGCTTTTGGCAATGATAAGCGTTGTAAGCTGCGTTAATGATTTTGAGAAGTACAACCGCTGTGTTGGGATTTCTTTTCAGGAGGAAGAAACCCTGGGCAGGGCAGAATTAGTAGCCATCGATAATACCGGCAACAGCCTTTCGGCGCCAGCGGCACTTAACCAGGGGCTCAAAAAGGCTCAAGGCGAGATTATCGTATTCTGCCACCAGGATGTGATATTTCCACAAGGATGGATTGAAAGGCTCTTTGAACAAATATCAATTGTCGAGAAAACACACAAGAACTGGGGTGTTTTGGGCACATTCGGCGTCACTCGAAACGGGATGTTTACAGGACATATAGTCGATTACTGCGGGCATTTTCACTGTCTGCCTCTGCCGGCTGAGGTCCAGTCTCTTGATGAACATTGTCTGATTATAAGAAAAGACAGCAATCTTAGCTTCGACGAAAAACTTGGCGGATTTCATCTTTACGGCACAGACATTTGTCTGGAGGCGATGGCCAGAGGGCTGATTAACTTTGCCATAGACGCCTGCGTTCATCATCTTTCGCCCGGCGGAAAAGTGGATGACAACTTCACCGAAATCATGAATCGGTTATACCTGAAATGGCAAGATAAAAATCCACCATTGTCCGTTGTCGAAACAACATGTAAGATGTGCAGACTTCAGGGCGGACTGAAAGGCCTGATTGCATACAGAATCGCCCGATTTAAAAGAAAACGCAGACGAAAAAAAATAAAACAACTGATAGAAGCAGGTTCCGACTACAAAAAACTTCGCCACGACAGTATTTAACATAAGAAAATGTTTAAGGATTAGCGTTGATGTCAGTTGATATTACCAACCTGGCAGATAAGCCTGTGGGGTATTTTTTATGCGACCGCAGTGAAATGCTGAAATACATCCCTGAAGGTGTAAAGACAACTTTGGAATTCGGCTGTGGTTTTGGAGGGTTTTCCGCTCTGGTTAAAAAACGGTTCGGCGCCGAAACGTGGGCGGTTGAAATAGATAAAGAAGCTGCCCAAAAATCCGCCGAAATACTCCACAGGGTAATCAACTCCGATGCTGTCGGAGCAATTGAAAAATTACCTGACAACTACTTTGACTGCATTATCTTCATAGACATCCTCGAACATCTGGCAGACCCTTATTTCCTTCTCGTAGCAATGAAAAAAAAATTAACCGACAGGGGCGTAATAGTAACATCGCTTCCGAACGTCAGGTATTACCACAATTACGTCGACTTTGCGATAAAGGGAAACTGGGACTATCAGGATGCAGGCACGCTTGACAAGACACACCTGAGATTTTTTACTTACAAGAGCATTCTGAAAATGTTCAAACAGCTTGACTTCAAAGTTCTGCTGATAGAGGGGATAAATAAGACCCGAAATAAAAAGCTAAGATTATTAAATATTTTGCTTTTCAAGATGTTGGAAGACCTGAAGTACCTGCAATTTGCTGTGGTAGTAAAACCAAAAGCCGTTCAAAACATATGAAACTTTCGGTTACCATAGTCAGCTGGAATGTGAAAGAAGAACTGGTCAACTGCCTTCGGTCCATAGAGGCCAACAGGCCCGGCTGTGAATTTGAAATAATCGTTGCCGATAATGCGAGCACCGACGGAACCATAGAAGCAGTCAGAAAAGATTTTCCGCAGGTCAGGTTAATCATCAACAAAAACAACCGAGGTTTTTCCGCAGCCAGTAATCAGGCGATAAAAATTGCGAAAGGTGAATATCTTTTTTTGTTGAATCCCGACACAGTTGTCCACAGATATTCGTTGGATAATTTAGTCGAGGTTTTAGATAAAAATCCTGATGTTGGAGCCTGTGGTCCTAAGCTCATTGACGAAGACAGTATAACCTACCGCTCAGTGGGCTATATTCCGACGTTTCGCTCAATTCTCTACGCGAAAACATTTTTCAGGATGCTGGGTATTTTTCGCGGCCATTACAAAAAACTTACAGCCGACAATCTCGACTACAACAGGCAGACAGATGCGGAACAACTCTCCGGTTCAGCATTGATGGTCAGGAGGTCTGTAATGGAGGAAATCGGCCTGTGGGACGAGAGCTTTTTTATGTACTACGAGGACGTTGATTTGTGTCTGCGAATCAGGAAAGCGGGCCGGCGGATTACATACGTGGGCGAATCTGTGATTACACATCTCGGAGGCAAATCATCCTCGCAGATATCGGCGGAAAAACGAATTATGCTTTACAGAAGTTTGTTTATTTATCTCAGAAAACACAAAGGCAAATCCAAAACCAGGCTCTTTGGTTTGATTTTCAAGCCGGGTGTTATCATCAGAGACATGCTGAACATCTTCTCGAACATCGTGACCTACATTACTTCTGCCGTATTATTTGACCGGCAAAAAACATCCAAATCGCTGACTAAGATTAAGAACTCAGCAATTTTTTTATCGCGATATTCCTGGCAGTTTCTTTTCAAAGTTTAATTCGGCAATCAGGCCAATTTTCTAACCATTGGGGTTAAAATACAGATAGGGGTATTTTTGAATGAGTTTGGTTATATACTTGGGATAAGTGTCATCAATTTGGACGAATTTGTGAGGAGGTCCTTTTTTCTTAAATAGACTTATTCGGTTGTCTTTGTAAATACCTTCAAACATATCGCCCCCTGATTCCATAGTTTTCTTTATAAAGTCGGCTGAATTAGTTCGTTCGGTGTTGATTTCGGTATGTGCCAAAGCTCTTACTTTTTCTATGATTCTATCAACACCACCCATATATGAAAAGTGCCAGCCACCGTCCTCGATATTCAAGAATGGGGTTTTAACTCTCATTCGGTTCCAAAATACTCTGCTTTTCAGCAGCCTGATTGTTTTGCCCCGTGCAGCCCTGAGCTGCTGAGGCGAAGGCAGATATTTTTTCCTTACAGCGATACTGCCGTTCCATAGAGTCCGAGTATTCAGACAATTGACATAATAATAGTATAATTTTTGTTCAAAACTGGCTGGTATCTTGATATTTGCGCATTGTTCTATTTTGCCAGGATTTGGAATTTCATCAAGGTCAGAGATGATTATAAGGTCATCTGGAGCAGCATCAACGATACCCCTACTTATGCAATCTCTCTGGTAGTTTTCCCGCACCCAAGCGTCAGGGCCATCCGGCAGGTCTGTGACTTTTACATAGATTATCTTATGCAGAAAGTCTTTAAATTTCTCTTTATTTTGTTCAAAGACAAAGTCTCTATCCTTATTTGTGTAAGTCTTGCTTGGCTCGACGAGCACGAAATAGTCCACGATGTCATTTAAGGTGTGTAATCGCAGCTCCAACAATTCCAATTCGTTAAAAAACGAAAAACAATCAAATATTTTCATCGTAATTTTTCCTCGTACTTAATTATTTGTTAGAAAATACAATCTACATGATACATCTTTCAAATACTCATATTTTATCAACAAACTCATAAACAGTCTTACAAGATTTTCCCTGACAATGCTTGTTTAAGACCTGAAAATATCCACAGTAACAGAACCTTGGGATTGGGACAGCGATAAAACGATTTGCGAAGATACCGAACGGCTGTGTCGAGGTCTTTTTCTTTAAGGGCATACTTTCCAACCCTGTATTCTTCACGGCCCAGCCTTCGCATGGCTATTCGTCGAGGAACAACTGCATCCCCGCCTTTCTGGTAAAAAAAGCGTTCAAGAACATGCAGCTCTACAAGTTGATTCTTTGCACAAAGGCATGAAAGATTTGTCGAGTGACGTCGCCTTTTGAATGTCGGCTCAGGTAATGCGATAAAACGATATTTAAGCGACAGGCGCAACCATAAATCATAATCTGTACAAACACGCAGTGATTCATCAAAACCACCCGCTTGTTCGACTACCCTTTTGGGAAACATCGAACCACAAGAGTGTATAAATATATTTTGAAAGAGGTATTTGGTTATATAACCACTATATAGTTTTCGTTTGCATCTGCCGTAGACTTTTCCATCCTGGTCTATTCGAAAGTACGGGCCATAAACAATCACATCATCAGTTTCTGCTTCCGCTGCTTTTACCATCCTCTCGACGGTATCAGGCATCAAAAGGTCGTCAGAGTCAACAAACGTTACAAATTTCCCCTGGGCGAGCTTTATCAATCTGTTTCTGGTAGCCGCCTCACCGATATTCTCCTGCCAGTAATATCTTAAATTCTTGTAACCGGCGCTCTTTACCGCATTCTCGGTGCCGTCTGTGGAACCATCATCAACTACTACAACTTCATAATCTTTATATGTCTGCGCATAGACACTGTCCAAAGTCTGGCGCAGATAATTTTTCCGATTGTAAGTAGCGATGCAAATGCTGACTTTAGGATTCATAAAAAGCTCTCTTTTTTGCACAAGCTGTCAAAGTGTCCATGGAGCGCTGTAAGTTCCAGTTTCTATAATATCTAAGACATATTTTACCATTTTTTCACATTTAAACTCAGTCTGAGCACGCTGCATACCCGCATCAGCAATTTTGATTCTTTCGTTATCATGATTCAGATACCAATTTGCCAAATCAAAGAATTCTTCCGCCGTATCAAAATATCTCAGGTGCACGCCGTCTTTGAAAAGCAGGTCCGAATCAGGGACTCTCTTGGCCAGGACAAAAGTACCACAAGCGAGGTACTGGGTAAAACGGTCTGAGTGATACAATCTGATGTCGTTGGCTGCGTTTATGCTCAATCCTATACGGGCACCGCTTATTGCATAGAAGTAATCAACACCCCCAATGTCTGGCCGGCCACAACAGCCATAAACAGCACAATTCTTCATCGCCAGGAGTTTTGCAATTAGTTGAGGTCTTATGTCTTCTGTGGGATAGTTTTTATGTTTGATTTTGCCCGTGAACAAAACATCGCTTTTCCATTCAGCCGAAACCTCGTAGCGATGTTCTATATCAGGGTCGCACATATTCGGCACAAATACGCAGCGAACACCCGCATCTTTGTATATTTGCTGGCCGGTACCGGCAAAGGTGGTCAGCACGACATCAAGCTTTGCGGCAGCTTCGAGTCGATTTTTATGAAGCTCGGGCCACAGGTCCACATCTATGCCCATGAAAAAAGCGTTAGGAGCAGCTTGTCGCATTAATGTAATGGTTTTGGCGTCCAGAAACTTGGCGAAACCGACATGTACGATATCAGGGCTATAGTTTTTTATCTGTTTAGCCAATAGTTTATCGACACGTGATTTATACAACCAACCGGCCCAGCTTCTACTTTTGATGGGACTAATCAGGCCAAGTGCATTATTGTAACTAAAGACCTGTATATCATGACCAAGCCGGATAAAACCCTTGATATACTTGCGAAGCACCTCCAATAACAGGTCATTCGTAAAACCTTTGGTATCGGCAACAAAAAATATACGTTTGGCTTTTAACATTGTCGGCCCACAAATTATTATTTGCTATTTATCTAAAGAACCATTTTCAAGTATAGAGATGATCTCGTCCGATTGCATTAGAGCAGTGATAAGCTTGTTGCACTTTCTTATTGTTTTTTTTCGAAGAGTAAATTCCTGAGGGGTGACGGTCTGGGTGGCGTGGGCAAGATGTATGATATACTGACCCATTACAGAAGAGGGGAGCTCAACGGTTTTGTAGCCACGGTCAACTAATTCAAAATACAACTTTTTGCCGGATGTCAGACCTTCGTTTCTGCCCATAAGGAACGAGAGATTCTCACGGCGCAAGATATCTGTTCGGTAAAGGCAGCAAATGGTACGATTGTAATAGCGGTGCTTGCCAACCGGGTCTGGCTCTCGGAAAAGCTTTCGCTTAAAGGTCCGAAAATCAGTTGCAGTTTTGAGCAAAACACGCCATTTCGGTATCAATTCGACCTTTCCGGAACCGACACAGGCGATTTCCGTCGCTCGTCGCTCGTGGCTCGTCGCTCGTGAAGCATTATTTTCGCCCGAGTCAAAATAACTTACCATGTCGGTTAGCCAGTCGGCTTTTTGGACAATGACATCCGAGTGCATTGAGATGAAGAATTCGGTACTACAATTTTCCAGACCAAGGTCAAGAGCTGCCGCGTGTGAATAGCCGCCAGATGGCTCATTTTCAGTGCTGCGCTCGATTAAACGGATCCACTTGAGGGACCTGAGATACTCCAGAGACTGGTCCTGTGAATCGTTGTCAACAACGATAACCTCATAAGGGTAGTTTGTGAACTTGCGAATGCTGCGCAGACAGAGCCTTGTCAGGTCAAAGGTTTTGTAATTTACAACGCATATAGTAGCTTTGCCTTTTATCAAATCCGGCATTGGTGCAGTTTGGCCTCCGCCTTTTTAGCGATTTGAGTACATGGAATCGTAATATTTCTGATAGTCACCAGAAACAACATTGCGCAGCCACTTCTGGTTTTGCAGATACCAGTCTATTGTTTTTCTGATACCCTGTTCAAAACTGACTGAGGGGCGCCAATTAAGTTCGCTGATTATTTTTGTTGCATCGATGGCGTATCTTCGGTCGTGACCGGGCCTATCCTTTACATGCTTAATGAGCGACTCTGGTTTTTTCAGTTGGCCAAGGATTAACCCTATCACTTCCAGATTTGTTTTTTCGTTACAGCCGCCAATATTGTAAATCTCTCCGGGCGATGCTTCGGTCAATACTTTCCAAACTGCGGTGCAATGGTCATACACATACAACCAATCCCGGACATATAAGCCGTCGCCGTAAACTGGCAAATCTTTATCGTTCAAAGCATTGTTAATCATCAGGGGAATCATTTTCTCGGGGAACTGATATTCACCGTAGTTATTTGAGCATCTGGTTATATTAATTTTGAGTCCCCAGGTGTGGCCAAAGGCTTTCACCAAATGGTCTGCGGCGGCTTTACTGGCTGAATACGGCGAATTTGGACTCAGGGGAGTGTGTTCAGTAAACTTGCCCGTTGGGCCGAGCTCGCCATAAACTTCATCTGTGGAAATCTGAACAAACCGCTGGAGTTTTTTGTCACGTGCGGCTTCAAGGAGTGTCAATGTGCCAGTAACGTTGGTCTGGATAAAAACCTTCGGCTCGGTTATCGAGCGGTCCACATGGCTTTCCGCGGCGAAATTAATAATCGCGTCGATTTTATAAGTATCGATGATTTCTTCGACAGCTGGTCCGTCACAAATGTCGCCTTTGATAAATTTGTGATTGGGGTGGTTTAAGAACTCAGACAGATTTTCGAGATTTCCGGCGTAAGTGAGCTTGTCAAGATTTACCACGAAGCAATCCTTGTGCTCTCTGAGCACCATTCCAACAAAATTACTTCCTATAAATCCTGCTCCGCCAGTAACCAGAATTTTTCTCATAACTGCCTCAAAAAACGCTCCAAAGGCCCCTGCCAAGGCTCGATTGGCTCATCGAGTAAAGCACTAATTTTAGTGCAGTCGAAACAACTGTTTAACGGCCTTACTGCGGCAG
>Ga0315294_10006085_pt1 | contig 13251 bp, 11 predicted proteins | sample YL17G13_40_MG_FD_203626 | JGI IMG/M metagenome (GOLD analysis project Ga0315294, IMG submission 203626) | Sediment microbial communities from Yellowstone Lake, YNP, Wyoming, USA - YL17G13_40 | ecosystem: Environmental > Aquatic > Freshwater > Lake > Sediment | place: USA: Wyoming | collected... | reverse complement strand
ATACCCGGGTCAGATATGCATTTTCCATTTCACAAAATGAGGCGGTTCAGACCGCCCGTCGCTTGACCGGCCCGCAACGCTCTAGGTCCTATGATAAAACCTTTTCAAGATCATTTTTAGCTTCCACCCCCACCCCCATTTTCTGGTGACCGAGGGCAGGGTGGATGAGGCGGGCATCTTCCCTCAGAGCATAACGAGAAAAATCCTGTCCTTCGACTTGAACTTTTTATCCCGTTGTGCATCTTTAAATATTGAGGAACACGAATGAACCCCGCCAAACAACTCCTGGAACGCGTCCTGATCCTGCGCTGCCAGATCGGAGACAAGGACGCTATGGCGGATCTTATCGGCCGGTATCATCGACCCTTGCGCTATTTTATCGGCCATCTGTCGGACAATGCCGAAATCGTCGATGATCTCTTTCAGGATACCTGGGTCAGCGTGCTCGGGAAAATTAGCACCCTCAGAAACCTCGAGACGTTCCCCGCCTGGCTCTACCGGATCGCCCGCAACACGGTTTATCAGCACTACAGGAGAAAAAAACCGTTCCTCGAGCTCAATGATAATACCGCCCTTCCGGACGAGACACAGGAAAGCGCTTTCTCGCCCGCGGATGCGGCTCAAATCCACGAGTGTCTGAAAAAACTGCACCCGGAGCATAGAGAGGTCCTGGTTCTGCGTTTTCTGGAACAGATGTCCTATCAGCAGATCGCGAGCGTGGTGGAATGCAACTTGAACACCGTCAAATCAAGGATTTATTACGCGAAACTTGCTCTGAAAAGAAAAATGGAGGAAAGCCATGGAAAAGCAAAATAATTTGAAAGAGGAACTTCTCAAACAAATGGACCAAAATCACGGCGCTCCGCCCAACGGCGATCAAAATTCGATTCAGGCCATCATCGCCAAAGATACAGCGCGCCTCAGGCGGTTGAAACGCGCCACGGTGGTGAGCTGGTTTTTATTGGCCGCCTCATTCGTCGCTACCGGGATCATTGGCGCCGTCGGGGGATTCCGTAAAGAGCTGTGGATCATCATCCCGATGATCGGCGTTCAATCCTTGCTCATCATCGCCGTTTCTTTAACCTTTGTCCTTTCCACGAGGTCGAGAACCTTGAGAATGAAACAGATTCAGGCGACGTTGGCCCACATCCAAGAACACTTGAAAAAACTGTCCGAGGGCAAGTAATCAACCTCGCGGCTTGCCGCGGGGTTGTTTACTTTCGGATGTGGTCAGGAGGATGGCAAGAAAACGCCCGAGCAGCCGGCGCGCAGGCGGCGCCTTGACACGGCCGCGGCGGCGATATATAAGATAAGTCACCAGGAGGTGTACCCTATGATTTCTCGTCGATTGACACGTTTAATTCTTTTAATCCCACTCTTTCTGCTCATTGGGCTGGCCCCGATCGCGGCCCAGGAGCTCAGCCTGGCCAAGCAGGTCATCGAACGGACCCTGCCCAACGGGCTGAAGGTCTTGATGGTCAAGCGGGCGGACACGCCCACGGTCCGCTGCATCCTGGCCTTCCGGGTCGGCTCGGTGAACGAGCGGCCGGGCATCACCGGCGTCTCCCACTTCCACGAGCACATGATGTTCAAAGGGACCTATACGATGGGCATCAAGCCGGGAACTCTGGAGAAGGACAACGAATACAACCTTCAGATCGACGCGCTGGAAGAACAGATCGTGGCCGAAGAGTCCAAGATCAAAGGCCGCGATGAAGCGAAGCTCATGGCCCTCAAGAAGCAAGCTTCGGATCTGCTGACGAAGGAGAAGGTCGAAACGATCGTCAGCGAGGAGATCTGGGGGGCCTATCAGGAGGCCGGAGGGACCGGCCTGAACGCCTCGACGGGGCAGGAGATGACCCAGTACTACGTCACCCTGCCGAAGAACAAGCTCGAGCTCTATTTCGCTCTCGAGGCGGACCGGATGGTCAATCCCATTTTCCGCGAGTTTTATTCGGAGCGCGACGTCATCGTCGAGGAACGCCGGATGAGCGAGAATAGACCCGGCTTCTTCTTCAGCGAGCAGCTCAACGCCACGTTCTACGCCGCCAGCCCCTACCACTGGGAAGTCCTGGGCTGGATGTCCGACGTCAGCCGCATCACCAAGCAGGAGATGATGGACTATCGCAACCAGTATTATCGCCCCGACAACGCGGTCCTGGTTCTGGCCGGAGACATCGATGTCGAGCCGACCATGGTCTTGATCAATAAATACTTCGGGGCGATCCCGCCCAAAGGACCCGCGCCGCGTGTCCGCACCGAGGAACCCTCGCCCGAATATTACCGCAAGGTCAACGGGCCGGATTTCAAGGCGCCCTACGTCGAGAAGCGCGTCCTCGGCCGGGCCGCGGCGAACCCGAGCGTCCAAATCATGTTCCATATCCCGCCGCTGTGGCACGACGACCTGCCCCCCCTGTCCATTCTGAGCCAGGTCATGAGCGCGAGGACGGGCAAGATGTACCTTGATCTGGTGCTCAAGAACGAGCACGCGTCCAACGTCAGCACCCGGGCCTCCAATTCCGAGTACGACGGCGAGTTCTCCGTCAGCGCCACGGCCAAGGAGATCAAGAACGCCCCCGTCGTTCCGCTCGATCAGCTCGAGAAGGAGCTGTGGACCTACATCGAAGAGGCGAAGAACACGCCCTGCGATGAGACGCTGCTCCAGAGAGTGAAGAACTCGGTCGAAGCCCGCTATCTCCAAAGCCTGGCCGGGACGGGGATCGCCGGCCAGCTGGCCTCGATGGAAGTGGCTTACCGCTGGCAGCATCTCGACGACCAATACAAGCAGCGCATGGCCGTGACGCCGGCCGACCTGACGCGGGTCGCCAAGAAATATCTGACCAAGGAGAACTGCGTCACCGGCGTGTTGGAGCGGGAAAAGTAGCGGCCCGCCGCGCTTACCGGAAAGGAAATGACAATGATCAGACGACATTTCAGTTCATGGTTCATCCCGGTCCTGCTCCTGCTCGCTTTCGCTTTCGCGATCGACGCGCAGGCCGCCGGACAGAGAGGACAAACGCCCAAGGGACCGCGCCCGGAACAATTCACTTATCCTCCGCTCAACTTCAAGGTGCCCAAAGCGTCCGAATTCCGAACGAAGCTCTCGAACGGCCTGGTAGTCTACATCGCCGAGGATCACGAGATCCCCTGGTTCACCGCCTCGCTCCTCCTCCGGACCGGGCCTTTCCTCGAGCCCAAGGACAAATTGGGCGTGGACAGCTTCGCCGGCTCGATCATGCGCTCGGGCGGCAGCACCGCCATGACCGGCGAGCAGATCAACGAGAGGATGGACTTCCTGGCGGGGACGGTGACGGCCCGCAACCTGTCCGTCAACATCAAGCATCTCGACGAGGGGATGAAGATCTGGATGGACATCCTGACCAACCCGGCCTTCCCCGAAGACAAGCTCCGTCGGGAGAAGGACCAGTCCTTGCCTGCGATCCGCAACCGCAATAAGAACGTCGCCCAGGTCGCCGGCCGCGTTTATAGCGACCTGATCTACGGCGAAAACTCGCCGATCACCCAGGAGACGACCGAAGCGACGATCACCGCCATCACTCGCGGCGACCTGATCGCTTGGCACAAGAAGTATTGGGGAGCGAACAATGCCATCCTGGTGGTCTCGGGCGATTTCAAGAAAGCCGATATGATGAAGAAGCTGGAGGCCACGTTCGGGAAATGGCCCAAGGCGGAGAAAGCCGTGCCGGCCATTCCAAAGGTCCAGCAGGCGTCCAAGGCGGGCGTCTACATGGTCCAACCCGAGGTCATCCCGAACCAGGGGATCATCAGGATCGGGCATCTCGGCCTGATGGTGGATGACCCCGACTACGCCGCGGTCGACCTGATGAACTACATCCTCGGCGGCGGCTCGTTCTCCTCGCGCATCACCAAGGTCGTCCGCACCGATAACGGGCTGGCCTACTCCACCAGCTCGAGCTTCGGCGGCGGGGGCGGCGGTCAGCGCGGCGGCGGTGGCGGCGGCGGCGGAGCCGGCGTCCTGTATCCCGGGACCTTCACGGCCTCCTGTCAGACCAAGAACTCGACGGTCGTCTTCGCCTCCCAGTTGATGCTCGACCTCATCGAAGGGATGCATAACGGGGACGTCAGCGAAGCCGATCTCAAGTTTGCCAAGAACGCCCGGGTCAACGCTTTCCCCTCCATGTTCTCGGGGGTCGGCGCCATCGCCCAGAGCTTCGCCAACCTTGAATTCAGCGGCCGTCCGATGGATTACTACGATACCTATCTGGCCAAGTACGAGAAGGTGACGGTTGCCGACCTGAAGCGCGTGGCCCAGAAGTGGCTGCAGCCGGATAAAATGATCATCATGGTTGCCGGCAACATCGAAGAATGCAAGACCGGGGCCAACAACATGCTCCCGAACCAACCGACCATCGACGCCATGGCCGGTAAATTCGGCGGCCGGACCATCGAAGGACTGGCCAAGAAGTATGGCGACGGCACTGTCCACATCGTCAAGCTGAAATAGCCATGGGCCGGGTGGCGCGGCCGAAGCGTCCCAACGCGGCGGCCGTGCCGGATGGGTTTGCTCTCAAGCGCGCCCGCTCCCGCCTCCGGGGAGCGGGCGCTTTTCATTTGCGAAGCCCGGTTTCCGGGATCAACCGGTGCGACCAGCGGCTGAAGGACCGCAACCTCGGATCGCCAGGGGAAAAAGAGCCAGTCTCCCGCCGGGGAGAAGCTATCTTTCGCGAGACGTCAGTTTAAGGACAAGGCGGACGGATCAAGATCGTTCTTGTATTTCGCGGCGGCCGCTTTTCCTTTGAGGGCGGAAGGGAGCTTGGGATTGATCTTTAACGCTCTGTCGAAATATTGGATGGCGGAATCGATGTAGTTCATTTCGTTCGTCTTGACGAAAAGCGCCATGTACATGTAGCCCAGGTTGTTGAAGACCGGGATCATGTCCGGGTCGAGTTTCAGCGCTTTCTCGAAATTCTTTTGGGCGAACTTGAAATCGCCGGCCCCCATGTAAGCGAGGCCGAGATAATTAAAGGCATCGGGGTTGTCCTTGTCCCTGTTCGCGGCATCTTCGAGGGGTCCGATGGCGTCCTTGTATTTCTTGGTCATGACCAGAATGGTCCCCAGCCGGCTCGTCAAATGGATGTTGTCGGGGTTTTTGGCCAGGCCGTCCTTCAGCGCGGCCACGGCCAGGTCGGTTTGCTTGTTCTTGAAGTACGCGTCGGCCAGGGCCGAATGGGCGGTCACATAGGACGGCCGGATGCGGACGATCGAGGCGAGCTTTTTCAGGGCGGCTTCCTGTTTCCCGGACTCGAACTCCTCGACCGCGAGGCGGAGCTGAGCCATGAGAGGATGGAGGGTCTTGAGATCGTCCTGGATGCCGTAGCCTTTGGTCTTCGTCGGTTTGCCCGATACGTAGCCCAGGCTCTCCAGGAGCGGCTTGATGTCGGAGTTCTTACCCTCCAGGTCCTGCTTCGTGCCCGCGCCCTTAAAGCTTTTTTTCAAAGCGTCCAACTCCTTCACGAGCTGGGGAATATCGGCGCTCGAAGCGATGTTCCTGTCCTCGAGCGGATCCGCGTTCAAATCATAGACTTCCTTGACGGGCTGGTCGATGAATTTCAGGTCACCCCGGATAAATCCGTAAAGGGGAGCGGCGTCGATGAAAAAGTGCGGAGACAAGGATTCGAAATAGATCAGGGCTTTCTGGCGGTCCTTGCCATCGGCCAGGGGGAGGAGAGACTCGCCTTGAAGAACAGAGGGGATGGGGATCCCGAGCAGGTCGCAGACGGTCGGGAAGATGTCGACATGGCAGGCGTTCGTCCCGACCGTTTTGGGCTCGCTTCCGGGATAATACAGGATCAGAGGGACGTGGAGGACGTTGTTGTAAGCGAAAAAGCCGTGGCGGATCTCGTCCTTTTCTCCGAACGCCTCGCCGTGGTCCGAGGTGAAGATGATGATGGTCTTCCGCATCTCCCCGTTTTTTTCGAGGAGATCAAAAAGGCGGCCGAGCTGCGCGTCGACGAAAGTGACCTCGCCCGAATAGAGGTCGTTCTGGTACTGCGTCTTGAAGGGTTCGGGCGGCGCGTAGGGATCGTGGGGATCGAAGAGGTGGATCCAGCAAAACCATTTGGACTTCTGTCCGGCGATCCAGTCCATGGCCGGCGCGACCACCTGGTCGGCTGACCGTTCGACAAAGGGGGTTTCATCTACGTTCTGATCGCCGTTGCTGTCGTTGTATAGATCGAAACCTTTGTTCAGGCCGAACCTGGCATCGAGAATAAAGTTGCCGATGAAGGCCGCGGTGCGGTAGGCCCGCTCCTTGAGGTATTCGGTGAGGGTCAAATAGCGGCTTTCGAGCTTGAAGCCGGGATTGTCGCTAACGCCGTGATACAACGGCGTCGTGCCGGTCAGGATGTTGGTATGGGACGGCCGGGTCAGGGTGGATTGAGCATAAGCATTGGTGAAGACCAGGGATTGCCGGGCAAGGGCGTCGATCCGCGGCGTCTTGACGTATTTGTCCGACAGGATACCGATCCGGTCATAACGGAGCGTATCGATGGTGATCAGAAGAACGTTCGTGTCCTTTGGAAGCGAAGCCCGCAGGGCAGAGGCCGAGAGCAGGCAGCCCAAAAAAAGAAGTAGAGGGAATCGCCCTCTTGTTATGTAGGATTTCATGGCAAACCTCGAAAAATATGGGCACATTTCCACACCCATGGTTTAGACGAAAAAGTCATCGTTCTTCTTCCTTTTCCCCCGATTGGACGTCGCTTGACAATCGACCTGGACTCCTTTATGATTCGGCTAGCGTTGTTGAGCCAAAGGAATTGTTTTCAAGAAGATACGAAGGGTTACACGTCTTCATGCCTCGGGGGGTGAGATCTTGGGCATGAAGACGGCGAAACGATCGGACCGAAGCGACCGTTGGAATGAAACCTCTCCCAACGGTTCTCTTCCGAGCGTGTCCAGAAGAGAATTCATGAAAGTAACCGGGATTGCCGCGGCTGCCGGCCTGATCGACGGCGCCCCGTCGTTTTTAAAAGCGTCACCGAGAGCCGATCGCCCCAACGTCTTATTCATCGCAGTGGACGATCTGCGTCCGGAGCTGGGCTGTTTCGGTTCGAACCTGGTGAAGAGCCCGAACATCGATCGGCTCGCTCGTCAAGGTACGGTTTTTACCAGGGCTTATTGCCAGCAGTCGATGTGCAACCCGTCCCGGGCGAGTCTTCTGACGGGTTTGAGGCCCGACACCCTCCGCGTCTGGGACCAGGAGACCCATTTCCGGAAAACGCTCCCCAATGTCGTTACCCTGCCGCAAATGTTCAAGAACGGCGGATATGAGACCGCCTACATCGGCAAGATCTTTCACAACATCCTGCCGGATCCCCCTTCGTGGAGCCAACCCCAGCCCGACCTGTCGGCCACGTATCTTTATATGTCGCCGGAGACGCGGTCCCGCCAGCGGGAGCGCCAGGCGGCGGCCCGGCGGCTGGGGCGGAGCGAGAGCTGGATCGAGGCCTATTTGCGCGGGCCGGCCACCGAATGTTTCGAAGCCCCCGACGGTCTTTATGAGGACGGAGCCATCGCCGACGTGGCCATCGTCATGCTCTCAAGGCTCCGCAAGAAACAGCCTTTTTTTCTCGGCATCGGTTTCATCGATCCCCATCTTCCGTTCGTCGCGCCCAAAAAGTATTGGGACCTGTACGACCGCGACCGGATCCCGCTGGCGGCGAATTATTTCCTGCCGAAGGGCGCGCCGCCGTTCGCCATGAATCCCTTGACGGAACTGGCGAGTTATGAGGACTTCGTCCAGGTTCCCAATCCCACAGAGGGCCTGCTCAGCGAATCCCAGGCGCGCCTGCTCAAACACGGCTATTCCGCCTGCATCAGTTTCGTCGACGCCCAGATCGGCCGCGTGCTGGACACGCTGGATCATTTCAAGCTTTTGGAGAACACCATCATCGTCCTGATCGGCGACTCCGGCTGGAAACTGGGCGAACACGGCGGCTGGGGCAAGCTGACGAACTATGAGATTGATACGCGGACCCCGCTGATCATATCCGTGCCAGGGCAGGCGAACAAGGGCGTTCCCACGCCCGCCCTGGTGGAGTTCGTGGACGTATTTCCCACCCTATGCGAGCTGGCCGGATTGCAGCCGCCGCCCGATTTGGAAGGGACCAGCATGACCCCTCTTTTCCAGGACCCGGGGCGGCCTTGGAAGAGCGCCGCGTTCAGTCAGTTTCCCAGGGGATTTACGAATCGCTTCATGGGCCGGGCCATGCGCACGGACAGAAATCGCTATATCGAATGGCGGGATTGGTTCGACGATCGGCTCGTGGCGGTCGAACTCTACGATCACGAGACCGACCCCATGGAGAACGAGAACATCGCCGAGGCTCCGGCCAATAAGGACCTCGTGACCCGCCTGGCCCGGCAGCTGGCGGAGGGCTGGCGCGCAGCGAAGCCGAAATAGCCGCCTCTCCCGCGATTGCTCCGTCCCCGGGGCTATGCTAAAATAAGGATCCTTCCGGAGCGTCTAAATAGCGATGCCATCTGAAACGTCCCCGAATATCATTTCGGCCGAGCGGGAGAAAAAGACCGCGGCCGGCAATTCCGTTCTGGCCGCGCTCTTGCTCACCTCCATGAAGCTGGTCGTCGGGATCCTCACGGGAAGCTTGGGTATCCTGGCCGAAGCGGCCCACTCCGGCCTGGACCTGGTCGCCGCGTTCATCACCTTCTTGGCCGTGAGCGTCTCGGATCGGCCGGCCGATCGTGACCATACTTACGGCCATGGCAAGATCGAGAACTTCTCCGCCCTCGTCGAGACGGTTTTGCTCTTCGTCACCTGCGCCTGGATCATCTATGAGGCGGTCCGCCGCATCGCCTTCCAAACCATCGAGATCGATCCCGGTCTATGGGCGTTCCTGGTGATGGTCATCTCCATCGGGGTCGACGTGAGCCGGTCCCGGATGCTCTACCGGGCCGCCCGGAAGCATCACAGCCAGGCCCTGGAGGCCGACGCCCTCCACTTTTCGACGGACGTGTGGAGCTCGAGCGTGGTCATCGGCGGCCTGCTCCTCGTCTGGCTCGGCCAGCACGTCTTTCACCGCCAGGCGGAGCTTTTGCAGAAGGCGGACGCGGTCGCCGCGCTGGGCGTCGCCTTCATCGTCCTGTTCGTGAGCTTCAAGCTCGGCAAACGGACCGTGGACGTCCTCCTCGACCGGGCCCCGGACGGCCTGGCCCAAAAGATCTCCGAGGCCGCCGGCGTGATCGAGGGCGTCATGAGCGTCGGCCAGGTCCGGCTCCGGCGGTCCGGCCCCAGCGTCTTCGTCGACATGACCGTCGACGTGGACCGCAACCTGTCCTTCGAACGGACCCACGCCATCGCCGAATCGGTGGAGGCCTGCGTCCAGAGCGTCGCTCCCGGCGCCGACGTCGTCATTCACACCGACCCGCGCGAGGTCGAGCGCGAGACCAAGGCCAAGAGGATCCGGGCCATCGCTTACCGGAACCAGATGAGCGTCCACAACATCAGCCTGTACGAGAATCGCGATAGTTTCATGATCGACCTCCACCTCGAGGTTGACGACCATCTGTCCCTGCAGCAGGCCCACGACCTGGCGACGCATATCGAAAAAGACCTCAAGGACGACATGCCCGAGATCGCCCAGATCAACACCCACATCGAATCCCGCGGCACGGGCATCGGCGAAGGCGTCGACGTGACGTCCCGGGAGTCGGCCCTCGTGGACAAGGTCAAAAAGCTGACCAATGAGGTTGCCGGCGCTTCCCGCTGCCACAACGTTATGGTCCGGCGCCACGCCGAAAAATATTCGGTCTCTCTGCACTGCCATTTCGAGAAGCAGTTATCGATCATTCAGGTTCACGATGTGTCCACTCGTATCGAGGAACGCTTGAAAGAGGGGATCCCGGGCCTGGTCCGGGTCCTCGTTCACGCGGAACCCGAGAGCCAGCAGGACTGAACGCCGAGGAGGACGGCATGGGAGGATTTTTCGGGATCGCTTCCTGGGACGACTGCATCTCCGATCTGTTCTACGGCACCGACTACCACTCCCATCTCGGGACGAAGCGGGGCGGGCTGGCCGTCCGCCAGAAGGACGGCTTTGTCCGCGTCATCCATAGCATTGAGAACGCCCAGTTCCGCTCCAAGTTCGATCCGGACCTCGAACGGATGCATTCCTGGGCCGGCATCGGGGTGATCAGCGATTTTGACGACCAGCCCCTGCTCATCCGATCCCATCTCGGGGATTACGCCATCGTCACCGTCGGCGCCATCAAGAACGCCGCGACGCTGTCCGAGGGCCTTTTCCGGAAGAGTAGGCTGCACTTCACCGAGATAGGGGCCGGCGGGGTCAACCCGACCGAACTGGCCGCGACGCTCATCAACCAGGAGGAAAACTTCGAGGCGGGGATCCGGCACCTCCAGGATTCCATCGAGGGCTCCTGCTCCGTCCTCATCCTGACCGAGAAGGGCTTGTACGCCGGCCGCGATAAATGGGGCCGGACGCCGATCGTCCTCGGCAAGAAAGCGGGCAATTTCGCCGTCACCTCGGAGACGTGCGCCTTCCCCAACCTCGGCTTCGAGGTCGAAAAATATCTGGGACCCGGAGAGATCGTTTTCATCGCCCCCGAGGGGTACGAGCAGAGACAACCGCCGGGCGACACGCTTCAGATCTGCGCGTTCCTCTGGGTCTACTACGGCTACCCGGCCTCGAGCTACGAAGGCATCAACGTCGAGGCCGCGCGGAACCGCTGCGGGGCGTTCCTGGCGAAACACAACCCGGTCCCGATCGATTTCGTGGCCGGGATCCCGGACTCGGGTGTCGGCCACGGCCTGGGCTACGCGGCCGAGGCCGGCGTCCCGTTCAAGCGGCCGTTCGTCAAATACACGCCCACCTGGGCCCGAAGCTTCATGCCCCAGAGCCAGGGCGTCCGGGACCTCGTCGCCCGGATGAAGCTCATCCCGATCGGGGACCTGATCAAGGGCAAGAAGTTCCTTTTCTGCGAGGATTCCATCGTCCGGGGAACCCAGCTTCAGGATACGATCCAGAGGCTCTACGATTGCGGCGCCCTGGAGGTCCATATGCGGCCGGCCTGCCCGCCGCTCGTCTTCGGCTGCAAGTTCCTGAACTTCTCGGTCTCCCGGTCGGAGATGGACCTGGCCGCCCGGCGGGCCATCCGCGAGATCGAAGGAGAATACCTCTCCGACCTGACGGAATATACCCGGGAAGACACGGACAGGTACAAGGCCATGGAGGAGCGGATCCGGCAGAGATTGAACCTGACGACCCTCCAGTACCAGCGACTCGAGGATCTGGTGGCGGCCATCGGCCTGCCCAAAGAGCGGCTCTGCACCTATTGCTGGGATGGGGTTGAACCGGATTAATCCGCAGAAATTATTTCTCGGCGGGGACGGTCTTTTCTTTCCAGGCCTGATAGCGGCGGAGGTACTCCTCGGTGACCCGGACCGGGTCCAGGCCGAGGAACGAGGCGTAGTTCTTAAGGTGGACCTTGAGGTAGATCGCCTCGGGGAGGGCTTCGTATTTCTCGTCCTCGAGGCTCTTCAACAGCTCCATCCGCAGCTTCAATTCCTTGGAGATCTCGTTCAGTTCGACGCCGGCCTTTTCCCGGATCTTGCGGAGCGACGGACCGGTGTACGGACCATCGCCGATCTTGTCCATCTCGGGGCCGTCCTCGGGCTCACGTCCGTCGGAAAAGAGAAGGGCCGTTCTGGACGGCGCGTCCTTTTTGGCTTCCAAGAGCTTGAGGTGGGCCTCTTCGATCTGCTCGAGCACCCGTTTTCGTTTTTTCTCGGAGAACTCCTCGCCGAGGGGGGCCAGGACGATGGAATCGCCCGAATATATCTTCTTCAGGCGCATGAAGGAGTTGTGGATGTCCCGGAGAGGGGCGTCCGGCGGCAGCTCGAGCATGTCGTAATATTTCTTGAGCTCGTCCTTGGGCATCAATAGCCTCCCGGCAGGCTGACCTCTCTGCCTTTGACTATGTTGTCGACAAGGACCTCGATCTCCTTGGCGCAGCCCGTGGCCAGGTAGTTGAGCATGAACGGCTTGCGTTCGCGGACCGATTTCCAGACGGCGTCGTTGTATTCGATATAGCCGGAATACTGGATAGGGACGCCCAGGTACTTCATCATGACGCTCTTGATCGAGGCGCCGAGGAGAATGTCGTTGTTGTTCCGGACCATGTTGAGGACCAGGTGGACCTTGAAGGCGGCCAGCTCGTGGTCCAGGATCGTGCCGATGTAGGAAAAGCTGTCCTTGAGATAATCGATCAGTTCCTTGATGTTGTTGATCCCGTAGCTTTGGCGGCGGTCCCAAATATGCTGGACGATCTCCTTGAAGCCGTATTCCTTGAGCGTCTTCTTGACCTTCCGGAAGAGCGAGTTCTTGATGAAATGATACATGTTCTCGATGGCGATCACCTCGGGAACGAGGACCACGATCATCCGGTCGGCGATGAGGAAGGTGTCGAGGGTGTTGTAGTGGCTGCCGGCGCCCAGGTCGATGATCACGTTCTGGGCGTTGAGCTTCATGATCTGCCGGAAGAGCTTGAGCTTCTGGGAGAAGGTGATCTTGTCGGAGGCGATCGAATGGACGTCGCCTGAAATAAGGGAGATATTGTCCAGTTCGGTCTTGACCACGAGGTCGGAGAGCGAGGCCCCCATCTCGAAAAAGCTGGTCAGGGACTTCTGGGGCCGGCTGATGCCGAAGAACGAATGGAGATTGGCCCCGCCGATGTCCATATCGACGAGGACGACGTTCTTGCCTTTTTTTGCCAGATAGGTGCCGACGCTGGACGTGATGAACGTCTTCCCGGTGCCGCCTTTGCCGCCGCCGACGGCCCAGATCTCACCCTCTCTAACTTTCGTTGTTTGTGTCATTTCCATTCAAAAAAATAGAGATCAACGACACCTCACAATATCTGATTTCGGGCCAAACGTCAACCGGTCAGGGTCATGACCTCGGCGGCTTGACGGTGAAGGGGGAAAAGGGGGAGCTGGGAAGCAAGGATTCGAACCTTGATTTCATGATCCAGAGTCATGAGTCCTGCCGTTGGACGACTTCCCAACGAGGCGATATGATAATCGATTCCGGACCGGTTTTCAAGCCCCTTCAAAAAATGCGGAGAACGTGATAATATGGCCGGCTGACCATGAAGAAAACGTGGGTCCGCGTCACGCTGGTTCTTCTTCTGACGGCCGTCCTGCTCTTTTTCTTCGTCAAAAGCGTCAAGGATTGG
>Ga0315294_10006084_pt1 | contig 13251 bp, 7 predicted proteins | sample YL17G13_40_MG_FD_203626 | JGI IMG/M metagenome (GOLD analysis project Ga0315294, IMG submission 203626) | Sediment microbial communities from Yellowstone Lake, YNP, Wyoming, USA - YL17G13_40 | ecosystem: Environmental > Aquatic > Freshwater > Lake > Sediment | place: USA: Wyoming | collected... | reverse complement strand
TGCTCTATGCTCTTTGCTATTTTTTAAAACCCGGGAGGACGAGGATGAATTCCGACAAGCTGGCCATGGTTAAAGCCGTGGAGTCGCGGCAGGAAAAGTTCTGGAGAATTTCCGATGCCATCTGGAGCTACGCGGAACTGGGGTTGGAGGAATACCGATCGGCCAAGCTCCTGGCCGATGGGATGGAGGCCGCCGGTTTCAAAGTGGACCGCGGGGTGGCCGGGATGCCCACGGCCTTTGTAGCCACCTGGAGTCACGGAAGCGGCAAGCCCGCCATCGGCTTCCTGGGAGAGTATGATGCCCTGCCCATGCTTTCCCAGAAGGCCGGGGTCCCGAAAAAAGATCCCCTCGTCCCGGGCGCGCCGGGCCACGGCTGCAGCCACAACACCATGTTCGTCACCCAGGCTTTAACCGCCGTCACCCTCAAGGAAATCATGGAGAAGAAAGGTTTGAGCGGGACCCTCAAACTCTACGGCTCCCCCGCGGAAGAGATTCTGACCAGCCGTCCCTTCATGGTGAAAGCGGGATTGTTTGAAGGGATCGACGTGGTCCTGGACAACCACGGCGACAGTCTTTTCCAGGTGGCCTACGGGATGGAAGGCACGGCCATGGTTTCCTTCATCGTGACCTTCAAGGGGAAGACCGCCCATGCCGGTGCTTTTCCCTGGATGGGCAGGAGCGCCACCGACGCCGTCGAGCTCATGCACGCCGGGACGGAGCGCATGCGGGAGCATCTGCCCATCACCCAGAGGACCCACTGGGTCACCCTGGAGGGGGGAGAGGCGCCCAACGTGGTCCCGGACCGGGCCTCCACCTGGTACTTCATCCGCGACCTGGATGAGAAGGTGGAGAAAAATTTCCAGTGGGCCCTGGACTGCGCCAAGGGAGCGGCCCTGATGACCCAGACGACCTACGAGGTAAAGACCCTGGGGGCCATTCATCAGCGGTTTCCCAATAAACATCTGGCCGAACTCATTTTTGAAAACATCCAGGCCGTGGGAAGGCCCGGCTACACGAAGGAAGAGGAGGACTTCGCCCGGGCCCTTCAAACCGAAGCCGGGTATCCGGTGGTGGGAATGGAATACCCCCTTAAAATCGTTTCTCCGGAATCCGAGCCTTTAAGGGGAGGCTCCAGCGATGTAGGGGATGTCACCCTGGTGGCCCCCACGGTGAGCCTGCGTTTCCCGGTGCGCGTCCCCGGTTCTCCAGCCCATCATTGGACCGTGGTCGCCGCGGCCAAGACTTCCATCGCCCACAAGGGAATCACCGCGGGGGCCAAGGTTTTAGCCCTATCGGCCTTCGATCTCCTGACGGATTCCGGGGCCCTGGCCAAAATCCGCGAAGAGTTCGCCCAGCTGACGGCCAAAAGACCTTACCAGTCCTTCCTTCCCCCGGACGCCCGCCCGCCCCTGGGGTTCTACACCGACTTAATGGGAAAGTACCGGGGGGCGATGGAACAATACTACATCTCTTAGATGAAGAGCCTTCTTAGTGATGTGTCCTGGAAATAAGCTGACCAAGTCGGGCCTTGATGCCAGGAGCCGGGGGTCGGAGCGGACCCGGCACGAGCCCGGCCCCTGGATGATCGAAAAACCATTAAAAAAACCGGCGCAACTTGCCGATAAGATTATTGAAGAGGGGCTGGAAATCAGCCATCCCGCACTGCTTGGTGCTTCGATTCGCAATTACGGCAGCGTATCCTTAAACTGTGAATTGCAGAAATGGCTCACTCAGCAAGATAATGGGATATGGAATCGATGGCCAAAAAATTTAAAAAATTTAATACTTTTTAAAAAATTTAATAGCCAAGGGGGGCGAAGGAGAGGAAGAAATTCAATCTATCCCTGGCTTTTTTAATATTCAACTATTTGAATTTATTAAAAAATTTTTGAAAAGGGGCATGGCTTCCATAGCTTTTAAAAGTAAGGGAATGGATCTTGCAGGTTTTCTTTACGAAAACGGGAAGGAAAGCCGATAAGCGGGATATGGAAATGGAAGGAAAGAAAAAAAAGAAAAATTTGAGGAGCAATCAACGGGGTTTTACCCTCCCCGAAATGCTGATGGTGCTGATTCTTATCACTATTATTTGCGGTATATCCTATGCGGCTTTTAACCGGATGGGGGTAAACTCAGAACTCCGGACAGCCGCCAGGGACATCGCTTCGGATTTCCAGCTGGCCAGGCAGAGGGCGATGGCGGAAAGTACGCCCCTTACCATAACTTTTAACCCCGGCATTCATACCTACACGGTGCCCCAGCTCGGCGGCGGAACACTGACCAAAACCCTGGCCAGCTATGGAGGCGGAATCACGATTAACAACATCACCACCAATGCGGCCATTGTATTTCAGCCCCGGGGGACAACGAATTCCCCGCCGGGAGTAATTGTTCTCATCAACAGCCGCGCCTCAACGGCGACCATAAGCATCAACTCTACGGGGAGGGCAAATGTCACTTTTGCGATGCAGTAAAGGCATGAGCCTGATGGAGGTCCTCGTCGCCCTTTGTCTGGTCGTCATAGGGATGCTTTCCCTCATGTCTCTGCAGCCGGCCGCCTGGAGGACCTCCAACCGATCGGATTTCCTGGGGAGAGCGGGGGGAATCCTGCACCAGGAGCTGGAAACCAATCGAATCTTGATCATGAATGAAACCAATGGGAATCCCTGTGCGACCAAAAATCCCCAAACTTATCCGCCCCGTTATGTGAATCCCAGCGGGCAGGCAACACCCCAACCCGGGGATGTAAGCTTCACCGTCCTAACCGCCATAACCGATTTAGCCCCCGCCCAGCCCGGTTCCTGGAGGGTAACGGTTACCGTCAACTGGCCCGGCAATATTAATGGCATCACGGAAACCATCGTGGTCGGGCGTCAACTCTCCTTAATGTGGCCACCGCTATGAATACCCAACATTTATCCCGGGAAAAAGGATTTACCCTGGTCGAGATCGTCCTCGCCCTTTTAATCGGCCTCTTGCTGCTGGCCACCGTTTATTTTGCCGTGACCACCGCGCAGAGGTCTACCACGGGCGTGCAAATCAAGGTCGTGGCCCAGCAGGACGTTCGGGCGATTCTCGAGGCCATGGCACTGGAGATCGCGATGGCCTCGTATAATCCCACGTTTAACCCCACCCTCTGGCGCGACCCGAGTAATTGTACCAATCTTGTGCCTGCCTCCAGTTCGCCTGCGCCCAACCAGGACTGCCGGGGAATTCAGCTGGCCAGGGCCAATTCCCTCAGCATCGAAATGGACCTGGATGGAAATTCTCAGATATTTCAAACGGGCAGCCCGGCGGATCAAAATGAAATCATAACCTATGCCTATGATATTACCAACCAGCGGATCACTCGCCAGGTGAATTGCGGAGAAGTAACCTCTTTTTTGGGGGATTTGGCAACGAGCGCCAGGAGCGTAAGGGTGGTAAATGATGTAAACCAGAATTCTTTATATGACCAGGGGGTTGATATCCCCGTGTTCCGGTATTTTGACGTGACGGGCGCTGAAATCCTGGAAACCAACCTTCCCCGGGATATCCCCTTGATTCGGAGGATTGACATCAATCTCAGTGTGGATACGGAGGAGGTTGACCCCAACACCCGGGCGAGAAGAAGAATGACCTATACCACGAGCGTGGTCCCGAGAAACCATGCATACCGCTAAAACTTTTTTTTGTTCCGGTCCCATTCCCCGGAATGAGGATATTTAGGTTCTAAGGAAAGGCTCGGAGGAATACCATGAATTGGGCGAGGCTATCGAAAACCGACGAGAGGGCCGGGCAGGGTCCCGAGAAGAAGCGAAAGCCGCTGCTTTCGGGAAAGAAGGGCTTTGCCCTGGTGGCCGCCCTGATGGCCATCTGGCTTCTTACCGCGGTGGGGATCCTGGTCTTTACCGTCTCCACCCAGGATATCAGGATCAGCGGCCGGTTGGTTTGCGAAAAAAGGGCCTTTTCTTCCGCCGAGACCGGCCTCCACTGGCTGACCATGAATTTTAAGAACTACGACCCCTCTGCCTCGGCAGCTTCCAACCAGAAACTCGACCCGAGCGCCGATACGCCCGCAGACCCGCATGACCAATACACCATCGGGCCCGGCTCGACTGGGCTCGGCCCGACCACCGGGTGGTACCCCACCAGCGGCCCGGCGACCATCTGGTACGCCGGGTTCGATAATCAGTGGGGCCGGACGGTAAATACGGCAAGGGTAACCGGAAGAAACACCGCATGCGGAAGCGAGGTTCAGATCGACTCCGGAGTTGGCTACGGGCCCATTTACACACCGACAATTCGCAGATAAGGAAGGTGGAATATGCTTAGAGTCATAAAGTGTTTATCATTGATGATTTTCTGCCATTTTGTTCTGATCTCCGGCGTCTGTTACGGGGACGAGGAGGAATTATTCAAACTCATGGTAGACCCCGATGCCCTGATCACCATGGACCTGTCGGGCAGTATGAACGCGACCCCCTATGGGGATAGCTTATACTCGAGCTCGAAGGATTCAGGCAATAACTGCAGTGGCGATAAAGCCTATGGCACATCCCAGGGATCCTACAGCATTCAGTGCGATAGCAACAATTATGTCTGCGCCGATACAGAAGCATGCACACACCCCTATTATAAGGCTAGCTCAACCAAACCGGTAAAATGTACGGCCGGCAGAGTGGACTGCAGTAAGGCAGGGATCGCCAAGCGAGCGATTTACGCGTTACTCGACGATGACGGGGACAAGAAACTCACGAAAAAGGATCAAGAGAGCCTGGGGATCCGGGTAGCCTATATGAGGTTCAAGTATTGTAATTCGGTAGAAGACCCCATAAGTTCCCCGAATTACAACTCTGGCTGTAATGTAAAGCTGTACGACTTCAAGGATACAAAAACGGATAACTATTACAATGATTTTTATAACACAATAGCCGCCGACATCGATGCGGGCTTCGCGAATAAAACCCCCCTGCGTGCGCAGCTGCTGGAGGCGAAAGCTTACCTGAATGATCATAAAAGCACCGATCCTTTAAAAGATTGCCGCAAAAAATTTGTCATCTTTATTACCGACGGGTGGGATACCCTCGCCTGCGGAGGTCGATATGACCAAGACGATTCGGTAAGCGGGTCGTACGGCTACATGAGGAGAAGGGCAGTCATAAAGGCGGCCAAAGAAGTAGCCGATGCCGGATATAAAGTCTTTGTGATTGGTTTTGGGGCCGACATGCCCCAGCAGGATAAATATACTCTGGAATGGGCTGCTTACCTCGGAGGAACGGATAATCCCCTGGTAGCCAATTCGGGAAATACGAATGCTATATCCATTATGTCTAATCCTTGTGCTAGTTATTCTTCCTGCACTCCAGATCAGTTAAACTGTACCAACGCTCCCCTGGATCCCGGGTACGCACCTTTAAACGGTTACGCCTATCTCGCTGGGGATGCGACCAAACTCAATGAAGCGCTCCGGAAGGCCATGGACTATGTCAAGGAGGCCAGGTATTCATTCACCGTCTCCTCCGTTTCGGGAGCGAGGCTTACGGCGCAAAATTACCTCTACGAAGCTTCCTTCATCCCCCTGGAGAGCGACCCCTTCTGGCAGGGCCATCTGAAAAAGTACCAGATCGACGACAGCGGAAAGGTCCTCAAGCCCGCGGTCCTGGACGCGGGGGACGTATTGCGCGGCACTGCGGCCAGGAATATGTATACCTATCTCGGGGGTACGATCAAGGCCTTTAACACCACCAACATTACCCCGACCCTTTTGGGCCTTTCCTCCAGCGACACAACCGGCCGGGATAACGTGGTGGGCTACTTCCGGGGCGAATCGACCACTTACACGCAGGAAAACTGGAGGTTGGGAGACATCTTTCATTCCAACCCGGTGACCATCGACCCCCCCTCCATCTATTTCAATGACACCCGTTCCTGGAATGCCTTCGACTCTTTCCGGCAGGCGAATAAGACCCGGGAATGGCTGATGGTCTTGGGGGCCAATGACGGGCAGATCCACGCTTTCGCCACCCCCGGTTTGACGGAGAAATGGAGTTTTATCCCCCCCAACCTTCTGTCTAAATTACAACTGATTTCCCATGCCACCGAGCCCGCGCCTTCGACGATGTATCACCAGTTCTATGTGGATGGCCCGGTGACCGTGGCCGATGTGTGGCTGGGCAGCGGGGACGGCTATAGCAAGACGGCCAGCGATTGGAAGACCCTGATGATCGTCGGGCTGGGCAAAGGGGTGCGGGAATCGAATTCCAATAACGATCCCACATACCTCTGGAGCTCTTCTTCTTCTTGTGAGTCGGGGTTCAAAAGGAAGTATTCACCTTACAACCCCCATTATTGCGGTTACTGGGCTTTTGATGTGACCAGTACGGGGGCCACGACCCCCACTTTGAGATGGCGCCTGAATGCCACTTCCTACAGCTCGGATGACCCGAAATATATCGATGAGCCCTGGAGCAAGATGGCCATCGGCCGGGTGAAGATCGGGGGGAATGAAAAATGGGTTGGCTTCATGGGGGGAGGGTATAACGTCAATACGGAATATTCCGACGATGATGTCGATACGAAATTTAAAAGGGGGAAGGGGTTTTTCGTGGTTGATTTGAGTAATGGGAATATTCTCTGGAGTTATACCCAGAAGAACAATTCCGCCATGGATTACTGCGTACCCGCTTCTCCCATCGTTTTGGACTGGGACAATGACGGGTTTATCGATACGGCGTACATATCGGACGTGGGGGGGAATGTCTGGCGGTTCCGGTTCTGCTCCTTGGCGGACGGGGCGAGCTGCAATACTTCCAGCTGGAAGGGGAGCCGGTTATTCGATTCTACGGGGGTGGTCCGGGCCGTTTTCACCACCCCATCGGTGGCCATGGATGCCAGCTCGCAGCTCTGGGTCTTCTGGGGGACGGGGAATAAACTGTTACCCCTGGATACCGGCGGGCAGGACAGGTTCTTTGCGGTGAAAGACAAGGACTTCACCTCCACTTTCAAGGTCACGGACCTGCAGAAATTAACCACCCAGGCCTATGGGGGGACCCTGGCCGGCTGGTATTATGAATTCCCTTGGAGCGGGGAGAAGATGCTGTTTGACTCCGCCGTCTTTGGAGGAATGGCCCTGTTCACCACCTATACTCCCACCACCGCAACGAACTCCTGCACGGATAGTGGGATTGGAAGATTGTATGCCCTGGCCATGATGCCCATCACCATCGATGGGGTCACCTATAATGCCGGCGCCGGCCTCATGAGTAAACCCGCGGACACCAAAAGCAAGGACGGGGGAAATAAGTCCATAACCCTGGGAGGTGGGGTGCCCACCACCCCGCTGGTCTCGCAGAAGCCGAAAGAAACACCCGGCGCCACGGACGTCTTTGTAACGGTCAGCGGAGGAGGGGGAACCAGCGCGTCGGTTACTTCCTTGAGCGATTTATTCACGATGCCCGAGCCTGGGAAACCTTGTCCCCCGGGGACGCCACCGGCGCTGTGCCGGCTCGCACAGACTCCGCCTCAAGCCCAGATCATTCACTGGAGGGATAGGAGACTCCTGCAATAAACGGAGGGATGATTCACGCTTAGAAGCCCTCTGCGGCTTCGGGCCAAAGAATAACTGAGGGTAGGGGAACTTTGAGACCCAGGTCCTTTTAGCCAGGACGAGTCCCCCTACCCTATTTTTTTGCCCGCCCCCACTAAATTCGGAATGTGGAATTCGGAATTCTTTGCTTCGTAACACTCTGGCTCTTTGAAAAAAGGCAACTTTTTAGCCTTCCGAAAAGGTCTCCCAGAAATCCCCCCTGCCCCCCTTTGCAAAGGGGGGTTGGGGGGATTTCAACGATGGGTTTCCCAATCGATATCCCTTGGCAAAATTAGGATATTTTGCAGGTTAAGGGCATGGAAAACCTGGCCCCCTGATTCCACCGAGTTGACAGACTTATCCCCCCCGCAAGGGGATATGATTTTCAAACGGCTAAATTGATACTTTGCTTCTTCTTCTCCATTCCGCCCTGCACTACGTGGAGTGCAGGGCAGCCCTGAACCTTACATGGTTCAGGGCGCATTCCGCATTTTGCTTGCCCGGCCCACAAGCTTGCTTCTCCCCCGGGAAGAGAATCGCAAAAGTGCCGGTGGGGAAGGCAAGGCGGAAAAATGGCTTGACAGAATTATCAGCCTTGTTATCATCCCATCGGTTAAACTTCCTCCGAATAAACGGCTCAACCCGACCCTTTTTCTTATTGAGGCAAAACCCGAAGGCGTAGGCGCAAGAGGCCTGCGGACCTGACCGGAAACCCTTCAGCCCTGGTCCCACCCAGGGACGCTCTTCTATATGGAACGACAAAAATAAGGTGACATCGCGATGGGTCCGACATCTCCAGAAATCCCCCCTTGCCCCCCTTTAATAAAGGGGGGATGGGGGGGGATTTCTGGCTCGTATGGGCTTGATTCAAAATGCTGCCTTTGATCATGTCAACTTACTTTGGCTGTTCCCTATAGAAACAGGGGCGGCCGTAGAGCAGAGAGGTTTCTCCGCGGGGAGATATCGTTTCAGCCTGAATCCCGAAAACCGGCGGGAGGGTTCCATGGAGCGTGATCTGATCTTTGGTTTGCAGGGGGTCCAGATCGGACTGGTTGAATCCCGGACCTTTATCGAAGCAGGCCTCAGCTGGAGCCGGGGGGAGGCCCGGAATCTTCGGGAAGAGGTCATCCGGCGGGCCCAGATAAACGAGGAAGGCGTTGCCCTCCTGGACCGGTCGGTTGAAATCATCCTGAAGAAGCATGGGGTGGATGAACAAAAGCCCCCCCAGGCCGCGGGCGAAGGAAAACAGGTTTTCGAAAGCCTGGGGGGAGCGGTCGCCCGGGAAGACCGGGAAGGTTTCCCCCCCACCCCCGAGGTCCCCAGGCCGCCCGATGACCTGGCCTCTACCCTGGTCACCCAGGAAGCCCCCGGCCGCTACACCCTCCGCAAGGAACAGGGCCGCGGCGGGATCGGGAAAGTCTTCGCCGCTTTCGATGAGCATGTCGGCCGGGACATCGCCATCAAAGAGCTTCTGCTGGAGCCCTCCGGCGGCACCCCCGGAACCCCCGGCCGGAAAACGGCGGAAGTCGCCGCCCGCCTGCTGCGGGAGGCCCGGATTACCGGGCAGCTGGAACACCCCTCCATTGTGCCGGTCTATGAAATCGGCCGCCGTGCCGACGGGACCCTCTATTACACGATGAAAATGGTCAAAGGGAAGACCTTGTACGAGGTCATCCGGGAGGCCGGCTCTTTCGAGGATCGCCTGAAACTGCTTCCCCATTTCCAGGATCTCGGGAACGCCATCGCCTACGCTCACCACCGGGGGGTGATCCACCGGGACATCAAGCCCCAGAACGTGATGATCGGGGAGTTCGGCGAAACGGTGGTGCTGGATTGGGGGCTGGCGAAACCGAAGGGGGCCACGGGGGCGGGGGATGCGCGGTTTCAGAAAGAGATGCAGGTCCTCAAGGAGGCGGCGGCGGGAAAATCGGTGGACGGAGAGGCCATCGGCACTCCCGAGTACATGCCCCCCGAACAGGCCTGGGGCGACTTGGAGCGGATTGACGAAGGGAGCGACATCTATTCCCTGGGAGCTCTTCTGTATGAAATTCTAACCGGACGGCCCCCCTTTGAGGGAAGTTCCCCCTTCGAAGTCATCGGGAAGGTGCAGCAGTATGGAGAGGGAAAACAGGGGCTGACCCCGGTCCGCTCGCTGGAGGAAAAGGTCCCGCCCGAGCTTTCGGCCATAACCGAGAAGGCGCTGGCCCCGCGGCCCGAGCAGCGATACCCGTCGGTGAAAGCGCTGATTGAGGAAGTGGACGCCTACCTTCAGGGAAAGAGGGTGGGCGCCTATCAGTATAGCGTGTGGGAAATCGGGAAATTATTCGTAAGGCGGCATAGAGCCCTCAGCGGGGCCATCGCCGCGGTTCTGGCATCCATTCTGGTTGCCGCCGTGCTCGTCAGCCTGGCCTACCAGGAAGCGGCCCGGCAGCGGGACATGGCCCAGAAAAATTTGGCCGAGGCCTTTATCAAAGAGGCCCAGATGGCGGAGACCAACCTTCAATGGTCGCGGGCCGCCGCCTACTACGGCGCCGCGCGAAAGACCCATGACCGTCTGGACGCCCAGATCGGGGCCATTGAAAACGAAGAGCGGGCCGTGTTTCCCGACCTCCGGCTCTCGGGACACGAGGAAAGGGTCTCTTCGGTTTCCTTTTCCCCCGACGGGAAGACTATTGCCTCCGGGGGTTACGATAAAACCGTGCGTATCTGGGATCTCGCCTCGGGAAAGGAAACATTCCTCCTCCAGGGTTATGAAAAGGCCGTTCTTTCCGTGGCGTTTTCTTCCCAGGGAACCTTTCTGGCTTCCGGGGGTGAGGATGGAACCGTAAGAACCTGGAATGCGGATGCCCGGCAAGACCTCTGGCAGAAGAGGGGGCATACCGGTGCGGTCTATTCAGTCTCTTTCTCCCCCGACGGGTCGACCCTGGCCTCGGGTGGCCAGGATAAAACCGTGCGCCTGTGGGAGGTGAAGACGGGAAATATGAATCTGCGGTTCGAAGGGCATGAGGACCGCGTCCTGGCCGTGGCTTTTTCACCCGGGGGGAGATTCCTGGCTTCGGGGAGTGCGGATAAATCCGTACGCCTGTGGGATGGGAAATTAAAAAAAGAGATCCGGAAGTTAAGCGGGCACAGGGAACCGGTCCGAGCCCTGGCCTTCTCCCCGGGCGGGAAGCTTCTGGCCTCCGGAGGAAGGGATGATTTCATCCAGCTTTGGGACCCCTCCACGGGAAATCCCCTCGGGCAGATCAGGGGGCTGGAAGCCAGCATTCAGTCCCTGGCCTTCTCCCCCGACGGAACCCTTCTGGCCGCGGGGAGTTCCGATAATAAGGCTCGTCTGTTTGATGTTGGGATGGAGAAGGAGATGGCCCGGATCGCCGGGCACGATGACCGGGTCACGTCCGTGGCTTTTTCCCCCGATGGAACCCGTCTGGCGTCGGGCAGCCTGGATGCCTCCGTTCGGCTGTGGAAAGTGCCCCCCCGAAAAGAGCCCTACCTGCTCACTCCCCATGAAAGAACGATCCTCTCCATCGCCTTTTCGCCCGACGGGAAAACCCTGGCCTCCTGCGCCCTGGATGGATCCATCCGCCTCCTGGACTTGAAGACCGGAAAGGAGGTTTGGCCCCCCGCGAAGGCCGGGACGGAGAATCCCGTTTCCTCCCTGGCTTTCTCCCCCGACGGAAAAATCCTGGCCTGCGCGGGCCGGGATCCCGTCGTCCGGCTCCTGGAGGTCTCCTCCGGGAAAGAATCCGCCTCCCTGAGCGGACACGAAGGCCGCGTGAGATCGGTCGCTTTTTCGCCCGATGGAAAGCTCCTGGCTTCCGCCGGCGATGACCGCACCGTTCGCCTGTGGGAGGTCCTTTCCCGGGAGGAGAAAGCGAAAATGGTGGGACACGAGAGACCCGTCAGCGCGGTCGCCTTTTCCCCGGACGGAAAATTCCTGGCCTCGGGAAGCCAGGATCGAAGCGTGCAGCTGTGGGATGTCTCCTCGGGAGAAAGAAAGACCCGCCTCCGGCTGAACAGCCCGGTCACCTCCCTCACCTTTTCCCCCGACGGGAAGATCCTCGCGGTGGCGAGCAGGGACCGGGTCATCGGGCTGTGGGATCCCATCACCGGGAAGGAAGGGAAAGGGCTCACCGGGCACCTGAGCTTCGTCAACTCCATTGCTTTCTCCCCCGACGGGAAAAGACTGGTCTCCGGGGGGAATGATGCCACCGCCCGGTTGTGGGATGCGGCCGGGGGAAAAAAGATGTCCCGGTTTCACAACAGCCCCCGGGTCTCCTCCGTGGCCTTCTCCCCCGACGGGCAGGCCCTGGCCCTGGCGCACAGCGTTATACGAATCGTGCGTTTTCGGCAGGCCGTCCCGCAGGAAGAGCAATTCACCCGCATCTTTTCGAAAGCCAGGCTGAGGCTGGTGGGTACGGAGCTGATGGAAGCGGTGGACGGCCCTTGAGCGGAGCGAAAGGGGCCGACCGATTCACCGGCCGGCGAAACAGGGGAAACTGATGACCATGACCCTCGACGAAGCCTTACGGAAGATCCGGGAGCTGGAAGAGGAGCTTCAGCGCTCCAAAGAGGTCGCCCGGTTCGGGATGACCGGCACCCTGAGCGCCAGTCTGGCGGGCGGCTCGTTGGCCCCCTTAACCGCCACGGGCACGGTGCTGGGGGTGGAAGAACTCATTCTCACCGTCGATGGACAGGGGAGAATATCTTTTTTGAACGGCCCCATGGGCCTCTTCCTGCAGGCCGGAGACCGGCGCGCGGTCATCGGGGAGGCGCTGGCCAAAATCGATCAGACCGGTCTGGGGCAGGGATTTTTTTCCGGCATCGTGGAGGGCGTCCGGAGCTCCACTCAGCCGTGGATCGTGGAGCGGGAATGTCCGGAACTGGATGCCTCCCTGCTGCCCCAGGGGCAGAGGGGCGGCCGGCTGAAGACCGTCCCCATTCTGCGGATGGTGGCCAACAGCGCCAAGGGAAGCGTCACCATCCTGATCCAGAATGTGACCGAGATCAAGTGGCTGGAGAGGAATTTCGCCCGGTACGTCTCCCCGGAAGTCCTGCTGAAGATGTACGAGATGGCCGAAACGGACTTCTTCCGGCCGGAACGCAGGGAGATCAGTGTTCTCTTTGCCGATCTCCGGGGATTCACCCGGATGAGCAGCGAGATGGGCCCGGAAGATGTCCACCAGGCGGTGAATTCCTTCTTCGCCGAGATGGTCACGTCGGTGAAAGAGTTCAACGGGATGGTGGATAAGTTCATCGGTGACCAGGTCATGGCCCTTTTCGGCGCCCCCCTCGCCCAACCCCACCACGCTTTCATGAGCCTGGTCTGCGGCGTGGACATGCAGAAGCGCCACCTCCAGTGGATGGAGAAGCGGACCCTGGCGGGGAAACCCGCGCCGGGCCTGGGGATCGGGATTGCCACCGGAGAAGTGGTGGTGGCCAATGTGGGGACTTCCGACCGGCTGGAATACACGGCCCTGGGCCACACGGTGAACCTGGCCGCCCGCCTCTGCGGCGATGCCCAGGGGGGAGAGATTCTCACCGTACCCAATACTTATCACGCCGCCCGGGCGGCGTTAAAACACCCCAAACCCCCTCTGGAGAGAATCCCCCATTTGCATTTCGATTTCGTGGGGCGCAGAACCTTCAAAAACATCTCCGAGCCGGTGGAAGTTTTGAAGGTAACC
>Ga0315294_10006083_pt1 | contig 13251 bp, 16 predicted proteins | sample YL17G13_40_MG_FD_203626 | JGI IMG/M metagenome (GOLD analysis project Ga0315294, IMG submission 203626) | Sediment microbial communities from Yellowstone Lake, YNP, Wyoming, USA - YL17G13_40 | ecosystem: Environmental > Aquatic > Freshwater > Lake > Sediment | place: USA: Wyoming | collected... | reverse complement strand
CCTTCGGCCCCATGGTCGACGCAGCCCTCAAGGCCGCGGCCATCCTCAAGGAGAGGAAGATAGACGCGAGGGTCATCAACGTCCACACCGTCAAGCCCCTCGACGCCGAGGCGCTGGTGTCCGCGGCGAAGGCGACGGGCTCCGTCGTCACCGTCGAGGACCACTCAACCTACGGGGGCTTAGGCGGAGCAGTGGCGGAGGCCCTATCGGAGAATTACCCGGTCCACGTCAAGAGGCTGGGCGCCCCCGACGTCTACGGCGGCTCCAGCCGAGACTCCGACAGCCTCCTCAAGGAGTTCGGCCTCACCCCCGACCAGATCGCTGCCTCCGCGGAGCACGCCGCCAAGAAGCGCAACTAAACCTCCTCCCACACCTACGTTTTTTTTACCCCTTCCCCTTTTCCACACCGTATGTTCCGGCTCGACGTCGACCTCCCCACGCAGACGGCGACGCTGCACAGGGGCGAATGCATCCACATGGCCTCGAAGGCTACCGAGCGGAAGGGCGTCAACGAGATGAAGGCCGACGGTGGATGGTTCAGCTTCAACTCAGCCGGGGAGGCGCTGAGGTTCCACAAGGTCAAGAGGCTGAGCGGCGAGGTCAAGACCTGCCTTTACTGTAAGCCGCTCGACCACCTCGATGATGTCTCGATGGCGAGGCTTGACGTCACCGCGCCCCGCACCGGCTGCGAGGCATGCGTCACGAAGGTCGAGGTAGTAGACACCAAGTCGAGCTACCGCCGCCTACTCTCCAAACTCCTCGGAGGCCGCTGAAGCGGGAACCGTTTATAGACGACGTGTCCCAACTACCCATCGATAGCCCTTGAAGATCGACTACGGCGTACAGATAGAGCCACAGTTCGGATACCAGTACCCATACCTCCGCGAGGTCGCCAAACGGGCAGAGGCCGCTGGCTTCGAGAGCCTCTGGGCGTCGGACCACTTCCTAATCCGCCCAGACGCCGTCGACGTCGACTGCCTCGAGGCGTGGACCCTCCTAACTGCCATCGCCGCCGAGACGAAGAGGCTCCGAATCGGACCCATGGTGGCGAGCCAGAGCTACAGGAACCCCTGCCTCGCCGCGAAGATGGCCGCCACCCTAGACAGGATCAGCGGCGGCCGCCTATACTTCGGCGTCGGCGCCGGCTGGAAGGATGTCGAGTACAAGGCCTACGGATACCCCTTCCCCAGCCCCGGCGCCAGGGTCCGTCAGCTCGACGAGGCCCTCACCATAGCCCGTGAGATGTGGACCAAGCCCCGCGCCGACTACAGGGGCAAGTACTACAGCGTCAACGACTGCGTCGCCATGCCCAAGCCGGTGCAGGACCCGATGCCCGTCCTAGTCGGCGGCACCGGCGACCACCTCCTCAAGGTAGCCGCGAAGCACGCCCAGGTCGTCAACTTCGCGTGGAACACCGACCTCAAGGTCTACAGGGAGCGCCTAGGCGTTTTGGAGAAGCATTGTAAGAAGCTGGGCAGGGACTACGCCTCGATCCGGAAGTCCGCTGGCCTACACCTCGCCCTGGAGGGCATCAAGTCGGGGACACCCGCCCCATACGAGAAATACTCGGGCACGAAGAAGTGGGAGAGGAAGACCCCCGAGCAGGCCGCCTACTTCATCAGGGGCTACGTGGACCTCGGCGTGAGCCACTTCGTCATAGTCTTCCCCTACGGCTCGGAGGCCGAGTCCGCCGAGTACCTCATGGACCGCGTCGCCCCCCTAGTCTAACAACAGATTTTTCCGCTTCCCGCTAGACGCGTTCAAGCTTGAAGATGACCGGCCGCAGCCCATCCGTGCAGCAGCTGATCATCGTCCCCTTCGTCTTCATCCATGGGAAGTCGCCGCCGAAGGCGAGGACCGACACGTCCCTCTGGATGTCCGCCCACGCCCACCCGCAGAAGCCCTCGGGTACCCTGCCGCCCTTCGAGACGTATTCGACGCCCTCCTTTACGGCGGGGCACTCAGCCTCAACAGTCGAGGCCCCATACTCCTTCAGAATCTCACCCGTCCTGACCTTCTTCAGCACAGTTATCTTAACGTCATGCGCAGTCATTGACTACCACCATACACTTTACTGTCCGTGGGCTTCAGCGTTTCGCCTCCGGGGGCGCCGGGCCATAATCGTTGGGTCCGCCAGGCCTGTAGAGGTGGGGGAACGTCGCCTTGCCCTCCGGCTTGGTCCCCTCCTCACTCTCGAAGGTCCTCACCCCGAAGGGGAAGGGAACATCAACCCACCCCTTCGCGACGGAGCTGAGGAAGTGAAGCTCAACCCCGAACCTCTTGAATAGCCAGACCCCGTCCTCCTTGACGTAGTCGATGTTGTAGCGGCCGAACATCCACATCGCCTCCAGGTGCTCCTCGTCCTTCGCGTCGTTACGCGTCGGTAGCACCGCGGGGCCTATGAGGAACCACTGGCCGTTCGCCGTCTTGCCGTCCTCGGCGAAGGTTATGAGGGGTTGGAGCGCCATTATGGAGCCCATCCTCCCCGGCTGCGTCGCGTGCACCTCGTCTAGGGATCCGAAGCACCGCCTCACCCCCTCGAGGCCGTGCCACCTCTCACCCCCATTCATCTCGACGATCACCCTCGTCTTCTTAGCGAATAGCTCCTCGACCCTGCTCCCCTTGTACATGGTCAGGTAGTACTGGTACCGGCTCTGTAGGTTGTATATCTCCAGTGTATCCTCGAGGCGCTGGACCCTCTCCTCCAGGTTGCTCATGTCTGCTCGCCTCCCCCTCGGGGAGGAGGGGATATAACGGTTATCGGAAATCGACGCTTATTGTACATTGTTCAACGGGGATGCTTGTCGGCGAGGATGGCTGTGTAGACGGTCTTGATGAGGCGAACGAGCTCCGCGTCGGAGTCGCAGACCCTGTCTATGGTGAGGTGCCTGTGGATGATGGCGTCGACGACCGCGTAGGCGGTGAGCCACGCGTCGATCCCGTCGAGGGGGTAACCGCTCTCCCGTGCGAACCCTTCGAGCAGCTGCCTCCTGTCCGCCTTGACGCCGCCCCAGACCTCCTGGTTCGTGAGGAGAGCCTGATCGAAGGCCCTGTAGAGCCTTATGTGCTCCCTATGGTTGTCGAGGTGGGCCCTGATCATCTCCTCGATCTTCCCCAGGTCAGAGTCGAAGGCGTAGGGGATTATGGTCCTGCGGAAGCCCTCCTGGTAGATGGCGGCAGCGATCGACGGCTTCCCGCCTGGGTAGTAGTGGTAGACGAGGCCGACGCTGACGCCTGCCCTGCGCGCAATTTGCCTGACGGTGACCCCATCGTAGCCCGACTGGTTGATGGAGTCGGCGAAGGCGCGCTGTATCTCCTCCCTCTTTCTGTCCTTGTTTCTCTGTACGGGCTTGGCCACGGGTGATGATCGCGGTCTGAGGAGATAAAAGTAGCAAAGCTGGTGTGGTTACCCGACGAAGAGGCGGGTCATGTGTGTCCTCTTGGCGAGCTCCTCCATCTCCTCGTCGCCTGGCTTGGGCGCGTTCTTGCTCGCGGCCTCCAGCACCTTGGGCAGGAGCCTGACGTCGCCCGCGGTGTTGAGGAAGATGGTTCCCTGCCCGAGGACCCAGGAGACGGCGAGGTCTATGTCCCCCTGCTCCTCGAAGGGCTCATACCACGTCTCGGCGGTGTGCCTCTTCTCCCCCCATGGTCCCCTCGTGAGGGACTTTATGGTCTGGACGGCGACCCCCCGGTCCCTACACATCTTGAGGAGCGCCTCGAACTCCCTCCTGTAGCGCTCGTCCCTGTGGAGGACGTAGTTCCATGGGAGGAGGACTGAGTCGAAGTCGAATCTCCTGAGGCTCTTCATGTGCATGGCCGGGGCGAAGAGGCCGTGGCCCGTGACGCCTATGAATATGGTGAGCCCCTGCTCCTTCGCCTCCTTGAGCGCCTTTAGCGCCCCGTCTTCGCCCATGGCGGCCTCCCACTCGTCCGGGTGGGTGAGGTTGTGGAGTTGGATGAGGTCCACGTTCTTCACCCTGAGTCGTCTCAGGGAGTCGGCGAACTCTTTTTCCGCGTCTGTGTAGGTCCTCATCCCCGTCTTCGTGGCGAGAAAGAAGTCGCCCCTGCGCCTCTCCATCCACGGGCCTATTCTTAGCTCAGCGTCCCCGTAGCTCGCGGCGACGTCGATGTGGTTGACGCCGTGCCTGTCTAGGAGCTTGAGGGTCTCATCCGCTACTTCCTGCGTCGCCTGGCCGAGGGCCGCGGCGCCGAATAATGTGGCGGAGCTCTCATGCCCCGTCCTCCCGAAGGGTTGCCTCCTAATCATCACAATCATTGATCGAGTCGGAGACGTGGTTTAAATATCTCCTCTCCGCCACGCCGAAAGGGTTATCCAAAAAGGCGCAACATGGAGAACAAAGCTGGAACCGGGATGGAGTTTTTCATAGACACCGCCGACGTCGCCCAGATCAAGAAGTACTACAGCATAGGCGTCGTCGACGGGGTGACAACAAACCCCTCACTCATCGCCAAGAGCGGGCGCAAGTTCGAGGAAGTCGTCAAGGAGATCACACAAGTGGTGAAGGGGCCGATAAGCGTCGAGGCCGTCAGCACAACCGCCGACGAACTCGTCGCCGAGGCCAAGAAGCTCGCCGCCTTCGGTGAGCACATAGTAGTTAAGATACCGATGACCGCGGAGGGCCTCAAGGCGGTGAAGGTGCTGAGCAAACTCGGGATAAAGACGAACGTGACCCTCGTCTTCTCCGCCAACCAGGCGCTCCTCGCCGCCAAGGCGGGAGCCACCTACGTCAGCGTCTTCGTGGGGCGCCTCGACGACAGGGGGCAGGACGGCATGGAGGTCATCGAGGAGGTGATGGACATCCTCGACAACTACGACCTCCCCAGCAAACTCATAGTCGCAAGCATAAGGCACCCCCGCCACGTCACCGACTCCGCGAGGATGGGGGCTCACGTCGCCACCATCCCCCCCGACATCATAGAGAAGATGCTCAGCCACCCCCTCACCGACGACGGGCTCCGCATCTTCGCCAAGGACTGGGAGAAGGTCCAGAAGGCATAGCCCCCCCTTAGTAAACTGTTTAAGCGGCGCATCCGCATCCAAGACGGAGCCCGAGTTGAGAGCCCGCAGCGTAGCGCCGCTTCTAATGATCCTCATCCTGCTCGTCCAGATCGCCCCAGCCCACGCGGCGACTTCGCACTACAGGTACACCATGACGTACACCTTCGAGAACAGGGGCTCCTCACAGGTGACCCTTACCAAGGACGACTTAGCCGTCCCCCTCTTCACCAGCAACGAGCATCAGACGGTGACGATCACCTCCTCCGCCCCCTCCCTCGGGTCACCGTACACGGACGAGGACGGCAACATGTTCGCTGATCCAAACCTAGACCCGACCATCCAGCCAGGCGGTAAGATCACCTACACGGTCACCTACGAGATCGCCTCGTCGGATAAGTCGAAGCCGCAGCTCAGCCTCTCCAACGCGGGCACCATTTCTGACATCCCCTCCACCCCGGTCGTAGATCATACGGCGTCGACAGAGTCCTTCTGGGCGAACGACGCGGAGATCGCCGCCCTCGCAGGCAGACTCACGGCTGGTGAATCCACCGTCCTCGGCAAGGTGGCGCGCCTCGTCAAGTGGTTAGACGCCAACGTCACCTACGCCAACAACGAGGTCCCCCTCTACCCAGACGAGACCCTGAAGCAACGCAAGGGAGACTGCGACGACCAGTCCATCCTCCTCATAAGCATGCTGAGGAGCCTCGGCATACCCGCGTACCTCGAGATAGGCGTCGTCTTCAACTCCGGCATCGGTGGGGACGACACCGTCTGGGATGGCCACTTCTCAATCAAGGAGACGGGGCTGGCGTGGCACGGCTGGGTCATGGTCTACACGCCCCCCTGGGGCTGGATACCGGTCGACCTAACCCTGACCAGCAACAGCGACCCACTCAAGATGATACAGGGCGCACCCGAGTACACATCCGCAGTCGTCACCGCCATGAAGATATCGAAGCAGGAGTACACGAGTCTGAGCGTCGAGACCCGGCAGCGGATAATCTCATCGAACATCTACGTCTCCTCAACCGAGACCGCCGAGGGGGTACAGGCCAGCTGGATCCAGCCGACGATGATCCTGATCGCGGCCGCCCTAGCCGCGGCGATAGGCTTCATGTTCTACACCTTGAGGCGGCAGAGGCAGCAGCCGATATAAGGCACCGAACCGAAGCCTAATCAGGTGAGGTTTTGGAGATACCCGAGGCCATACTAAAGAGAAAAAGTGTACGCGCCTTCGCGCCGAAGGGCCTCACGGATGAGGATGTGGAGACCCTCATCAAGGCGGCGATCCGTGCCCCGAGCGCTGGGAACATGCAGCCGTGGGGCTTCGTCTCCGTCAGGGACCGAGGCGTCAAGGAGGCGCTCGTCGAGGCCGCCCGCGGCCAGTCATTCATCGCATCTGCCCCAGTCGTCATAGTAGTCTGCACGGACCCCGCCAAGACTACGCCAAGGTACGGCGAGAGGGGGGAGAAGCTCTACTGCCTGCAGGACACCGCGGCGGCCGTCGAGAACATCATGCTCACCGCCGCCCACAACGGGCTAGGCACCTGCTGGATAGGCGCCTTCGACGAGGGGATGGCCACCGAGGCGCTTGGGCTCCCCAAGGGGATACGACCCGTCGCCATGATCCCCGTAGGCTACCCCGACCAGGACCCGCCGCCTAGGCCGAGGCGCCCCGTCGCCGAGGTCCTACACATGGACCACTGGTGAAGCCTCCAACCCTTTTTATCGACCCTCAAACCACCCTAAGACTCGACCCAACTTGCCGAATCCATTCAGGTTCCTCGACCTCAAGGTCAACGACGCCTACACCAACATGGCGATGGACGAAGCGATGACGAAGGCCCGCGGGGAGGGGAAGGTCCCCGACACACTCAGGTTCTACATGTGGAAACCCAGCGCCGTGACCCTCGGCTACTTCCTAAGCGTCGAGGACGAGGTCAACCCCGAAGCCCTCAACCGGTTCGGCTTCAACCTCAACCGCCGCATAAGCGGGGGCGGAGCCGTCCTCAACAGCGAGAAGGGGGAGATCACATACAGCGTCGTCCTAAAGGAGGACGACCCCCGGGTGAGCACGGACCCCGTCGAGTCCTACCACTACCTCTGCCAGGGCATCGTCGAGGCCCTCGACGTCCTCGGCATAAAGGCGGAGTTCAAGCCCATAAACGACGTCATCGTGGCGGGTAAGAAGGTATCCGGCAACGCCCAGATCAGGCGCTACGGCGCAGTCCTCCACCACGGCACCCTCCTCGTCGACTTCGACGCCAGGGAGATGTTCGGCGTCTTGAAGATATCGAAGGAGAAGCTCAGCGACAAGATGATACAGCAGGCCGAGGACCGCGTCACGACGATACGCCGCCTCCTCGGGCGGCAGATCAGCTTCCCCGAGGTCAGGGACGCCCTCGAGGAGGGGTACCGAAGGGCGCTCGACGCAGAACTCGTCGAGGGCGAACTCACCCCCTACGAGGAGGCGCTCGTCAAACAGTTCAGGACACGCTACGCGAGCAGGGAGTGGATACACAGGAGGTAGCCGCGGTGAAGAGGTTCGAGTACAAGGTCCCCGGCGGCAAGCTCCTACGAGCTAAAATCGAGGTCGAGGGCGAGAAAATCAAGTTTCTCCAACTCACAGGCGACTTCTTCATGGAGCCCGAGACGGACCTCGAGGAACTCGAGGCACAGCTCCTCGGCTCCCGGGCGGAGCCCGCCCTCATCGAGGTCGCGGTCAAGGACTTCTTCACGCGGAGGAAGACCCGGATGGCCGGTGCCTCCCCCGCCGACTTCGCCCACGTAATCAACCAGGCGCTCAGGGCCTAAAGTCGGGTATCGGTGGGACGCAGCCGCGGAGCCGCCTGAAGGCCCGCGTCTTCTCCTCGTCCCTCGCCTTCGAGGATGATATCCCCGCCTTGAGCACGTCCACCGCCTCATCCATTGCGCGCCTGTCGACGGGGAAGGGTACGCCGTCCTTCCCCCCGAAGGCGAAGTTGAACCTGACGGGGTCCTCCCAGTTGGCCCGCTCACCGTAGATGAGCTCGGCGATTAGGCTCAGACCCCGTATCGTCGAGGGGCCGACGCCCTTGAAGGCGACGAGTTCCTCGTAGCCGCTTGGCTGGAACTCGTAGACCTCGCGGAGTATGTCCCAGTTGACACTGCGGGGCATGATGAGTTGCTCCTGCTCCGGGGCGCCGGTCCATGCGTCGAGGCGCCTCTGCTTCGCCGGGACGGGGGCCAGGAGGCTCCTCCTGAGCCTCTCCGGCTTCTCCCTGGCGAGGTCGACGCAGGCCCTCCTATTCTCTTGGCTGTTCTTATCGGTCATGTCGAGGACGTGTGGGAGGCGCGTGTCGCATAGGATGGCGCTCTGGGGCTCCTCTATGAAGCCCCTGTGCTCCAGTGGCCAGTGGTAGCGGCGGGCGTCTGCGCGCTTCTGGTTTATGCCCTGCTGGATGACTATCCACTCCCCCCGCTCGTCGAAGAAGAAGCAGTGGTGGTAGAGATGGTAACCATCCTGGACGAGGCTGTTGTCCACCTTCGCCGCCATTCGGCTGCTGTAGACGAGTTCCTCTATCCTCTCCCCGCCGAGGCCGAAGGTCTCCCCCATCGCCCTGATCTCGGCGGGCGCCTTCAACGAGGTCTTACCCTTCCCACCCGCGATGGCGAGGCCCGTCTCCCCGGGGTCAATCGCCTCCTTGAGCGCCCCACAGGTGACGGTCGTCGTCCCGCTGCTGTGCCAGTCGTAGCCGAGGACGCAGCTCAGGCTCTGGAAGAACCACGGGTCGCTCAGCCGGGTCATCAGGCCTTCTCGCCCGTACTCGTCGATGACTATGCCGGTGATGCATCGGGCCAGCTCGACCATCCTCCCGAATAGCCACCGGGGGGCTTTCCCGGGGTGGAGGGGGAGCAGAGCCGTCGCCGTGGCGCCCATCGGGTTGGGTGAGGCGGTCCGCGGATAAAACCGTAAGCTACACTCCGAGGGCGGGGAGTCGCTAGAAAGTGCGGGGATGAACCTAATACCCCGAGCCCACCCCTTATCCTCCATGGTCAACCTCGGCGCCAAGAAGGATGAACTGGATACGCCCTGCCTCCTCGTCGACCTCGACGTCATGGATGGCAACATCAGGAAGATGGCGGAGGACTTCCGCGGGATGCCCGCGAAGCTCCGCCCCCACGTCAAGACGCACAAGACCCCGATAATCGCTAGGAAGCAGCTAGACGCGGGAGCGATCGGCATAACCTGCGCCAAGGTGGGTGAGGCCGAGGTCTTGGCGGAGGCCGGCATAGGCCCACTCCTCATCGCCAATCAGGTAGTCGGCGAGCCCAAGGTCACACGTCTGGTCAACCTGGCTAAGCAATGCGACGTCACCGTGGCGGTCGACGACTCCGTCAACGTCAAGCACCTCGCCGAGGCGGCTCGGAGGAAGGGCACCAGGTTGAACGTCGTCGTCGAGGTCGACGTCGGCAACAACAGGTGCGGCACCGACCCGGGTGAGCCCGCCCTCAAGCTCGCTAGGGATGTAACTGGTTACAAGAGCCTCAACTTCCGCGGCCTCATGGGCTACGAGGGCTTCTGCCAGATGGTGGTGAAGCTGGAGGAGAGGCGCCCCAAGGCCGAGGCGGCGATGCAGAAGCTCGTCTCCACACGGGACCTCCTAGTCGATAAGGGACTTGCAGTCGAGATCGTTACCGCCGGGGGCACGGGGACCCACATGATCTCGGGCCGCTACCCCGGGGTCACCGAGATAGAGGCGGGGAGCTACGTCTTCATGGACGCCCGGTACAGCACCGCCGAGGGGTTAGAGAAGTTCGGCCACGCCCTCACGGTGCTGACGACGATCCTCAGCGTCCCCCGCCCAGGTGTCGCCATCTGCGACGCGGGGCTGAAGACGGTCACATTCGAGTTTGGCAACCCCGTCGTCAAGATGCAGGGCGTGGAGTACCTGCGCCCCAACGAGGAGCACGGCCACCTCAAGGTCACCGACGCCAAGCTCAGGGCCGGGGACAAGATCGAGCTGATCCCCACCCACTGCTGCACCATAAGCAACCTCCACGACAGCTTCCACTGCATGAGGAATGGTGAACTGGAGGCGGTGTGGAGGGTAGCGGCGAGGGGCAGGAGCCAGTAGCCCCTACAGGTCCCCCGCTATCTCCTCAACAACTATCTCAAGTCCCTTCGCTATGAGGTCGAGGGACATATGCGGCTCCTTAGTGTCCACCACCTGCTCTGGCAGCTTAGGGACGTGGATGAAACCCGCGGGGATACCCAGCTTCTTCCTCCCGGCGTAGTCCATGAGATGGTAGAATATCTGGTTGCACCCGAAGGCGCCCGCCGAGTTGGATACCTCAGCGGGGACTCCCCCCTCCCGGACCTTGCTCAGCAGCCTCCGTATGGGCAGCCTCGTGAAGTAGGCGGCTGGGCCGCCCTCGACGAGCGTCGCGTCCCTCGGCTTCGCCCCGCAGTTATAGGCGGCCCTCGTCACGTCGGCGACGTTGATTGCAACCCTCTCGAGGTTGAGCCAGGAGCCGCCGCCCTGCCCTGTGCAGATCACCGCCGAGGGTCTCCACTTCTCGATGTAACCCTCGATGGTCCCCCTTATCTCCTCGAACCTCAGCGGCACCTCCTCGACCCTGACCCTGTGGGCGCCGAACGTCTTCCCGTCGAGCCTCCTGCAGGCGAGGATCGAGGGGTTGACCTTCTCTCCGCCGAAGGGCTCGAAACCCGTCAGCAGAATAACCTTACCCGGCATGTAGCATCGTTAGAAACTGGGCCCCGTACTATTTGGGCTTAGCCGATGAGGCGGCCGTACCTGTCGACTTCCTGGCGCCGTACACGGGTGCTACTTATCGGTTTGCCGTCGTCGGCGAGGACCATCTTCATGACGAAGATGAGGAGCGGCTTCTCCCCCCTCTTGACCCTGATCTGGTTGATCTCCTCGGCACGCGCCTCGGTCTCCTCGCTGACGAGGATGCCTTCTATGCCGCCATCGTTTATGGAGGGGCCATAGGGGTCACTGAGGGGGAAGAAGGAGGCCCTCCTGAGGAACCCCTTCTGTTGGAGGAACCTCTTCACCTCGCTGAGCCTGACCTCGTAGGAGTCGATCTCATGCGGCTTCTTCATCGAGGCGGCGAAGCTGTCGGTCGTGATCCCGATGATGACCCTGTTGGCGACGTTGAACGCCTCTTCCAGCAGGAACCAGTGCCCCTTGTGTATGACGTCGAATGTGCCCGCGACGGTCACCATCTTGATCCTCTGTTCCGTCATCACTGGGTCCTCTGGAACTCTCTTAACCGAAACGTCTGGGGAATTAAAGTTGTTGGATACGTTAGGCGATGCCCTTCATGGCGAGGAACCACTTGATCAAGGGCAGCCCGATGGCTATGAGCAACGCGAAGCGGATAACGTCCGCGATAATCCCGACCTTGATCATGTCCTTCATCTTGACGTAGCCCGAGCTGTAGACGATGGCCATGGCGGGAGTAGTGCTCGGTAGGGTGCTCGGGATCGTCGTCGCGATGGCGGCGCCGATCACGGGCGCGATGGGGTTGATCCCGGCGGCGGCGGAGAGCGACACCGCGAGCGGGCATGCCACGGAGGCCGCGCCAGTGTTCGACGCCGGGTAACTCAGCAGGAACCCAATCAGGGCACAGGCGCCGAAGATGACGAACTCGTTAGGCGCGGCACCCATATAACCCTTGAAGATGATGCCGACCCAGTTGCTGAATCCGCTCCTCATAAGGCCGAGGCCTAGGGTGATGCCGCCGCCCACGAGGAAGATTATGTCCCAGTTTATCGACTCGTTTAACACCTCATCCCACTTAAGGAGCGGCCTGTCCCCCGCCTTGAGGAGGGGGAAGAGAAATATGGCGAGCGCGGCTGGGGCGGCCTCGGGGAGCACCTTCGCGAGGAGGGTGCTGAGGGGCTGGAGATCCTTGTTGTCGACGGCGAAGTTCGCCACCATCCCAGGTATCAGCCAGAGGAGCAGCGTGAAGATGAGTATCCCGATCGTCATCTTCTCCCCCCTCGTGATGGGGCCGAGATCATTCAGCTCCTTCTTCAGCGTCGATGAGTCGAATGGCAGCTCAGGCTTCTCGGGCTTGATTACCCTGTAGACTATGAACCATGTGAGGAAGAGGCCGATTACCGCGTGGATGGTGCCTATATAGAACCAGTCGACGAAGGTGATGTTCACCCCAGTAGCCTCGAGGACCGTCTTCTTCCCGATGAGGTTCGTCGTGGTACTGGTCAGGAACAGGAGGCTGCCCGCCGTCGCCGCCTGGCCGAGGGCCAGCATAGTCGCGGAGCCGTATCTGCTCCCCCTCTGGAAGCCCTGCCTCACAAGGAAGGCGATGACGAAGCCGTAGACGATGCTCGTCGCCGCCGTCATCGAACCAGTCACCGTTAGCAGGAAGACCGGTAAACAGGCGACGAAGAAGGCGGCGATCGCCGGGTTCCTCGTCTTGCTGACACCGGCCAGCGTCAGGGCGACCCTCTTATCGAGACCCCAGACCTGGAACGACTTGGCGAAGACGAATCCGACTATGATGACCCAGATGAGGGGATCCATGAAGGGGGCGAGGGCGTCCTTCCAGACAATAAGGCCGACTATGCTGAAGAGAATCGGTGGGACGAGCGCCGCTAGGCCGAGGCTCGTCGTCTCGAAGACCCACCAGGTGGCGGTCCAGAGAAGCACCCCGAGCCCGTACTTCGGGCCCTCGAGCAGCGATATGCCCGCCGCCTTAGCGGCTTCATTCATCGCCGCGTCATTCGGGATGAGCAGACAGAGTATGAACAACAGTGGGCCTAAGTAGAGGCTGATCCTCTTCATCGACCAGCCGGATCCCTTCTCGTTGCCAGCGTCTGAACCCAAGCTGACTTACCTCATCACTTGCCTAGCAGCTACCGGAAAAAGGTATCTCTAATGGTCTTCGGCTCACTTGTAGTTCCCGAAGTTGGCGTGGGCTATCCTCCAGCCGTCTGGGGTCTTCTCGTAGACTATGGTGACCGGTCCCTTCTGGGGGTTTTCGGCGCTGGGACGCTTGAAGAACCAGACGGCGCAGACTATGGCGGAGTCGCCGAAGTCCTCCATGTCCACGTCCTCGAGCCAGAGCCTGTTCGGCTGGACCTTGCCCCCCTTGACGAAGCCGAAGCCCTCATGGTGCCTCACGAGCGATTCATAACCCTTGATGGCGCCCTGTTTCTCCGACGAGAAGTAGGTGACCCTCCCGTCACTCAGGAAGAG
>Ga0315294_10006080_pt1 | contig 13254 bp, 10 predicted proteins | sample YL17G13_40_MG_FD_203626 | JGI IMG/M metagenome (GOLD analysis project Ga0315294, IMG submission 203626) | Sediment microbial communities from Yellowstone Lake, YNP, Wyoming, USA - YL17G13_40 | ecosystem: Environmental > Aquatic > Freshwater > Lake > Sediment | place: USA: Wyoming | collected... | reverse complement strand
TGATACTCACTCTCTCGGGTGACGCTCGAGTCCTCGAACGCTTGCGACTGGGCTGAGCCCCGGAACCTACTTGGTGGGTTGGCAAGCAGGGCAATACGTAGGGTCTGTGATGGACCGGCTCGGCGGGACGATCTCGATGGCCACGAACTGATTCGTCTGGTCGGTGGAGAAGTTGTTGTCGCTTGCCAGGACGAGCGTCTGCCCACCCGAGGAAAGCTTGGGGCCGGCGGCGATCGACTCGAGGTTGTCCGGCCGGAGGGAGAAACTGGACACACCTTTGAGACTTGAGAATCGCGCCAAAAGCGTCTTGGAGACCGGCTTCCCCGTGAAGGGAGAGGAGAGGGCCATGACGTCCTTCACGTCGTCCGCCCCGCGCAGCCTGACCCCGAAGATCTTGACGTCGTTCCCCACTCCACTTGCGAACGCACGCTCCACGACGAAGAGGTCGTACCCCGGCCAGATGGCCTTGGCGTACAGCATGGCTGACACACCGTTGTCCGCGGCCGTCTCCTTGGGCGCCGTGAAGATCGGCTCGGTCACGTAGGCGTACTCTGCCCGGACGCTCGGAGTCTGACTGGTCATGTCATAGTCTACGATGCGCACGGTGGTGCCATGATCCACCGTCGCGATCGGTCCGTCCTGTTCCAAGGCTTCCTCGTTCACCGCGTACAGCGTGTCGCCGGCCGGCGCGAGCGCGAGTCCTTCGATGGCCAGGTTCGTGCGGGTTCCCCGCCCCGGGGCGGGCTGGAACGTCTCTGGCAGGGGGATCTCCCGCAGGAGAGACCCGTCCAGCGCGAACTCTCGTATCCACGGGCGGTTCTCTTGGTCGCGCTCGGAGGAGATGATCAGAGTCCCCTGGGGCGTCAGGACGACCTCCTCCGCGTCGATCGACTTGGGGGCGTACGGTTGGATTCCCGGGGTCGACGCATCGCTGTCGAGGAAGGTCACGCCGACGGCCTGGACCCGACGAATCCCGGCCCGATCAAGGACGATCCTCAGGGTATACAGCCGTCCTGGAGTGCCTGAGTCACCGCGGTCGTCGCTTACCGCGTAGTAGAGATCGGTCGCCGAATCGTAGGCCAGACCGGAGAGGCCCCCGACGGGCATCGTGCCGAAGGTCCATTCACTTGTCGGAATGGAGGTGGAGCCAAGGTAGATCACGGGTCCCCCGGGCGAGGAGAACCCCAACACCACCAGACCCGCTACGATGATCAGAGCCAGGATGTTCCACATAGGCTGCTCCCTCCTGTCTTACCTCAGGGCTAGACCCGCTCGCGCGGCCCGGCCAGGGACTTCCTAGTATAGGTCAACTGTGCGGCGCCTGCCGCCGCGCGCCCCTTGACTCGTTCGCCCGCGGGGTAGTAGCCTCGGGGCGTCGCGTCGTCTCGTCTGAGCATCGGGGATATCGGAGGTGGTTCTCTTGTGCGCGTGGCGGAAGGTCCTGGCGATGGCGTTGCTCGTCGCCTTGGGGTTGGGCGTGGTGGCTCTTGCAGTTGGAAGGCCGATCCGGATTCTCTTCATGCACCATTCGACCGGCGGGAACCTGATCCAGCAGGGCGGCGTGCGCGACGGACTGACCGCCCTGGGGTATGAGTTCTGGGACCACGGCTACAACGAGGAGGGCCTGTCCGGGCCGGACGGGTCGCCGACTGGAACGGACTTCGCCGTGCCCGACGACAACACCAACCCCGACGGGTGGGCCGCGATCTTTGCCCAGCCGGTGACGGATCCGCCGACGAACACCCTGAGCACCATGCTCGGCTACGACGTAATCCTGTTCAAGAGCTGCTTTCCAACCTCGGACATCACCGACGAGGAGATGCTCGCAGACTACGAGCGCTACTACCTCTCGATCCGCGACGTGATCGACCGCCACCCAGACAGACTCTTCGTGGCCTTCACGCCGCCCCCCCTCGTTCCGGGCGCGACGAGCCTCGAGAACGCGGCGCGGGCAAAGCGCTGGGCGGCCTACCTCGCGTCGGACGAGTACGGCAAGGGGCACCCCAACCTCGCCGTGTTTGACTTCTTCTCGCTTCTCGCGGATAGGGACGGCTACCTGCGAGTGGAGTACCGTTCCGATGAGTCGGACAGCCACCCCAACGACCTCGCCAACCGGACGATCGGCCCGGTCCTGGTCCGCTTCGTCCGCGACGCGATCGAGAGGCGGAAGTAGGGGGCCCCAGGATCGCTGGCGCTTCGGCGCCGCCATCCGTCACGCCGGGTGGCTCACCTGGCGGCCCTCCTTGCTCCGGAAACTGAACGGCACGAGCCCTGACGAGCGCGCTGTGCGAAGCCGCTGGCCTAGCGCGCTACGATGCAGCCCAACTGATGGTTGTACGCCGTTCTTTCCAGGTCGAGGAAGACGCTCGAGTACCGCTCGTTGGGCGTCATGACGGTCGCCTTGGAGATGCCCATGGCCACGAGCATTGCATTGACCATGCTGTAGCCCCCGCCATCGAGATAGACGTAGGCCAACACGACCCCATCCGAGTCCCGCAATGCCTGGTCGAACTCCAGGTACACCAACCGACCGAAGGTCATCTGATAGTTGACCTGCGCGGCGACTGCCCCGCACATGATGTCCGGGGAGTCGGCGTAGCTTCCGATGTACCGGACCGTCTCCTGGCTTTGAGGAATCCACTCCGCGGTGGTCGACCCGACGATTTGGACGATGATCTGGTTTCCATCCAGAACCTGCATGACGGTGCCCCACACCGTGGGATAGGGATACCCGGGGAGTGCCGAGGCCGAGAGCCCGAGGCTCCCCGCGATCAGGAAAGCGATGAGAACTGTCTTACGCATGATGCACCTCCTGGAGACACGTTACTGCACACGGATTGACCGCGTCAACTGCGGCGTGGTTGTGGCCTCGTGCAGTATGGCCCGCGTCGCCGTTCGAAGGACCGAAACCCAGGACGAGGTTTGCCCGAATCTGTCCGCGCCCAGGCGGATTGGGGATTCACTACCTGCTACGACGCTCACTGGCCCATCGAGCTTGCCAGGTCCCGCCTCCCGGCGGAGGCGACGCCAGATGGCCCTGTCTTCGAACCCGTGGCGGGACAAGTGAGACTAGACACGATGCTCAAGCATCCGTATGCTCGAATATGTGGAGCGTCCGAGAAACATGAGGGACGGTAGTGCGGGGAACGCGAAGAGGCGAATGGTGTTCTGCCTCTGTGCCGACCTGACGGGATCAGGGGAGTGGCTGTCCGCACTTCCTTCCTTCAAGAGTGCGCAGTTCAACGTGTTCTTCTCCCAGCTGCTCGAGACGTATCACGCCGCCCTGGATGTCTCAAGACAAGCGAAGTACGAGGGCGATGCCTGGCTTGTGGCGACGGACAATGTCGAGGAAGTCATTGCCCTATGTTTCCTTGCCCTCGATCTACGCAGGACGTTCCAGCGGAGAGCGGCGGAGCTACTCCGCATCGCGGAAGAAGACGTTCCTCCACTGCATCTGACTATCTGTTCCGGCGCCGATGTCCCCGTTGTTCCAGTAAGCGGGCACGACTGGGCGGGGGATTCGTTCCGACGGGCCGTTCGCATGTCGTCGCGGTCTCGCAGGGGTTCGATCCTGATTGACACCCCTGTGTACTACTTGGTGCGCCAGGATTTCACTACGAAGTATCTCACTGCGGTCGCAGTCAAGTCGAAGAAGCGGGTCATCGAGGAAACCATTGCCCTCTACGAGCTCTTGGACGTTCAAGACTCCGTGAAAGCGGTTCAGGAAGCCCCCGGGATCTACATTCGCGGCCTGCGAGTGCTCGGGCGTACGGACCTGGCCGACGAGCTCATCCGGCGCACGACCGCACGGTTGCAGGAGGAGACTCGGGAGAGGCCTGCGCCAGACCGCGACAGACTGTTGCCCGCCTGGAACAACCTCCTCGCCAGTGTTGCAGACTACAACATGATGTTGCCCCTGTTTGAGGCGCTGGTTCGCGCCGGGCTCGCGCCGAATCCTGCGACTTATTCCATGCTCATCGGCTGTGCGCCTGACTACGCAACCGCGAAAAGCTGGTTCGACCGAATGGAACAGGAAGGCGTGCAGCCCGACGACTCCGTCTGCCAAGCACTCCTCGACCGCGCGCCCGATCGCCCAACAGCAAGGTACTGGCGCGAACGCCTGGAGGGGAAGTCCGCCGAATCCGCTGGTTCTGCGCCCGACGATCTCGCCCCCTCCCTGCCCGCGGAGCACGCTGCCGCCGAGGAGCGGTTTGAGGAGACGGCGAAAGTCGGTATAGCGCCTCAACCGTCTGGCTCAGCAGTATCGGTGCTGATCCGCACCAGCCACGGTCACGAAGCTGGCGGAGCAGGAGTCATCCTGAGCAGGCATCCGCTCTTGATCCTCACAGCCTCTCACGTGCTGGCCGAGATTCGGCCCAGCTCCAAGGTGTCTCTCTCCATCGATGGCGCCGCACACCGTTTGCTGCGGGTGATTCCTCTCCTTGGCTCGCAAGCGGGCCTTCTCTCGATCCTCGCCTCCCGGGGGCGCGTTGCAGCGGGCAAACGCACTGCCAGGCTGCCTGAGTCTCCCGCAGGGCTATCCACGGCGCAGCCCGTGGCGCTAGAGCTGCAGCGAGGCGGCGCTTTCGCGATGACGCGGGGGGAGATCACCCAGGTCACAAGGAAGGGAGACCAGGAGGCAGTCCTCCTCGACATCGTGGTCACCGAAGGGGACAGCGGCGCTCCCATGTTCGTGGGCGACCGACTGGCCGGGATATGCCAGGCGAAGGGCGCCGGAGAGCCAACGGGGCCGGCCGTCATCACTCCCATCCATGAGGACTCACTGCAAGGGATCCGCAGTCTGGTCAAGCGCGCGAGGACGCTTCGGCTTGCCATCGCGAGCGGGCTAGTGCTTGGCGTTCTGGCTGTTGGCTTCTCCTTCCTCTGGGGTCACATCTTCGCGCCCCGCGATGAGTGCGAACAGCGCCCTGCAGTGCGAGTCTGGCTAGAAGGGAACAGGATCTACTACTCCCCGGGCGAGAGCATCTTGCTGAACTACAGCCTCAACAAGCCATGCAACGTCAGGATCGTTGAGCGGCTCGGGGACCTGCAGGAGAGAACCATCGCCGAAACCTTCCTCCATCGCCAAGGTGCCGACAAGATCGCCGCGCGCGCAGAGCCTGGTCTTCCACAAAGAACGCTGCGCGTGACGGCAAGCGATGCCTGCGGCCACGTCGCCTCGGCCGAGGTGACATTCCAGGTGGGGCCGGGCGTCTTTGACGTAGTTGGCCCTGTCGACCAGACAGAAGTCAATATCTTCGTCGACCCTGGCCTGGAGCAAGCCGTGAGAAAGGCTCTCTCCAAGGCTTCGGGTGAGATCGTCGCATCTGAGCTTGCCGCGCTTGGCGAGCTCGACGCCCGCGACCTCCACATCAAGGATCTCTCCGGCCTGGAGAACTGCTCGAACCTCAGGTCGCTGAACCTTGGAGGCAACGAGTTCTCCGACATACGGGCGTTGGCTGGTCTACGGAACCTTCAAGAGCTTTGGATCGATCGCAACGATCGGATCTCCGCCCTTGCCGCGCTTGCAGCTCTCACTCAGCTCGTGCATCTCGACCTGACAAAGACCCGCGTTTCCGACATCAGCGCGCTCTCGAGCCTGACTGCGCTAGAGATGTTGTTTGTCGGAGGGAACCCGATCAGGGCCGGAAGCCTGGCTCCGCTTTCGCATCTGAGTCGCCTCAAGGTTCTCCATGCCTGGGGCTGCGGATTGACAGACATCTCGGCACTGGCCGGCTTGGCCTCTTTGAGAGAGCTCCATCTCGAAACCAACAAGATAGTGAACATAGGCCCATTGCGGGGCCTGACGAACCTCTCGAGCTTGACAGTGCACGACAACCAGATAGCCCAAATCGAAGCTCTCGAGCAGAACGGTGGTCTCGGACCTGGGGACGACATCTACGTGCAGAACAACTACCTTGACCTCTCTCCAGGCAGCAACGCGCTCAGGATCATCCTGGCACTCCGATCCCGGGGAGCCAACGTTACCTACAACCCCCAGCTGACCCGTGGAGAGGGATCTCTTCCGGCCAGGGCCCACTCGCTTGTGGCTCAGGTCCTCTTCGTTGACGAGACCTCCGCGAGGCTACCACCAATCCTCGACTTCAGCGTGAACGCAGCCTTCGCGGACTTCGATGGCGATGGCGATCTCGACCTCTACGTCGCGAACACTAATGACACACTTGACCGGCTCCTCATGAATGACGGGACCGGCCGCTTCCAGGACGTGACGGCGACTCGCTTGCCCCCAATGAACGAGCTCAGCGGAAACGTGGCGATCGGAGATGTGGACGGCGATGGCGATCTTGACATCTTCCTGGGCAACGGAGACGGCAACATCGTGCAGAACCGCCTGCTCCTGAATGACGGGACAGGGCACTTCACCGGCGCCACGGCAGGCCATCTTCCGACCCTCCTTGACTCAACGTCAGCGGTGAGGCTAGCAGACTTCGACGGAGATGGCGACCTAGACGCCTTCGTCGCCAACTGGCTTCCGGATGGCGATCAGAACAGGCTTCTGATCAACGACGGCCGCGGCCACTTCGTCGACGAGACAGCGGCGAGGGTGCCGCTTCGGCGCGATCCGACGAGCGGAGCCGCAGTCGGGGATATCGACGGCGACGGGGACTTGGACATCGTCCTAACGAACGGGAAAGAAGGAGGGGGCCAGAGAGACGGCATTCTGATCAACGACGGTTCGGGGCACTTCGTCGATCAAAGCGGAGCGAGGCTACCTGACTCTCTGGTTGACAGCTCGTCGCCAATACTCGGAGATGTTGATGGCGATGGCGATCTGGACCTGTTCATCACGAAACGTGTCTACTACTGGGGCGCGGCGCAAGACGCACTTCTGCTGAACGATGGCAACGGACACTTCACTGATGCAACCGAACGGCTGCCGCCGTCCCAAGACGTGTCCTTCAGGGCCGCGTTCGGCGATGTCGACAACGACGGAGATCTCGACCTCTTCGTGGCAAGCATCGGAGGAGATAACAGGCTGCTGCTGAATGACGGATCCGGGCGCTTCAGCGACTGCACAAGCTCGTGCCTGCCTGCGACGGGTCTCGGCACGTTGGCAGGGGTGTTTGCTGACGTCGACGGAGACGGCGATCTCGACCTTTTCGTTGCAAACGTGGCAGGATCGGGACCGACGTACGAGCAGAATAGGCTGCTGGTGAACGCGACGAGCTATCCTGCCGGAGGCCCGTGATCTGCGCAACGGGGTCTTGTCCTGCATCCTGACACTCCGTGGGAGTCCCGAGACAACGCGTAGTGGGCTCAATCCCCATGGAGATGCTCCAGCCACGTGTCTTCCCGCTCCCCAGGGTTGGCGAACGCTGGATGGTGATGCTCCGTTTCGCCCGGCGGTGGTCGACCTGCGCAGGCCATCGGTTTGAGCACGGCGCTTCCTCCGCAGACGTGCAATCCTGCATTACAAATGCGGGACTGCGGAGCGTGAGCCGCCGGACCATTGCCATTCTGTGCGGAATGCAGAGATGAGTACTCTGTCCCCGGGATCGCGGGGCATCGTCGTGGCGGGCGGCACTGCTACGTCAAGATCTGACCCCAGCTCCCGCGAGCTCCCAGCGAACAGTCCGCGTCTCAAGCGAGCTAGAGCTCGCGGAATGGGAGCGCTGTCACGCCGGGCGCGAGCGGCAGCCGGACGTCCCCTGGATGGACGACGTACCCCGGAGCGACTCGTGAACCGAGAAGGCGCCGGAGGTCCGCAATGCTCGAGGCCATGGCCGGCCGTGGGGTGGCGGAGAGCTTGACCTCAAGCGGGATGAGCTTGCCCGCCTGCTCGATCACCAGGTCGACCTCGACTCCGGTCGAACTTCGCCAGAAGTAGAGCGACGGGCTCTCGCCTCGGTGGACGTAGGTCTTGAGGATCTCGGAGAGGACGGCCGTCTCGAAGACAGCCCCTCCCATCGGGCCGGAGGCTGCATGCTCGGCGTCTCGAAGGCCGGCGAGGTAGCAGAGGGTCCCCACGTCGGTGAAGTAGACTTTCGGGGTCTTCACCAGGCGTTTGCTCACGTTTGCGAAGTACGGCCGTAGGACCACAACCTGGTACGTTGCTTCGAGGACCGAGAGCCAGGCTTTCGCGGTGTTGACCGCGACGCCAAGATCTCGCCCCAGTTCGCTCAGGTTGAGGAGCCCCCCGCTTCGTGCCGCCAGGGCACGCAGGAAGCTCTGGAACAGTCCCAGGTCCCCGACCTGTCTGAGCGAGCGCACGTCGCGCTCCAGGTATGTCTGCACGTAGCTCGCATGCCAGAGCGCCCCGTCTCGCCTGGGATTCGCCACGAGTTCTGGGTAGCCGCCCCGGAGAAAAGACTCCCAAAGGTCGCGGTAGGAGGGTGATGCGGCACGCAGTCGCTCCCTGCCCTCTTCCCAGGGCAAGGGGGCGAGTGGGCGTCCGAGGGACTCGCGCTGGGAGAGAGGGAGAAGGCGCAGCATCGCTGCACGGCCGGCAAGCGATTCCGTCACCTGATGCGTCAACAGGAGGTTCTGGGAGCCCGTGAGAAGATACTGGCCGGGATCTGCCCTGTGCGCGTCGACCCTCTCCTTGACGTAGGGCAAGAGACTGGGCGCATACTGCACCTCGTCGAAGATGACCGGGGGCGCATAGGCCTCGAGGAATCCGCGCGGGTCGGCGGCGGCCGCCGCGCGGACGTCGGGAGAATCGAGGGAGACGTAGCGATAGCTCTCCGCAAACAAGTGCTTGAGAAGTGTGGTCTTGCCAGACTGGCGCGGGCCGGTCAACACCACGACCGGGAACTCCTCTGCCGCCTGCCTGAGAGTCGGCTCAAGCGTCCGGGTGATGTACTTGGGCACGGCGTTCCCTCCGTTGCCATGCAATTATGCATTTCGAATGCAAGATTGCAAGGTGCGAGGCGTTAGGCCCTTCCCTTCAGCCCTGTGACGCCGGACTCAGTGTCGGCGGAACCCCGGCCCCCATGACCGCCCGGCCTGAAGATAATCCACGGCTCGTCGTGCCGGAATGCACGATTGCAGGGTGTGAGCCGCCGGACCGCCGCCATTTGGTCTGGAACGCACAGATGAGTGGCATGTGTCTGGAATCGGCAGGTCCAGCCGTCGCAACTGGCAACATCGCGAGAGCAGAGGGGTACTGCTACGTCAAGATCTGACCCCCGCGCCAGGGAGCGGGCGGACATAGCCGGATCAGCGGTGATCCCCTTTTGTCAGAGCGAAAGAAAGGGCGCCCTGGGAGGTGATTCTAGTGGGCAATGACCAGGGCACCCGCAAGGAGATGCGCTAAGAGCATGAAGCGGACAAGACGTGTGACTCGGGACGATAGGCTCATGGAGTGGTGCGCTTGGTCCCTGCGGCCGCGGCCCTCTTGGTCGCCACAATGCCGGGGGCCGAAGCTCGCCGGGGTGGGTGGCGCAGGCTTCAGGCCCTCCGGGCACCTTTGGGGTAAGGAGGGGTGCGGTCTACTTACACCCGACGCGGGCCGAAGTTCCGCGGGGCGTGCTTGATCTCTGGTGGGTTGGTCCGGTCGCTGGAGAAAGTCACAGCACCACACAGGATCCCGGCAGGGTGGAAGATCCTGCCTCTGCGATTGGGCTGGCTTCTAGCCCATGCGGCGGTCGATCTTTCCGGGCTTGGGGACCGCCTTCTCAAAGACGGATGCGGCGTTGGCCTTCCACTGGCTGCACCACCCGTCAGCTCTCACAATCGGCCACACACAAGGCCCAGTCGCGGACGCGACCGGAGGGTGGAAGCGACAGGTTCCGCACTCCTCGTTCGGCGGGAGGTCTATTCGAGTCTGGCCAACGAACCCGGCCACGCTTCCGGCAGTGTATTCCGTTGTCGCATCGTAGTGTTGGCACGTCGAGCACATTCCGGCTTGGGGCACTTCCACCTCCGTTTGTGTCGCCTAATACAGACCCAGTCAGGTTCTTCGTCTATAGTGAGTGGAGGACCTGCCAGCGGAGTGGTACCTCTTTTGCCGCAAAGCAACAAGCGATCTTCCTACTGGCAGGCCCCTTTCGATTCCTCGACGCCCCGCGACCGCGGCCACAGGCCAGAGCGGCAAGTCTAGCTCTTGCGCCCGCCCTTCGGCCCCTGCTTCTTGTGTCCCCTTTTCCCGCCTCCCTTGCTGAACATCATCTTCCTCACCTCCTCCGGGAATCTAGCCCATGCAACGCGGGGTCGGCAACTTCGACCGGAGAGCCGACCGCAAGGCTCCCGACCGCCTCCTGGATGAGGCAAGGGTACTGGCCAAGGGCTAGCTGCGAAGACCTGTCTGCGGCACTGAGCGAGACGAGGCCGCTGCAGGATCGCACGCTCGCCAGGAGTCCCTAGACGCCAAAACCGTCAAGCGTCACGGAACGCCGATTGGATGGGGCCGCATCGAACCCATTGAAGGAAGTCTTTGCGGAGATCCTGCCTACAATCAAGTGGCATCTCGGACGCTCAAGGGCGCCGGACCGTGGCCGGCGCCCGGAGGGACAAGTGAAAGGTTCGCGTTGGTGCTTCCTGGGAGGGATCGTTCTCTTGCTTATCGGTCTAGCTCTAGTCGGGTCGGACGCTCAGGTCGCCTGTCACAAGGCGCTCGTGGTTATCGACGTTCAGAAGCTCTACCTCTCCCGAGCCACCTGGCTCACGTCGGACGGGAAGGATCTCGTGGCGAAGATCGAACCCCTGCTCAAAGCCGCGCGGGAGAACGGCATCCCGGTCATCTACGTGCAGCACGTGAACAACCAAGGGCTCCCAGCGACCTCCTCGCTGGTGGCGTTCGCCGACGCCATTGCGCCTAGGGTGTCCAGTTTCGTATTAGTGTTTACAGTCGGCGGCTGCTGAAGGCCGGAAGGAGAGCGAGGGTCACCCAGGCGACAATCTCAGGAAACGCTGAAGTGACCTGGGAGGTAGCCCGATGACCCTCGAAGACAAGGTACACGCTTTCCGTCTCCGCGTCCTGCGCCGCGCCACGGAGTTGGGCAACGTCAGCGCGGCGTGCCGCGAGGCAGGGATTTCCCGCACGATGTTCTACCGGTGGCGGAAGCGATTCGTGCTCTACGGCTCCGACGGTCTGCACCCGCGTCAGACCGGGGAGCGCGGAGGGCGTCCGTCACAGCTGTCCGCCATGGACGAGCAGAAGATCGTCGCTGCAGCGTTGGCCTGGCCGACGTGGGGACCGGGAAGGCTGTCGCTGCAGTTGGCGCAACACGGCCTTGTCGTCTCGCCGACCACTGTGTGGCGAGCCCTGCGCCGTGTGGGTCTCGGGACTCGTGTGGAGCGCCTCCTGGCACTCGAGGGACACACGGCAGCGAGCGCCGGGCTGCTCACCGAACGAACCCGACGCAGCCTGTCACGAACGCGCACCCGTCATGTGCAGGCGGAGGAGCCCGGTGAGCTGGTGTGCATCGACACGTTTTACATCGGGAAGCTGAAGGGAGTCGGCAAGATGTGGCAGATCACGGCGTGTGATGCGGCCAGTTCGTACGCCCTGGCAAAGGTGGTTGCGGTATGCAATGCGAACGAAGCAGCAGCCTTCCTCACGCAGGTTGTCGCAACGACGCTCGCCGAGGCGGGGTGGAGGCTCCAGCGGGTGCTGACCGACGGCGGGAGTGAGTTCAAAGGCGAGTTCGACACGGCATGTCGTGAGCTGAACGTTCGACATACCCGAACGAAGCCACGGCATGCCTGGACGAACGGGTTCGTCGAGCGGCTGCAGGGGACGATCCTCCACGAGCACTGGCGGATCGCGTTCCGGCGTCGGTACTTCCGCAAGCGGTTCCAGCTGCAGGCATCGCTTGACAGCTTCCTTCAGTTCTACAACTTCGAGCGTCCGCACCAGGGCTACCGCACCAAAGGGCGCACCCCAGCCGAGGTGTTCTGGGGTGCAATCCGTCACGATGTCCGTCAGGAGGTCTGAAGTGTCAACACCATTCCGAAACTGGACAGCCTAGGGACGGGGAGCTGGTCGTTCAGAAGCGCTTCCCGAGCGGATTCCAGGGGACCGTCTTCCAGGCGGAGCTCAACGCTCGCGGGATCACCGATCTCATCGTCACCGGCCTCTCCTCGGTCGGCTGCGTCGACGCCACGATCAGGGCCGCGCTGACCCTTGGGTTCTCTGTGATCGTGATCGCCGACGCCCACAGCGCGGCGGAGGGAGTCCAGATCACGGCCGGGCAGAACGACGTCTGGAAGGCCCTTGGCGCCACCATCGTCTGGTCCAACAAGATCGACTTCTCAACCCTCTGTCCGAAGCAGCCGTAGACAATCCGAGCTTGACACAACCTGGAGCGCTTGCTCGCGGGCTGACTTCAATCGGCGCATAGCACCGGTTGACCGAAACCTCTCTGGGCGAGGGATGGTGCCCGGGAGATTCCAGAGGAGTCCCACGGAGCGTGCAGGATCCGCTGCAGCCCGGGCGCTCCGCGATCCGATGTGTATCGTGTGTCTGCGCACAATCATCGCAACCGAGAGCGATGCTGCGCCAGATACTGCTACGTCAAGATCGGACCCCTGCCGCCGCAAAGCGGCAAATGCTCAGTGTGAACCACCTTCACGTGCGTCCATGCTGTTTCCCACGTCACACACAGCCGTTCGCATGACTTGTCATGCACCAGCACATGTGCTACTCTTCAAGTCTGTCGGGTATCTAGATAGCCAAGCGAGGAAGATGCTACGAACCGATCCCGGGGAAGCAATTGCCGAGAGGAAGCTCTTTGCGCTGTTTTATGCTTCTCTCGCGATCGCTGTGGTGTTGTCGTTTGTCAGCTCGCTGAGCGGACTCCAGCAGCTCCAACTTGCCAGCACTCCTAGACTGTTGGCGTGGGTTACTCGGAATCGGAATCTGGCAAGACTGTTGTTTGATGCTGGGCTGTGGCAGGGACTTACACTCCTTGCGCTGGCGGTGCTCGCCTCTGTTATTGCGAGGCGGAGAGGACGTCGTTTGTGGAGCGGCATAGGCTGGTTCCTGACAGCGGTCGCGGGCCTGGTTGTCATCATGCTGCTTGAGATTGTGGCGGAGAAGTACCTGCTCAAACCTTCCCTGCACAACCTACGCCCGGGATTGAATCTCGGTGAAGGGGGTGCGGTTGAAAAGCTGCACCACCCGAGTGGTTAGGTTGGGGAGGCGGAGCTGGTAGGATCACCTCGGGAGAGGAAGAGGTGATTATGTTGGGCAAGAAGGGGAAGCGCTACTCACCGCGGTTGCAGTTCCAGGTCGTGCTCGAGGTGCTGAAGGGCGACCGGGACGCGGTGGAAATCGCACGGGCTCACGAT
>Ga0315294_10006079_pt1 | contig 13259 bp, 15 predicted proteins | sample YL17G13_40_MG_FD_203626 | JGI IMG/M metagenome (GOLD analysis project Ga0315294, IMG submission 203626) | Sediment microbial communities from Yellowstone Lake, YNP, Wyoming, USA - YL17G13_40 | ecosystem: Environmental > Aquatic > Freshwater > Lake > Sediment | place: USA: Wyoming | collected... | reverse complement strand
CGGGCGTTTTTTTATGGTGTAGGAGTATAAAACTTTCCTAACCACTGAAACTTCGCAAGGAAGAGTCCTGAGTTCGCCAACGAAGTTGGCGAACGAAGTTTCTTGAAGATCCGGGTCGAGCATTTCTAACATTCTCTTTTAGATGACTTCTCAGGTCAAGAAGGGACTTTTATTGTCCCTGGCGGCATTCTTTATCGCTTACGCCAACGGGTTTGCCTTAGACAAAAAGGCATCCTATAGCCTAAGCCATTATATTATGGCAGCGATATACGAAGAGCGCGGGGACGTGGATAAGGCAATACAGGAATACAAAAGGGTCTTAAAGGCGGATAATCAAAGTTCAATTGTTCATTTGAACTTGGCTTCGTTATATATAAAGAATGACGATATTCCTAAAGCAATAGAGGAACTGAATCTTGCCGCAAAGTTAAACGAGGAAGCAGTTGAACCGCATGCAATATTGGCACTTCTGTACTCCTCCCAGAATCAGCCAGACCTAGCGACTAAAGAATACGAATCAGCCTTAAAGAATGCCGCTAAACTTGAACCCAAGAATGTAGATATCTACAAGACGCTTGGCGCAGTATACATGCGCCAAAGAAAGTTTAAAGAGGCAGAGCAGACTTTTCGCTTTATTCTGGAACTTTCGCCTGAGGATGCCCAGGCGCATTTTTATTTGGCTAATGTTTATGAGGAAACAAATGACAGAAAAAAAGCCGAGGAGGAAATTAAAGAGGCCTTGAAGTTAAGGCCGGAATATCCGGAGGCCTTGAATTTCTTAGGTTACTTATACGCCCAGGAGGGAAGTAACCTCAATGAGGCAGAAGCAATGATTAAAAAGGCACTCCAGATAGATCCTGGTAACGGTGCTTTTGCGGATAGCCTGGGGTGGGTTTATTTTAAAAGAGGAGAATTCCCGCAAGCAATTAAGGAATTAGAGAAGGCAGCCGCGCTTCTTGAGGACCCTGAGATTTACGAGCATTTAGGGGATGTATATATTAAGGTAGGAGAGAAAGAGAAGGCCAAGGTCAACTGGCAGAAATCCTTAGAATTAGACCCCCAGCGGGAAGGGGTCAACAAGAAGCTAGAAGAATCGAAGTAATTCAAATGTCCGCAACAGACTCCCAAATTCAAGAATTAGAAGCCAAGGCTAAACAGATTCGCAGATTGATTATTCAGATGTTGGCCAAGGCCGGCTCAGGTCATCCCGGCGGCAGTCTTTCCGCCACGGATTTGATCACGGCTCTGTATTTTTCGGTGATGCGGCATGACCCTAAAAATCCGAAGTGGTCTCAGCGCGATAGATTCCACATGTCCAAAGGGCATTGCTGTCCGCTTTGGTATGCGGTATTGGCCGAGGCCGAATATTTTCCCCAAGAAAAACTTCTCACCTTAAGACGATTTGGCTCGATGCTGCAGGGGCATCCTGACCGGCGTACACCGGGAGTGGATGTGGCTTCAGGTTCTTTAGGCCAGGGCTTATCCGTGGCCTTAGGAATGTGTTTAGCGGCTAAGATGGACAAGTTTGACTACCGCGTCTATTGCCTGATGGGAGACGGCGAGATTCAGGAAGGAAATATCTGGGAAGCAGCTATGGCCTGCGCACATTTTAAATGCGATAATTTATGCGGCATACTGGACTATAACGGATTTCAGATAGACGGAAGAACCAGGGATATTATGGAGCTGGAACCCGTGGTGGCTAAATGGCAGGCATTCGGTTGGCACACCATAGAGATAAACGGCCACGATATGAAACAGATTTTAGCTGCTTATGAGCAAGCCAAAGATATAAAAGGCAAGCCCAGTATTATTATTGCCCACACTATAAAAGGCAAAGGCGTTTCTTTTATGGAGAACGTAGTGGATTTTCATGGCCGGGCGCCTACTAAAGAAGAAGCAGAAAAGGCGTTAAGAGAATTAGCTTAACTAATCCAGGAGATAACGACCGCAGGGAGTCCCGAGCGCAGTCGAGGGACGAGTCAACGAAATGAGCGAGATGTTGTATCAGAGAGACGTATACGGTAAGACCCTCATAGAGCTGGGCGAGAAGAACAAGGATATCGTGGTGCTGGATGCGGATTTATCCGGCTCAACCCGCACCGCCATCTTTGGCGAAAAGTTTCCCGAGAGATTTTTTAATTTCGGCGTGGCCGAACAGAACATGATGGCCACCGCAGCCGGCCTGGCCAGCTGCGATAAGATAGTCTTTGTTTCCACCTTTGCCATGTTTGCCACGGGACGGGCCTGGGATCAGGTCAGAAACAGCATCGGTTACAATAATTTCAACGTCAAGATTGTGGCCACTCACGCGGGTCTAAGCGTAGGCCCTGATGGTTCCAGTCATCAGGCCTTAGAAGATATCGCGCTGATGCGGGTCATCCCCAACATAAATATTATTGTTCCCTGCGACGGCCCTCAGACGCGCGATGCGATAATCACTGCCGCCAAAACCTCCGGCCCGTTTTACGTGCGCTTAGGAAGGCCCAAGGTACCCACTATAGAAAATAAAGGCCAGTTTCAGTTGGGCAAAGCACAGGTCTTGGCCGAAGGAAAAGATGTGACGATTATTGCCTGTGGCATTATGGTTCAGGAAGCGCTGTTAGCCGTAAAGGAACTCTCGGCCAAAGGCCTAAAAGCAGGCCTGCTGAATATCCATACCATCAGGCCATTAGATAGGGATGCGATATTAGAGGCAGCCAAGAGGACCAAAGGAATCGTGGTCTGCGAAGAGCATACGGTTTTAGGGGGGCTGGCCTCTAGCATTGACGAAGTGATCGCCGAGAATCATCCTACCAAGGTTATCCGCGTAGGCGTAAGAAATAGATTTGGACAATCAGGGGAACCCTCTGAACTTTTTAAAGAATACAATTTATTAGCCGAAGATATTGAAAAAGCGGCCTTAAGCGTAGTCGGTTAAGGCTACGATTAAGGCACTCGATGTTTTTTGACGATATTTAAGTGTCTAAGCTAATCCTCCATTCCCACGCCAAATTAAACCTGTACCTAAAAGTAATCAATAAGCGCCAGGATAACTACCATAATATTGAGACTATCTTTGAAAGGATCAGCCTGGCGGATACTATAATCCTAAAGGAAAGAAGGGACAATCTAATCAGGGTTATTTGCAGTTCTCGCAGTGTCCCCAGCGGCAATTCTAACCTGGCCTACCAAAGCGCAAAATTATTACAGGATGGCCTGGGCCTGGATAAAGGCGTTGACATTAAGATTGCCAAACGTATCCCTGTGGGCAGCGGTATGGGGGGCGGCTCAAGTGATGCCGCAAGCGTCCTTTTGGGTTTAAATATAATCTGGAAACTAAAACTTAACCGCCGACAACTCCTTAAGTATGCTAAGCGCCTCGGCAGCGACGTGCCTTTTTTTCTCTATGATAGCTCCTTTGCCCTAGGCACAGGCCGGGGAGATTTAATCAGGCCTTTAACTGCCTTGAATGGCACCAAGATATGGCATGTGTTAGTTGTGCCTCGCGGCAAAGTATCAACCCCGTTCATTTATGAACAATGGGATAGGGAAAATTGCCAAAAATCCCAGTTGGCCCCGCCAGTTCCGGTGCAAGGAGTTACTTTGAAAGGAGAAAAAGCGGGGTTGACAAGAGGCAGATTTAATGTTAAACTACTACCTTTAGCACTAATAGCAAAGGACTTTTTTTCAGTAAAAAAGCTGTTGTTTAACAGCTTACAGGAGACCACCTCAAGATTCTACCCTAAGCTAAGACGGATTGCCACAGAACTTAACAATCTGGGAGCAGAATCATCTTTGATGTCGGGCAGCGGTCCGGCAGTGTTTGCGATTGTTTCTTCCAGAAAGGAGGCTGTGGTTTTAGGCAGGCAAGTCAAGAAGAGCAACAAGGCTTGGCAGGTTTTTGTAGTCCGGACGCAGTGAAGGTTAAGAGGCAGAGCGTTCTTAGCGCTTTTGTGGCGGCAACAAGGAGGCCAAAGGAGGTAGTTTTATGGAGATAACCGAGGTGAGGATATTCTTAAAGGATTCGCCAGACAAGAAATTAAGGGCGTATGTAACCGTTACCTTTGACAACGCCTTTGTAGTCAGAAATATCAAGGTAATAGAAGGAACGAGTGGGTTATTTATTGCTATGCCTTCAAGAAAAATCAAGCAGCCCTGTCCCAAGTGCGGTTTCAAGAACGAGGTGCGTAGCAAATACTGTAATCAGTGTGGAGCCCAGCTTGCGTTGGCGCCGCGTCCTATAGCCCAAGACGCTACTGGTAATTCCCAACTAGAACACAAAGATATCGCCCACCCCATAACACAGTCATTCAGGGAATGTCTGCAAAAAAGAATCTTAGAAGCCTACGAGCAGGAGAAGGCCAAGGGCCCCAGTAATCCCGGGTATTTAAGAGGGTTAAGCGAATAATTTCTGCCCGGTAGTGTAATGGTAGCACATCAGAATTTGGGTCTGAGTGTCAAGGTTCGAATCCTTGCCGGGCAATTGATTAAGGATACGAGGAAAAGAAGCGATAACAGGACTGGCATGGCTATTAAGAACATCGAACTAATTTGCATACCTTGTGCTAAATGTGACAACCTAGAAAAAGTTATCCGCGACGCTATCGCAAGCATTGAGATAAAATACCGGATTAAGATACCTTACGGATTTAAACACACGAAGACATTGCAGAACTTATCTGATTACTCCGTAAATGCTTCGCAAACCCCAGCAGTTCTTATAAATGGAAGAGTGGAATTTGCTGGTGCGGTAAACGTGACTGCCCTGAGAACCAAGCTTGAAAGCATACATAAAGGTGATTAGAGATATGAAGAAAAATATAGCTGTCATAATTTTAGCGGCGGGCAAAAGCACGCGTATGAACTCGCAAAGGCCCAAGGTTCTGCATCCTTTATGTTCAAGGCCGATGTTGGGTTACGTGCTGGATTTGGCCGAGGGCTTAAGGGCGAATAGGATTATTACCGTATTGGGCCACAAGCATCAGGAGGTCCGTAAAATTCTCAAGCCCAAGATAAAAGTAGTCAGACAGAGAAGGCTTCTGGGCACTGCCGATGGTGTTAAGGCAGCCCTTCCTTTATTAGGAAATTTTAAGGGCACCGTGCTTATTCTTTGTGCCGATACGCCTTTATTGAAGAAAAAGACCATTACTGATCTCCTGGAGAGCCATGCCGAGAACCAGCATGACGCAACGCTTCTGACTGCGCAGTTGAACAATCCCCAAGGTTACGGCAGAATTTTAAGGGATAAATATGCCAGTATCTGTGGAATTGTAGAAGAGAATGATGCCGATGATTTTCAGAAAGAAATTAAAGAGATCAACACCGGAATAATCTGCTTTAAAAAGGAAAGTTTAATCCGGGCCCTTAAATATATTAAGCCTCATAACCGTAAAAAAGAGTATTATCTTACTGACGCAATCGGCATTCTCTATAAAAATGGTTCCCTCGTTGATAACGTTAAGGTTTCGGACACGCAGGAGATCCTGGGCATAAATTCGCGCGCAGAGTTAGCCCAGGCCAATAAGGTTATGCAGCGCAGGATTCATGAGGCTTTGATGAAGGCCGGCGTCGCTATCATTGACCCGGACTCGACCTTCATTAGTTACAACGCCAAGATTGGGCGGGATACCGTGATTTACCCCTTTACAGTTATCGAGAAGGATGTTAGAATCGGAAAGTTTTGTTCTATAGGCCCTTTTGCCCACGTAAGAGAGGCAAGCCGTATAGAAGACGGCGTGCATATAGGCAATTTCGTGGAGATTGCCCGTTCCAGAGTTAAGCGCAATACCTCGATTAGGCATTTTGGTTATATCGGTGACAGCCGCATCGGAAAAATGGCTAACATTGGCGCCGGCACCATCACGGCTAACTTTGACGGAAAAAAGAAGAACGCCACGGTTATTAAGGATAAGGCCTTCATCGGTTCAGATACGGTTTTAATCGCTCCGGTGACCATAGGCAGGAATGCTGTGACAGGAGCGGGTTCAGTAGTAACCAGAAATACTAATGTCCCTGAAGGCGCAACGGTGGTCGGTGTGCCGGCAAGAGTTCTAAAGAGACGAGGTAAATTATGAATAAGTTGGCTTTGTTAGGAGGAAATGCCCATCCAGAGTTAACCCAAAACATAGCCGGATATCTAAAGATTACACCTTCGGATATCTCGGTGAACCGGTTTAGCGAAGGAGAGATTCAGGTAAAGATAAACGAAAACATCCGGGGCAAAGACGTTTTTGTCGTCCAGCCTACCTGTCCCCCGCCTAACGATAACCTGATGGAACTGCTGATAATGATCGATGCGCTTAAGCGCGCCTCTGCCCAGCGCATTACTGCGGTCATTCCCTATTTTGGTTATGCCCGGCAGGATAGAAAAGACCGGCCCCGCGTGCCCATTACGGCAAAATTAGTGGCTAATCTTCTTACCACGGCCGGAGCCAATAGGATTTTAACCATGGATTTACACGCCGGCCAAATCCAGGGCTTTTTTGATATACCCGTGGACCACCTTTATGCGGTGGGGGTTTTTATAGATTATTTCACCAGAATGGACCTTAAGGACCTGGTGATGGTTTCTCCGGATGTGGGCGGGATAAAGATGGCCAGGGCTTATGCCAAAAGATTATCCGCGAGCTTGGCGATTATTGATAAAAGACGCGATTCTCCGGAGAAGACCGAGGCCATGCACATATTAGGCGAGGTAGACGGCAAGAATGCTATCATCGTGGATGATTTGATTGCTACGGGAAGTTCGCTTTTTGAGGCCGTGCACACGCTCAAAAAAGCCAATGCCAAAAGTATATACGCGGCTATTTCCCACGGGGTTTTATCCGGCCCGGCCTTAGAGCGTTTAGATGAGTGCAAAGATTTAAAGGAATTAGTGATTACGGATAGCATACCTTTACATAACCACAAAAAACACCCCCGCCTAAAAGTATTGTCCGTGGCGGACCTTTTGGGCGAGGCGATAAAGAGAATTCACTGCGAGGAATCGGTTAGTTCGTTATTTGAATAACAAAGGAAGAGGTGTAGCTTTATGGAAGAGATTCGTTTGGATGTGGAATTAAGAAAAGAAATAGGCAAAAGCAAGGTTAACGATATAAGGCAGGCAGGATTTATTCCCGCCGTGGTCTATCGCGAAGGAAAGGAATCCTTGCCGATTAAGATGTCGCATAAACTATTCTACGGATTATTGCATCAGTACCCCATTGAGAACGCCTTGATCAATTTAAACGTTAAGGACGATAAGAAAACCAATGCCAGGTCTTGCCTGATTAAGGAGATTCAATATGGCCCTGTCGACGGCAACATTCTCCACGTAGATTTTAACGAGATATCCTTGACCAAGGTGATTAAAGTCAGCGTTCCTGTAGCAGCCAAGGGTGAGTGTGTCGGAGTAAAACAGGAAGGGGGGTCCCTTGAGCATATACTCTGGGAAGTGGAAGTGGAGTGTTTGCCTACGGATATTCCCAAAGAAATTGAAGTGGATGTGAGCAATTTAAAGATGGGGGGAGGCATCCACGTAAAAGACCTTAAAATTCCTTCGGGAGTTAAGGTATTAAATGACCCGGAGGCGCTGGTTTTATCCGTGGCTACCCCGATGAAAGAAGAGGTTCCAGTTGAAGCCCCTGTTGAGGGCGAAGTGTCGCAGGAACCCGAAGTGATTAAAGAAAAGAAAGAAGTCCCTGAAGAAAAGGCAGGACAGGAAGAAGGAAAGAAGGAAAGCAGGGAACAAAAAGAAAAGAAATAATACAGTTCGTTGTCTCGTTATTTCGCTATCTCGTTGTCTCGTCGAAACCTGGTTTCGAGATAACGAGTAAACGAGATAACGAGTAAACGATTATGAAGTTAATAGTCGGCTTGGGTAACCCCGGAAAATTATACGTTGATACAAGGCATAATATCGGATTTTGCGTAGTAAAAACCTTGGCCAGAATTTATAAAGTAACGTTAAAAAAAGATAGCCGAACGTTTTCCTTAAGCGCAAAGGCTGATATAGACGCCCAGGCTGTAGTCCTGGCAACTCCTTTTACCTATATGAATCTGTCAGGTATTGCCGTGCGTTCTTTGCTTAAGAAATACAGGATAGATTTAGGCAACTTGCTTGTAGTCTGTGATGATTTAGATTTAGAGCTGGGCAGACTCAAGATTAGGCCGGGCGGTTCATCAGGAGGGCATCGCGGCCTGGCTTCTATTAGACAAGCATTAGAAAGTCAGGATTTCGCGCGTTTGCGCGTTGGTATAGGAAGGCCTCTTTACAAAGGTATCGCTGCTGACTACGTATTATCAAATTTCACCAAAAAAGAAAAAACTGAAGTTGGTGAAATAATCGAACGGGCAGTTGACTGCTGTAGGATGTGGTTAAATGAGGGATTGGCCCGAAGCATGAATACATTCAACCGAAAGGAATAGCTGAATGAAAAAATACGAAGCGATGTTTATTTTCAAGCCGGATTTATCCGAACAGGAGAGAAAAAATCTATTTAGTCAGGTCAGCGATATCGTGGCCAAGAGCAACGGTAAGGTCTCGCAGGCTGCGGTCTGGTCAGAGAAGAGAAAGTTATGCTTTGCTCTGAAGAAGCACCAGGAGGGGCTTTATTACCTGATGAATTTTGACGTTGCCCCTGAGGCGATAGCCCAGATCAGGCATGCCTATAGGCTCAACGAGGGCATTTTAAGGGCGCTGATTACGAAGATAGAGTAGAATATATTATGATTACACAGATTAAAAAGCGAGGAAACAATGGCAAGTTTCAATAAGGTTTTACTGATGGGAAATCTGACGAAGGATCCGGAGCTTCGTTATACCCCGCAAGGCACTGCAGTAGTAAATTTGCGCCTGGCGGTAAACCGAAGGTTCCGCAATAAGGGACAGGAACTAAAAGAAGAGACCTGTTTTGTCACCGCAGTGGTCTGGGATAAACAGGCGGAGGCCTGCAACCAGTATTTACGCAAAGGAAGCCCCCTTTTTGTAGAGGGAAGGCTGCAGTCGCGCAGCTGGGAGGATAATGCCGGGCAAAAACGTAATGTCATTGAAGTCAGGGCAGAGCGCGTGCAATTTTTAGGCAGCGCTGGCGCTAAGGTCGAGGTTGCGCCGCCAGCGGTAGAAGTGCCGGCAGAACCTACTACTGAGACAACGTGGTTAGAGGAAGGAGAGTCTGTGGAGAATGAGAATTAATACCAGATCAGAAGGCAGAAAAAAGACCAAGCTGGATAAGAAAATACAGATAAGAAAGAGGTTTTGCCGTTTCTGCGCCGATAAGATCAAGACCATTGACTATAAAGATATAAAGAGATTAGAGGTGTTTATCCGGGAGAGAGGCAAGATTGTCTCGTCGCGTTTTTCCGGCAACTGCGCAAGACACCAGAGGATTTTAAGAAAGGCGATAAAGAGGGCAAGGTTTCTTTCTTTGCTGCCGTATATCCGATTATAGTGAGTTTGGTGAGGGCGAATATGGAAATAATCTTAAGTCAAGATGTAGGAAAAATTGGTAAGGTAGGCGCTAAAGTAAAGGTAAAAGACGGATTCGCGCGCAATTTTCTTATACCTAAAGGTATGGCCATAGAAGTTTCCCCGGCAAACCTCAAGATGGTAGAGCAAGAGAAACAAAATAAGCTCACCCAGCAGGCCAAGGCCAAAAAAGGGGCCGAGGAAATCAAGGCAAGACTCAGCAAGGTATCTATCACGTTGCCCGTTCTGACCCACGAGCAGGATAAATTATACGCAAGCATATCCGCCAGCGAAATAGTGAACGCGCTAAAAGAAGAAGGCTTTGAGATTGATAAGAGTTGCGTTGTGCTTGATGAGCCGATCAGGGCCTTGGGTATATACGAAGTGCCTGTTAAATTGCACGCCGAGGTTGTTGCGGCAGTGAAGATTTGGGTAGTGAAGAAATAAGTTGTATGCTCGAACGAGTCCATGACATCAACCTAAATAAAATATTTAAGGTAAATGTCATGGATTCCCGCTAATCTAATTTATTAGCAAGCGGGACCCCGCTTGCGTACCAAGATAGAGGAGCGGGGATTCGCAGACGCTGTAGAAACATTTAACGAGGCAGCTACAATCCCGAAGCTTCGGGATTGTCTGCTCATTTAATGGCTAACGAATTATCTTTAGATAAAATTCCCCCGCAGAACCTTGAGGCTGAGATGGCGGTATTGGGCTCCATGCTTATTGATGAAAATGCCGTTTCCGCTGCCACGGAATTTTTAGACCGGGAATCATTCTACAAAAACACCCACCAACAGATCTTTGAGGCGATAAAAAACCTTTACAACGCCAATAAGGCCGTGGATATCATCACCCTTGTCGATGAACTTAAAAGAAGCAAGTTACTCGACGAAATCGGCGGGGTGAGTTTCCTGACCTCTCTGGCTAATTCCGTTCCCACAGCCGCCAACATAAATCACTATGTCGGCATTGTGAAAGAAAAAAGTATTTTAAGGAATCTGATTAATAATTCCACCAGGATCGTTTCTTTATGCTATGAAAGCGAGGGCAAAGTTGAGGAGGTAGTAGATCAGGCGGAACAATTGGTATTTGAGGTAAGCGACAGAAGGCATAAGGGCAGCTACGTGTCCCTGAAGGAAGTGATCAAAGACAGCATTGAAACAATAGACCTGCTTTATCAAAAAAAGGCCCATGTCACCGGGATACCTACAGGCTACATAGATTTTGATAGTAAGACCTCAGGTCTACAGCCGTCGGATCTTATTGTCGTGGCCGGAAGGCCCTCTATGGGTAAAAGCGCCTTTGCCTTAGGGATCGCCGACTACGCCGGCGTAGTGGAAAAGGTGCCTTTAGTCATGTTTAGCTTGGAGATGTCCAAAGAGCAGCTGGTTCAGAGGATGCTGTGTTCCCATGCCCGCGTTGACGCGCACAAAGTAAGAACCGGATATCTTGCGGTATCTGATTGGCCGCGCCTGACCGCGGCTGCGGGAAAATTATCCGAAGCGCCGATATTCATAGATGATACTCCGGCAATCTCCGTGATGGAACTGCGCGCCAAAGCCCGAAGATTAAAAGCGCATCACGATATTCAGCTGATTATTTTGGATTATATGCAGTTGATGCGCGGTTCAGGCAGCGCAGAAAGCAGGCAGCAGGAGATTTCCGAGATTTCCCGTTCGCTTAAGGAATTGGCGCGGGAGCTAAGCGTGCCGGTTATTGCCATAAGCCAGCTCTCCAGGGCGGTAGAGTCCCGCACGGATCACCGTCCGCAACTGTCTGACCTCAGGGAGTCCGGCGCAATAGAGCAGGATGCGGATGTGGTGGTCCTTATATTAAGAGAGGAATACTACAATCTCACTCCGGAGAACCAGGGTTCAGCTGAGATTATTATCGCCAAACAGCGCAACGGCCCGGTTGGCACAATGAGGCTGTCGTTTATCAAAGAGTATACCCGTTTTGAAAATATGCATCTGGAGCAATAAGTAGAGAGCGCTGAAAAATTCTTAAAAATCATATCAGCGCTCTCTGATTACACAGATTATTTAAGATTACACAGATTTACTCGTCGGAGATTTAATCTGTGTAATCCCTGCCTGACGGCAGGCAGGTGTTTTTAATCTTTTAATCAGAGATTGCTGCATTGTTTAGGATTTTTTCAGCAATCTCAAGTAAATCATTGACCTCGGGCTTAATTTATATTAGAATAAAAAATTAAACTTATAAACCAAAGGTCATCAACAAAAAAAGAAAATGGGCGGGCATATGAAAAAAACAGTTTTTATCTGCGTCTTAGTTTTTGTGTTAGGTATTACTATGCGAAGTTTCTGCCTTGAAGAATCCCCTCCGGCTCAGGAACAGATTACCGCTGTATCAGGACAGGCTCCCAAGGCAATCACCGCTATCGAAATAAAGGGCAATAAATCCATAAGCACCAATATTATTATCTCTAAGATGAAGTCTCGGGTGGGCAATCCCTATCAGGAGAATGTGATAAGCGATGATTTAAAGCGTTTGTATCTTTTGGGTTTTTTCAGCGATATCAAGATTGATACCGAGCCTTACAAAGAAGGCATCAAGTTAATCGTTACAGTGGCGGAAAGGCCGATTATTGAACGTATAACCTTTAGCGGCATGCAGCGGATTAAGATGAAGGAAGACAAACTCAAGGAAATGATTAAATCCAAGGTGGGCCAATATCTGGATCATCCTATTTTAGCCGAAGATGTCCAGATACTTAAGAAGATGTACGAGAAGAAGGGTTTCAGCCAGGCACAGGTAGATTACAAAACAGATATTGACCCGGCCACCAATAAAGCCAAGGTGGAATTTGTGGTTTACGAAGGCAAAAGGATAAGGATTAAAACAATAAGCATAGAAGGAAATACGGCTTTTTCTGATCGCAGGATCTTAGGGTTGATGAAAACAAAAAAGGCCTGGCTATTTAATGCCGGCCCTTTAAAAGAAGAGGTGCTTGCGGAAGATATGGAGCGCGTAAAGTCTTTTTATCGCCGCAAGGGTTATGCCGATGCCGCGGCTGATTACGAGGTTAGCGCTGACACCAAGAAACCCTTTCTCTACATAAATATAAGGATTACGGAAGGCAAGAAATATCTTGTCGGTATCATCGCTATTGCGGGCAATAAAGATATTTTCGAGAAAGATATTCAAGGGGCACTGAAGGCCTGTACCGCAAAGAAGGTATTTAGCCAGGAGGCATTGCAGGAAGATGTCACCCATATACAAGGTCTTTATTTTGACCGCGGATATATCTTTGCGCAGATTCAGGAGACCACATCTTTGAATTCCGGCACCGGCCGCATTGATATAAACTACAATATCGCGGAGAATCAAATTGCCTATGTGAATAAGATCAAAGTCAGGGGCAATGTCAAGACCAAGGATGTGGTCATTCGCAGAGAGTTAAGAATCAGGCCGGGAGATAGATTCGATGGGGAAAAGCTAAGGCGCAGTAAAGAGAAGCTGCAGAATCTGGGTTTTTTTGAAGAAATAAGCTACGATACCGAAGATTCGGGGGAGGAGGCCAATAAGAAGGATTTGGTGGTAGACGTCAAGGAATCAAAGACCGGGGCCTTTAGTTTTGGCGGAGGCTACAGCACGGTTGATCAACTCGTGGGTTTTGTGGAGATTGAGCAAAAGAATTTTGATTGGAAAAACTTCCCCTATTTTACCGGCGACGGGCAGAACCTTAAACTAAGGGCGTCGTTCGGAATGCTCAGCAACAGCTATGTCCTGAGCTTTACCGAACCCTGGGTTTTTGATTACCCTATATCTTTTGGCTTTGATGCCTATCAGCGCAGCCGTCAAAGGG
>Ga0315294_10006078_pt1 | contig 13261 bp, 13 predicted proteins | sample YL17G13_40_MG_FD_203626 | JGI IMG/M metagenome (GOLD analysis project Ga0315294, IMG submission 203626) | Sediment microbial communities from Yellowstone Lake, YNP, Wyoming, USA - YL17G13_40 | ecosystem: Environmental > Aquatic > Freshwater > Lake > Sediment | place: USA: Wyoming | collected... | reverse complement strand
AGCAAATACGCTAACAAAGGCCCTTTCGCCATTCCAAGACCTAAAAACATTTTTGCCATAGGGACTTCTACCAAAGTCGGGAAATACATGAATACTCCAAATAAGACAGCGATAAGGTTGGCAAATAGTGTATTCTTACCCATAAAGGTTGCAAGGAAGTTCTGAGGTAAGAGCGCTGTTAAGGCTCCTGCAACAAAAATACCGCCTATGAGGAGCGGGAATATCTTCTTAGTGAAAATCCATGTTTCAGAAAGCCATGCCTTGGTTTCTTCTTTTGTAAAGAATAATTTTGTCAATATTGTCAAGATAATTATCAAACCTAATACGCCAATATATCTCATATACCCATTTACCCTTGTTCCTACAATAAGAACGGATATGAGTGTTACGAAAAATAAGATCAGCCTGTGTTTCCGGAAGAAGGATAACTTTTTCGTATCCTTGACTTCGGCGCTAACAAGAGCAGGAGCCGCTTTTTTCTCCTCTTCAATATCTTCTTTCTTAAATATTGTAGATATTAGTATGCCAATTAGAATTGCAAAAGTAACGGACAGGATTATTCTGGCAAGAGCAAAGTTCCATCCTAAAACACTTCCTGTAAAAAGAATAGCCATTATATTAGTTGCAGGAGCAGTATATAGGAAAGCTAAGGCAGGCCCTATACCCGCACCCTTCTTTTTTATCCCTGCAAATAAGGGTAGGATCGTGCAAGAACATACTGCCAGCAGCAAACCTGCGACAACTGATAAGGGGTATGCCTTATACTTTGGAACTTTCTGACCGAGGTATTGAGTAATTTTTTCTTTCGGAAGAAGAGCTGACATAGCACCTGCAATGAAAAACGCTGGAATAAGGCATGTTAATACATGACGAGAGACATACTCGATTACGGCTTTTATACCTGCAGTAAATAAATTAGTTATTATCATTTAGTATAGTCTCCCTAATTTTTTCATCCATTCCTTCCTTTCCTGCCCCCTCTGATACTTCGACTACGCTCAGTATTAATCCTGAGTGGTGTCGAAGGGTTAATTATTTGACAGCAACCCTGCTCGATCCTAATGGCTTTAATATTTACCAGCGCGTCGGTTACTTTCTTATGCGCCGAAGTGAGTATCCGGGAAATCGTGGACTGATGAATCCTCATCTGCTTTGCTATCTTCTCCTGATCATAACCTTCAAGGTGAGCAAGACGCAAAGCCTCAAATTCATCCAAGTTAAGAATAATACCTTCGAGGACGTTTTGTGGCTTACACTGCGGCCTGAAACAGCGCTCTCCCGGTTCACAGGTCACCCATCGTGTCTTCTTAGGCCTCATCGTAACGCTCCTTGTTATGCATACATATGCATTATAAAGGCAAAAAAATATTTTGTCAATCGAATTCTCGGCTATTCTATTGCGATTTTCTGGCAACGATTATTCCGAACGCCTTGTGGTGCGGCACTCTCTTGATAGCTATCCTGCGAAAACCTGCCTTCCTGCATAATCTTGCCCATTGTTCAAGACTGAGACAATATTCGCCCTGATTCAGGATGTGCTTCTTCCCGTTATCGAACATCTTTGAGAACGCTTCTACGCCCACATCTTTCAAGGCAGGGATCCATTCCTGTTCTAAGACTCTCAGGATACGCTTCAGCCTTGTAGTATCGGTATGTTTACCGGTGGTGTCCATATCGATCTCTCCGATTATGAACCTGCCGCCCGGCTTAAGAATCCTGAATATCGTCCTCAGCGCCGGTAATTTATCCTTAAGGTGATGCAGGGTAACTGAGGATACGACTCCATCGAAAGTATTGTCCTTAAACTTCAATGAATCGGCGTCCATCAGGCTGATGAAAATCCTGTCATGCAACCCAAGCCTTTTGATTTTAGCCTTAAAAATCGCAACCATCTCCCTGGAATAATCGACTCCCGTGACAGAACAATCTGATTGCTGAAGGATTTTCAGGCTCAGGAGCCCTGTTCCGCAGCCGACATCCAGTATTGTATCTTTGTCCTTAACGTAAGTGCTGCTGACTATCAGATCCAGCAGATCGCGATGGAAGCTGATCTTTCCCAGTGTCCGGTCGTATTCATTTGACCAGCGATTAAACCAGTTCTGGGTCGCAGCTTTGTCTTTTCTATTAAACGTATTCTTCACGGTTCTCCTCGCAAGATTGTAGCGGCATTAACGCGCTATCAGGAGATTAAGGGTGGTCCCGACCATGATACTGATCGCCACCATGATAAGCGTTGATTTGATCAGATCTTTCAAACCCAGCTCCTTCCATAAAACGATGAATGTGGCGATGCACGGAAATGATATAGCCAACAATGTTGCCGCGATAAAGAGCTGCTTGGCGGAAAGTCCTAATGGTACCAGCATCCCGACTGCCACATCCTTTCTCAGGAATCCAATGACCAGGGCGGCTATCGCCTCTTTAGGTAGCCCGAAGAGTCCATGAATGATCGGCGCAAAGATTGAAGATATAACGTTAAACAGGTCAAAATAGATAAGGATATTTACCACCGCAACGCCTATAAGCACGACCGGCACCGCTTCGATCAGGAAACCCCTGATACGAAAATATAATTTTTGTGCCAGCATGTGCGGCTGGGGAAATCGGTAAGGAGGGATCTCCAATAAGAACTCCGGACTATAGCCTTTGAGAGTGCGGTTCATAATCAATCCAAGCACCAGGATCAGGAAGAAGAGTACGAGGTAGACACCGCTCACATAAAATCCGCCGAATTTACCCAGGAGACCGAAGATCATCGCCTGCAGGGGTACGCATGGAACGCCGATAGAAATAATGGTCGAGGCGATGAATCTCTCGCGCCTTGATTCCAAAACCCTGGTGGATAGGATACCGGGGACATTGCAGCCAAAACCTAAAAGCACGGGAATGATCGCATATCCGTGCAGGCCCAGCCGGTGGAGAATATTATCCAGTAAGATCGCCAGGCGCGGTAAATAGCCGATGTCTTCCAGTAAACTGAGGATAAGATAAAAAGATACAACATACGGCAAGACCATCCCGAACTCAATGTAAGGAGCCGTTGTCAGCACTCCGAGGGATTGCTTAAAATCGATCTTTCCGCTAATGAGATCGCCGATCAAGAGATGGAACCAGAATCCTTCTTCTTTCCAGAGAAAAATCAATTTTTCCAGGAAAGGTTGAAGGATAGTATAAAAGAACGGGTCGGTTATCCTGTTGATGATCGTCTCTCCTATAAAACGGACGATCTTGAACGAGACGTACACGATTCCCATTCCTATAACTAGACCGGTTAACGGCCGGACAGATGCGTCCTCCAATACCTCTCTGAAAGTATGGTGCCTGTGTTCCAGGCGCTGGACGCGCTCCACTATTTTACCTATTTCCGTCCAGCGCGCCTCATGAACAAGTTTATCTCGAAAAGCAGGCTTCGCTTCCTTTATCCTTTCGATCAAAAGCTTGATACCCGCTCCGGTCACCGCGCAGGTTGAGATCACGGGGATCCGCAAAATATCCTCTAACTTCCCAATATCGAGATACACCCCCCGATGAACGGCATCATCGCACATGTTCAGGCAGACGATTACCGGGAAGCCTTCTTCGATCAACTGCAGCGTCAGCAGTAAATTTCTCTCCAGATTCGTCGAATCGATGATATTGACCACCACGATCTCGTTTTGTGGATGCTCCTTTAAGAGAGACACCGCCACCTTTTCCGCGCTTGACGTCGGCTCCAGAGAGTAGGTCCCCGGCAGGTCTACGACCTCGATCTGGTCATCTCCTAACCGCAAATACCCCTTAGAGATCTCCACGGTCGTACCCGGATAATTCGATGACATTACCTGGACACCGGTAAGTCGTGAGAATATCACGCTTTTGCCGACATTGGGATTCCCTATCAGATAGATCTTCTTTATCACTTTTGCTCTACCTTGACTTTAGACGCTACGCTGTACCCCAGGGCTATAATGCTCCTGCCCACCCTGATCACCGCCGGGCCTCGCAGGCCGATATGACTGAGCTTGCTAATGTCTCTACCTTTATATACACCCATGTTCATCAGTCTTTTTTGCAGGTTTGCATCGCCCGATATCTCTATGACCTTGCCTCGGTGATTTTCTTTGAGCTGAGTCAAAGATACTTTTTTCATTCTACCGCCTCTCTACCCAACCGCTTGATCTCTTCATCCTTCTCATCACGACACTGAACCGATTTTGCACCTATCCCATAAATTATGGATCAGGTTCTTAAACACTGTTCTTCTTCTTCTGGTTATAAACTTAAAAAATGCTTTCCGATCTTTCATAAAGGGGGCATCGGTCACTTTCTTGAGACATGAGTAGATCAAATCATCAAGTATCCTTAAAGAAAGCAGCCTATAATTATTCTCCTCGGCTATCAATTTAAAAAAATCAAAGGAATAATAATTAGCACAGTGTCCTTTCCGGGCCCCTTTGATCCTTAATTCATTAATATCGGGTACTATATGCAGAGCGATACCGCCTACTTTAAGGCAATTATGCATAATCTTAAAACATTCGTACTGGGCAGCCAGGGGCTCGACATGCTCGCTGGTGCCTGAATTGGTCACGATGTCAAAGTAATTATTCCACTCTGCGAACTGTTCGGGTCTGGATAAGTCCCGCTTTTGAGCTCCGTCCAGCCCGTTAAGATCGACTGAAATATGTTCGAGGCCCCTGTTCTCAAAATATTGTTTTCCTGTCTTCTCAGGGATCGGATCATCGTCGATGCGTTGGTTGCCTAATTCCAGCATACGTTTCCCGCGCAGGCCTCCCAGGGTTGCACGGATCGACTCATTCATGTTTTCAAGATACATCTTTGTTAATCCCATCGAGACTCCTAAGATTGTAATGAGGGACGTGCTCTATCTATTACATCGATCGGGATGTGCCCCTCATTCTAAAAACGTCTAGACGCTTTTTCCGGGATATCCTGCCACTGTTTCGAGCCCGATGTCTCCCGTTCACCAATTCTGTTTTTTGCGCCCTGGTCAGCTTTTTGATCCTCTTTTCTTCCATAAATGCGTTCTTAAAATACCGGTACTTCCTGCGCCAGACCAATCGTACCGGCTTTCGGTCGCGGGTATACTTCGCCCCTTTGCCGGCATTGTGTAATCGCAAGCGTTTTTTTATGCTTGGCGTATACCCGGTGTAATACGTGCCGTCAGAGCACTCCACGATATAGACATAAAACTTGCCGATTCGTCTGAATCGCCTTGTCATAATGTTAATCGGTAAAACATCCCGTTTTAGAATATGAGCTGAATCGCGATCCCTAAAGAAATACTGATGGTCAACAATGTTCCGATCACCAGTAATGAATCTTTCAAATTCTTGTTTTCTTTGATGAGGACAAGAGGCCCCAGCCCCGAACCCGCGCATAACCCGGCGATCAACGAGCCGAAACTGATCACCCCCCCTAAAAACAGCTTCGCCAGGAGGACCGAAGAGAAGCAGTTGGGGATCATGCCGATGAACGAAGCGACGACCGGCTGAAATACCGTCCCGCTTAAGAGCGCTGCGCCGATCCGCGCTTCTCCGATCTTATTAATGATATAATTCAAAGCGAGTGTCAGTAAAAAAAGGAACAGGACGATTTTAACGGTATGCCATAGCGGATGAATCACCAGCGCTTTTATCTTTGATCGCCTGGAAGAGGGCTGATGGGAACAGCATCCGGAATGCGTTTCGATCGCGCTGTGGCTGAGCGCATCGGCCCGGGATATCTCTTTCTTTCTTGAAGCGGCCCTTCCGCTGATAACGAGATCGATCCCGATCCCGGCGAATACAGCGATCATCACTTTGATCAGGATAAGCGATATGACGACGTTCACCCTGTCGGGCATCGATAAAAGGACCGGGACCGCTTCATCAGAGGTTGACAGGAAGACGGCGATCAGCGTGCCTACCGAGATCAGCCGTTTGACATATAAAGCCGAGGCGACCACCGAAAAACCGCATTGCGGAATACATCCGAAGAGCGCTCCGACGACCGGACCAAAAACCCCGAACCGCACCATAAAATCGCCCATCCGCTCGCCGTATCGGTATTCCAGGAACCCGACGATAAAGTAGATCAGCGCGAGAAGAGGTACTAATCGCCCTGTATCATTCAATGCGTCTATGAATATTTCCATGCCCGATACTCCTACTGGTCTACAATTTCAAAAGCGGGGTCGAATGTGTCAAACATTCCCCTTTCTCGTTGTGTGACGATTACATCTTCCTGGTCTTGTCAGATGTTAATAATTATTTTCTCAAGACAAGAGTACTCGAGGAAAAATTTTACTTTTTACGAATGGAGAGGCGCCGACCGGCTAAACCTATCGTGGCGGATCTTCCGGGATCCTTAACGCTATCCACCGTGTCCGTTCTTTTCGACTGCCTGAAATAATTATTGATCGAGATATAAGCTGTCGTTCTGTAGAGGCCGTACGGGTTATTCGCGTCCACATCGTATCGTTCGAATATGTTCCTGATCAGCGCGACCTGCTCGTCAGTAAGCTCAAATGTGACCGTTTTGGGATGAGCGAGCCGGTACTCGGACAGGGGCTTTTCGAATCCGTCCTCGATCCAACGCAAAATATCATGCGCTACGCCCAAAAACCTCGTTTTTTCGATGTTCTTCGTGATCACGCCCGAAAGCTTCGCCAGGGTTATCTTCTTTATATCGCTCATCTCTTTTTCTGTTTCTTCTTTTTTCTTTGGATATTTCTCGTTCAAGTACCGCATGGCCAGATCGCAAAAATAATCCACGTAGGTGTCAAAATAGACCGTTGAGGACAGGATATTGTATTTCTGCATCAGGTTGTCGCCGCGCTCACGGCTTAACAGCTTTTTGTAGTTTTCTTCTAGCGAGTAGTATGCCGAAAGGGCTTCCGGAGAATCCCATAGTTCCGAATGCGCCTCGCTGATATAGGTCTTAAAATACTGGGACGCCTTCGAATCCTTTTTTGACAGGTCCTCGTAGACATAGATAAACCAGTCAAAGAGATGGACCCTTTTTTGCTTGATATAATGCGTAAGCTCTTTATAGATATCGTTGCTGACCAAAATCCGCAGGAGCCCGTGAAACCCTCTGAAGAAGATATAATCCTCATACGTATACGTGTTTGTCCCGATCACCACTCTTTCCGTCTCAAAAACATATTTGTTGTTGACGATCCCGAACTCGCGCGGGATGAGCCTGTATTTGATATTGTATCGGTATTTCCTGTGCGCTTCTTCAGAGTCGAGTTCGATCCCATCAAGAAGCATGAAAGTGAACGGCTCAAGATAATCAAAACCGCACTCTATTATGTCCCTGAGGGTCTTCAGGTGGCTTTCCCTCGTTTCGTTCGGCAGGCCTGTGATGATATCGGAACCCGTCTGTTTCTTCAGGCTATGCACGCATTTGACATAGCCGGTCACGGCGGCGAGGTCCGGCATCTTTCTTTTCACGCTTTTAAGCACCTTCGGATCGGTAGATTGGAGCGGAAGACAATACGTTATACCCTTTATTTTTGAAAAATGTTTTATATGCTCGGGGTCGGTCTTTTTGCCGTAGGGCGCGTTAAAGATCCTGGGGTAGTTGTATTTCCTCTGGAGCTCGCAGATCATATCGACGATCGTATTGTCTTTTTCATAAAGACCGAAATTCGAGTCGCTGAGCAAAAGGTCGTAGATGTCGTTTTTGACGGCTTTTTTGGTTATGTACCGCAGCTCGTCCCTCACGCGGTCGAGACTGAAAAACCGTATCGCCCGATTTTCCTTATTCGAGGCCCAGCAATACGCGCAGGTATGCGGACATCCCCTGGTAGTCTGGACCATCGGGGTGAACTTTTTCTGTTCAAAGAACCTGTCCAGGAGCCCCATGAGATAGGGAGACTGGAAAGTGTCGAGATCCACCGGGCGTTTGGTCCTGTTGCCCGCGATGAGGGCCTTTTCGTCATCAAGAAACACGACTCCGTCTATCGGTCTTTCCTTCATCCGTTTCTTTTCAGGGCCCTCCTCAAGAAAACGCTTTACGATATTCGTAAAAGCAATCTCCCCATCGTAAGGAACGAGGAAGTCTATGATTCTTTTGGTTTCAAGATACATTTTCTGCCCTTTGGCGTCCAGAGGAAAAGCGAGCCCTCCAAAAACGATCAGTGTTTTGGGGCTTATCTCCTTTATCATTTCAGCTGTCAACATAAGGAGGTTCTTGTTCCAGGCGAAACATGATCCTGCGAATATGTCCGGCGGGTCCTGGCGGCACATTTCAGCGACCTCATCGGGGAATCTGGATATGCGTATATCAAACTGAGGACCAAAAAGCGATTTCGTGTATGCCGCGACATATCCGCATCCCAGGGGCATAACATCGCACGAAGGAACACCCGTATCCGAAAGATACGTCAGGTCAGCAAAATAGATCTTTTTTTTCATATCTCTTTTCCCAGGATAATCTTACCCGTATATCTGCTTTTGACATAGTCAACGCTCTTAAATTGTAACCCAGGAACGTGCCTTTTTCAATGTTTTTATGGAGCCCCCGCGGGCATGCTCGCTTGGCGAAGCGGGCCCGCGGTACCTTATCTTTGCCCCGACTCATAAGATATGTCGGGGTATGGGTATCCGCCAACACGTTGAAGCGACATCCGCCGTCCTTCGGCTTCGTGCCTCGACATTGCTCGGCACCGTTCGAGGCACCGTGAGCCTGTCGAACGGCTCAGGACGGCGTCCTGAGTTTATCGAATCCTTCGACAAGCTCAGGATTTGATACTGAGTTAATCGAAGTATCGAAGGGCGCCGAAGCAGGTTTCCATACCGCATTCATCCCCGTCCATGGACGGGGTTTTCTGCGAAGGCGGATAAATGAGCGCACCCGCCTGTTTCGTATAATTGGTACTATAAGGCTCTTATTATATCTAATAATCGTATTTATACTATAGAAAATATCTATTTCCTCCCGGAATATCATGCCCACAAAGAAGAGAGGCTCGAACCTTTCCTGCTTTTAGATCCTGCAGCTGCATTTTTTCTGCTTTAATATAGTTACCTGCTCCCCCGGATCGTTGACAAATGCATCCTGCACAGAGGACCCTTTCGCCATCTTCTTTTCCAAGGGGCTCTGGTGCCTATACCCCCGCTTAAGAATCTCCGCGATCAAAGCCTCATGCCTTAAAAAAAGCGCCCTGAGCTTCCCCTTCCATCGCTCAGTCTCCGGGTGGTGCAGATAACCTTTTTTATTCCTGGTCAGTATCGACCAAATGGCGTGCAACTCCCGGTGCTCCCCGAGCAGGTGGTTCCTGCAAAGCTTTTCATGATCGATATCCCATATCCGCATGATAACGCCGATCGTTTTGGCCTGAACGCGATTCCTTACCCGTTTGCGATCCGGTTAATACAACGGTAACTCTGGGTTTTTGACTTTATATTTTTCGTACGCCTTCTGCCAGGTCGCCGACTTGATCTCTTTACGCACAGCCTCTTTTCTGCTCAAAGAACAGAAGTGCCCGCAATGCCGGCAGAGGAGCCGTCTTTCGTTGATCATTTGATCATTTGATCATTTTTATCAGGCATCCTCTTCCTCCCGATATTAGAACCAAAGACCCTGTCGATCCCCCCGCCAATCGCACAGGGATAATACCCATGCGGCGTCAGGCTGATGCCGCATTCCAACGCACCGCACCCGTTCAGGTAATCCACATATCTATTCTCTACGCAGTCGATCGGGGCTATACTAAACGCCTGAAATTCTTGATGCGCTGACGTCTTTTTCGCATTAATGATCTCAATTTCGCGCGGGACTTTGTTAAGAACCTCCTGCACCTCTGGTCCATATCCGTTGCTGTAAATCCTGACGATGGTCTCAGGGGAAAATCTGTTTTTAAAAGACGCTGTTTTTGAAAATATCTCCAAGATTTGTGGATGCAATGTCGGCTCTCCACCCGTGATGCAGATCATTATAAACCGTCTTTTCAGCTCGATGGCTTCTTTAATAAATTTATCTATCTGCTCCAAAGAGATGCATTCCTGAGATACCGCTTGAAGGCATGATTGATTGCAGTTGAGGCACTTCAAATTACAGCGATACGTTATGATGATATGAACGATCTCGCCGTTTACAGGCCATAAAGGACCCAAGAGATCCGTAAGGGGCCTCTGTATCCTTATAAAGCGCAATAGAGTTTGAGTTTCTTCGGAAGTTTTATTTTGCGGATCCTGCGCTCTAACGCGTGCATGTTCGTACTCTGACCCTCTTTTTTCCGTTTATATTTCTGAAATCATGCCGCGGCGCTCTTCCCCGCGAGGTATCCTGTCGAAAACGCCTGCTGGAGATTATACCCCCCGCTCGGCGCCACGCCTCCGATCGCCTCCCCGGCAAAGAAGACCCCCGGCACCACGTTCGATTCCATGGTCCTCGGATTTATCTCCCTCATCGATACGCCGCCCCCGGTTACCATCGCCTCCTCGATCGGAAGGCTCCCCGTTATCGTCATCGGGAACGCCTTGAGCATATCTATGAGAGTGCGCCGTTCTTCTTTGGTTATCTGGTTTGTGCGTTTCTCCGGAGCGATATCCGCTACTGATAAGAAGATCGGTATCAGCTTTTTGGGCAAAATGTCCTGCATCCATTTCTTGATCTGGATAGTGCCTCGAACGGCAAAGGCGTTGACCAGTTTTTTTTCGAGATGCTCTCTTATAAGTCCCGGCTTAAGGTCAATCGCCAGCCGGATCTCTTTATGTTTTTCAAGGGCCGATACGACATCGCCGCTCATATCCAATATGAGGGGGCCGGAAATGCCGAAATGGGTAAACATCGCCTCACCGATATCGGAATTAAGCTTCTTATTGCCGCAGTAGAAGACTATTCTGACGTTCTTGAGGACAAGACCCTGCAGCTCTTTCACCCACCGTTCCTTTGTCCTTAACGGAACGAGCGCCGGCCTGAGCGGCGTTATGGTGTGACCCAGCCGTTTGGCTATCACGAACCCGTCCCCCGTTGAGCCGGTCGCCTTATACGAAACTCCGCCGGTAGCGATAATCACCTTGTCTGTTTCAACGCGCCGGTTATCATCTGAAACGACGGTGAAACGATTATCTTTACGCTCGATGTCCACGATGCGCGTGTCATACAGTACATCCACTCTGCTTTCTTTGAGATACTCTTCCAATATGTGGACTACCGACCGGGCTTTGTCGGTAACGGGAAAGACCCTGCCCTGTCTTTCGGCTTTCAGTTCCAGCCCCTTGGACCGGAAGAATCCCATAAGATCCTCATTGAAGAACGAATGAAAGGCTGACCTCAGGAATTCCCCTCCTGAGCCGAATTTTTTTATGAAGACATCGACTGAGGCTGTGTTCGTAAGGTTACATCTGCCTTTGCCGGTTATCATGATCTTCTTTCCGAGTGAATCGTTCCTCTCGATCAGGACAACGCGTTTTCCTCCCTGTCCTGCCCTGATAGCCGCCATCGACCCGGCTGCCCCTCCCCCGATCACCGCGATATCGTATAACTTCATAAGCGTCATGAACGGTCCTTTATGGAAGGATAGGCCTGCCTGTTGAACCGCAGGAACTCATCGAAGTATTCTTCGGTTAAATTAATGATACGCATTATCGTTCATACCTTTTATGAAGAAGAAACGGCTCTTCTATATTCAAACCGGCCCAGCCGCATCAACTCACCTGTCTGCGATCGCATCGGGAGGGATGCTCTTTGCGGCCATGTCGTAAATCCCAGTTTCAACCCCATTTCCTGCGCGATCTTTATGACCTCTCCTGAATAGCCCCCGTAGGGATATGAGATAGAGACCGGGGTTATCCCGGCGATCTCTTTGATGGCATCCTGGGCGTCGCGTATCTGAGATATGATATCCGACGAATGATAGCATGTCAGGTTCGCATGATCACTCGTATGATTTCCCAAATACACATTTTTTTCTTTTGAGATACTCCTTAATTCTGCGGCTGTAAAATGCCTGTCGATATCGCAGATAATCTTCATGGCTTTTTCCCCGAACGAATCTCTCACATACGCGTCGATCTCTGTATGGGTCTTTCTGAGCAATGAACGCTGTTCACATAGTATCTTTTTTAACGAAACACGCTGTCTTTTTCTTTCTCTATATACAATATCCAACCAAAAGGGCCGCTGATTCTTTATATAATCTGATATGATAAAAAATACGGCGGGAATATCAAATTCATTCAGGATGGGTAACGCGTAAAGATTATTAAAATAACCGTCGTCAAAGGTCATCAGGATGTATTTTTTATCGCCGGTTAAACCGTTTAATACATCGATCGGCGAGACGAACGAATAATCATGTTCCAGATAAGAGTCTATAAACTGCCGCAGGCCCTGTATCGTCACTACCCATTGAGGATCGACCTTCTGGAGCGCAGCTTCCTTTTCCTCTTTGAATATCCCATGAAAATAATAAACGGTCAGGGAACCCTTTTTGAATAAAATATCAGAGCAGTCTTGGAGCAAAAGATGGAATTTTTCTAATAACATACTCCAGCGTATCCCTTTCAATTTCCTGCGTGAAACCATACAGGACATCCCGCTTGGGGACGATCCATTGAACTGCAACTCATGAGGAACCGCCCCCTATAATCCGACAATCCTTCTTTGATCAGCTGATTTTTTTATGGCTAACGAAAGATAGGGGACAAATACTATATTTCTCGATAGAACCTTAATAATACTATATATACATTTTAAACATATCTTGATGATCCTTAATCTTTTTTGCGCAGATATTGAATACCAGATATCGATCCTGTCGTGCATTCCTAATATGTTTGGTTCTAAGAGCACCGGATTGTCTTTACATTGTTGGCGTATAATGCTCATAATTTCTTGTTCGCTTCCCCCTCGGATTCCTTTTCTAATAAGCTCGTTCCACGATATATCTTTATTAACGCGTTTTGAAAATCTTCGCACAATGGCAAGAACAACTTTGTCCGGAAAATAGTTAAGAAGCGGGAAACCGGTTGTATGGCTCTCGATAAAATAATATTTCAGCGGCGTCTGATTGATAAATAAAATACCTTCGGGTTTAAGGATCGACCAAACCTGAGGTATCATGGTGTTTCTTTCATCCGGCAACATGTGTTCATATACGCCGCTCAAAATAATATACTCAAATTCTCCGATATCCTTCCGTAGCTGCATCCCGGAGGCAGATTGGATAAATTTTACATTCTTACAATCGTAAAACGCGGCTCTCTTTTCAGCGATGAGAAGAAAATCTCTTTCAATATCAATCCCGACTATTTGAGATCCGGGA
>Ga0315294_10006076_pt1 | contig 13265 bp, 12 predicted proteins | sample YL17G13_40_MG_FD_203626 | JGI IMG/M metagenome (GOLD analysis project Ga0315294, IMG submission 203626) | Sediment microbial communities from Yellowstone Lake, YNP, Wyoming, USA - YL17G13_40 | ecosystem: Environmental > Aquatic > Freshwater > Lake > Sediment | place: USA: Wyoming | collected... | reverse complement strand
ATCCACGGCGGCGGCACCGCGGGAAAGGCCGCCGGCAGGCCGACCAATAGGGAAATGGCCGCCACGATCACGACTTCAGGGAGAAAAGAGAGAAGTCAGAAACCCTGTGAATCTGTGGGGCAGCAAGAACCCCATAGCGAGGCCTCGCGTGACCTGGCGAATGCGTCAGGGGCTGCCCCTGCGGCACCTACGTAACAGCATGCCGATGCCACCGATGCTGAGCAGAGTCAGCGTGGCGGGTTCGGGGATGACTGTGCTAGTGACCTCAATGTTGCACTCTCTGTCCACTGCCTCAAGAGTGTAGCCGTCGGTTGCGAGAGGACCCGTTATGAAGCTGCCGAGGTAATAACAGCCGGTATCGAGGTTCAACACCGCGAGCTTGAGGATGTCACCACCTTCGGCACCGTCATCTTCGGGTGATAAATCACTATTACCGAAGATGCCATACCCATCATAAAACGTGTAGACACTGAAGTAAAAATCTACGACACCCACAACTTGCCAACCAGAATCAATAACCCACGCTCTGCGAAATGCATTCGGTGCCATGTGCCCAGGCGCGTCCCAGACATCACCAAACGTTTTGACATAGATCGTCGCTGGGGCAATAATTCCATCCTTCCCGTCCAGCTTGGTATGGATGTCGCTCCAGTCGCTGGCGAGGTAGGTGTTGTAGGGCAGCATAGTGCTTGCCGTCGCCACCAGAGGGATGGCGAAGATGAAGACTGCGACTGCCGCGAAGATTGCGGCGAAGACAACGAACGATCGTATGGGAGGCACGAGTACCGCCATTGATGTGTTCCTCGCCGAAGCCCAGCCCCGCAACATCCTCCACCGCCTCAACCCGGAAAACACAAAGGCCCGGCTCGCCTCCCCCGGCGAATCCAGGCCGCTTTGCCCACCACAACCCCCACATCAATTATCAAGTATACACCACTTTCAAAGAAGTGCAAGCGCCGAACGGCTTGGGCCCAGGGCGTACGCATCTAATCCGGAACCCCAGTTGTAGGCCGCGACGTGTCGCGGCTTACTTCTTGACGGCCTTGCTCAGGTAACGGTCCACCGCCGCGGCCATCTGGCGGCCCTGGGCGATGGCGCGGACCACGAGCGACGCCCCGGCCACCGAGTCCCCCGCGGCAAAGATGCCCTCGACGTTCGTCATGAAGTCCGGGCCGACCACGAAATTCCCGCGGTCATCAACCTTGAGGCCCAGTTCCTCGACGATCGGGCCGTGCCTGGGCCGCGGCGCCGCGGGTCAACTGTCGTAGTACAGGTGGAACTCGTGCGGGTGCGGCCTCAGGTGCATCTCATCGAGTTCCTTTTCCCGCTTCCAGGTGATCCACGCCTCGATGAGGTCGGGCGTGAAGACGTCGCCGACCAGCAGGAACGCATGGTCTTTTTCGAGGGCGCTCACCGCCTCGTCGAGGGTGCCGGGCGTCTTGGGTGTCTCAGCCAGTTCCTCCTTGGTCATCTCGTAGATGTCGCGGTCGAGCGGTTTGCCCGGATCGGTCTTGTGCTTGATGCCGTCCAGGGCCGCCATCGTGATGGCTGCAAACGTGAGGTATCCGTTGCACGACGGGTCGGGGCACCGGAACTCGACGCGCTTGGCCTTCGGGTTGGCGGAGTACATCGGGATGCGGCAGGAGGCGGAGCGGTTCCGGGCCGACAGGCACAGGTTGACCGGCGCCTCGAAGCCGGGGACCAGTCGCCGGTACGAGTTGGTGGTCGGCGCGGCGAACGCCAGGATCGCCGGAGCGTGTTTCAGGATGCCGCCGATGGCATGGAGGCCCAGGTCCGAAAGGCCGGCGTAGCCTTTGCCGGCGAACAGGTTCTTGCCGCCCTTCCACAGCGAGAAGTGCGTATGCATGCCCGAGCCGTTGTCCTGGAAGATCGGCTTCGGCATGAAGGTGACGGTCTTATTGTGCCGCCTGGCGACGTTCTTGCATATATACTTAAACCACATCAACTGGTCGGCCATCTTGAGGAGGTTCGTGAACTTCATATCGATCTCGGCCTGGCCGGCCGTGGCGACCTCGTGATGGTGGGCCTCGACGACGATGCCGATCTTCCGCATCTCGTAGACCATCTCGCCGCGCACGTCGTGGAGCGTGTCGGTCGGGCTGACGGGGAAGTAGCCGCCCTTGAACGAGGGCTTGTAGCCGAGGTTCGGCTCCTCGAACCGGGCCGTGTTCCACGACCCTTCGACCGAATCGATCTCGTACATCCCGCGATGCTGATTCTGCTCGTAGCGGACCTGGTCAAAAATGAAGAACTCCGGCTCGGGCCCGATATTCACGATGTCGGCCACGCCGCTCTTCTTCACGTGCGCTTCGACTTTGCGGGCGACGAACCGCGGGTCGCGACTGTAGAATTCCTTCGTGATCGGATCGACGATGTTCGCGGTGACGCTGACCGTCGGCTTGAGGAAGAACGGGTCCATGCAGGTCGTGTCGGGATCCGGCACCGCCAGCATGTCCGACATGTGGATCCCCTGCCAGCCGCGGATGGACGACCCGTCGAACCCGAGGCCGTCGACGAACGTGTCCTCGTCGAGCACGTCGATCGGGAACGAACAGTGCTGCCAGGTGCCCAGGAGGTCGACGAACTTCAGGTCAACCATCTCGGCCCCGTTCTTCTTGGCAAAGGCGAAAAACTCTTTCGGTGTCATCAGGCTGCTCCTTTTCCGCGTGTCACGTACCCTTGGAATTGCCCGCTTTCTTCGCGTGCCGGCGGCAGACCGTCTGCCACAGGCGCGCCATCCGTCAACGTGAATTCAGAGCAATCTCCGTGCCAACCGGCCGGCCTATCGCCAACCTCTTGCCAGATAAGGTCTTGCGTTGGCCTGGCCGTCCGCCTCCACCGCGCCGAGGCTACAACGGTGTAGGGATTGACGCCAAAAACCTACCAGAATGTACCCGGCGTTGCCACTAAAACTTGAAGATCGCGTTCAGCGGCTTTCGCGCGCCGGCGGCTTCGAGGCCGTCCAAGTGTGGCGGTTCGCGCGGTTAGCCGATGGCCTCGCGGCCCTCTTCGCCCGTCCGAATCCGGACGCATCGCTCCAAGGGCAGGATGAAGATCTTCCCGTCGCCCGTCTCCCCCGTGCGTGCTCCTTTGACGATCGCTTTGACGGTGGGCTCGACGAAGTTGTCGTTGACGGCGATCTCGAGGCGGACCTTGCGAAGGAGGTTCCCCGTCTCCTTGACGCCGCGATAGACCTCGGTGATGCCTTTCTGCCGTCCGTGGCCGAGGACTTCGCTCACGGTGATGAGGTTGACGTCGGCCTTGTAAAGTTCGGTCTTGACCTCATCGAGTCTGTGCGGCTGGATGATGGCAATGACGAGTTTCATCGTCGCTTCTCCTATTCAAGGACGGTGTAAGCGCCTTCACGGTGTTGCGTGAGGTCCAGGCCGATGTTCTCTTCCTTCTCGCTGACGCGCATCCCGATGACCTTGTCAACCACTTTGTAGATAATCAGCGTGCCGAGGCCGCTGTAGACCAGCGTAACGACCACCGCGATCAACTGGATGAACAACTGGTGCGGGTTGCCGGCCAGGAGACCGTCGGCGCCGGCCGGATTGATGGCCGTCGAGGCGAAGAGGCCCGTCGCTAGGACGCCCCAGATGCACCCGATGCCGTGGACGCCGAAGGCATCGAGCGAATCGTCGTAGCCGAGGCGCGGCTTGATGATCGTCACGGCCGCAAAGCAGCACGCGCTGGCGACCATGCCGATCGCCACGGCGGGCAGGGGGCCGATGAAGCCCGACGCCGGCGTCACGGCCGCGAGGCCGGCCACCACCCCCGTCACGGTGCCGAGCATGGTCGGCCGGCCGGCCACGAGCCATTCCAGTATCGCCCACGCCAGGCCGGCTGCCACCGCCGCCGTGTTCGTGGCGACGAACGCGCTGGCGGCAATGCCGTTGGCGGCCAGGGCGCTCCCCGAGTTGGACCCGAACCAGCCGAACCAGAGGAGGCCCGTCCCGAGGACGACGAACGGGAGGTTGTGCGGCGGCGGCGCCTTGCCGTTGTAGCCCACGCGTTTCCCTATGAGGAGTGCCGTCACGAGGCCGGCGATGCCCGCGTTGATGTGGACGACCGTCACTCCGGCGAAATCCAGGACGCCGAGTTCCTTCAATCATCCGCCCGCGCCCCAGACCCAGTGGGCGAGCGGATCGTAGATGAATGTGGCCCACAGCAGGATGAAGGCCAGAAAAGCCGGAAACTTCATCCGCTCGGCGAACGCCCCGATGATGAGCGCCGGCGTGATGATCGCGAACATCGCCTGGAAGATCATGAACGCCGTGTGCGGGATCGTGGCCGCGTAGTCCGGGTTCGGGTCGGCTCCGACGCCGCTAAGCCCGGCCCACGCAAAGCCGCCCCAGAACCCCTTGCCGGGCGCAAAGGCGAGGCTGTATCCGAACAGCACCCATTGCAACCCGACGAGGCACATGATGATCATGCATTGCATGAGAATGCCCAGTACGTTTTTCCGCCGGACCATCCCGCCGTAGAAGAACGCCAGGCCAGGCGTCATGAGAAGCACCAGGGCGGCGGATGCCAGCACGTAGGCCGTGTCACCTGAGTTCATGTTCTTTTCTCCGCTGCGGGTTCTTGCACGGCTCGCCGCACGGGCCGAACGATGCGTGCGGCGCCCGCCTCTGGTAGGAAAGGCAATTTCCATGCCAGCAGGTGAACAGCGGACCGCAAGATAGCGCAAAGGCTTGTATGACAGAGAGTTACCAGCCTCGTTCGTAAGAAATAGGAGGGAGGCAATGGAAGGCGAAACCATACCGTTTGGTATGAACAGCGGCTGCTACCTACCGTCCGGTACGAAACCTCCGATAGTCCACAGCGTGTTTCCTGACGCGAAGGCCCATCAAACGGTCCGTGATGCCCAGGGCGCGGGCGGCCTTGGCCATGTGGCCGCGCGCCGACTTCAGGGCGTCCAGGATCATCTCGCGCTCGAGATTGTCGAGGGCGGCCTGAAGGTCGCCGGCCGGCGTGGTGCCCGTGGCCTCGGCCGTCTGGAGCGTCGGCGGCAGGTGGTGGCTGTGGATCACGTCGTCGTTGGATACGAGGACCGCCCGCTCGATGCCGTTTTCGAGTTCCCGGACGTTCCCCGGCCAATGGTAACTCATCAGCATATCAATAGCCGGCGTGGAGATGCGCTTGATGTCCTTGTGGTGGATGCGGGAGTATCGCTCGACGAAGAAGTCGGCCAGCAGGGGAATGTCGGTCTTCCGTTCCCGGATGGGCGGGATGTGGATCGGAAAGACGTTCAGCCGGTAATAGAGGTCCTGGCGGAAGCGGCCCTCCTCGACCATCTCCTCGAGGTGGCGGTTGGTCGCGGCGATGATCCGCGCGTCGATCCGGATGGTCTCGGTGCCGCCGACGCGCTCGAACTCGCGTTCCTGGAGGACCCGGAGGAGCCGTATCTGGGTATGGGCCGAGAGGTCGCCGATCTCGTCGAGGAAAATGCTGCCGCCCTGGGCCAGTTCAAACCGGCCCTTGCGCAGGGCAATGGCGCCGGTGAACGCCCCTTTCTCGTGGCCGAAGAGTTCGCTTTCGATCAGGGTCTCGGGCAGGGCGGCGCAGTTGACCTTGATGAACGGCTTGCCGGCCCGGTCGCTGCTAAAGTGGATGGCGTGGGCGACGAGTTCCTTTCCGACGCCGCTCTCGCCTCGAAGGAGCACGGTGGTCTGCGTCTTGGCGACCTGGGCGATCTGGTCGTAGACGGTCTGCATCGTCTTGGCGTTGCCGATGATGTTGGCGGGCCGGAAGCGGTCCTTGAGTTCCTCCTGGAGCCGCAGGTTCTCCTCCACGAGCCGCTGGCGCTCGGCCATGGCCGACTGCCGGAGTCGTACTGCCTGGGCGATCATCGAGGCGATGATGGACATCAGCCGCACGTCTTCCTCGAGCGAGACCCCCTCGGCGAACAGCCGGTCGGCGCTCAGCGCCCCGATGGCCTTGTTCCCCAACTTGATGGGGACGCAGATGAACGAGGCCTCCTTGCGGCGGAGGTGGCGGCGGGCCCCAGTGCGGTTCAGGAACAGGGGCTCCTGGCTGACGCGCGGAACGACCGCCGGTCGGCCCGTGGCCACGACCTTGCCGGTGACGCCTTCGCCGAGTTTATAGCGGCCGCGCTCCTGCTGACTTGTCGAGAGACCGTAAGCCGCCTCGATGGAGATCTCGCCGGTCTCGGGGTTCAGCAGGGCGATCGTGCCGCGCAGCATCCCCATGTGCTTGGCCATCGCCTGGAGAATGGGTGCGACCGCGTCGCGGAGGTCCAGGACGCGGTCGAGCGTCTGGCTGATCTCAAACAGGAGCGTCAGTTCGTGGATCTCCCGCCGGAAAGGCGGACCGGATCTTCTTGCAGTGGTAGCGCTTGCACTCACGTTGGTCGTACCCCATTCTTGCGTGACCTGGGTATCCTACCGAATTGTAGGAAAAGTCAACTGGAAATTCTCAAAAGTAGGCCGCCAAAGTGACGCGGAACCGCGCCATCGCTCTCGTCGCGCCGGTGCCCGGCTCAGCCGCCTGGGTTCCACCAGCAGGGACCCTTCTGGCGGACGGCCTCGGCGGCGCGGCGGCGGATGTCGGCCATTTCCTGGGGCGCAAGGGGCGCGAACCGCGCGGCCGCCTCGAACGCCGCGTCCTGTTCGTTCGGGAAACTGAGGCCCAGCAGGGCCACGTCGGGGTCGCACGTCAGCGTATAACGAACACACTCGCCAGGCGCGAGGTGCGCGAGGAGCGGCTCGCCGCGTGCCGCGTGGCCGCCCGAACTGAACTTGCCGCGAGGCCGCGCTTCGAGCGGACGACCGTAGCCGGCCGTGTCACCCAGGAGTTTCCCCGCGCCGAAAGTCTTGAAGCAGACCGTGCCGACGCGGCGGCTTCGCGCCAGCGGCAGAATCTCCTCGACGTACCGCGGATCGCAGTATGGACCGACCGCGAACATCACGACGTCGCACAGGCCCGAGAGGATAGCCTCGCGCAGAACGTCGGGATGATGGCTGGAGATGCCGCGGAAACGGAGTTTGCCGGCCCGGCGTTCGCCTTCGAGTTGCTCCATGCCGCCGCCAGGGGACGCGAGGCGACGCCACAGGGCTACCTCGGAAACGCCGTGGAAGAGGAAAAGGTCCACCGCGTCCAGGCCGAGGCGCGATAGGCTGGCGTCCACCTGCGGAGCCACGGGCTGGAGGGGGTGGTCGATCTTGTCTATGACGAACATCCCGTCGCGGCGGCCGCGGACCGCCCGGCCCACGATCTCTTCGCTGTAGCCGTCTTCGTAACCCGGCGCGGTATCAATGACGTTGAGGCCGGCGTCCATGGCGCGGCGGGCGGTGGCGACGCACTCGTCGAGCGGAACGGCGCGGTCGGCCAGGTCGCCGATGCCGAGGGCCGTGGCGCGAAACCCGGTTCGGCCGAGTTCGTGCCGTGGCTGGAACAGGGGACCGCCCCCGGGGCGGTCAGGTTGACTCTTTTCCATCGCGGGCTCCTCGGGATTCCAGTGCGCGCCTCCGCAACGCGCCCGCTATTCTCTCCGCATCGCTTCGCCGCTTCAAGCGAACGTTTGGCGTTGACCTCGCTCGGCGGATACACTAGGCTCTCGCGGGGTGCGAAGGTAGCACCGGATCGGGAAGGGAAGGCATGAAAAGGCGGGAATTCATGAGACAGAGCGGCATGGCAGCGGCAGCGATGGCGGCAGGGGCGGTGGCGGGCCGGGTGGGCGGCGCCGAACCGGCTGCGGCCGAACTCCCGAAAATCAAACTCGGGCCGCTCGAAGTCTCGCGGCTCATCCTGGGCAGCAATCCGTTTTTCGGGTTCGCTCATCAGCCCGGCAACGTCGGCGACCTGATGAACGCCTACTACACGGACGACCGGATCATGGCCGCGCTGGACGAGGCCGCCGCCCACGGCATCACGGCGGTCGCGGCGCCGCCGTTCAAGCGGTGGATTGACCTCTACAAGCGGTACCTGGACCGCGGCGGGAAGTTGCGGATCTGGCTCTCTCAGCCCGACGGTCCGCCCGAGGGGATGAAAGACGAGATCGCCCTCTCCGTCAAGGCCGGCGCCCGGGCCGTCTTCGTCCAGGGGCATCGCGTGGAGCAGCAGTTCGAGGCCGGGACGTTCGACGTGGCGCGCGGCTGGGTGGAGCACGCGAAGAGCCTCGGCGTGGTGGCGGGGCTGGCGGCGCACCGACCCGACGTTCACCTGGAGGCCGAGCGGCGCGGCTTTCCGGCGGACTTCTACTTCCAGTGTTTCTACAACGTGGCCCACGCGGACCATTACGTGGACGAGGACCGCACGAAAGCCGTCGCGACGATCCGGCAGGTGGCCAAGCCCGTGATCGGATATAAGATCCTGGCAGCCGGTCGCAACCAGGCCGTCGAGTCCTTCGAATTCGCGTTTCGCCATATCCGCCCCAAGGATGGGGTTTGCGTTGGCGTCTTTCCGAAGGATCAGCCGGACCAGATTGCTCAGAACGCCGCGCTGGTGCGACGGTTTTCGGCGGTCTAACGGCCGCGGCACCCAAGGTCGTTTTGGACTTTTAACTTTGAACTTGGAACCTGGAACTTGGAACTGTTTTTGATGTAAGTCGCATTTCTGTTTTCCGAAAAACACATTTTTGGCGCGGTTTGGCGCGCTTTTTAGGGCCAAGTTATCCACAAAACGGCCTTGGCGCGCGTGCCAAGGGGGGTATGCAGGAGCGATGTTAAACTAGGCAAGACGAAACCGTACTCTTTTTTGACGTTTTTGACTGAAACTGTATCCCTTTCGATCGTTTTTGTATCGCTTTCGTATCGCTTTTTGCGTGTTTTGTACGCATATTGTTGGACATACGTCCATAACACTTACGTGCGTTTTGTCAGGAGGCTGGAGACCTGAGGCTGGAGGCTGGAGGTACGGAAGAAGCCAAAACTAGCCGCAAGCGCTAGCGAGCGGCAAGGGCCGGCGACATTATAGAGCGGTTTATGGCAGTTTAAGATCGCCTGAGTATGTAGGTCGGGTCAACAGACCCGACTTTTCGGTCGCACGCGCCAAGGAGGGGGATGTCGGGTCTGTTGACCCGACCTACGCACTGCGCCTGCCTGCCGGCAGGCAGGTTCTGCATTCTGCAATTCGCTCGTGGCTTCCGCCCAAGACGGGGTTTACAATGCGGTCATGCACCGGCGCCACAGCGGCCGCTCGCGCAAGTGAAAAAGATAGTATGGCGTCCTACGATAACGCAGATAACATGTTGTCGAGAGAGATAAGTTGTGTGCCAGCAGAACTACGTACCAGAATTACCGCGGCCATCGCCGCTCAACCACTCGGCGTCTTGCTGCATCCGTTTTTCGAGGTCCACCCGCTGCGTGTGTATCCACGCTAGCCACTCGTTGGCCACACTCTCGCCGTAGATGGCGGCAAACACCCGGCGGGAAAGATCCAGGTAGGCAACATCTCCGCGCGCGTCGGCCACAATCAGCACGGGCACGAGAGAGGACAACCAGATTCCATGTACGACGGGCCACATGTGCCTCACCACGTCGGCATAGGCCGCGTCGTTGAAGTGGGCAATGCAAACCACCATGTCCGCCAGGGCTTCGTGGGCGCCCCGCACGTCAAGAAGGCAGCCCGGCGGCCCAGGATCGCGGCGGATAAGTTCGGCCACCAACTCAAGACCTGCGCCGGCCAGGTCCGGTCGGTACTGGAGCACGTCCAGAAGTTCATCACACGCCGCTGCTGTCATGACCAGTCTCCTTGTGTGCGGTATCGTCGGAGGCCTTGCGGCGGGCCGGACCTTCCGGCCCCGCCGTGCCTCTATTCTCTATCAGGTCATACGTAATTACTCGAACCATCGGTCCGGCACTTCCGCCCGCGACCGGACGTTCGCAACAAGGACGGGGCACTTGACAGGTGCTTGGAGGCGGCTTAGAGTCACGTCAGGTCTGCCAGGAAGGCGGGCCGAACGGGGCTTCGGGAACCGTTCGCGCCGATCCCCAATTTCCACCCACTTTCGGGACGCGGCCTACGATTCGGAGGACCGACTATGGGCATGAAAGACGGCATTCGTTTCTGTGACGCCTGCGGCCAGACGCTTGGCGAAGGCGAGCGACTGGTCCCAACCGGCGGCGGTTGGGTCTGCCCGCAATGCGTAGCGCTAACTGTTCCGGTTGTGTCGGCGGACCGCACGCCATCTATTCGACTACCCGTCCAAGAAGTGCTCCAGAAAAGGCCGGCTCGCCGCCGAAAAGTTGCGATGCTGTCGGCCGTTGTGATGCTGGCCGTCGTCGGAGTTTCGGCCTTGCCCGTGTATTTCGTCGCCGTCCGGTTTGGGCCTGAAAACTGGCGGATCAATGCACAAGGCAAGGCCGCCTTCGCCGCCTTGACGGAACTGGAAACGTCGCTGGCTACTCCGATAGGCCGAGACGAATACGGCCAGTGTCTACGTCGCGCTTTGGTTGTGGTCAGGCCCTATCTCGAATCAGAAAACGCCATTGCCTGTCCCGACTTTTCCGAATGGATCGACAAGGCCGCGGCTTGTTACAGGAAAGCCGCCGAGGACTGGAACGGGGATAATTCATATTCAGGTAATGCAGCCGACGTGATCGGAGGGATAGCCAACAGGGCGTTGGTGAAAATTAGGTGGCTCCAAGGCAGTAGATACCTTCTCTGCGCCAGGAACGTCCTTCACGGCATGCCAAACAAAGAAGACGAAGCGCGAACTCGCGCCGAGGCTGCCCGCGAGGATGCCGATATCGCCGTCGTCGCCGACGCCCGCGCCAACGCCGATCGTGTTGAGTTCCTCGCCGTCAAGGCTAGGATCGAGGCCGAGGCCGCCGAGGCCGCCAAGGCCGCCGCCGTTGACGGCCGCTGACCTACGGTACTCGACCAGGACGGCGAGGCGGCCCGGCATGGGAAAGTCTCCGTGGAGGCCGTTGTGACCCCCACGGGAAATCGCGTGTTATGGTACACCCCACTTCCGCCGCCACGCGGGCGGCTACTTCCAGGTCGGTAACCTGGGGACGCTATCAATGTTTTTCCTAAGTATGTCAAAGACGCCAGTCGGCGGCGAACTCCATTTATGTTATTGCTTGACGCGGCGTGGATAGCAGACTAAAAAGGAAGGTAGACAACTTCACGAAGGGCGGCCGGGGGGAACCTGCGGCCAGTGGCCCTTGGATACGGCGGAACGTAGCCAGAGGAGAAACCATGAGCAAGGACACGAAGAAGGTCGTTGACCTGCTGAACCAGGCGCGGGCGGGAGAACTGTCGGCCATCCTCCAGTACATGGTCCAGCATTACGAACTCGCGAACGACGATTACGGCAAACTCGCCAAGGTCCTCAAGGCGACCGCCATCGCCGAGATGAAGCACGCCGAGACGCTGGGCGAGCGGATCCTGTTCCTCGGCGGGACGCCCACCACGAAGCCCGACGGCGAGGCCAAGAAGAACCAGAAGATCGCCGACAAAATCGCCACGGACATCGCCCTCGAAGAGCAGGCCATCGTCCTGTACAACGAGGCGGCCGTGGCCTGCGCCGAGGCGCGCGACCACGTGTCCAAGGACATCTTCGAAAAACTCCTGAGCGACGAAGATGCGCACCTGGATATGTTCATCAATATCAAGGACCACATCGACCAGTTGGGCGACCAGTACCTGGCCACGCTGACGGGCGACTGATGCCTGCGGCCGCAATCTCTGGGGCGTTCAAGCGAGGCCGTCCGGCCGTCGGTCGGGCGGCCTCCTTCCTTGCGCGCATGGGGTGCGCCCCTCCTTCCGGACCAGCCGGCGAACAACCAACCGATTCTCTCGTAGTACCTGGTACAAGAATCGGGAAGGGGTCACTGCTGTCAATAGAGAAGGTTGTGGAAGGCGCAAAAAATCTGGCGGAGAGGCCGGGATTCGAACCCGGGAACGGGGTTTAAGCCCCGTTAACGGTTTAGCAAACCGTCGCTTTCAGCCGCTCAGCCACCTCTCCGCTTTACGCCTGACCTGCTGTCAACCGGCCACGGACACTTCACATCGTGTTTATTGACGCCGTCGCAAAACCACCCAACGACAACCTTGTGGTGCAAAAATATCCGCGGCAAGATCCACTGCTTCGGTGTCTGGGAAGGCCCCGAGGCCGCTTTCCAAAAGTATCTGCGCGTAGCCGCGGATCTCCACGCCGGCCGCGAACCTTGCTCAGGTACCATATCGGCCGATGCTGTTACAGTCAAGCAACTTTGCGACCGCCGAGGTAGCCCGACTTTCAGGCGAGTGCAAATAATGTGTGTGAGCGTTCGGGCGGCGCTTCACCGGCCAGATCCCTGGGCGGCAAGCCCGTGAACCGAGGGGTCATAGCCCCCGCGATCCCGGTGCTCAAGAACCGCATGCGACCAGCCGAGGCCCAGGAGCCACGAGCCCCGAAGCCCGCACTTGCGAGCCACGTCACGTCGGCCGGAGGCCGAGTGGCGGCCCATGACAATCTCATACGCGTCTCAGACGCGGTGTTCCGGACGGGCGATCTTGCGTGCGCCGCCGTGCCAGGCGGGCTGCCAGTCCTTCGGCGGTACGATCCGCTCCAGGCGCTGGAGTTGGCCGATCCCTTTCAGCCGCTTGTAGATGATCTGCCATACGCAGGGCCGGTCCTCGGCTACCTCGCACCGTTCCTCGGTTGACCCGCCGCAGGGGCCGTTCAGGAGGCGCTTGGCGCACCGGGTGACGGGGCACACGCCGCCGAAGTCCGCCAGAACGCACTGGCCGCACGACATGCACTTCTCGGTCCAGACGGCCTGCTCCTCCAGGATGCCGAGGAACTGCGTGTTGAGGGCCGCGTAGACGGGCCGGTCGGGGAACCGCTCGGCCAGCGTCTGGACGCCCGCGCCGCAGGCGAAGGAGAGGACCGCCTCGTTGCGCTCGACGGCCGGCGCGAGGTCCTTGATGAACTCGTTCTCGCACTGGCGCTCGATCGTCACCTGCTCGATCTGGATGGGCTTGCCTTCCAGACGCCGGGCCATGCGTATGGCGTAGGCCATGATGCCCACCTCGCGCTCTCCGCCCGCCAGGCACACCGTGGCGCACGTGCCGCAGCCGGCGAAGAGGACGCGGTGGTTCGGCGAGAGGATTTCGCGGATTTCGGCTATCGGTTTGGGGCTTCCGACGATCATTTCTGGCCTGCGCTTTCCTGGACCGCGGCCTTCAGGGGGTTGGGTCCCAGCCGGGTCACCGTGTCCACCATTTCCTTGACGCGTTCGACAAACGTCGGCGCCATGGCGGCCGAGAGGTTGACCATGCGGAGCCTC
>Ga0315294_10006075_pt1 | contig 13265 bp, 10 predicted proteins | sample YL17G13_40_MG_FD_203626 | JGI IMG/M metagenome (GOLD analysis project Ga0315294, IMG submission 203626) | Sediment microbial communities from Yellowstone Lake, YNP, Wyoming, USA - YL17G13_40 | ecosystem: Environmental > Aquatic > Freshwater > Lake > Sediment | place: USA: Wyoming | collected... | reverse complement strand
TTTTCCCTTTTCCCTTTTTACTTTTTACTTTTTACTTTTTACTTTTTACTTTTAACTGTCTTAAACATCTAACTCTTTGCCAAATAATTACTTACAAAAAACAGACCCCCAAATTCAGCACAATTCAAGCAATTTGGCGCACCATTGGCGCTATTTCGAGAGCATTTCGAGTACTATTCGAGAGTAATTCGAGAGCAATTCGAGACAATTGGCGCTATGGCTTACGCCAATGCCAAATCCCGCCCATTTTGCCGCAAGGCCGCACGAAAAATTCACCTATGAACTTGGTACATCCCCGTTTTTATTAAAGGCAAGGATTTTACCTTTTAATTCCAGGCAGGCTGCCAGCGGGTCGCCGGCTTTGGTAACGGCAGAGCAGACCGCGATAGCTGATGCACCGGCTTTTAGAACATCCTCAACATTGGCTGAGGTTATGCCGCCTATCGCAACGCCGCTTATACCTGTATTTTCAAGAATCCGGCCTGCCTGCCTGACATAACCCAGCCCAACCGGCTCGACAGTCAGTTTCGTTTCAGTGGCGAAAACAGGTCCGAGGCTTACATAAGTGGGGTTTTCCCGGCAGGCTGATTGTAACTGTTCCGGCGAGTGCGTGGTTTTGCCGATAATCAAAGGCGTGGTCTGGAATTTTCGCACCTGCTCTATCGGCAGGTCGTTTTGGCCGAGATGCACGCCATCGGCGCCGGCTGCGACAGCAATATCAGCCCGGTCGTTTATTATGCTAATCACGCCGGCAGATTTGCATATCCGCACAAACTCGCAGGCAACAGCGAAAAGGGTATCGTCATTGGTTTTTTTTGTGCGTAACTGAATACAGTCAGCGCCGCCGGCGGCACAACGCCCGGCCAATGAAATAATCTCCACAGGCAGGTCGCTGCTTATTATTACATATAATTTTACCTGCCTGAATTTTTCCGCCGGGCTGCTGAATAGAACAATATCTTTTTCAAGCGTATAAGCGGTATACCGCAGGTTTTCGATGGTCTGTGCTGCTGCGGGATTGAATGTTTGTATCGTTTCAGCAAGTACTCGCAGGGCCTCTGTAAGGCGCTTGCAGGCGGCAATAAAGCAGTCATTTAGACTGGTGCGCTGAAGCTGCTCATCGACCTTTTGGCCGATGCCTACGTCTTCGGTAGTGTTTCTGGCTGCGATAAGTTTTTCGATGCCGAGTTTATCAATGGCGGCAGAGAGTTTATGTCGAAGTTGCTTTGCTCGCTCAGTTAGCTGACTGGAATTTACGGCGAACCTGCAGAAATCCTCTATTACGCGAATCGCCTCCCGAGCGCGGTTGAAATTGGCATCGATAATTCTGTAAATGCTGTGTTCCATACAGGTTTGATTATACGTTCCGTGGAATTTGTTTAACAGAAAGAATTGAAACTAAAAGTGCCGGCAGCGTAAAAAGTATAGCGGAGCCACACTCCTCCAGCATGGCTCCGCAAGGTTAACAAAACCAGTTCTCTGGCCGGTTTCTGTTACCGGTTGAACCGGTTTTGGAACTTTCAATTGAGCGGACACATCCTCCTCCATTATCAGTGTTTAGGACGTCCGCTCAATGTTGTCGCTTTGAAAGCGAAATAGAACTCGCAGCAAATAATATGCCAGGGCAGACAAACAAAAACCGAAAAACTTGTCAGCTTTCACTTAACAGTTTGTGGCACATAAAGTTCCACCTTGTATGTTTTTTTCCGTAACAAAAAGGGAGTAATACCCCAATTTAACAAGGCGTTGTTTTTTGTAAACACCAATTATATGCAGGCAACCCATTTTTACGCATTTAAGGTTATAATCTGCTGAAATACACAGAGGTTTGGATGTGTTTATAAAAAGCAACACAGTTGTCGGCAAAAGAAACAAAATGCAGCGGCTTTTTACCCTGAATTCATAGAGATGAAGGTCAAATCTTTGGTTTGGTATTGTATTTAGTTGAGGATATACGGTTGGTCCACCGGCAAACCCAGGCATTATCAAATAATGGCCTTTTGCCAAATTGGTGCTGATTGAGCCGGAAGATGGTGCTTTTTTGCCAGTTCATAATTTCATCGGCGATTTTTTGTTTTTCAGGCGGTTCTGCCTGGTTTGTCTCGGCAGGGTTGATGTACAGGTCATAGGCAGAAACCAGTTTGCTTGCCGGGTTGTATATGAATTTGGCGTCTCCTTTTATGAACCCCGCCGGGCTTTGTTCCAGCCAGCCTGAAAAATATACCCTGCGGTCATCCGGTATGTTCCCTAAAGCATTAGTGCCGTCGAAGCCGGCGGTTCGGGCGTCAAACCCCATCAGTGTAAGCAGTGTCGGTGTCAAGTCGATTGAGCTGACAGGTTTTGTGATTTTTGTTCCCGGCTGAACCAAAATCGGTGCCCGCAGACAAAAGGGTACACGCAGAGCCTCTTCAAAAGCAATTCTCTCGTGGCCAAACGAGCCGTGTTCGCCAAATGCCTCGCCGTGGTCGCCAATCACACAAAAAATGGTTTTGTCGGTCAGCTTCAGGTTCGCAATCTCATTGTCGAGCGCAGCTATGAATTTGTCGGTATAAGTAATCGCCTGCTGATAACGACCAAGGGGGTCTTTGGCCGGATGAGCAAACCACAAGGGGACTTCATAGGGGTCGTGGGTAGCGGAGCATAAAATTGTCAGTAAAAAAGGGTTTTGGTCGGCTTTTATCCATTCGACAATCGGTTTTAACATTGCGAATTCGTCGCTGGCCAGGTAGCCGAGATGGGCATTTGGGTCGTTGAGGTTGTCCCTGGCCCAGAAGTTATCGAAGCCGAGATTGTAGACTAAGCCGGGCCTGGATTCAAAATTACCTTTTGCAGACTGGAAAAACGCCGTGCGGAAATTCAGTTTTTGCCGGAGGATTGTAGCAATACTTGCGTAAGGCTTTTCGAGCGGCACAGTTTCTGCGATGTCCTGCGAAGCCGATGGGAATCGGCCGGTCAGAAGGCTGAACAGGACCTTTGTCGTATGTGTCAGAGTAGAGCGGGTATTTGTAAATTCAACACCGTCGGAGGCGATAGTTTTAAGATGGGGTGTCAGATTATTTTTTTCATCCGCCAGAGAGGTGTATTTATATTGAATGCCTTCGAGAACAACTATGAGCAGGTTGTAGGCTGGTTGTTGCCGTTGCGGCAGCGGTGCGATTTGTATCTGGTCGAAGGCGGGGATTTTTCTTGTGGCACCATCTGTCGGCGAATCGAAATTGAGCCTGGCGAAGCTTGCTGCGGCAGTCAGCAGAGAGTTGTTACGCATCATCGCATAGACCGCCAATGACGGCTTATTCCTGCCTGATGTGCTGCCGGCTGCAACGGCAATAATGACGATGATAACGGAAACGGAGATTTTGCTGAAAAAAAACTTTTTGTCGTGGTTTGGCGGCGGTGATTTTACGAAGACATACAGGAAGAAGATAATTGCCGGTATGCCCAGAAGAATAATTGTCAGGGCGACGACCGGCATTTCGACCAGATTAGCAATGACGATGCCGATGGCGTTAAGTGGGTCGCGAAACAGGGGCAGAAAGACGGCGGGAAGGATTTGTGTCCCCGTTCTTATCAGCCAGCCGGCGTTTATGACTGACCAGATGCACACGATAAAGGCGACGGTAACAGCCGTTCGAATGACCGGCTTGCGCGGCCGGCAAAAGCAGATGCCTGTCAGGACGATTTCAATGCCCAGTAAGACGGCGATGTCGGCGAATATCCAGCTTATGTATTCGTGGAGCAGGCTCATACGCCAGGCGTGAAAAAATTTGGCCGCCAGCGTGCAAAACAGGGCTGTAAATATGAAAACGCTGAAAGCACGGGGAGCCAACATATTATTTAAGCGGGAAAAGAATTTTTTGAAAACGAGCCGAGCTTTCATATACCAACCCCAAAATTATTTTATGCTGATAACTTACCGCAAGCCGGCTAATTAATCCAGCATCATTGGAAAATAATTTTTGGCGTTGTTAAAGCAGATGTTCTCAACCATTTTGCCGAGTGTATGCAAGTCGTTCGGCAGCAATCCCGCCTCGACCTGATTGCCGAGAAAATTACAAAGTATCCGCCGGAAGTATTCGTGCCTCGAAAACGACAGAAAACTTCTCGAATCGGTCAGCATACCGATAAACCGGCTAAGCAGACCCAAATTTGAAAGTGCGGCAAGCTGTTTTTCGATGCCGTCCTTCTGGTCGAGGAACCACCAGGCTGCGCCGTGCTGCATTTTGCCGGGGACGGAGCCGTCCTGGAAGTTGCCGAGCATAGTAATGACTACCTCTGTTTTGGCGGGATTGAGGTTGTAAATAATCGTTTTGGGCAGCCTGCCTTGCCTGTCCAGCCGGTCAAAAAAACGGGCGAGGGGGACAGCTATCGGCGAATCAGCCATCGAATCACAGCCTGCGTCGACACCGAAAATTTTTATTAGTCTGCTGCTGTTGTTCCTGATAACGCCCAGGTGAAACTGCTGCACCCAGCCTTTCTCGGCGTCCATAATCGCAGTCTCATACATTACAGCCGATTTGAACTTCAGTGTCTCCTGCTCGGTCAGGTCTTTCTCCTGTCTTATTTTGCTGAAAATGCCTTCGATTTCATTTTCGGTATAATCCTCAGCGTAAACGGTGGGGATGCCCCGGTCGGAAATTCGGCAGCCGTGCTGATGAAAATAATCGTGGCGTTTTCTGATTGCCTCTATGTATGAAGCAAAATCTTTTATATCGGTATCGGAAACCTCTGCAAGTTGATTTATCCAGCCGTTCAGGTCTGAAGTTTTATTGAAGATAAAGGTCTTATCAGCCAGGAATGCGGTATAAACTTTGACTTCAAAATTGTCCTTCTGGATTTTTTTATAATGCTCAAGAGAGCTTAACGGCTGTTCGATTCCACAGGTCAGTTTTACATTGCTTCGGCGAAACAGGTTACGGACACTAAACTGCGGGGTTTTGAGCATTTCATTGCAGGCCTGGTAGATTTCCTTTGCGGTGTCCGGATTAAGCAGCTTTTTTATACCGAAATAGTTTCGCAGCTCAAGATGCGTCCAGTGATAAAGCGGGTTGCACAGGCAGTGACTCAACGTCCCCGCCCACTTCTCGAATTTTTGGAAATCATCGGCCTTTCCGGTTATATACTCTTCGCTTATTCCATCGGCCCTCATTGCCCGCCACTTGTAATGGTCTTCGGCAAGCCAGATTTTGCTTAAATTGTCAAACTGGACGTCATTAGCGATTTGCTCGGCTGAAAGATGATTGTGATAGTCGTAAATCGGCATCTTCGCAGCATATTCATAGTAGAGTGCCTTGGCGGTCTTATTCTGCAAAAAGAAATCCCGCGAAAGAAACTCAGCCGGCATCTTTCGACTCCTTAATCCAACCTTTAACAAAAGCGGCAAAACCGCTACACAACGTAAGTGGAGGCCGATGTTGTGCCGCCGCGGCCTGTCCAGTTGGTGTGGAAGAACTGGCCTCTGGGTTTATCGACTCTCTCGTAAGTATGTGCGCCGAAATAATCACGCTGCGCCTGCAGCAGGTTGGCCGGCAGTCTCTCGTGGCGATAGCCGTCATAATAAGCCAGGGCCGAACTGATGGCAGGCATCGGGATGCCGAGTTTAATCGCTGTAGAGACGACCCGGCGCCAGCCCGGCACTGCCTTTGTAACGGCCCTCTTGAAGAACGGGTCAAGAAGGAGATTGACGAGGTTCGGGTTTTTGTCGAAGGCCTTCTTTATATCGCCGAGAAAGGCTGAGCGGATAATGCAGCCGCCGCGCCACATAAGTGCGATGCCGCCGTTATTGAGGTTCCATTTGTATTCTTTTGCCGCCGCCCGCATAAGCTGATAACCCTGTGCGTAGCTGACGATTTTTGAAGCATACATCGCCTGGCGCAAATCGTTGATAAATTTTTTCTTGTCGCCTTTGAATTTGGCCTTTGGGCCTTTTAAGATTTTCGACGCCTCGACTCGTTCTTCTTTTATCGCCGACAGGCAGCGTGCGAAGACAGCCTCACCGACAAGTGTCAATGGCTGGCCCGAATCAAGGGCGGCGATTACCGTCCATTTGCCGGTGCCTTTCTGGCCGGCAGTATCGAGAATAAGGTCGACAACCTCGTTGCCCTGCTCATCTTTGTAGGCGAGGATGTCCCTTGTGATTTCGATGAGGTACGATTTAAGCTCGGCCTCGTTCCATTCGGTGAAAATCTGGTGCATTTCCTGATTGGTCAGGGCGAGGGCTTCTTTCATCATACTGTAGATTTCGCAAATCATCTGCATATCGCCGTATTCGATTCCGTTGTGGGTCATTTTGACGAAGTGTCCTGCACCGTTTTCGCCGACCCAGTCACAGCACGGCTCGCCCTGGTCGGTTTTTGCACAGATTCCCTGAAAGATTGGTTTTACATACGGCCAGGCCGCCGGTGAGCCGCCCGGCATAATGGATGGGCCTAGCAATGCGCCTTCCTCACCGCCGGAGACGCCGGTGCCGATGTATAATTTGCCTTTGCTCTCAAGATAGGCGGTTCTGCGGATAGTATCGGGAAAATGCGAATTGCCGCCATCGATTATAATGTCGCCGTTTTCTAAATGCGGCAGGAGCTGCTCGATAAAATCATCGACCGCCTGACCTGCCTTTACCATCAGCATAACCTTGCGGGGTTTTTTCAGCGCTGCGATAAATTCCGGCAGCGTCTTGCAGCCGATAATGTTTTTGCCCTTTGCCCGGCCGTTGATAAAATCATCGACCTTCGATACGGTGCGATTGTAGCAGGCCACCGTAAAGCCCTTGCTTTCCATATTGAGAATAAGGTTCTCACCCATCACTGCCAGCCCTATTAGGCCAATATCTGCCTGCGGTGAGCTTGTCGAATCTGCCTGTGCCATTTTGCAATATCCTTTCAAATAATAGATAAAATTTCTGACAGGATAACCCCGATGTATCGGGGTTAATCCCGTCTAACAAATTTCAGTTAAAAAACGGCTGTATAAAGTATGCTAAAGAAGGCCAAAAATCAAGTGGCAAGATTATTTTTATCCCAGCCCCGCGTTTATTGGTCGCCGTCATTGCGAGGCTTGCCTTGCAGGCCGTGGCAATCTTAAAAATACTTGTCCGCCTTCTTTGTGGCGGATTTCACCACCGTTTTTCGACATGCAAAACTGGATGAGATTACAGCTTACGGAGAGAAAAAACTTTATGCGGGTAATTTACTGTAAGAACAAACTTGCTTAAAAATTTTCTCGCACCTAAAAGAAACGTCTGACAACCCCTTGCAAAATCAATGGGTGTATCGCCGAGCGTATAGAGTATCCGGTCGCCTGCACGGCCATTCGACAGCATTTCCAATACCTCGATCTTCGATGTATGCGGGTAAGCAACAGTAATGCCGTTGGCAGTTATCATCTGCTTGGCTGGAACGGAAGCAAGTTTATGACCAAGGGCTTCCGCAATCTCAGCTGGGAATACGCAGTCATCCGCACCGGTGTCAACCAAAGCTAACGTCTCTACTGCCAGACCGGTCGCAGGATTGGTTACACGGACCCACAACATCGGGCGGGAATGGTCGGCTGTTATTCTGGTAAATGGATAATCCTTTATCGGCATAAGAGCTTAATAGGCGCAGATAACGTTCTTCTTGGGGACAAATACAATTGCAGGAACGGCTATACCCTTATCGCGGGCCTTTTTAATCAACTTTGCAGGACTTGCGCCTGAAGCGATGACCTTGTTGCTTTTGGCCGAGCCAAACACAACATACCGGCCGGCATATTTCGCACCGGCAATTAACGCACCCTGTCTTTTGGATGTCTTCCTGTTCATACCAATAAAGTATAACAGATTCCTCCCAAAAAACAAATCAAAATCTTATGCCAATTATTTTTATGTTCCTGCCGCCATTAAAATAAAAAGGGCTGTAAGTTTTCCGCTCACAGCCCTTCTGATTCTCACAGAACTCAAACTATCTATGCTTTGCGTTTTCTCATCATCAGGCCGCCGAGACCGAGCAGCAAAAGCGTTGCCGGTTCGGGAACGGGGGTCATCAGGAAAGCACGCTCATGGCCATTGATAAAACCAGTTCCCACAATTTGACCCAAATCATTAATACCTTCGGCCTCCCGTAATACCCAGCCGCTGCCTGTGGGCAGCAAGGCATTTAAGTCAATCATATTGCCGCCATCATACAAAAAGGCGTGGTAGGCAGAATCTCCAGTAATAAAACTTCTCCCTACAACCTGACCGCCGTCATTGATGCCGAAAGCCGCTGAGCCAACTCCCCCTAAAGTGCCAAGGTCATTCATTGTAGTACCATCATACAAAAAGGCGTGGTTGGAGGTGTAGTGAGCGCCCATAGTTCTCGAACTCTCCCCTATAACCTGACCGCTATTATTGATGCCGGTAGCATATGAGTCACCTCCCCCTAAAGTCCCAAGGTTATTCATTGTAGTACCATCATACAAAAAGGCTCGGTAGCCACCAAAGTACGTGGATCCTGCAACCTGACCACTGTCATTGATACCTTTCGCAGAAGAGTAAGGCCAATCTCCCCCTAAAGTCCCAAGGTCATTCATTGCAGTGCCATCATGCAAAAAAGCGTGGTAGGCAGAATCTCCAGTAGTAAAACTGTACCCTGCAACCTGGCCGCTGTTATTGATGCTGTAAGCAACAGATCCACTTCCCCCTAAAGTCCCAAGGTCTTTCATTGTAGTACCATCATACAAAAAGGCGTGCCATGCATCAGCAACAGTATGACCGTACCCTGTAACCTGACCGCTGTCATTGATGCTGTAAGCAGCAGAGGTGTTTCCTCCCAAAGTCCCAAGGTCATTCATTGTAGTGCCATCATATAAAAAAGCATGAGATTCAGAATCTCCAGTAATATTACTAAACCCTACAACCTGACCGCTGCTGTTGATGCCTTTCGCAGCAGAGCCATCTCCCCCTAAAGTCCCAAGGTCGGTAATTGTATATTGTACTGCCATCACCTGCCCGGAACCAACTAACATCAAAACACTGGCCATCATAATAATAAACTGCTTTTTCATCTCTTCTCCTCTTTCAGAATTGTTAGTATTTAAGGCGCACAGGCTGCGCAAAAATGGCAATGCACAACAGGTTTAAGGAATTGTCCCTTCTCCATTTCTCTCTCGCACCTCTCTATTTGTTCTCACAAAGCTATAAGAACAGTAGAATTATAGCATTTTGTGTCCTATAATGCAAGGGCTTTTTTGTGAAAAATATGGGAAAATGTTGGCTTTCAGGCTATTTTCCGCTAATACGGCAGTTATATTGAGATTGCTTCGTCGGCCACAAGGTAGCCTCCTCGCAATGACGTTTTTATTGTAAGGGGTCAATCTTTTGGAATGGTGGGGATATATCCGCCTGTGAGGCGGTGCAGGACTTCGCCGGCGTGGTGGACGACCAACGTCCCTTCATCCTCTTTGCCTTCGTAATCTGCTATATTTATCTGCTTGGGGTTCATATAGCCGAGATTTACTTTTTTGCACCGGCTTTCAGGGATGCTGGTAGCAAGAACAACGTTGACCCTCGGCTTTTCAATGCCGTTGATGTATGTCCCGATTCCCTTGACGTGCGTGGAATGAGCGGTTACGCCTCGCGGGAAATTTTTGAACCTGTCCCACTGTTTTAGGAAATAATCCCGCGTGTGGTAGCCAATCTGGTCGATGACCTTGCCGTGCGTGTATGAAATCTCGGTAATATGCGGTGCGTAGATAATCAGCGTTCCGCCGTCGGCGACTATCGGCTCTAACTTATACATAACCTTTCCCGCCGTCCAGATATCGTCATACATCTCCGGCGCGATGCCGAGAATGGTGTTGTAGGGCTTATCCTTATAAACGATATGAACCTTGTCGGACAAGTCCGCCGCCTTTTCCCACGCCTCTATGCAATCGCCGATAAATAATCCTTTGAGTTTATTTTCAACGGCAACGATTGCGAAAAGTTTCCTCGGCATTTTTATAAACGAAGCGGCTTTTTCGACCACTTTGCGGGTCGGCGTCCATTTATTGCCGTTTATGAGGGGATTTGTAACGACGGCGCCGAGCCAGTGAAAGAAGTTTATGATTTCCGCTCCTGCTATTCCGGGAAATATGTATTTATGCCCGCCGGAAAAGCCGACGACCTCGTGCGGAAAAACCGGGCCGAGTATGAAAAACTCATCGTAATCGAAAAGCAATTTATTGATTGCAACGTCTACCTCTTCGCGGAAAAGCCCATCGCTGATTTGCTCGATTTCGTCAGCGGGTATTTTGCCGATGGAAACGAATGTTTCAGCCTTTTCCCACTGGTGGTTGAAAAATCTGACCGAGGCGTATTTGCTTTTGCGCTGCGTCTCGGTTATAGAAAGCCTTTTGCAGATTTCCTTTTCGGGCATCGGCTGATGTGTGCCGAGGGCGATAAGTATATCTACCGCTTTTGCCTTTTTATTCAGGCAGTCGAAAATCATCTTGAATATATCGCCTACCGGCCCTGAGCGGGTATTGTCGGGAATTATCAGCAGAAGCCGTTTGCCGGTATAGCTGTTCTGCGAGAAAAACTGCTCCACCGCCTCTTTCGCGGAGGCGTTTGAGACGAAACCATCTTTGTTTTGCCGTTCAATCATCAATTATCAATTTTCTTCTATACTCCGCTGAAAGCCGAGAAGCCGCCGTCGACGGGGACGACTACGCCTGTTACGAATTTCGACGCATCGCTCAGCAGCCACAGCGTTGTTCCCACAAGGTCTTCAGGGACGCCGAATCTCGACATCGGCGTATGGTCTATTATCGTTTTGCCTCGCGGCGTCAACTGGCCGGTCTTTTCTTCGGTCAATAGGAAGCGGTTCTGCTCGGTGAGGAAAAATCCCGGTGCAATTGCGTTGACGCGTATATCTTTTGAGTAATTCTGGCACAGATGTACCGCCAGCCACTGTGTGAAGTTGCTGACCGCTGCTTTGGCGGCTGAATATGCGGCAATCTTGGTCAACGGCCTAAAGGCGTTCATACTGGAGACGTTCAGTATTACGCCTTTGCCGCTTTTGGCTATTTCTTTGCCGAATACCTGGGTCGGCAATAGCGTGCCGAGAAAATTAAGGTCGAAGACAAACCTGACAGCCTCCGGCGGAATATCGAAAAACGACATCTCCGGCGAAGTGGTGGCCTCTTTTTTGTTGCCGCCGGCACCGTTTATCAGGATGTCTATTTTGCCGAATTCATCTATTATTTTTTTCCGGGCGGCTTCCAGGCTGGCCTTTTCGAGCACATTGCAGGTAACGGCAATTGCAACTCCTTTATCTGCCTTGATTTCGTCGGCGATTTTCTTTGCGGCAGCTTCAATTAAATCCAGCACGGCCACCTTTGCCCCTGCATTTGCGATGGCCTTTGCCATAGCGCCGCAAAGCACGCCGCCTGCGCCGGTGATTACCGCAACTTTGCCCTTCATCTCGAATAATTCCTTCATTTTTCTGCCTTTCTATTATGCCAAAAAAATTGGTTTTATGTGCCGCTGATAGATGTTTTCCGTGACGTTTCTTGCGATTGTTTCAGCGTATTTTTCCAGTGCGCTGGTATAATCCCTGCCCATTTCAGCGGCGATTTTATAACCAACGTGCAAAAGCTGCCGAAAATCGGGATTGTAACTGCCGCAGGACTGGTTATGCCGCAAGGCATCGGCAAATTCATCGTTGCCCCACCGGCTGACGGCTTTCGGCGAAGGCAGTTTGTTTTTATTGATGTCGATTACCGTGGCATAAGGGCCGCAAAGCTCGTCAAATCGCGACAGGGCCTTGACATAGATTTGTTTTGCAATGGCCAAGCCATCGCCGCCGGCCATCGCCAGGCCGATAAGCTCCTCCAGCCAGGTAGTGCCTGCGGTCTTGATATGCACGCCGGCGTTGAATTTTTTCAACGCCTTGTTTATCGAGCCGTAAATTGAGAATTTATCACTGCCTGAATGCACGCTTAATTTCAGATTTGTGGGCAGGCCGAACTGCTTGATTGCAAAGGCAATTACGGCAAGGTCTTCTTCAAATTCCTTTGCAAACTGCGTAACATCGCCGACATAATCAACGCCTTTATTGAACCGGCCGGTAAATTTCGGCGCAATTGTCTGGGCGGGAATGCCTTCATCGGCAATTGCGGCAAGAATGAAAAACATCTCAATCGGGGTCTGCGGCAAATCGGTCTCATCCATCGAAACTTCAGTAATAAAATTGTCTTTGCCTTTGGCAGATTCGATATGGCGGTAAATCCTGCCGGCTTCGCTGACGGCCAAGAGGAATTTTTTCGCAATTATCCTGATTTGGTCTTCGGTGATATTGAAGGTTTTGGCGATGCCGGCAATTTCGAGAGAGCCGGCATATTTTTTGTACTTTTTGACAAAGGCGTTTATCGCGGTTTCGTCAGCAGGCTTGCCGGTGAAATCGGCGACATCGAGGGTGAAAAAGTCGCTTGCTTCAATGAATAAATCGACATTCTTCAGGCTGATATGGTCTGCATCGACGTGATATAACCCTTTCCACTTCAATGCCTTAACAGCCTCATCGGCTTCCTTGCGGACGCCGGCAGGGGCGGTACCGATGATAGTATGCTCACGGTGAGATTTGTTCCAGACGGGAGTGATATTAACACCCTGCTTTTTGGCGTCGATAAGGGCCTGGAGCTGGGCTTTACCCTGATGGGCGAACCTGTCGCCGAGGCCGAATGAGTATTTTTCCAGTATCATAATTTTCCTAACCTCAAGAAAAGCAAGAATATAACGATTTTTCTGCGAATTTCAAGCAGAATTGGCAAAATTAAAGAATGAGCGAGATACTAAAAAATGCCGGCATTCAGATTTGGTAAGATGGGCTGAATTTGGCGATTGTTAGGGCGGGATTTGGTGTGTGCTAACTGTTATCAGATGTCATCAGAAGGTCATCAGATATGTCATCAGATGTAATCAGAATGCATCCAGAGGTACTCCAGAAGCACTCCAGAGATACGTCAAAATGCATCAGAAGACACCAGTGTTTTTGCTTAAGTATTGTCATAACAAGGACTTAAATGTAATCGGGCTGCGGATTTCAGTAAAAAAAACGAAATCCGAAACAAATTCGAGCGGTCGAAGTTTTAATGACCAAAATAAATATTCCATAGCACACTTTGCTCCCAATATGGGGATATAGAATCTTCCCATAATGGGGCGGACAGGCGCATTTGGGTTGACCCTACTTCGCCCTGCGGGCTACGAAGGGCAGGCAAAAAAGAGATAAGTTGTTATGGGATAAGGAGTAAGGGGATTTGGATAATTT
>Ga0315294_10006074_pt1 | contig 13266 bp, 11 predicted proteins | sample YL17G13_40_MG_FD_203626 | JGI IMG/M metagenome (GOLD analysis project Ga0315294, IMG submission 203626) | Sediment microbial communities from Yellowstone Lake, YNP, Wyoming, USA - YL17G13_40 | ecosystem: Environmental > Aquatic > Freshwater > Lake > Sediment | place: USA: Wyoming | collected... | reverse complement strand
GTTAGCAAACTGGGTGGAAATAGCGGTATTTATCGCAGGAGTGCTCCTGCTGATGGTAGAAATTTTTCTCATTCCCGGCTTTGGCGTCACAGGATTTTTAGGGATAATGTGTATAATAGCCGGCCTGTTTGGCATGCTCGTTAGAAACCCGCCGGACAAACTTCCCTGGCCAGAGACGCAACTTGACTGGACAGTATTCACTAATGGGGTGCTGGGTCTAGCCCTGGGTTTTCTCGGATTTATTGTGCTTGCATGGCTGCTGACAAAACACCTCCCCAAATTACAGTTCTTTAGCGGGCTGACACTAGTGCCGAGTATTCCAAAGCAGGGGGGTGAAACGCAAATCAGCATGACCACTTCTCCCGAGAGTAAAACCGCAGGTATAAACGCAGGCGACCGCGGTGTAGTAATCTCGACACTGCGGCCAACAGGAAAGGCAAGATTCGGCGAGGCAATAGTTGATGTGGTTGCCCAAGCGGAGTTTCTTGACAAAGATACCTCGGTTGAGATAATCGAGATTCGCGGCAACAAAGTTGTAGTCAAGGCCGTATAAAACCAAATACGAGGGTAAGACTATGGATTGGTGGCTTGTTTTTGCTGTTTTTCTATATTTTGCTTGTGCTGCTTTGATAATAGCTGAAATATTTATACCGAGCGGGGGGCTGATAAGCATTTGCGCGCTGGCCTGTCTTATTGGGGGGATAATGATTTTCTTCAGCAGGGGCACGACCGCCGGCTGGACCGGTGTAGGCATTGCGGCTGTACTGATACCCTCCTTTTTGGTAATTGCCTACAAATTATTCCCCAAAAGCAAATTCGGCAGGACTGTTATACTTTCGCCGTCGGAGCGTCAGCAGGGCGATGCCATACCCGATACCCCGGAACTAAAGAAACTGCTCGGAGCTATTGGTGTTGTGACTACGCCGTTAAGACCAGTTGGAATGTGCGATTTTTCCGGAGAAAGGGTTGAATGTGTAGCCGAAAGCAGTTATGTTGATAAGAGCAAAAAAGTCAAAGTTATTCGCGTGGAAGGCACACAGGTAACTGTTCGAGTAGTAGAAGAAAGTTAAGGAAAGGGCAAAAAGATGTATGAACTAACAAGCAAAATCCTGATTGCAGGCGAACCCGCTAAAGTTATCGGGACCGCAGTTTTAGTCATTCTTATCCTTGTCGCGGTAATACTCTTTTTGGTGTTTTTGGCGTTCTTTAGATTGTGGCTGCAAGCCAAGTTGTCGCGAGCCGACGTCAAATTCTCCGAGCTGATTGGAATGTGGCTAAGAAGAGTGCCTCGCGGTACCATAGTGCTTAGCAAAATAACCGCTATTCAAGCAGGGCTGAACGTAACGACCCGGGATTTGGAGAGTCATTATTTAGCTGGCGGCAGGGTCGAAAACGTGGTCCGCGCCCTAATCGCCGCCAACCGGGCAAACATTGATTTGAGTCTGAAAACTGCTACCGCAATAGACCTAGCAGGTCGCGACATCCTTGATGCCGTTCAGACAAGCGTTAATCCCAAGGTCATCGACTGCCCAGACCCCAAGAAAGGAAAAGAAACAATCGATGCTGTTGCCCAGGACGGTATTCAGTTAAAAGCAAAGGCACGTGTAACTGTCCGCACAAACATTAAACGATTGATCGGCGGGGCAACTGAGGAAACGATTATTGCGCGAGTAGGCGAAGGAATTGTTACAACCATTGGCAGCTCAATAACGTACAAAAATGTCCTCGAAAACCCAGATAAAATCTCCAAGGCAGTTCTGGCCAAAGGACTTGATGCCGGTACCGCTTACGAGATTCTATCCATTGACATTGCCGATGTCGACGTAGGTGAAAACATCGGCGCACAATTGCAAGTGGCGCAGGCAGAGGCTGACATGCGCAGGGCAAAGGCTGAAGCAGAAAAGCGCAGAGCGATGGCAGTTGCCCGCGAACAGGAGATGAAGGCAGTAGTAGTGGAAAACGAAGCAAAGGTGCCACTGGCCATCGCCGAGGCTTTCAAAAAAGGCAATCTCGGTATCATGGATTATTACAGAATAAAGAACATTAGTGCCGATACTTCCATGAGAGAATCAATCGCAAAGCCAGAAAAGAAAGAATAGTAGCGAACGAAGCAAAGAATCTTAAAACCGTGTATTACTGGTTACAAGTAATCCTAGCTGCACGAAACAATACCGATGAAGACGCCGGCTGGATGCAATTGCTGGTCTTCATAATAATGGTTGTTTTTTGGGCTCTAGGTAGTCTTATCAAGCGAAAACCAAACAAGACTCAATTGGAGGAAAAGGACCAGCAGCTCGAGGAAACCCTCTCACGGCACCGGCAAGCATCACTCAGCTCAATCCTGCACCAGCGTCCAAAAAAAGTTATATCTACTCCATCCCTCGCACTCCAGGCTGTTTCCCGTCAGCAAAAAAGACAGCTAAACATCGCTGAGGAACAGACAAAACCCTCACCCGTCCCACCACCCCAAGATAAGCTCCAATCGCAAACCACAGGGACGCAACAACCAAAGCCCAGACCCACTTTCCTGCTAGACTTAAACAGCCCCCAAAACCTGAGGGCCGCCATTCTATACCATGAAATTCTAAGTGCGCCACTATCTTTGCGCGAGTCGCCTCCGCCCAATTGCCCCGGATCATTCGCACTCGACGCTACTTCGGACAAACCACCCAAATCCCGTCCCGTGTCTTTCAAGAAGTAACAGAATCGCACGTGGGAGGTAATGTAGAAGAAACACTGAAGATAAGGTCCCATAATATATGTTATGTTTCATTCAGCTACAAAAGCACCCTTATCTACAAACACAGGTATTTCAGGGTCTTTAGAACTCCTGGCTTCGGTATGGATCTGGCGGGAACAAATAGCTTTGGTTTAGGGCTTGGCTAGTTGTGTCAGCAAGACTTTCCCACATTGCATCGGCTCGGTCCAGCAAACCCAGGTTCTGGAGAACTATTGAGATGTTGACTGTCGTATCTGCGGAGGTGAAATTATCCTGCATTTGCTGCTCAAGATTAATAAGAGACGATGCAAATCTTATCTTGTCGCAGTAAAGCAGCGCTGTTCTGTAGTGAAGTTCAAGTGTATCTTTATCAAGGCAGTCGGGTGCGAGGAGTTGATCCATCGCCGCCTGTTGTTGCTCTGTCTCAAACAGGCAAACGGCCAGTTTGCTCCTGGCCCGGCCGTAGGTGGGGTTTATTTGCAGAGCGGTTTTGAACAACTTAATTGCGTCTGGCACCCTGCCGACACTCATCATTAAAACACCCAGCCTATAGTAAAGGTCGGGGTTCTGGGGGCGATGAGCAAGCTGTTGCTGATGTGCACTAATCACAGCTTCGATGACGTTGGCAGTATCATCTTCGCCATGAGACAGCGGATTACCACTGAGTCCCGCTTTGAATTGGAGCGTAGCAGTTTCAGCAAATAAGAATGAACTATTTGGTTGAATCGCCGCTGCCAGGGACAGGGTTCCCAAGGCATCCCAGACCTTAGATGCCAATTTCTGCGCGGTCGCCAATCCAATATAAGCATCAACTATCTGGTCATTTATTTCCACGGCTCGGTTAAATTGCTGCGCAGCAAGCTGATGCTGCTGGTTTTTCAAATACTGTGTTCCCAGTTTTATAGTTGTCTCCAGGAAATCCGGGCATACACGAAGCGCCGCTTCATATTGGCAAATAGCTTCAGAAGCCGCGCCCATCATACCAAGAACGTCCGCCCGCTTAGCAAGCAAATCGGCCCTTTCGGGCTCTTTTTCCAACAAGCCATCGAGATGCTCCAGCGCCTCGTCAAGTTGGCCATCAAGAATGAGCCTGTCGGCCTCATCATCGAGGCGGAAGTTATCCGGATGTATCAGGATTGCTGTGTTAAACGTTTCAGCAGCTTTAATATACTGGGCATTAGCAACATACAAATGTCCAAGTGTAACAAGAGTCGATATGTCATCAGGATATTCATTTTTCAGTAACTCATATTCCTCTATAGTTTTCTCCAGCTGACCGTTTTTGAAGTATATTGCCGCCAATCGCTGTCTGGGCAATTGCAGGTAGCCTTTGAATTTTAGACAATCTTGATAGAATTCTATTGCTTTGGATTCTCTGCCAAGCCGTTCATGGCAATATCCAAGGGCGTAAAGGGCCATTGTATTGTTGGGCTGCCGCACATAAACTGAATTTAGTTCCTTGACAGCATCATCCAGTTGGTTTTTATGAAGGTATATTGCAGCCGAAGCCAGCCGGCCGCGTGGACAAGAAGGGTTTTCGAAAAGATACAGCCGCAATTGCTCTTCGGCTGCATCGATTTTCCTATTTCCGACAAGGTTGACGACTTTATCTAACTGCCGATATCGCGCAGATTCGCCACTTGTTTCACTAAGTTTAACGGCGTCAAACCAATGCCAAATCAAGTCGACAGTATCAATCGTTATCGCCCTGCCGAGAATTTCCAGCAAACGGCTCATACACCTCTCCAGCCATATAAACGGTGCTAAAAAATGCCTAATACGTAGCCATAAGAGGTATCGACAGAACATTCCCGCGTGTTAATCGCGGTCTGGTCAATTAACTATCAGGAAATTCACTTTGGCCGGTGTACTTGGCGATTATGTGTGTTGTAGGGGCTGTTTGGATTTTAAAGGGTAGGTTTCCGGACTTGAGACGAGGTACAATTGCCGTTTTTTTGGGCGTTGTTTAGTTATAGGGCACTGCCCCGCCCCTCAAAAAGCCAACAGTAGCGAAATCTAGCCATTTTTATGCTGGGATTACTTGATATTGCCGCTATTGGAAATCCTTGCAGAAAGCTACTAGTCCGACTTTGCTATTTGGGCCTGTTTTTCTATCTCACTTAAATACGCTAATGTGCGTTCGAGTTTGTCGGTTAGATGCTTCAATTTCAGCATAGTTTTAACGCGTGTTAGAAGCTCGAGTCTGTTTACCGGCTTACTTATAAAATCATCCGTTCCTGAATCGATACCGCGCTGGATGTCGCCAAGCTCGTTAAGAGCGGTCACCATTATGACCGAAATATCACAGGTTTGTGGATTGTTTTTTATTCTCCTGCAAACCTCAAAGCCGCTCATTCTTGGCATCATTACATCCAACAAAATCAAGTCGGGCGGTTCTTTGTTTATGAGCTTCAACGCCTCAGGCCCACTATGTGCAGGCACTGTCTCGCATTCCATATCTTCAAGGTACGCCTGCAGAAGTTCAAGATTTTCCTGATTGTCATCAACGACCAGCACCATTGGTATCTTCTTCTGTTGTTCTTCTGACTTTGCCTGCTTCATAAGGAATTTGCTCCTACTGTACTTTGTCTGCCAGGTTACCTTCTCCCGTACTATTTTTCGCCCGTTTTATTCTACAGCGATTTTCTACAAATTGTCGGACTTCCGGTCTGATATATACTTTTTCGACATCCACTACTTTCGATACAGCTTCCGCACAGAGGGCCGCCAGCTCAGCCGATGTCGCCTGCGTATCCACGAAGAAAATAGCTTGGCCTTTTACGGTGCAGAGCCCCCCGCCGCTTCCACCGAGCGGCTCATTACGGATTGTAACACCATTTGCCTCCAGCAACGCCAAAAGGTCTTCTGAAATCCTCTGTTGATTCATTGTATTATCTCAATAACCGCTGTGCTAATCATAACAGATATCCAATCCAGAATCCATATATCTGCACACGTGGTTCAAGAAAAACCTGCTCAAAAGTCGATATAAATACCTATAAACCAACGAGTTTCGATAGTTGATGAACCGCTACCGAGTATTAAATCCTGGCAGCCAATGACCAAATACGAACGATTAGATTCTATAACAGGAGCAGACAGTTGACAAGTATTATCGGAAAACGCGCTTCTTTACACAAAAACATCGTTGACCAGCAACAGCAAAATGACACCCTGAAATCTCAGGTTATCCAACTACAAGCTCTTGCTAACATTGGCACCACCACTTGCATGATAATCCACGAAATCAATAATTTGCTGACACCTCTGGCCAGCTATTGCGCTCTTGCTCTAAAAAATCCGAATGACAAATCTTTAACAGAAAAGGCCCTTCAAAAAACGGCTCAAACCTGCCAGCGTGCCTCAAAAATTGTCGAAAGCATGCTCGCTGTGGCCGACGGCCAAGTGCAAGAGAGACAAAACGTTTCCCTTAATCTTTTGGTCGAGGAGATTTTCAGCTGCCTGTGCAGGGACTTTGCAAAGGATGGCATAACCGTTCGGATCCGGATTCCGGAAGATTTAACGATTTGGGCAGTGCCCGTCCAAATTCAACAGGTCTTGATGAATTTGATTCTCAACGCGCGCGACGCAATGCTACCACATGGTGGCGTTCTCACTATCCAAGCCCAAGAGGTTACTGATGCGATTGAAATCGAACTTTCCGATACCGGCTCCGGAATTGAACCCTCTGATTTAGAAAAAATCTTCGAACCATTCTTTACCACGAAAGCAGCTAATACCTTATCGTCACGACGCTGCGGTTCGGGGCTGGGCCTAACTTTTTGTAAAAAAATAATAGATGCACATGGCGGCACTATTTTCGTTGACTCCCAACCAGGCAAAGGAACAACATTCAAAATAACTCTGCCCAAACTGCCGGAAGGTAACAGCAACTAACAGGCCAAGCGTTTTACCTCGGCACAATTCGCCACCGAACGCACAAACAGAACTTCCTTAAATTTGCCTGGGCTGATATAATGAGGCATTAAGTTCAAATTGGAAAAGGAACTTGTCTATGCCACCTAAAATCATTAACCCTTTGGTGTTTTTGATTCTTGGCTTTCTCTCTCTTGCCATCGTGGCAAACAGCATGACTAAACCTCTTGGTCATGACGAACAAATGTACTGCGCCGGCGGCGCCCTGCTGGCACAGGGCAAGATGATTTACAAAGATTTTTCCTATGTAGCCCAAATGCCTTATCACCCCCTATTTTGTGCGGCCTTATTCAAAGTGTTAAACACGACCCACTACTTGCTTACGGCCAGGATTCTCTCGACTGTTTGTGACATCGTAATAACCGTCTGCATTGTAATCATCTACCGCCGCGTTTTTAATTCTTTCCCCATCACCGGTTTATTTCTGGGTTTGGGGGCGGCCTTTTTGTACGTATTCAACCCCTTTGTTGATTATGCTAACGGTTTCGCCTGGAATCATGATCTGGTAATTCTTTGCGTCGTACTATCTCTTTGGATATTTCAGACCACAGACTTTGAGCGGCAATCACAATATTGGCGCACCGCTCTTATCGGTAGCCTGCTTACTCTGGCAACCTGTATGCGCATCACCACAGCTCTTGTACAGGTATTAGTTTTCATCGTTTTGCTCTTTCAGCCCGCCCAATCAGGCAAACAACGGCTCAAAAGAGTTGCGACATTCTCAATCGCTACTGCTATTGGTTTAATTTGGCCCATTTGGGTTGTAGTTCTAGCTCCGCGAGCGTTCTTTCTAAATCTGTTTTGGATTCCCAAGCTCAACAGCCAATGGCTGCATCTGACGGGTATGCTCTACACAAAACCCGGAATGACAATGACGTTTCTCACTACGCCAGCATCTTTTCTGCTGATTCTGACAACCATTTATCTCTGTGTGATACTTATACGGAATCGCGACAAGCTAACTCTATCGGATAAAATGCCTGTGTTACTTCCCGCGATGCTAGTTGTGGTGTTTTTTATAATCGCCTTTATCCCCCCCACAATGTGGGTACAGTACTTTGCAGCACCTATCCCTTTTCTAATAATTTCTTTTGCCTATCCGCTGCTGTATCTAAGAAAACTTACTAACGACAAACCTTTTATCATAGCTGCCGTTTTAATGGCTGCTTGCGCAGTTGTGAGCGTTATTTCTTACCCCATTGTACTACAAAGAGTTCCGAGGCTTCTTTACCCGCAAAGCTGGACACCTATTAAAGTGCATCATATATCGGAGGATATTGCCGAAAAAACTAAAAGTCCAAAACCAGTACTTACCTTGTCCCCTCTTTTCGCTCTCGAGGGGGGCAGGAATATTTATACTGAGCTTTCTGCGGGCCCATTTGTTTACAGGGTTGCAGATTTATTATCCCCCGCCGACCGCAAAATCGCAAATACCGTAGGCTCGGAAACACTTCAGCAACTGCTTGAAAACTGTCCCCCTTCCGCTTTGATAGTTGGGTTTGAACCGAGATTTCTTGAGATCACCCTTTTTAAAACAGCTGGGCTCAAAGAAGACACCTGGGGGGAAAAAACCTACCACAATGGCCTCGTATTGTACTTCAGACGCTGATTTCGCCCCTCGGTGCCACAATCCGAAAACATCGCAGGTTCTCCCCCTACACTCAAACCGTGGAGGCAGGAGGTACTATTTTCTTAGAAACAAACTGCCCGGCAGTTGTTTTACAAGCCCTTTAAGCTGTAGTGATATCAAGCTTGCATTAATATTTCCCGGCGATAAATCAGTCTGAGTTATTATGTGGTCCAGGTACAACGGCTCATTACCCAGACAATCATAAATCATTTTTTCATCACCACTCAGATTTAACTGGCTAACGTCAAATAAAGGTACCTGCACTTTTTGCAGTGCATCCGCTGCTGCTGTACTTACATGGCTTTGCAGCTGTTCGCCGATATAGCCGAGCGATTCCATTACATCTTCAATCGACTCTATCAACCTGGCCCCCTCCTTTATCAACTGATTGGCGCCCCTGCTCAGCGGTGAATCGACTTTCCCCGGTATAGCCATAACCTCTCGATTATTCTCCAGTGCTGCTTTTGCGGTAATCAATGCTCCCGAATTGAAACCAGCCTCGACAACAATCGTACCCAGCGACAGACCTGCTATTATTCTGTTTCGCGGCGGAAAGTTCTCGGCCAGAGGTTCATATCGCAGCGGCAGCTCGCTGATGCACGCACCAGATTCTGCGATAAGTTCAAATAATTTTTTATTTTCGGGTGGGAAAACATTCGCAAGCCCACAGCCCTGTACAGCAATTGTGCGTCCGCCGGCTGCCAACGCCCCCTGGTGTGCAGCAGCATCTACGCCGCGAGCCATGCCGGAGCAAATAGTAAACCCTGCCGCACTTAATAGATGAGCAAATCGAGAAGCTTGTTCCTGCCCATATAGGCTGCAGCGTCGCGAGCCGACTATGGCAATAGCCAAATTGTCCTGCCGAGTCAAACTGCCTTTAATATAAAGCACTGGCGGCGGGTCATAGATGCGTTTCAATACAGGCGGATAACGCTCGTCATCAAGGTTGATTATCCAGACGCCAAGTTTATCGGCAAGCGTCAACTCCCCTGCCACGTCAGATTTATCACGCGTTCTGGCAATTTGTTCGGCCGTTTTGAATCCTATACCATTTATCTGAGTCAGTTCAGTAACCGACGCACCCAAAATGCTGTCTAGCGACCCGAAATGTTTTAGAAGCTTTGCAAACGTAACCGGCCCAACATTATCAGCCCCGATTAGTTTCAGCCACTTTTCAATATCAACAGAATTGCGCTGCAATTTCGCCACTTATGAACCGTCTTAATATCTACTTCAAAGTTTTGACCTCGGCAGCTTCACGGTAGCATTCACGCGCCAACTCATCCTTACCTTGTTTGCGAAGGATATCACCGTACCTGATAAGAGAAGGAACCATAAATTCGGCGACCTTTGCTTTATCGTAATTCAAATTGTAAGCCTTTCTGAAATAGGATAGTGCCTCAGGCCTTTTCTCTTGTCTGTCCAGCACAACGGCCCGACCAAGGTAGGTATCACCGTAACAAGGGTCGATTCTCTCTGCCTCGATGAACTGTAACAAAGCTTCCTGCAATTTATTCCTGCCGATCAGTTCAAAACCCAGGTTGCAATATATCATGGCATCCTCATTATTGATTTCGAGGGCTTTTTTGTACTGAGCGATTGCATCGTCAGTCCTGCCCATAGCTGCAAGAACCGCTCCGAAATTATTGTACGCACGATCGGAATACGGATTGATTCTCACTGCTTCCTCATACTCCTTGACAGCCTCGGCATATTTGCCGACTTTCAGAAACTTATCCCCAATAACCAGATGGCGATTTGCCTCCTGCATTGGGGCGCTGATTGAAGTAATTGCATCCGCCCGATTATTAACAAACTCGGGGATATTTACAGCTCTGTTAGCAGCTGTAGAGTTAGGAATCAGGATTGGCGGGCTGGCATCTCCGTTTTCGTCAATATGCGTAAGAAACATCTGCGTAAAAGGCGAAAAACCTTTTGAGGAAAACACCAGCCATCTGCTGTTTGGGGACCAGCTATGCCAGGAATTCATAAGCTGCAGATTAGATTTCAATTCTCTCGCTTCGCCGTTTTCAGCAGGGATTATATACAGTTTACTGTCAGGTCGCATCAGCTGCCCCTTTTGGGATTTTACAAAGACAATCCATTTGCCATCAGGAGAATATTTGGCAAAGGAGTTACTCATGCCATTGTTTGAAGCACCTCTAATGGGTTCCGGCTCACCTCCCTTTCCATTGTTGAACGGCATACGGTAAAGGTCATACTGAATAAAGGTTTCCCTTGGATCGCCAGAATACTTAGGGCGTTCTTCGCTTTCGTATGTTTTTTTTGTCGGCGCCCTTGAGAAGACAAGATATTTTCCATCCGGGCTCCAGCAGGCATTGGTCTGAACATAGTTGGGGTCGTTCGCACCGGGAAGAGCTCTCATAGCACCTGTTTCCTTCGAATAGAGAGCTAAAATCCCTCTGGTGGGATAAAAAGACTGCAGAAACTCAAAATTTTCGTAATTTGAAACAAAAACAGATTCATTGACAGTACTGACGACATATTTCCCATCAGGAGAAACACTCGAAAACAGGCCGAAACTTTTATGGCCTGGAGGGTCTTTCGGTTTAAAAGAGTTCCAGGTAATTATGTCGTCCTCTGTGATAACAATCTTTTTTTTAACGGCGGTGAAGGCGTATGCTCCTTTGTCGCCAGATGGACCATCGAGGTCCATTCCCAGCACCTTGCCATCGGCAGAAAAAGTATGGCAGTTAGCACAGGTCGGCATATTCTCCAGCACGGTAGCTGCCTGAGGTTTTGAAATATCACGCAATTTCCACCTAATCAGTATCTGGGCTTCCTTTGCGATAGGTTCTATGACGCCTTTTTTTGTTTTGGAAGGCATAAGAGGAACGTCCCGGAAAAAGACTGGAGCTCCTACGACATCCTTTGAAGTCAGCACTTTAACGACCCCTTTTGAGAGGAAACCGGATATGTTCCTGCTGTCAAACCCTACGATAGTAACAGTTGCAAGTTTTTCTATAGAGTTGTGCTTTATGATGCCCCAGGCTCGCTCATCAGCAGTCCAACCTTTTGCTGTCCGGTCATATTCTGAAGGGCACCAGTGCTTGTTCGACTCGGCAATAGACTGACTTTCAATAACCGGTTCAGGTCGCTTGCCGCTGGTTAGGGCATATATATGATTGGGATTGTCAGTAAAAACAATATCTACCAGCCAAAGGTCAGCTTTCGAGTTAGGGTCGTGCCAAAGAAATGTTGGTGCAACGATTTCGGGAGGAAAAATCGACTTGTCGAATGGATAGTCAATCTTTATCTCCTGATAGGACTGCTGCAGTTTCCAGACTTCCAATAAGCTCGCAATAACGGTCTTTGGCGGCTTGCCAAATAATAATTCCGTGTTAACACCGTCAGTTAGAAACAGACTGTGATTTAACAAGTGGGACCGGCGGAGATAACTGTTCAGAACAACCGATAAAACCAAGACAAAAACCACAAAAACGGCAATTATCGGAACGATTTTCTTTTTCACATTCGCACTGTTCACAAGTTTACACCTATTTTTTAAAGCATTGCCCCAGGGGAACAACTATAATATCATCCTCGTATAACCGATATTATACCAAAGTCAATATCGCCAAAGGAAACCTTAATTTGGGACAGATGAGGAAACAAACACGCACTGAAACGACCTCTGATGGTAATGTGATAAGAATAAGCCGGGGCAAACTTACAGAGATATTTATAAAAGTATCACAGAATGAGAAGGAAAACCCTGCGGAGATGTTCAGCCGGCTCAGCAGAATAATCAAAGCTGAAGGTGCAGAGATTGTAAAAATGGATGTATTCGGGCATTGCAGCAACTATGATAAGAGTGTCGAATTTTTGAAGTCCGCCGCAGGAGAACTAAGTTGGCCGATAACATGGGTTCAAGGCGGCGGCTACGGCTTAGCTATCGAAGGAGTGCAGGTGTATGCAATAAAGGGTGGTGAGATTGAAACCATAAAACTTGACGGCAGAATTGTTGGCAGAACTTTTCAGGATGATTGTGCAAGGTATTGTCTGCTCGGCGATATGCGCCCCAGAAAACCATCCGCTGGGCGAGAAGAACAGACCAGAGAGATATTTGAAAGTATCGAAGCTTCCCTGAGACTGGCGAATATGAGTATATCGAGTGTTGTGCGAACATGGTTCTACAATGACCACATTTCTGAATGGTACGGCCTTTTTAATGAAATTCGAACAGGCTTTTTCAAAGAACGAGGGGTTTTCAATGGTGTGGTCCCCGCAAGCACAGGCATTGGGGGAAACAACCCCGCCGGTGCAGCAACCACCGCGAGCGTATTGGCTATCCAGCCATTGAATAAATCGGTAACAATAAGAGAGGTAACCTCGCCGCTACAGGGTTCTGCGATAAAATATGGCAGTTCCTTCAGCCGGGCTGTTGAGGTGGAAACACCTGACCTGCGTCGGCTGTTCATTTCTGGAACGGCAAGCATAGACCAACACGGCAGAACGGCACATATAACCGACATAGACAGGCAAATTGAGCTTACAATGCAAGTCGTGGATGCAATACTTCGCTCACAAAAAATGAACTCCAATAACGTTACCAGAGCGACAGCTTATGTTAAAAAGCCCGAATATTCAGGAAAGTTTGTTAAGTATTTGCAGAATTGCCGTCTAGCAGTAGAAAACTGGGTTGTCAGCCAGAATGATATCTGCCGCGATGAACTGCTGGTTGAGGTTGAACTGGACGCAATTGCACAACTATAGCACAGGCATTAAGTCGGCAGTGTAAGCCCCCCCTTTCACAAAACAGAAGGCAATTCTCTTTGTTTTACGATTAAATCACACCCTTGTAAAGAAATAGACAAAAGCTAATTGTTTACAACCCCTTGTTTGACAAAGCGTTACGTCCCATAACAGAGGAGGGAGCAGTATTTTCAGCCTTTTTTAAGCATCTGGTATTTGATTTAATCGCATTTGGGTGTTATAATCATAGTTTTATGGCAAAATC
>Ga0315294_10006073_pt1 | contig 13266 bp, 8 predicted proteins | sample YL17G13_40_MG_FD_203626 | JGI IMG/M metagenome (GOLD analysis project Ga0315294, IMG submission 203626) | Sediment microbial communities from Yellowstone Lake, YNP, Wyoming, USA - YL17G13_40 | ecosystem: Environmental > Aquatic > Freshwater > Lake > Sediment | place: USA: Wyoming | collected... | reverse complement strand
TTCCCGCCTTACTTTACGGCCACGGGTGTCCCCAGGTTTCCGGTTGCCTGTTCCCCGTCCCCTGTTCCCCGTTCCCCGTTCCCGGTTCCCGCCTTTCCCCTTGGCACGGGTGTCCCCATGTTTCCGGTTCCCCGTTCCCTGTTCCCCGTTCCCGGCTTTTGGGAGTTATCCACAACGGCGTATGCCCATCCGTCCATGTAAAAACCATCAAATTCGAGTCAAAATCGATCAAAAAGACGACGTTTTCCGTCAAAAAGGCATCAAAAAGGCGCGCGTTTCGTCATGCCCATCTTAACATTTTGGGGGGTCACCCCCTCTGGCGCTAGCGCCAGGGCCGTTTTCGCCTTCCGAAAGGGCAAAAAAGGCGCATTTTCTGGCGCAAAATCGCCCCGTCAAAAGTTATCCACAATTTCAACAAGGGGTTTCGGGCGACGCAATACCGGGGTTTCGGGGGGGGAGGGGAAGGGGGTTCGGGGGACGCAACGCCGATATTCTCATTGCCCTTTCCTTGGTCGGAATTTCGCGGCGCTCCCGGCTCCGGCCCTCTATAGATTGCCTTGCACCCCTGCCGAATCTATAATCAAGACGGTGCCGCACGGCTGCATTTCGCAAGAGCCAGTTTCGCCGGAGGTCTGCCATGAGCGCAAGCGGAAGGCTGTTGAAGCGGTGGGGACTTGTTGCATGCGCTGCGGTTCTCCTGGTGGTGGGGTCGTGCCGTTCGGCTGAGCCTGTCGCCCAGGCGACCGTCGCCTCCTCGCCGGCGGCCGGGGCGCCTGCCCGTACGGGCCCGTACTGGGCGGCGGCCGTGGTCGCCCTGGCGACCGGCCCGTCGCCCGCCGAGGGGCCCGCCGCGGCCGGTGTGGTTCACGCCTGTGCGGGGGCCGACCGGTGGTTTCCGGCGGACCCCGAGAAACTCCGGCTGCTCCTGGATTCGTACCTTTCGGGCCAGCCGGTCGCCCTGGGCGACCCGCCCGTCGCCCTCATCGTGCCGCATGCCGGCTACCAGTTCTCCGGCGGCGTGGCGGGCAAGGCGTATGCCACGCTCAAGGGCCGGTCCTACAGGCGCGTGATCGTGATCGGCCTGAGTCACCAGGTGCCGCTTCGCGGGGCGAGCGTCCTGCGCGCCGATGCGTACGACACCCCCCTCGGCCGCATCCCCGTGGACGTTGAGGCCCGCGATGCGCTCTTCAAGTGTCCCGTGGTCAAAGAGGTGGCGGCGGCCCATCGCACGGAGCACTCGGCCGAGAACCAGTTGCCGTTTCTCCAGCGCGTCCTGGGCCCGTTCAAACTGGTCGAGATGCTGGTGGGCGACATGGCCGCCGACCAGCGCGCCATGCTGGCCGACGCCCTGCGGCCGCTCGTCGATGACGGCACGCTGGTGGTTGTCAGCAGCGACTTCACGCACTACGGCCCGAACTACGGCTATGTGCCGTTCAGCGACCGCGTGCCCGAGACCCTCCAGCGGCTCAATGACATGGCCCTGCGCGAGATCCTCGAAATCGATGCGCCCGGCTGGGACGCGTTCCTGGGGCAGACCCAGGACACCATCTGCGGCCGCGCGGGCATCGGCCTGCTCTTGAAGGTCCTGGAGCCGTGGGACGACGTCCGCGCCACCCGCGTCGCCTACGACACGAGCGGGCGGATCACGGGCGACTGGACCAACTCCGTGACGTATGCGGCCGTGGCGTTCTGGCGGGCCGGCGACGGCCTCGCCAGGGAAGAGCAGGCCACGCTCCTGCGGCTGGCCCGCGACACCGTCACGCACTTCCTGAAGACCCGGCAGCCCCTGGCGGCCGACCCCGGCAAGTACGCCCTGACGGCGGCCCTCCGGACCCCGGGCGCGGCCTTTGTGACCTTGAAAACTCGCGGCGAACTCCGCGGCTGCATCGGCAGTATGGTGGCCGTGGCGCCCCTGTACGAGTGCATCATCGAGAACGCCTGCAACGCCTGCCGCGACCCGCGGTTTGTTGACAATCCGGTGACCGAGAAGGAAGTGCCGGCCCTCTCGATCGAGATCTCGGTCCTCAGCCCGATGCGGCGGCTGGACGATCTCACGAAGATCCAGATCGGGCGCGACGGCCTGCTGATGGGCCTCGGCAACCGCCGTGGCGTCTTCCTGCCGCAGGTGCCCGTGGAGCAAGGCTGGACCCGCGAGCAGTACCTCTCCAACCTCTGCCGCAAGGCTGGCCTGCCGGAGAGCGCGCTGAAGGACCCGCAGACGGAGTTTTACCGGTTCAGCGCCCAGGTTTTCGGAGAGGAGACGGCGGGGCCGAAATGAGTCCGGGTGCGGCCATCACGCGACGCGGGTTCCTGGCGGGCGCCGCCGCGATTGCTGCGGCGGGGCTGCCGCGCAGTGAGCCTTTGCGCGGCGGGTCTCCCGAGCCGCCGCGCCAAGGCATCGCCCAGGGTCCCGAGAACGGCGCACGCGCGGCGGGTCAGGAGACCCGCCGCGCAATGTCCGCGCCGCCGGGCAAGTCGCGCGTGGTGGTCATCCGCCACGAGTCGCTTGCGGCGGAGGGGCAGGGGCCACCGCCCGAGCGCGTCCGCGACCTGCTCGACGAGGCCGCCAGGGCGCTCGCCGGCGATGCCAAGGCCGCCGACGCGTGGGCCCGATGGCTGAAACCTTCCGACCGCCTCGGCATCAAGGTCAACTGTCTGGGCTACCCGACGCGGCCGGCGGTGGGCCTGGCGATTGCGGCCGCGGCGGGCGCGGCAGGCCTCGCGCCGGAGCGGGTGATTATCTGGGACCGCACGACCGATGAACTCCGCCGGGCCGGCTACGAGCCGCGGGGCTCCGGCAGCGGCGTCCGATGTTTCGGCACCGATGCGCTGGCCCAGCGCGGCAGCGGCGGGTACGGCCCGGAGATTCTTACGAGCGGCGCCATCGGCAGCCTCTATAGCCGCATCGTAGCCGACGAAGCCACCGCCCTGGTGAGCGCGTGCATCCTGAAGGACCACAACCTCGCCGGCCTGACGTGCGCCATGAAAAATTTCTACGGGGCGATTCACAACCCGAACAAGTACCATGACAACGGGTGCGATCCCTTCGTGGCGGACGCCTGCGCCCACCCGCTCATCCGCGGCCGCCTGCGGCTGGTGGTCTGCGATGCGCTGCGGCCGCAGTACCACGGCGGGCCGGCGCATCGGTCCCAGTGGCAGTGGCCGTACGGCGGCCTCATCGTAAGCACGGACCCGGTGGCGCTGGACCGCGTGGCCCTGGAGATCCTGGCCCGGAAGCGCGCCGCCGCCGGCGCCAAGCCGCTGGAGGCCGAGAATCGGCCCGTCCGGTACCTGGCAAGCGCCCAGTCGCGCGGCCTGGGCACGGCGGACCTGGCCGGTATCGAGGTCCTCAGCATCGGCAAACCCTGGATGGACGTGGCATGAACGCACGAAACGGAAAGACGCGGCGGGAGTTTCTGCGGGCGGCCGGCGCCGCGGCGTGCGCGGCCTGCGCCGGTCGCCTGGGCGACGCGGCGGCCCAGGCGGAGGCGCCCCGGCCCCAGACGGCCGTCCGCGACGCCATGTGGTACGAGCGCCTGCCCGACAAGGCCATCCGGTGCCAACTGTGCCCGCGCGAGTGCATCGTGGCCGACGTCGAGCGCGGCTACTGCGGCGTGCGGGAGAACCGCGGCGGCGACTACAAGACCCTCGTCTATGGCGCCCTGTGCACCCTGAACATCGACCCCATCGAGAAGAAGCCCCTCTTCCACTACGTGCCCGGCACGACGGCCCTGAGCGTGGCCACCGCCGGCTGCAACATGGAGTGCAAGTTCTGCCAGAACTGGAACGTCAGCCAGTACCGCCCCGAGCAGGTCGAGAGCGACCTCGTGCCGCCGGAAAACCTGGTGCGCATCGCCGTCACGCGGAAGTGCCCCACCATCGCCTACACGTATACCGAGCCGGTGGTCTTTGCCGAATACATGCACGATACGGCCGCCATCGGCCGCAAGCAGAACGTCGGCAGCGTCATGATCTCCAACGGGTACATCCGCGAACCGGCCCTGCGGCAACTGTGCCGGTACCTGACGGCCGTCAAGGTTGACCTGAAGGCGTTCACCGAGAAGTTTTACGCCGAGCAGTGCGCGGGCAAACTGGCGCCGGTGCTGGCAACGCTCGAGGTCCTCAAGGACATCGGCATCCACACGGAGATCGTGGTCCTCATCATCCCGACGCTGAACGATTCGGCCGAAGAGATTACGTCGATGGCCAAGTGGCTGGTCTCGCACGTGGGACCCGACGTGCCGGTGCACTTCTCGCGGTTCCATCCGATCTACCGCATGAAGAACCTGCCGCCCACGCCCGTTGAGACGCTCGACCGGGCGCGCAAGGTCTCGATGGACGCCGGCCTGCGGTACGTGTACGTGGGCAACGTGCCGTTCCACGCAGGGGAGAGCACCTACTGCCCATCGTGCGGAAAGGTGCTCATCAAGCGGGTGGGCTACAACGTGGACGCCTCGGGCCTGCGCAGCGGGGCCTGCCGCGGGTGCGGCCAGAAGATCCCCGGCGTCTGGTCGCAGGAAGACGCGCTGGCGTTCAAGCCACGGGAGAAGCCCGTACGGGCGGCCGCACCGTAGCCGCCACGCCCACCAGCAGGGCGCTCAGGGCCTTCGTGCCCGCCACGGCCAGGCACGCCCCGGTCACGCCCAGCACGGGAACCAGCAGGATGCCCGTCACGAATGCCCCCAGGCAGGCGCCCGCGTTGTCGGCGGCGTCAACCGCGCCGGCCGCGCGGCCCGCCGTAGCCTTTGGCGAAGGCGGGCGGTCCTCCAGCATGACCGCGGCGGCCAGGGGGAACAACAATCCCCCCAGCACGCCTGCCACGGCCACCAGGCCGAATATGCCCGCCTGGACGGCCCAGTCGGCGGCCACAGACCTTAGCGCGGCCAGGGCCAGCACCAGCGCTGCGGCAAAGACCATCACCGCCAGGTCCAGGCCCGCGAGCGTGGTCAGGCCGACGGGGCGCGGAGAGGGTAAAGGGCGCTGCACCCTTTTCGCGTCTTCGCCAAGAAGGGACTGTCCCCTTTGCCCATTGTCGCCGGAGCGCAGCCGCCGGTTCATCGCCCAACTCCCCAGCACCAGGCCGAACATGAACACGCCCACGACCAGCCCCACCATCCGGTAAACGTACCCGTACATCGTCTGGAAGGTGTAGAGGAGCACGATCTCCAGGGCCATCGTGGCCAGGCCCGTGGTGGCGACGGACCACAGGGCGGCCGCCCGGCGGAACCCCGCCCGGCCGCGCACCGCGCCCGCCCCGGCGGCCAGGAGCGTGGCGACTGCCGCGGCGGCCATCACCCACTCGAAGCGCAGGCCCAGGACCATCCCGATGAAGTCCCGGCGATGCTGCGACGGGGCGGCCTCGCCCGGGTGCCCCGCCTCGCTCGTTTGGAGCCAGAACCGCATGTGGTAGAGCGCTGCCGCCGGGTGGTCGTCGGTGTTCTGGAGCGCCGGGCGGTGCGACTCGAGCGCCTCGGCCACCTGCGCGCGCTTGTCGGGGTCCATGAGGTCCGAGGCCCCGGCGAACCAGAGCGGGTCGAAGTACGGCGACTGAACGCCGGCCTCGCGGTAGCGCCGGGCCAACTCGTCGCCGCCCTCCGCCAGCACGCCCTCGCGCTTGGCTGCAAAGCAGCGCGTCGGGTACCCGAACGTCAGGATGACGCGCGGGAAGATGCGCCCCAGGGGCAGGGTGATGCTTCCCACGTAGTTGGCCGGCGCGGTTCCCCAGTAGCCCACGGACCCGTGCAGGACGAAGGCCAGGACACCGTTGTCCGACAGGATGGATGCCAGTTCCTCGAAGAACTCCTCGGTGTAAAGGCGGGCCTGGAGCGTGGAGGCGGGCTCGGCGGCGGCCAGGATGATGAGGTCGTACGGTTCCCCGCGCGCGGCGGCGGCGTGATTCACGAACCGGCGGATGTCCGTGAAGTGCACGCGGTCGCCCAGTTCGGCCAGGGCGCGGCGGTCGGAATCGTCCAGGTAAGGCCCGGCCAGCGCCACAAATCGGGGGTCGAGCGTCACGTAGTCCAGGCGGGCGGGCTTATAGCGGAGGAGTTCCTTCAGGAGGCCCTCCGCGCCGCCGCCGAGGACCAGGATGCGATTCCGGGCGCGGGCCTCGCACGCCGCAAGGTGGGCCTCGATGGCAAGGTCCTGGTGGTAGGGCCATGTGGCGGCCACGAGGCCGTCGGCGTACAGGCTGAACTGGTCGCCCAGGCGACCCACGGCGAGGTTCTGGTACCGCGTGTCCTCGCTGTGCAGGAGGTCGTAGCCAGCCGCAAAACTCTGCCACCGCAGCCGCACCGTGGATGCGTCGAACCGGCCGGCCCGGCCCGACATGACGAACACGGCGGCCAGCGCGGCACAGGCCAGGGGCAGAAGACGTGAGTGGCGGCCGCGGCCGAACCCGCGCGCGGCCAACGCCACGGCGGTCGCCAGGACGGCGCCCCCCGCCAGGGCCAGCGTCATCGCGCCGACCCGCTCAACAAGGACAAACGAGTACAGCGCGCCGCCCGCCAGGCCCCCGGCCGATTCCACCAGGTACACCCAGCCCACGGCCCGGGCCTGCTCGGCGCCTGTCCGCGCATCTCTCGCCACCAGGGCGCTTGCAGCGGGAAAAGACAGGCCCACCCACAGGCTCACGGGCATCGTGGCGGCCAGCGACACGAGGCACATCTCGCCCGGGCCGATGTATTCGCCCGGCCCCACGTCCAGCATCAGTCGCGCCAGGCGCAGCAGCGCGACGGCCAGCACCAGCACCAGCGGCATCGCCAGGCCGGCGGCGGCAAAGGCCACCCATGCCCGCCGCCCAGTACGGGCGGGCGTACTGGCCCGCGAGAGCCACCCGCCCACCTGCGCCCCCAGGGCCACGCCCGCCAGCCACGACGCCAGCACGAGGCCCCACGAGAGTTCCGAACCGAAGAGGATGACCTGCGCTTCCCTCAGGAGCATCGCCTGGGCGCACAGCGCGTAGGCGCCGAAGAGAAAGATCGCCGCGAGGATGCTTGCTCTCCTGGCCACGCCAGTATCCTAGGCAGCGTGCCTCCGGACCGCAAGGGGCGTACGGCGGCGGTAGTAGGGGCACGGCATGCCGTGCCCCTACCGCCGGGTGGCATGCCCGGCAAACGGCGTACTGAGGATGTCCGATAATTCCTAACCCGCTGCTATTACTCTCAATCGTGCCTTGCGGCACTCGCAAAGAAGGGTCGCCCTCTTCTCATTTCTTCAAAGGTATACCGAATGGAGTTGACCTTCCGGCGGCGGGCGGGTACGTTGGCGGCCAGACGAGGAGGACGGCGAGGCGCCGGCCCGTCCGCGCCGCCGCGCCCGGACCGGCCGGCCGCCGGGCGCCCCGGCGCGGCCGGACCGCCTGCAACCCCGTGGGAAGGGAGAGGTACGCGTGCTTCTCTTCTGGCGGATACGCTACCTGGACTCGCGCGACAAGCAATTCAAGGACCGCGATCTCTTGCTCGACACTGACAGACTGGACCCCGTCACAAAGGCCGCCGTGGAACTGTGCTCTGAGATGGAGCGTCCTGGCGGCGGACGGGCTATGCTTCGCTACCGCCACCTGTTCCGCGAAGAGAAACACAGTGGGGACGAACTCAACAAACTGGTTGAGCGGCATGGCGGCATGAACATGTTCTGTGTGCCCGAATACTTTGAGGATGAGAACGGCAAGGAACTCACCCGCAAGCAGATGGGTGTCATCCTTACGGGCGACCCGAACGCTGTCATGTTCCCAGCAGGAACGAAGCAGCACGACATCGAGTTCATGTTCACCCCCAAGCCCGATGTGGACCTCGACCAGATAAAGATTCCTCAAGCCGACCTCAATGCACTGGCGTACTTCTCGCGGGACTTCCGCGAGATGAAAGCGTCGAGTTTCATGGCCGAAGGTCCCGGTACACTCGCCGGAGCTGGGTGGATCGAGCCCTTTGTGCAAACGGCAACTTCCGACGACGAGATCAAGTCATTTGTCGCGGTCTTCCGCCGGCTCTACATGACCAAGGAGCCCGGAAACTTCCTACGGGCAGTTAAGGCGTTTGCCCAAGCCATTCTGCCTCATCCCGTGGCCAAGTGGGTCCAGGGCGTCGCGGGCGAATATGAGAAAGGGCTAAACGGCGTGCCCGATATGGTCCCCTTCGCACCGAAAGACGGGGTGACGTTCAAGCGGAAGCGGCTGATCGACGTATTCCTCAACACACAGTACGCTCACCAGGGCGAAGAGAGGCGCGAAAGCCAGTACGCCGAGTGCCTGGCGCAGGTGGGCGGTCGACAGGCGGTCCTGTTCTGGCTGTTCCTGAAGTCCATGTGGGAATGCGCCCTATACATCCACAACGCCGGCGTGCAGATCGCCTCATTCACAGAGCAGTACTGCAAGTGCCACCGCCTCACCCCGAGCGTGGTGGCTCCCGCCGCGGAGTATGCCGGCCTGGGGAAGTTGGAGAAGCGGCGTGACCGAAAGGCCAGGATCCTCACAGAGAAGGCGGAGGAACTGGCGAGGACACTGTGGAAGAAAGCCGGACACCCCGAGGGTGGACCCACTCGGTTTTTCGGCCAGGCCCTCGCGCAACTCCGTACGGCGACAGGTGAGCCGGAAGAGACAGCCCCTTGAGTGCCCAATCTGTTACGAGTGGTGCTGAACGTCCTTTTTTGGAGTTCCGGGGCATGATACTTGTCTCCTTGACGGCCGGGGGCCGGAGCGGTAGGCTAAAATTAGGCATGGTTTCCCGTTTAGGCTTGCGGGGTTGCCAGAAGATGGTAGCATCGGCAATATTGGACGCATCAACATATGGAAGTGCCCATACTTGCTTTCTGAGGTACTTGGGCTTGGCTCTCTGGCGCACGTCAGCGGGAAGGAGACTCGAAAATGGAAGTTCAACCTACAGCCTACAGCATTCGAGACTTACTCGAGTTGCGCAGGAACAACATGCTTTTCCCGAATCCTGAGTACCAGCGAGGCCCCGTCTGGAAGAAGCCCCAGAAGAAACGGCTAATCGATTCCATTCTGCGCGGTTATCCCATTTCGGTTATCTACCTGCACCACATCGAGAAGACCGTGGGCGAACACCGCCAAGACAACTTGGAAATAATAGACGGGCAGCAACGTATCAACGCCTTGTTTGAGTTCAGCGAGGGTGCGTTCAGACTGTACGACCCTGTAAAGGACGCCAGGGAAGCCCGGTTTCCGAGTTTCATCAGGAAGGCGCCCTGCCCATGGGCGGGCAACAATTTCGATTCGCTCGACCCAGCCATCCGCGACAGATTCCTAGATACGAAACTCCCCGTGGCGAGAATCGTGGCGTCCGATCCGAATGAGGCAAGAGACCTTTTTATCAGATTGCAGGCCGGCATGCCGCTCAACGCTCAGGAGAAGCGCGATGCCTGGCCTGGCGGCTTTACGGATTTCGTGCTCAAGGTGGCCGGCAAGCCGGAGATTCCGCGATACCCTGGGCACGAGTTCTTCCCGGAGTTGATGGGCGCCGGTCGAGGGAGTGATCGCGGCAAGTTCAGGCAACTCGCCGCCCAGATGGTGATGCTCTTTATGACGCACCGCGAGACCGATGGGGAGAGGCTGTGCGACATCAACGCCGACGAGATAGATGACTTTTACTATGAGCACATGGACTTCGATGCGGCTTTGCCGGAGGCGCAGCGGTTTGAGCAAGTGTTGACCAAGATTCGGTTTTTCTTGGGCGACAGGAAGCCGAGACTCCAGGGCCATGAAGCCATCCACCTTGTGCTTCTGGTCCAAACTCTTATGGACAACTATACCCGGTCGTGGGAGGAGAACTTTGCAGAGGCGTTCGACAACTTCAGGGAACATGTGGCCAAAGATAAGGGGACGCGGCATGACGACAGCCCCGGTGAGTTCTGGCTGAAGTATGCAAGCCTAACGCGGGTTAACTCGGACAGGGCCGACAATATTCGACGCCGGCACGAGTTCTTCTGCCAGAAGATGTTTGAGTGGCTGTCCCCGCAGGTGAGAGACCCTGCCCGAGTTTTAGGGCCGGTCGAACGCGAAATTATTTTTTACAGAGACAAAAAAAAATGCCACCTCTGCGGACTACAGGTGGCGTGGGCTGAGGCCGAGATTCACCACGTGGAACCACATGCCGACGGCGGACCAACGAGTCTTGCGAATGGCGTGCTCGTGCACAAGGAATGCCACCCCAGGGGACGGCCTGCGACACGGCCCTAGTCTGTGTCGCCACTCAGATTTCCGGCATTTACGCATTTCCGGGGAAGCAATACCATTTATTGTCTGACACTGCCCTGTGGCGGCGGTAGGGTGCGGCCATGGCCCACGGGCCACGAGCGGCGAGCCGCGGGCTACGAATCCCGATTCCCGGCCGTCGGCCGCCGTCTGCCATTTTGGCAGTTTCCTCAGCCTGCCCGCCGCTGGCGGGTCCCTTGTCCCTCCTCCCTCGCCTCTCCGTTCCTCATTCCCTTTTTTTGTGGATTTCCTCCCCATTGGCACGGAAGTTATTAACAACGGCGTATGCCCATCCGTCCATGTCACAAACCATCAAATTCGTGTCAAAATCGATCAAAAAGACGACGTTTTCCGTCAAAAAGGCATCAAAAAGGCGCGCATTTCGTCATGCCCATCTTAACATTTTTGGGGGTCACCCCCTCTGGCGCTAGCGCCAGGGCCGATTTGCCCCTCCGGAAGGGTCTTTTTGGGGTGGTTCAGGGGTCAAAAATGGCGTGTTGAAAAGTTATCCACAAAATGTGGAAAACCGGGAATCGGGATTCGGGGCTCGGGCACAGCCCTTGGGCGGGTCCCCGGTTCTACAAGCCCATCAGATTGCCAGGCAACCACGAGGTTCCGGGGCCGAATTATCGGACAGGCTCAGCAAACGGCGTGCTGGGCATGCCACCCGTAATTGAAGCCGGACCGCAAGGGTCCGTGATTCGGCTTGCCCGGCGCCGCCGCTTCGGCCTATGATGGAGGCCGGACGCGGGGTTGTACCGATACGCGGAACGCCAGGAAAGGAACGGGCATGGACTTGTTCGAGGCAATCGAGAAGCGTGCGAGCGTGCGGGCGTATATTCCGGTGGATGTGCCGGAAGGGGACCTGCTGAAAATCGCGGACGCGGGGCGGCGTGCCCCATCGGGCGGCAACCGCCAGCCCCTCCAATTCATCGTTCTCCAGGACAGGCAAACCCTGAAGGCCCTGGAAAGGGTGCAGGCGTGTTTCGGGAGCGCATCGGCGGCCATCGGCATCGTTGCCGACCCGGCGGTCTCGCGGTGGTGGCTGGAGGACGCATCGGCCGCGGCGGAGAACATGCTCCTGGCGATTGCGGCCCTCGGCTACGCCGCCGTCTGGGTCGAGGGCACCCTGCTGAAGCAGCAGGAGTACGCGAAGGAACTACTGGGCGTCCCGCCCGAGAAGAAACTCGTCATCCTGCTGCCCATCGGCAAGGCTTCGCAGGACACGCCGCAGGCCGACCGCAAACCGCTGGCAGAAATCCTGTGGCGCGAGTGCTACGGCAAGACCTAGGACTTCATCACGGCCAGGAGGTCGTTCCAGCGCGGGTCTTTGCGGAGGTTCTCGAGGTCCGGGTCCGCCTGCATGTGCTCCAGGTCGCGGTAGCCCAGTTCGATGGCCCTTCGGATGGCGGTAAACGCCCGCCCGAACTGCTTCAGCCGCGAGTGCGAGCAGGCCAGGTTGTAGTAGGCGATGGGGTCGCGCGGCCGCAGCGCCACCAGCCGGCGGTCCACCGCCAGGCCGTCGCGGTACCGGCCCACACGCGTGTACAGGTAGCCCAACTGGGCCAGGAGTTCGTTGTCGTCGCCCAGGCGGACCAGGAGGTCTTCCAGGAAGCGGATGTCAAACGACTCCTGGTCGCCGGGAAACCATTCCTGGACGCCTTCGGGCAGGCAGCGCGCGGTCCATGCCATGAAGTTCCAGTGCGACCAGTCGGCCGCCACGCGCTCTCTGTAGGCTGTCATCCCGACTCTCCCACTCTATAGTATAATAGGAATTTGCCGGAAAGGCGACCCGTTTTCGGAAAAATACGCTGCATTGGCCCGTAGCGGGCGTCCGATAATCAAGGGGACCGCCGTTTGTTGCCGGTGCCGGCCGCCCGTTGAGGGCAGGGGTGCGGCCGGGGCGGGCGCCGGGCGGAAGGGAGAATCATGAGCGGGCTCCAGACGCGCCTCCTGGGCGAAATCCTCGGCATTCGCGCCATCGACTGCCACAGCCACGTGCCGCACGAATTGCCGCACGCCAGGTCGCTGTGGGACCTGCTCGGGCACCACTACTACACGGAACTGGCCCACTCGGCCGGCATGCCCGCCGGTGCCGTGGACCCCGGCAGGAGCGAGGCCGAACGAATCGGCGAGATGGTCGCCCGCCTCGACACCCTCAGCAACACCGTCCAGTATGGCTGGCTGATGGAGGCGGCGCGGGAACTGTTCGCCTTCGGCCCCGAGCGGCTGACGCCCCAGAACTGGCGCGACCTGGCCCGGGCCGTCGCCGAGGCCGGGCGGCAGGAAGGCCGATACCGGGCCGTCCTGGCCAAGGCCAACCTGGAGAAGGTCTTCCTGACGAACGGCTTTGACGAGAACCTCGAGGCCGTGGACCGGACGGTCTTCGTCCCCTGCCTGCGGACCGACGACCTGGTGTTCAAACTGGGCGACGCCCAGGTGCGGCATCGCCTGGCGGTCAAGACGGGCATCGAGATCGGCTCGACGGGCGACCTGCGCGACGCCGCGCAGTGGCTCATGCAATACTTCGTGCGGCACGGCGCGGCCTCGGCGGCCGTCAGCCTGCCGCCCGAGTTCGCCCCGCGCGAGCCCGACGAGGCCGCGGCCGCCGCGGCCCTCGGCCGGGCCCTGAAGGGCAAGGAACTCGCGGCGGCCGACGCGGACGCCCTGGCCGTGTTCGCCCTCGACGCCGTGGCGTCCGCGTGCCGCCAGTTCCGCAAGCCCCTGCAACTGATGCTGGGCGTCATCCGCAACGTGTACCCGGCGGGCGTGCCGGGCGGGCGAGACCTGCCGTCCAAGCAGGGCAGCCTGATGGCCTACGCGGACCTGTTCCGCCGGTTCCCGGAGGTGGACTTCACGGTCTCGGTCCTCTCGACGGCCTGGGCGCACGAACTGGCGGCCTTTGCGTGGATCTTCCCGAACGTCAAGCCTTCCGGGCACTGGTGGTACGCCAACATCCCGGCCCACATCGAGTACGACCTGCGGGCGCGCCTGGAGGCGGTGCCCCAGGTGAAGTTAATCGGATACTATAGCGATATGTACAAGGTGGAGTTCGG
>Ga0315294_10006072_pt1 | contig 13267 bp, 11 predicted proteins | sample YL17G13_40_MG_FD_203626 | JGI IMG/M metagenome (GOLD analysis project Ga0315294, IMG submission 203626) | Sediment microbial communities from Yellowstone Lake, YNP, Wyoming, USA - YL17G13_40 | ecosystem: Environmental > Aquatic > Freshwater > Lake > Sediment | place: USA: Wyoming | collected... | reverse complement strand
AAGGACAGAAAGTTGCTATAATTTGTCCTAATTCACAAATCTTCCAGAAAAATTGACAGAAAATCCAGAACCTCATGCCATACTATAACCACGGTCCTCATCGTCGAACAGAATGTGAAACAAACCCTTTTAGTAGCCAACAGGGGATATGTGCTTGAGACTGGCAGGATCACCAATCAGGGAACAGGTAAATCGTTACTCAATGATGAACATGTGAAGACAGCCTATCTGGGTATTTAGGTCAAGTTGCAATAGGTTTTCGCTTCATTTAAAATGATTTTGATCATCTTTAGTCTCCAATATCCAAAATATAAAAGGCAACGGTCAGCTTTATATTGATTATGAAGAGATCTCATCGAATTGCTGTTATTCCGGGAGATGGAATTGGAAATGAGGTGATCTCAGAAGGGATTAAATGTTTAAAGGCCCTTTCCGAGATCATTGAGACCATCCAATTCGAATTTCAATATTTTCCCTGGAGCAGCGAATATTATCTTCAGCATGGAAGGATGATGCCTGAAGATGGCTTAGAAATTTTGAAAGGCTTTGATGCCATCTATCTTGGGGCTGTGGGTGATCCAAGAATTCCAGACGACGTGACCCTCCATGGGCTTCTCCTCCCTATCAAAATGGGATTTGACCTCTATGTGGGTCTCCGTCCTGTTTATCTCTTCCCGGGGGTGGAGTCTCCACTGGCTAACATCTCTGGAGGGGAGATTGACATTGTGGTCATTCGGGAAAATACAGAAGGAGAGTATTCGAATGCAGGAGGTATCGTCGGGATTGAGGAGAGAGAGTTGGCCATCCAGAGTGGACTCTTCACCCGTAAGGGCATCGAAAGGATCATTACATTTGCCTTCGAATATACAAAAGAAAAGGGGAGAAAGAAAGTCACCTCTGTCACGAAATCGAATGCCCAGCGATATGGGATGGTCCTCTGGGATCGAATTTTTAAAGAGGTAGCTTCTCGATTTCCTGAAATTCGAGCGGAATCCAAACTGATCGATGCCGCCTGCATGGATGTGGTGCGAAATCCAAAGGGTTACGATGTCATCGTAGCTTCCAACCTCTTTGCAGACATCCTCTCAGACCTCACTGCCTCGGTTACAGGAGGCCTGGGATTAGCACCAGGCGCCAGTTTCAACCCTAAGGATAAAACATATCCAGGTTTTTTTGATCCTGTCCATGGTTCTGCGCCAGATATTGCCGGAAAAGGATTGGCAAATCCCATTGCGGCCATTTTAACAGCAAAGATGATGCTGGACTATTTGGATGAAACGGAGGCAGCCGATCTCCTATATCAAGCCGTCAAAAAGAATTTATCCGAGAAAAAGGTTAGGACGATCGATCTGGGTGGTCGCTCAAAAACAGACGAAGTTGGAGATGATATAATCAGAATCCTCCAATCCTTATAAGAACTTCAATTGACCTTACAGTTGGAAAAAAACCTTTTTTTCTAAATCACTCACTCCAAGACCAGCAGGTAAATCGGCATGCCCTCAAGGATCCCAAAGGATCATTTCACGGAGGGGCCATCTCAGGGGGTCCTTTTCTGCGTTCTCTATAGTGAACAAGATTATCACTTACACAATAAAGATGTTTAGTATATTCAAAAAAAGTGCTTGACAAGCTGAAAATATGTGCTATATTGTTAGTTATGTCGTTCACTGTAGAGAACAATATAGGGAGGCCATCCAGATGAGTGCTATCTCTCTTATTCCTGAACGCTGTACGGGATGTCAATCCTGCGAAATGGTCTGCAGCCTCTCCCATGAGGACTCCTGCAGTTCTGCCTTTTCTCGGATACAGATAAAGAAATGGGAAGAGATTTCTGTCTTCATGCCCATTGTCTGTCAACAATGCGAGAAGGCTCCTTGCATTACGATCTGCCCTGCTGGTGCCCGGAAACGAATTCCCGAAACCAATGCAGTCGTGACGGATGAGAAACGATGTGTCGGTTGCAAGTCCTGTCTCTATGTCTGTCCCTATAGCGCTCCGACCCTTCACCCTCTAACCAAACAGACCATGACCTGTGACCTCTGTAACGGTCGACCTCTTTGTACACAGGTCTGCACGACTAGAGCACTTTCTTATGTCCCGGAAGGAGATCTTTCAATGGAAAGAAAGAGAGTCTACGGCAAAGTCTTTCTTCAGGCCATGAGATCAATATAGGGAGGCACGGACATGATCAAAGGATGGACAGGAAAAAGGCTTCGTGTTGATCTCAGCCTTAAGAAGGCATGGTCCGAGGAGATTCCTCTGAGAGACCTGCATCAATGGATGGGTGGAAGGGGACTCAATGCATCTTTTTTCTCCCAGCATTTCCAGTCCCCCGTCTCCCCTTCTTCTCCTGAAAACCCGGTAGCCTTTGCCGTGGGACCGGTAACAGGGACTCTGGCTCCTTGTTCCGGATGGACCAGCATCGCTTCCTTTTCACCCCTCTCCGACCCTCTTATTTATAGCTTTACCCGGATGCCCGGTTACTTTGGTGCTTCATTGAAAGGAGCTGGTGTTGATCAGTGCATTCTTCAAGGAAAGGCAGATCGACCGATCTATCTTTGGATCGACGGCGGAGAGGTAAAGTTCGAAGAGGCAGGCCATCTCTGGGGAAAAGAGACAACCGAGACCACGGTCGCCATTCAAGAGGAAAAGGAGGATCGAAGCATTGAGGTACTTTGCATTGGTCCTGCAGGCGAAAGACAGATCCCTTTTGCCAATGTCATCCATCGTCTTTCCTGGACAGGCGACTACCTCGGGCTGGGGTATCTCTTCGGCGTAAAGCAGCTTAAAGCCATTGCAATTCGGGGAAAGAAAGAGGTAACCCTTCACGATCCTCGGCAGTTCCTCAACCTCTGTCTAACTTTGAAAGACCGGATTCAGAAGGATCGGAAAGTGCAGAAGCTGAAAGAGGGAGGAAAGTTCTCTTTTCTCAGCCGGGAGGGAGAGATGATGATTAAAAACGGTAACGGGTGGTTACCTCCCGGATTAGCGAAGCAATGGTCCACCTTTCTGAGGACCTATCTTTCTAGCAAAGAAGGCTGTTTTTCATGTCCGGTCCATTGTGGTCGGAACATCCAGCATCAGGAGAGCTCCTTCGGCGGAATTCATCTGGAAAAAGCCTGGTATTTTGGCCCACAAATCGGAGTGTACAATGGGGAGTGGACCTTGAAGCTTCACCGTCTTTGTCAGTCCCAAGGCCTCGACCCGTTCTTAACGAGTTCTCTTCTCGCCAGGATCATGGGTGGGAGTGAATACTCTCCTCTTTCGGAGGAAGACCTGATGCAAATGGAACATATCGAGGATCAAGGCGAAAAAGCCTTCTTCATTCTTCATCGAATCCTTAACGGAAGCAGGAAGGAATTTCATCTTACAGCCCCTCCTGTCTCTAAGAACAAGGATCTCGATGTCCTGGCAGACATCATCTCTTTTTGCCTGATTGTGGTCACCCACCTTAATCTTAGGACGGTTTCAAATATGATCGACTTGATCTGTGCTGCCACGGGATATTCTCCGTCCAAGGAAGATCTGCGGGACAAAGTGAGGAACATTCTCCAAATGGAATCCCGCTTGCAGAATAAGGAACATCACTTGAATAATAAATCACCCTTTCCAGATCTGGGGGAAGGCCAAATCAGTGAGATTCTGAGAAGGGAGGAAGGCAACAATGAATCCATCGTTCCCTGGACCACTTCCTAATCCAGCTTATTTGAGACTCTTCGAATATCAGAGACAAAGGATGGTGTATCCAACTTATACTGTGGATCTTCCTTTGCTCTTCTTCATCTTTTTTTCACGGATCGCAGCGGGGCTTTCAATCCTGTCTGTTTTTTTTCCTCCCTCCATCCTCTGGATGGGCACTGCTTTCTGTTGCATGGTCTTGGCAGCGGGTGCTTCCATTACCCATCTCACTATCCCCGCCCGTTTTCTCGCCATGATCATCAATCACAGATCACTCATTGTCTGGGAAATCCGTCTGGCCGGGGCCTTTACGGGTTCGCTCGGGGCGCAACTCTTATCTCGCATGGGAATTCTTCCAGGTTTTGAAACACTTTTACTCTGGACCAGTTTTTCCCTGAGCATCCTTTTCTTAATGGCAACGGGATGGGCCTATCGTTTTCATACGCATCCGGCCTGGAAGACCGACATCCTTCCTGGCTATTATCTGGCTTCGGCTTCCATGATAGGCTTCGCACTTTATTCCATTATATACCCAAATCCTTTTTTTGGGATCCTTATCTTAGCTCTCCTGTGCGCGGAGGGGTTTCTTATCCTTCTTTATTTGAATCATCTGCGTAAAACATCGAGGATCTCTCTGAAAAGGATCGTTTCGGGCAAAGACCGGATGGTTTCTCTGGCCTTTCTTGTGTCAGTCCTTTTTCTTCCCGGGCTCTTGACTTTTGCTCCCCTCTTCACAAGAAATTTAGAATTATATGCCGTGGTTCTAGCGCTGAGCAGCGGAGCGGGAGTCGTTTTTGAGCGGATTCTCTTCTTCCGGTTGGAGCAACCGACTTTTTTCCTTTCAAGAGGCTAGAATCCTGAACCGAGTCTTACAAAATCCATAGCCAAATATATTTGAAATTCTAGCGTTGCCTCTTACTGTCATTCCAGCGCCTTCCTGCGCCTGCCTGCCGGTAGGCAGGGCAGGCAGGAAAGCAGGAATCCAAGAATTTATATTTTGCGACCTAAAATGCTTACTGGCTTCCCGCCGGAGTTTACCCCGTACTTGATACGGGGCGGGAATGACAAGACTTGTTAATGAGTGTAGGGACAAACAGGACGACACCGAGAGTCAGGCAAAAAGCCCTTTCTTAAGAGTCCCTTCAAGGGATTGTTTGATCTCCTGGATGGTCTCCTGAATTTCTCGGATCACTGTTTTGACTTTCTGATCATCCAAGGTAGAAGTGAATCCAACCACCCATAAGGCCGCCGGGGGTGAGGAAGCGGAAAGCAGAGGGGCAGACACCGCCCGGACGCCAGTCATGTATTCTTCATCATCCACGGCGTATCCTTGCTTCTTCGCTTTTTCAATCTCTCTTAGAAACTGTCGATGATCGGTCACCGTCTTCGAAGTGTAACGAACCAGACCCTTCTTCTGTATAATCCCTTTTGCTTTTTCCTTCTCTATCTGGGAGAGAAGGACCCGTCCGGTAGCCCCCGCAAGAAGGGGGAGCCTCGTTCCAGGAGGAGAGGTAATCTTCATCTCATTCCGCGATTCCACCGTATCCACAATGGTAACGTGATCTCCGTTTAAAACGCCCAGAAAAATGGTCTCACCAACTTTCTCCATCAATTTCTCCATTGGCTTCCGGGCCAAATCCTTCAGTTCAATCTTCATATAGGCCGTCCTGCAGAGTTCCAGTAGGCTGTAGCCCACAGTATACGTTTTATATAAAGGGTCGCGAACCAGAACACCCATTTCCTCCAAGGCAGAAGTGATCCCATGAATCGTGCTTTTTCCAATCTTGAGCTTTTTTGAGAGATCGCTTATGCCCAGGCCGTTTGAAGTTTCTGTAATCGCATAAAGAATTTTAAAAGCCTTCTTGACTGAAGGCGCAGAATAACCTTTTGTTTTCATTTGTTCACCATATTGAACGATCTGATTTAAGTTACGATTTTTTTTCGATCCTGTCAACATTTTTTTCATACATCCGTTTCAACCCTTATTGAAGCTTTTCCTAAAATGTGACATAGTAACTGCATATGGTTTTTGAGGATTTAGAAACATGATTATCTTCACACATCATACGGGCGAGCCCCACGGTATATTAGGGGCTCAGGTAGCGGCAACGTTCTTCCAGCAAAAGCTCTCGATTCCCTCAATCGTCGTTGGGATCGAGAGGGATTTCTCAAAGGAAGGACTGCTTCGTTTCATAGATGAATACTATGCAGGAAAGGGAAAAATAGTAGCCTTTTCACATCTCTGCGGCAGGAAAGATATTATTGGGCTGGTCGAGGAGCTGAAACAAAGAGGTTTTATGACCATTCTGGGTGGCCCACAGGTTCGGCAGGATTACAATGGTGAACCAGGCATAGACTCTAATCCGCACCGGTTCAGGGGGCTGAAATCGATTGTCGATATCGCCTTCCAGGGCCCGGTCGATGGCCTTAGATCGGAACATCTGAATAGGAAGGCGATGGTCCTCGAACACCCATGGACAAAAAACATATTTTTGGAAGTCGACTGGTCGAATATTTATACATTTTCGGACACCCTAAAGAAGATTGAGGTCCAGCTGGGACAGGTGCTAAACGCCATTGGCTGCCCATACGCCGCCAAACCCCAGGCAGTAACCCTGCCGCCACCGATCAACCTCCGGGAAAGGGGTATCCCGGAACTGGAAGTTAGGAGCGAGGGATGCATTTTCTGCGACGTTTCGCGGGACAAGGGTTACCACGGCTCTGTAGAGCGCGACAGGCTCATGACTCAGATTGTAGGGCTACCCGAGATCGATGGAAGGAAGATCCCTTTCGAACTCATAGACGAATACCCCATCCGCTCCCTCGGTAAGCTGCTCGAGGAAACTGAAAAGCACACGATCAAGCTCTCACAGATCAATCTGGTCTGCCGGGTCGATGACATCAATGCTCATGCCTCTGACCTCGGGGAAATCCTGCCGCTTGCGCGAAGGCAAGACATAAAAATCATGTTTGCATCGATCGGCTTCGAATCATTCTCAGATCGGCTGCTTCAACATTTCTGCAAAGGGATCACAGTGGCAGATATCGTGAAGTGCGTCGAAACGCTGCGCCGCCTGAAGGACCGCTTCGGAAGCCACTTCCTCTACCGGCGAGATGAGGGGGCGAACCACGGTTTTATCCGCCCTACGCCCTGGGATGATAGTGAAACGATGCAGGAAATGGACAGAAACATATTTCTCAACCGGTTTTTCGAAGACATCCTCCCCGAACACAGCACCCCGCTCATCATACACCACGCGTCGTACCTTGGAGATTGGATCCGACAGATCGAATCAATGACAGATATTATGTTCAGCAGGGATGGAACCTGGATAGAATGGTGGAATCCATCCCCGAAAGGTACTGACCTTTTTTGACCACCCTATCACTCATGCCTGGCGTAAGTTCAAAGGAGTGAACTTAAAAATCCAAACCATCAAAATCATGGCTTGGGAGTTTAGGAACAGAGACCATGGTAAAACAGCCATCCGCTTTCACTGGCGAGGGTTGCAACGCCATTGGGCCGGTCAATGTACACCAGGATGAACTAATTACATAACTGATTAACCAATTCTTACAAATTATTACTCATATATGAAGATTACTACCCACTCTTAATTCGGATGGGTGCATAAGAACATATGGCAACGATATCAATCTCTTACAAAAATAAATTATAATAAATTATTGCTTGACAAAGAAATAAATGTAGTTTATTAACTTAACACTGGCTCCTTTGGTATGGATCGTAAGTTCACTATGGTGAACGTACTTCGCAAGAGTCAAAGTTCGCAAAGCATTTAACATTATTCTTTCATCATCTTAATCTTAAGAAAGGAGGTTGTTATGGGAGATGGAAAAGAAGGACTTTCAACAGCTGAGAGTCTGCGGCAAACTCGTACCTATGGTCAGGTGAGGTGCCATAATCCCAGTTGCATGGGAAGACTTGAACCGAAAGCTGGGGAGCCCACAGTGAAATGCCCTAAATGTGGCATGGAATATCGCGTAGCTTGGGTCAAGAGCGGTTTTCCCCGCATTCGAGGTCCGGTATGGGATGTAAACAAAAGATTAGCGGATGAGGCGTTTGAAAGAAAAATGAAGGAGAAGGAGGAAAAGAAAGATGGCCCTAAATAGAAAGATAGCGTATATTGATCTATCCACAGGCAAAATAGAAGTTAGGCCTATTCCGCTCGAAGTGCGGAAAAAATTTTTGGGAGGCCGAGGGCTGGATGCCTATTTGCTTTTTAATCACACGAAGAAAGGATGTGACCCCCTTGGTCCTGACAATACGCTCATGGTAAGCGGGGGAATATTAACTGCCACTTTGGCTTCTGCAACCTCGAGATGCCATGTGATGGCTAAATCCCCGTTGGGAGGTATGCTGGGAAGTTGTAACGGGGGAGGTTTCTTTACTCCTGAATTGGCTTGGGCAGGCTTTCATCATCTCGTCATCAAAGGTAAGGCGGCAAAACCAGTCTACCTGTGGATTCACAATGGCCAAATCGAGATCCGTGATGCGAGTCACCTTTGGGGAAAAGCGGTTCCAGACACACAATGGGCGATCCGTGAAGAGCTGGGGGATGAGGATATCAAGAGTCTCGTCATCGGTCAGGCAGGTGAAAATCTTGTAAGGTATGCCAATGTCATGACTGGGATCAAAAATTCCGGCGGAAGAACCGGAATGGGAGCGGTTATGGGCTCAAAAAATTTGAAGGCCATTGCCGCCCGAGGCACCATGGATATAAAAATTGCCCATCCAAGGGAAGCGCTCGATTATAACAAACGCTTCATTGATCAAATCACGAGCGCCAAGGTTAACCAAACCCAGGGAACCCTCGGTACCCCCTTTATTTGGGGAGCCACCAACTCCTGGGGTGGTGTCCGAACCAGAAACTTTCAGTATAACCAAATGCTCTACTGTGATGAAGTTGAGCCGGAGTCCATTGATGAGAACTGCACCAAAACCATAGGCCCCTACCACATGGCGGGGTGCTTTGGCTGCCAGGTTCACTGCCGGGCCAAGTATAAAATTCCTACCGGACCTTACGCGGGAAAATATGACGAGGGTCCGGAGTATACGTCCCAGGGCGCTTTTTCCTCAGAGCCGGATATCCCAAGCCTGGAGAACCTGTTGGTGGCGAATCACCTGGTCGATCAGTGGGGTGTGGATAATCTGGAAATCGGAAGTCTTATCTCCTGGGCGATGGAGCTCTATGAACTGGGAATTCTCACCAACAAAGAGACCGATGGCTTAGATTTGCGGTTTGGCAGCAGTGAGGCGCTCCTTGAGATGATCAGACGTATTTGTTTCAGGGAAGGCTGGTTGGGTAATGTCTTGGCCGAGGGAGGAATCATTGCCTCCGAGAAGATCGGAAAGAATTCTTTTGACTATCTGATTCAGGTCAAAGGGGTGAGCAATCTTCACTCAGATGAGCGAGCAACACCCGCCCTTGCGCTCAATATTGCTACTGCTTCCCGCGGCTCAGACCATTTGAGAAGCCGACCGGCTATTGACCTGTACCATTTACCGCAAGAGGTGATGAGAAAAATCTACAGTAGCCCGGTACCCTTCGATGGACCATTGAGTTCAGAGCATACGGAATACATCGGCAAGCCGTGGCAGGTCTTCTGGCACGAGAACTGTTACATGGGAGTGGATTGCCTCGGCATCTGTAAGTATCATACCACCTTCTTGGGTGCTACGCTTCCCAACTTTGAAGATTGGTCCAGAGTGCTTTACTATAATACCGGACTGGAGCTTACCCCTAAGGATATTTGGGACGTTGCTGTGCGAACTAACATGATGGAGCGGCTGTTTAACCTTCGCGAGGGTTTGCAGAGAGAGGACCTCAAAAAGGGCGATATGCTCAATCACCGTTACTTTGATGAGCCCGCTCGAAGGGGTGCAATCGATGTTGTCGGCAGGGTCATCGATCGGGAAAAATTCAAGAAGATGGTTGATGAATTCTACGAATACAAGGGCTTGGATCAAAATGGCGTTCCGAAACCGGAAACCCTCAAGAGGCTTGGCCTGGAAAATGAACCATCCCACCTATTGTAAGACAAAACGAATTTAACGAATGATAGCGAATGGATCGAATTCAGTAGTTATTCGCCTAATTCGTCTCCATTCGAACCATTCGTTAGAGTGAAAGGAGAGAATGAATGGAACCCATGGGTAAAGTTCTTCAAGTAAATTTCGAAAGGTGCACCGGCTGCAGGCTTTGTGAGCTTGTCTGCTCTGTTTTTCATGATGGCGTATCAAATCCTGCACGAAGCCGGATTAAGGTGATAAAATGGGAGTCAGAAGGGGTTTATATACCCATGTCCTGCCAGCAGTGTCAGGATGCTCCCTGCATGATCATCTGCCCTGTGAAGGCCATTTCCAGGGATGAAAAACTCAGCCGGGTCATGATAAATCAAGATAAATGCATTGGCTGCCGCTCCTGCGTAACGGTCTGTCCTTTCGGCGCAATGAATTTTAACGTTATGGATCGGAAGGTCTTTAAGTGCGATTTCTGTGACGGAGATCCGCAGTGCGTTCGTTTCTGTGATATCAAGGCCGTGGATTATTTGGAGCCTGACCGGGTGAGTATCTCCAAGAAGAGAACTGCCGCGGAGAAAATCACTGCTGCTCAAAAACAGGCTTTAGCCTTAGAATCAGAATTACGCTAAGACGAATCGATCTAGTCTGTAAATCTATAAAAGAGTAGAACGAGATAGAGAGGGCATTATTTGAGCAAGAAAACTGAGCAATCAATAGAACTTTGATGGTATGCCCTCTTAGTTTTGAACTAACTTGATAGGAAGTTGCTATATGAGCGACTTCCTATCAATATTTTATATCAGTCCGGCAGGTTCTGGGGAAGACTCCTTCGATCTCTACCAGCCAAGAGCGAACCATGCGGTACATCATCAGCATTGATGCCACAAGATGCACAGGTTGTCGAATTTGCGAGATGGTCTGCAGTCTTAGCCACACCGGTGCCTGCTGGCCCGAACGGTCGAGACTCCGGGTGGTATCTGAGGAGACGGACGGGCGGATTGAGAGTGTCCCGGTTCTTTGCATGCAGTGTGAGGTTCCGGCCTGCCGGCTGGCCTGCCCAACGGGTGCAACCTTTGAAGGAGGACCGGTTGGGGCGATCCTGGTGGCGGCGGAGAAATGCATCGGCTGCTCTGCGTGCGTGTGGGCATGCCCGTTCGGAGCGTCCGAGCTGGATCTGGCGACACGGGTGGCGCACCGGTGTGACCAGTGCGAGGGGGACCCGCTTTGCGTGAGGCATTGTCCCACGGGTGCGCTGAGATATGTGCCGGAAGACAGATTAGCAATCGCCGAGCAGCGGCGGAAGTTGGGGGTGCTCATCGATCTCCAGCGACTGATTCGGGGCTGAAGAGGCAAGAGCATGAAGAATGGCTACCTCTACGCTGGCAAGATCCTGTGGGTGGATCTGACCCACGGGAAGGTATGGACCACACCGACAGCCCCCTACGCAAGAAGGTTTCTCGGCGGCAAGGGGATCGGCGTCCGGATCGTATGGGAGAAGTCGGGTCTTCCGTCCATCGATCCGCTGGGACCCGATAACGCGCTCAGCTTTGATACCGGCCCGCTTACTGGCACCATGATGCCGGGCTCGGGGCGCTGCCATGTCTCCAGCAAATCACCACTGACGGGGCTTCTCGGTGTGACCAGCTTCGGAGGCTCGTTTGCGCCAGAGCTGAAGTATGCAGGGTATGACCACTTGGTGATCACAGGGCAGGCGGCGGAGCCGGTTTGCCTGGCAATCAACAATGAGGAGGTAACAATCCGGTCGGCAGCCAATATCTGGGGGCTGGACACGTATGAGACGCCGAAAGCCCTACGCAAGGAACTGAATAACGAGGAGATCAAGTGGGCATGCATCGGGCCAGCGGGGGAGAAACTGATCCGCTTTGCCACGATCATCAGCGACATGAGGGATTCGGTGGGACGGACCGGTCTTGGTGCTGTCATGGGCTCGAAAAAACTGAAGGCGGTCACCGTGTACGGGACAGGCGGACTTCGTGTGGCCAGGCCGGAGCGTTTTTATGAAGTGTGTGCGCGAGCCCTCGATGCGCTGAAAAAGAGCGACCCTAATAAAACTATCTCTATCCAAAGGTACCGGCGCGAGAAGAGGCGCCAGAAGACGAGCTGCTTCAGCTGCCCGATGGACTGCGAAGAGGAATATGATGCCCCGGGCATTGGGGATGGTGTTGTTTACTTTAAGTGGTATGCTGAGATGGCCGAAAAGATCGGCGTTCGTGACATGATGACGTGGCAGGAGTTGGCGCTGTGCATCAACAAGTACGGATACGACGCAGTTTCCTTGGGCGACATGACGGCTTGGGCGACTGAATTGTTTGAGCAGGGCATCATTGACGAAAAGGATGTCGGCTTCCCTCTTGCATGGGGAAACGGCGAGGCATATCTTAGACTGGCGGAAATGATTGCCAGACGCGAGGGGTTCGGAGACGTCTTGGCAGAGGGTCTGATGCGCGCTGCTCGGGCGATCGGCCGAGGATCCGAGCGATATGCCGTCCACGCATATGCGGGCAACAGTGAGGAGGCCACGCATGGATCGGCGCAGTACTACGGACATTTCGCGGAGGGAATTGCCGGTACCCGGTTGGCCTTCCCTATGGAGGACACGAGCAAGGCAAAGACGATCGCCTATACCGAGGATGCGATCGGGAGGGCCGAAATAGTTGGGAGCTGCAAGTGGCACACGGAGTTCAATGGACTGCCGATAACAGCGAACGTGCACGCTGAGGTGCTCTCGATCGGTTTAGGCAAAGAGATAACCCCCAACGAGCTTGCCGTTTACCCACAGCGGGTGCATCAACTCGAGCGCGCTTTCAACTGCAGGGAGGGGCTGCGGCGAGAGCACGACACCCTCCCCGACCAATACTTCACCGATTCGGTGCCCGATGGCCGTATCAAGGGCATTGCAATGGATCGAAGCAACTTTGAGGTGATGAAGGACCGTTACTACCAACTCCGCGGCTGGGATCTGACCACAGGGGTGCCTACTCGCGACACCCTGGAATCCTTCGATCTGAAGGATGTGGCAGACATACTTGAGAAAGGGTAGACAATGGTTCTGAAGGTTGGGTTTTTATACATTGATCTGGCGGTGCTCGGGTATCAGGTAGCGAGCGTGTTGTTCTTGGCTGGCTGTCTATACCGCTTTCTCGCCTGGCTTCGTTACCCGCCGAACCGTACTCTGTGGGGGAGGTCGGTGCGGGCCTTCCAACAGCGTCGCTGGTGGCCGAACCTCTCCACCGTGATCAGGTCTGCGGTCACCCGTTTGCTGCTGCAAACCTTCATCGTCCGCCGCAGCTGGCTGCGCTGGTTTACCCATTTTGCCATCTTTTGGGGCGTAGTCACAGTCAGCGCTGTCTGCTTTGCCCTCGCCTGGGGTTGGATGAGCTTCTCTCTTGTGGGGCAGCAGACCTACTGTGCCCGTTTGTTCGACATACCATTGATCACGTTCCCGGTTGGTAGTCTTATCGCCTTCCTCGCCTTCAATGCGATTAACCTGGGATCACTGTTGTTGCTTCTCGGGCTCATCCT
>Ga0315294_10006070_pt1 | contig 13271 bp, 13 predicted proteins | sample YL17G13_40_MG_FD_203626 | JGI IMG/M metagenome (GOLD analysis project Ga0315294, IMG submission 203626) | Sediment microbial communities from Yellowstone Lake, YNP, Wyoming, USA - YL17G13_40 | ecosystem: Environmental > Aquatic > Freshwater > Lake > Sediment | place: USA: Wyoming | collected... | reverse complement strand
GTTGGTCGTCATCGATTCCCTTGGAACCTATACCGGCAAGTTCGCCACCGACTTTTTGAAGGTCGGTATCGGTTATGAAACGCTAACCGTCCTGGCGCTCTGTGGCGCGCTGGACCCGTCCGTTGATTCAGGAAGTATCCCGGCGGCCCGGATCCGGGAGATCGGCGATCATCTTAAGACCGCTCCCGCGGGCCTGATCTTTGCCGTCCTGCCTTTCGGACGCCATTACGACCCGATCCTTTTTATCCAAGCATTGAAAACCCTTGGCGAAACGACCGGAAAGAAGGTAGTGCCTTTCGTCGAATTCGCCGAATATATGGGGACCAAGCGTTTCGGCGACGTACTGGAAATGGTCCGGGCCAAAAAGATCAAGCAGATAATCAATTTCGGCGAGATCTTTCCTTTCGTTTATCCCCAGGTCGCCCGGCAAATGAAAGGTGCGGAGATATACGCCAGCGCCGTTTTAAAACCGCCGGGAACGAATTCGGGACAAAGCGTTAATAATTGGACAAAAATGACGATGCTGCCCGCAGCCCTGAATCTGGAAAAAACCGGGACCGTGCTTACGTCGCTCGGTCTCCGCGCGATTAAAACCGAAATCCCGGTCGCGAGCGGCGCCCAAAACGTAAACCAAATCCTGGCCCGGTTCGGTACGGTCGATAGCCCGGATCAGTTTACCCGACCCGCTGATTTTTCGGTCGCCGTCGCGGAACGGATAGGAATTTTGATGCGAAAGATACAAAACCCGAAAAAGGATCGGTACCTGCTGGTGGGAGAAAAGACGGCTTACAATTTCATGGCGTTCTGGGAGGCCGAGCATGTCCGGATCAATCCCGCCGACGCCCGCCGGATCGCGTTAAAACACGGCGAATCGGTGCTGATCCGTTCGAAAAACGGAGAGGCGGAGTTCGCGGCCGAAATAAGCGATTCGGTTCCGGCCGGCGTGCTCGCGGTTCCGGTTGAAACCGGCCGCACGAAATTCCTGTTTGAATTCGAAATCGACCAGGGGTTCGTCAACTTCCCGCCGGTCGAAGTGGAGCTATGGCGAAAAGAATAATCCTGGACCTCGACCTTTGCTGCGGCTGCCGTTCCTGCGAGGCGGCTTGCAAGGCGGCGTTCAAGTCCGAATCCCGAATCAAATACGGGCGGTTATCCGACGTCGCCAACCTGCCCATGGCCTGCAAGCACTGCCCGGAACCTTTGTGCCAGGCCGCATGCTCGGTCCAGGCGATAAAGAGGGACGAGGCGTCCGGGCTGGTCCTGCACTCTTCTTTCATCTGTACCGGTTGTAAAAGCTGCATGTTCGCCTGTCCGTTCGGCGTCATCGATGCCGATCTGGTCCGCCACATTTCGCAGAAATGCAGTTTGTGCGAAGACCGGGCTCAAGGCCCGCGCTGCGTTTCCGCCTGTTCGTCCGGCGCCCTGAAATACCTTTCCGAAGACGAAATAAAGAAACACGAGGTCGGCATCCGGATCGTTTCCAAAGACGAGTTCTTCCGGAGGCGGGGATGAACTGGTTGCGGTTGCTTTTTGAGTTCCTCGTTTTCCCCGGTTTCCTGTTCACGCTCGCCGCCGGCTTGATCCTGACTTGGATCGACCGGAAGATAACCGCGCGGATCCAGTGGCGGGTCGGACCGCCCTGGTTCCAGCCGATCGCGGACCTCGTGAAACTTTTCAGCAAGGAGACCCTCGTTCCCGAGGGCGCGCCCCGGAGCGTCTTCCTTTTGAGCCCCCTGCTGGGTGTGGCGAGCATGACGGTGATATCGGTCATGCTCTTCCGGATGAACTTCCATCCTCACGAGACTTTCGTCGGCGACCTGATCGTATTGGTCTACCTGCTCGCCCTGCCGCCCCTGGCCCTTATCCTCGGCGGCGCGTCTTCAAAAAACCCCCTGGCCGCGGTCGGCGCGTCCCGGGAAATGACCCTTTACTTCGCGTATGAAGTCCCTTTTCTCATCGCCCTGGTCGGCATTATCGCCAAGTCGGGCGGGGCGCTGCGGATCGGAGACTTTATCCTGGCCCAGCAGGCGGGCCGGCCCTTTCTATATTCCCTTTCCGGCGTGATCTTCGGGATGGTCATGCTCCTGACGATCCAGGCCAAGTTGGGTCTGGTTCCGTTCGATATCGCGGAAGCCGAGCAGGAGATCATGTCTGGTCCTTATATCGAATATTCCGGTCCGGTCCTGGCCATGTTCAAAATCACCCGGGCGATGATGCTCTTCGTCCTGCCCCTTTTCCTTTTGACCATGCTCTGGGGCGGTATCGCCAGCTGGTGGGCGGTACCCAAGTTCCTGGCGGTCATCATTTTGATCGTTTTGATCAAAAACACGAATCCGCGGGTCCGGATCGACCAGGCATTGAAATTTTTCTGGACCGGCGTGACGGTTTTATCCGGAGCCGGCCTGGTCCTGGCCATGTTCAGGTTATAAAGGAGAGACGATGGCGAAAACCAATCTGTGGGGTCTCAAGAAGTCGCCCTGGGTGTTCCATTTGGCGGCCGCTTCCTGCAATAACTGCGACATCGAGATCCTCGACATCCTGACTCCGAAATGGGATGCCGAAAGGTTCGGGATCGTACTCGTCGGTTCGCCCCGTCACGCGGACGCGCTGTTGGTCACGGGCGTGATCAACCGTAAAACCCTACCCCGGGTGCTCAGCGTCTACGAACAAACCCCCAAACCGTGCCTGGTGATCGGCGTCGGGACCTGCTCGTGCGATCCCCACATGTTCGAGGAATCCTATAACCTGGCCGGACCTTATGACAAGCACCTGCCGGTTGACGTGTATATTCCGGGCTGTCCCCCCAAACCCGAGGCCATAATCATGGGCATCGTGAAAGCCCTGGGTCGCTTATGAACGAACGAACGCCGAGCTCGGAATTCATCGACGGAATCGTGGCCCGTTTCCCGGATATTTCGGTCAAAATCCATTCCCCGCGCCGGGTATATATCCGGATCGACCGGGACCATGCGTTCGAACTGGCGCAATTCCTATACCGGGAAAAGGGCTGCCGGCTATCCATCGCCACCGGTATCGATACCCGGGAGGGATTCGAGATCCTGTACCATTTTTCCCACGATCCGACCGGGATCTATTACAGCGTCAAAACCGTCGTACCCAAGGACGATCCGAAGATCCGGAGCCTGGCGGTTTTTCTACCCGCGGCCAACTGGATCGAGCGGGAGATGCGCGAATTGCTGGGCATCGAATTCATCGGCCATCCCAATCCAGCGCCGCTTTTAACGCCCGAAGATTGGCCCCAGGAAAAATATCCCCTGCGGCGGGACTACGAAACCGGGGAAGGGAGCGGAACTGGCGATTAGACGGATCATCCCCATCGGTCCCTATCATCCGCTTCAGGAGGAGCCGGAATTATTCAAGCTGATCGTCGAGGGCGAAAAGGTCGTCGACCTCGAAATCAATATCGGATATAACCACCGCGGTCACGAATACATATCGACCAAGAAAACCTACGATCAAGTACCGTTCTTGGTCGAGCGCATCTGCGGGATATGTTCCAATTCCCATCCCTATGCCTATTGCATGGCGGTCGAGGACCTGATGGGTTTGAAACCGCCGCCGCGCGCCCAATACATACGGACGATAATCGCGGAACTCGAGCGGATCCACTCCCACTTTCTCTGGTTGGGCCTGGCCGGTCATTTTATCGGATACAATACGGTGTGGATGTGGGTTTGGCGTTATCGGGAACCGGTTCTGGACCTTTTCGAGATCATCGTCGGGAACCGCAATCATTACGCGTTACCCAAGATCGGCGGCGCCCGGCGCGACATCCAGCCCGAAGATTACCCGCGGATCGAGCGGGTCCTGGACCAGCTCGAGGAGAAAACCCGGATGTTAACGGGCGCGGTGCTCGATGACCCGGTGATCCGGGCTCGGTTTGAGAACGTCGGCGTCCTGACCCAAAAGGACGCGGTAGCTTACGGCGTGGTCGGACCGATCGCCCGGGGTTCCGGAGTCGCGATCGACGTGCGCAAGGACGACCCCTACGACGCCTACGACCAGGTGGCGTGGGACATGATATTCTTCACCGAGGGCGATATTATGGCCAAGGCCAAAATCCGCCTCCTCGAATGTTTTGAATCCATCAAGATAATCCGGCAATGCCTGAAAAAAATCCCCGACGGTCCGATCGAATCCCGCGTGGACCAGATCCCGGCCGGGGAAGGGATCGGTCGCCATGAAGCGCCGCGGGGAGAGGTCATCCATTACGTCCGCGGCGACGGATCGAACATGCCGATCCGTCATAAGATCCGGGCGCCCAGCTTCATGAACATCGCCGCCAACGTAGTGGCGGTCAAGGGTTATTCGATCGCTGACGCGGCCCTGGTTTTGGCCGCCATGGATCCCTGTTACTGCTGCACCGAACGGACCGTGGTTTACGAGAACGGCCGTCGAAAAATGAAAGGGCCCGATTTGCTCAAACTGTCCTGGGCCAAGACCGAGCGGATACGGCAAGGGAAACGTTCATGAACCGGACGATGATCGAAAGAAGAACCAGATGATCCAGAACACCAACGTGATCATGCTGCCGATAATAATCCTCCTGCCCATGGCCGCGGGCATTCTCGGCTACCTGATCCGACGCCTGCGCACCGAATTGGATTTTCTGGGATTTTTCCTCACCCTGTATTTTTCCATAAGGATCTTCTTGAATTCCCGAACGCAGATCCTGTCGTTCTCCCTGGGTCATTTTGCCGATTTTTCCTTACGATTCTACCTCGACGGTTATGCCGGGCTGATCCTTCTCTTCAACGCCATCGTTACTTTTATCGTATGGTTTTATTCGCTCCGGGCCCTGTCCAAGACACCCAAGGAAAATGTATATTACCTCTATCTCGGATTGACGCTCGGCGTGGCCAACGGCGTACTGCTCAGCGGGAATCTGTTCATACTCGCGGTGCTTTTGATCCTGATCCTCTTCGCCCAGTACGGATTTTTCCGCATCACCAAGAACGACCAGTTCCGGCCCGCGCCGCGGTCCATGGCGGTTATCGGCACGGCCGACATCCTGATGCTCGCGGGAATGATCATCTTGCTCGTCAAAACCGGGGGCCGTTGGAACATCCCCTTTGAGCCGGTTATCTCGCTGACCGGATTCTGGACCATCCTTGCCTTTCTCCTCATCGTCATCGGTATCATCGGGAAAATGGGTGCCGTGCCGTTCCATTCCTGGGTACCGGAGGCCGCTGCCGGCGTGCCCGCTTCGACCATGGCCTACCTGCCGGCGGCCCTTTCCCGGCTGTTGGGAGTTTATCTTCTTTTCCGGTTCACGTACTACATTTTCGACCTGTCTTCATCTCTGCCCCTGCGGCTGGTGTTGATGGCGATCGGTTCCGTGACCGTTATCGGCGGCGTGCTGGCGGAAATGAGACAGAAGGAAGCGATGCGTCTGATCGCATACAACAGCGTCTGCCAGTCCGGCTACGTGATCGTGGGCATTGGGACCGGTCTTACCATCGGCATGACCGGCGCGATCTTCCACGCCTTGAACAACGTCATCGGCCTCGCCGCTTTGTTCTTGGCCGTCGGTTCGGTGGAGTTCCGGACCAAGACCACAACCCTGGACAACCTCGGCGGACTGGCGAAGAAAATGCCCGTCACCGCGTTTTCCTTCATTGTCGCGGGCTTGGCCGTATCCGGCATCCCGCCTTTGAACGGTTTCTTTTCCAAGTGGATGCTTTATCAGGGCGTCCTGGGTCTCGCGTCCGAGACCACGGTTTGGCCTTTATTCCTTCTGGCGCTGATGTTCGGCAGCGTCCTGACCCTGGCCTCATATTTTAAGTTGATCCATTCCATTTTTCTGGGCGACCGGCCCCGGGAACTGGATAAAGCTCATGAGACCCGTTTTGAAATGGTAACCTCGACTTTGGTCCTGGCCCTGGCTTGCTTGGTTTTCGGCATTTTCGCATATCAGATCCCGCTGGGTAAATTAATATCAACATCCCTGCCTTTCACGTCCGGCGCCATCGGCTATTGGTCGCCGGTCCTTGCCGCGCTATTGATCCTGATCGCGATCATCGCCGGATTGATACTTTACGCTTTCGGTTCGGTGTTCCGACCGCGCGTTACCGCGAACTTCTACGGCGGGGAGAAGCTGGACGAAGAACCGGGCCGCTTCAGCGGCACCAGCTTTTATTCCGATTTTCACCGTTTCCGCTTTCTGGAGTGGATCGGCAAGGAGCTCGAGGGTGGGATCTTCGACATATTTTTTTATCTGAAAAAGATTTTCGGCTCAGGGAAGGAGACCGATGCGTAAACCGAAAATCCGCGAGTTGATCGAAGCACTAAAAGCGATCTTCACCGGACCTTTCACGTCCCGTTTTCCCTTCAAACCGTCACCCGCCGCGCCCCGGTTCCGGGGCAAGATCGAATTCGATCCCGAAAAGTGCATCCTCTGTGGCGCCTGTGTCGAGGTATGCCCGGCCCGGGCGCGCGCCCAGGTTGACGATCGCATACACCGGACGCGCCGAGAGATCCACTATCAGGAGAAATGCGTGTACTGCGGTCAATGCGTGCTGTACTGCACGACCAAGGAGGGGATACGCCATACCACCGAGTACGACCTGTCTCAGGTGGTCAAAGACGGTTATGAAAACGCGATCGAACAGGAGCTGATCGTCTGCGAGCGATGCGGCGAACCGATCACAACCCGCGTTCACCTTCGTTGGATCGCCAAAAGAGTCGGTGAGCTCGCTTATGACAACCCGAACCTGTTCCTGGTCCTGGACCAGGATTACGGGGAAGAGGAGATCCCGAAAACCCAGGCATCAACGCCTTATCGCAGCGAACACCTGCGTATACTTTGTCCCGCCTGCCGCCGGACCGTATATTTGCAGGAAATCTGGGGTTATTAATTCCCGCCGGAGGCAATATCCGACGTGCTAACCGGTACCTTAGATATCAAAGCCGCGGGATCGAACTGGTGGTCCGGGGAGTACTGGTGAAAGATGATCACATTCTGCTCGTGCACTCGAAAAACGCCCGGAAAACGTATTTGCCCGGGGGGCATATCGAATTTGGAGAATCGGCAGTCGCCGCGCTGAAAAGGGAGATCCGGGAAGAGCTTGGTTTCCGCGCCCAGGTCGCCGATTTTCTTGGTTTTGTCGAGCACGGTTGGACCGCCGTCAGTATCCGGAGTCAAGAGATCAATATCATCTTCCGCATGGAATTCGACTGTCCTGCACCCGGCGCGAAGCTCCGGTCCCGTGAAAAAAAGATCGAATTTTGTTGGCAGAGAATAAACGATCTCAAAGCGGCGCAGCTGGAACCGCGAGTCTTGAGGGAATTGCTGCCCAAGTGGTTAAAGAAAGACCTCAAAAGCCAATGGGGGAGTACCCTGATCAGGCACGGTAAAGGAGGGTAAACGTGGCTTTTATCGATCTGCGGCCGCAGTCATTGCGCCGAACACCCGAGGAAATGGTCAAGCATCTCAACACGTTCGATTTAGATCTTAAATTTTCCTGCGGTATCTGGTATTTTTCGCCGGCGAGCTCGCGCTTCCACGACAAATATAAACCTGATATTGCGATCGAACAACGCCTGGAGACCGCGGCGCGGCTCGTGAAGTACGGCCTGCAGGGCCTGGAGGCCCACTACCCGAACGAGATTAACGAGGAAAACTCTGGGCTCTGGAAGGATGTCTGCCGGACGTCCGGGCTTAAAGTAGTGACGATCGTGCCGCTCCTATTCTGGGATCGGATTTTCGAATGGGGCTCGCTTTCCAACCCTCAGCCCGAAGCGCGTACAAAAGCGATCGACCTGACGGTCCGCGCTCTGCGCATGAACCAGGAGTTCGATACCGAATTCTGCGTTGTCTGGCCGGGTATTGACGGTTATGAAAATCCATTTGGGATAGATTTTCCTGCCCTTCGAGACCGCTTCGTGGACGGCCTGGCCGAGGCGATGGATAAGGTCCCGGGCGTTCGGATCGCCTTTGAACCAAAACCGTACGAACCGCGCGGAAGGATAATTTATGGCACGACTGCGGAGGGTATAATCCTCGGTTATAAAGTTGAGGACAGGCTGCAACACCCGTCAAACCGCCGAATCCTTTCCGAAGGTCATAAACTATGCTGTCTTAATCCCGAAGTCGGGCACGTCCTGATGGGGTATGAGGATCTACCGTACGCGTTTTCCCTCGCCCTGGAAGAGGGGCGTTTAGCCCACGCGCATCTGAACAGCCAGCCCCTGGGAAATTACGACCAGGATTTGAACGTCGGCGCGGTTTCGCCCGAACAGATGGAAGCCCTCCTGTACGTTTTAAAAATGCACGCTTACCGCGGTTGGTTTGGGATCGATATCAATCCGGAGCGCATGGCGGTGGAGACTGCGGTCCAGATCAGTATGGACGCCCTGCGGGCGGCCAATGACCGGATCAACGGATTCGATCACAAGTCGATAATCCGGGCGGTCAACAATCCAGATCGGTCGCGCGGCTGGCTGGAGGCGTACTTGGTCCGAGCCCGATCATCGCATCCTAATCGCCTGCCGCCGCTCGATCCAATTCCATAAACGTCTTGAAACCATACCTTTTGGGCATCGATATTGGGACCACCGGGGCCAAGGTCCTTTTGATCGACGACCGGGGTAAGGTCACGGCCTGCGTTACCGGGGAATATCCGATACATATGCCGCACCGGCTTTGGGCCGAGCAAAATCCGTCTGACTGGTGGCGGGCGGCACGCGCGGGAATAAAAACATGCCTTGACCGATGCCGGATAAAACCCATCCAGGTCGTGGCCGTGGGTTTGACCGGGCAGATGCACGGCTTGGTATCGCTGGACCCGCAGGGCAAGTTGATCCGGCCCTGCATCCTCTGGAACGACCAAAGAACCGTCCATCAATGCGAAGCTATCCTCCGGAGTATCGGCTTGAAAAAGATCCTGGCGCTCACCGGTAACACGGTTCTTCCGGGATTCACCTTACCCAAAATCATGTGGATCAAGGATAACGAACCGGTCGCGTACGACCGGATTGCGCATATCATGCTTCCCAAGGATTACATCCGGTTCATGATGACTGGCGCGATCATGAGCGACGTCGCGGACGCATCGGGTACGGCGCTTTTCGACGTCGGTCAACGCCGCTGGTCGGAAGAGATGATAAGATTGCTTAAAATTCCCCGCACCTGGCTGCCTGAGGTTACAGAATCACCCGTCGTCTCGAGTTGCGTCAGCCGGGCCGGAAGCCGCGCGACCGGTCTCCTCAGCGGTACGCCCGTGATTGCCGGCGCCGGCGACCAGGCGTCACAGGCGGTTGGGACCGGCATCATTGACGAGCCATCGGCTTCGGTGACCATCGGGACATCGGGCGTGGTTTTCGCCGCGACCCGTACTTTCCGGACCGAACCGTCCGGACGGCTTCACGCTTTCTGCCACGCGGTTCCCGGCCAGTGGCATTTGATGGGCGTAATGCTTTCCGCGGGCGGCAGTTTGAGATGGTACCGGGATACCCTGGCCTCTAAAGAACTGGCCGAAGCCCGGATCCGGGGCGTCGATGCTTATGAGTTGTTGACCCGAGAAGCGGCCAAGGTCCGGCCCGGGAGCGACGGTTTGATCTTTTTACCGTACCTGGCCGGCGAACGCACCCCTTACGCCGATCCGGATGCTCGGGGCGTATTTTTTGGTTTATCGTTATACCATCAAAAAGAACACCTATGCCGGGCGGTCATTGAAGGCGTAACTTTCGGCTTGCTGGATTCGCTGAACCTCCTCCGCCAGGCCGGGATCAGGATACGGAAGATCCGCGTTTCCGGAGGAGGCAGTCGCAGCCATTTCTGGCGCCAGCTGATCAGCGACATTTTTTGTTTGGAAGTGGAAACAGTGACAACAACCGAAGGAGCTGCTTACGGTGCAGCACTCTTGGCCGGGGTCGGGTGCGGTATTTTCCCTAATACGTCGGCCGCAGTCGACCGGGCCGTCCGGATCCGCCATATTCACAAGCCCGGACCCGCATGCCGTATTTATCCGGATTACTACCGGCGGTACAAATCCCTGTACGCGAGCCTGACCGCCGAATTCAAGGAACTGTCCAAAGTGATTGACAAATGCCGGTCAGATAAGGATAATCATTGAACGGGAACGTTTTATGAAGAAAATTTTAGGCAATAAGAATTTGTCCGAAATCATACGCGCCACCCGGGAAGTCGCAGGTTGGCTCTGGGAAAGAGGCTGGGCGGAAAAGAACGCGGGTAATATTTCGATCAACGTTTCGCCATCCATGATCGTTAAGTCCGGTAGGATGGAATACGACAACCCGCGCAAGCTGGTTCGCCGATTCCCGGCACTCGCCGGCCAGTCGATGCTGGTCACCGCGGCCGGATCCCGGATGCGCGACTTGTCGCGAGACCCGGCACAATACCTGGGGATTATCCGGATCGACGGCCGGGGTGACGCCTATCGGGTGACCTGGAGCGGCCGGGACCCGCTTCTTTTCCAGCCCACATCCGAATTGCCTTCGCATTTAGCCATCCAGGAATTTTTTATCATCCGCCGGAACGGTAACAAAGTGGTTTTGCATACCCATCCGGACGAATTGGTGGCCCTGACCCATTTGCCGGCTTATAAGACCGCACGAGATCTTAACCGCATGCTGCGCGCGATCCATCCCGAAATAACTTACCATGTACCCCGGGGTTTAGGCTGGGTCCCTTTTTTAAAGCCCGGTTCCCAGGCTTTGGGCCGGGCGACGGTCCATGCCCTCCGCCGCCATGATGTCGTGCTCTGGGAGAGGCACGGCTGCCTGGTCACCGGTCCCGATATCGTCGGTGCCTTCGATCTCATTGACGTATTGAACAAAGCGGCAAAGATCTTTTTTCTGCGCTGCCGCGCGGGATATCTCAAAAACCGTTTATGAAGATCCGCACCATCACGGCGGGAATCAACCTGTCTTTACCTAAGCTGGCTTCGGTTATCCACCGCGCGGCCCGTTTCGATTTCCGGGTCCAGGAAACTTATACCCGGTGCGGTTACGAAGTTCAGAGTATACGGGTTTCGACCCAACCCTGGCCGGAATACACAAGCCGGCTGCCGCGCGTGGAAATTATGGACGTGATCGGCACGATCGAAAAGCTGGGTAAGGCATACGGCGTGTCCTTCATCAATATCGGGACCACTGCCATCCCGGAACGAATCCGGATGCTCCCGGACATGATCGCCCGAACCGCCAATATTTCCGCTTCCGCGGTCATCGGCGGCGCGAAAATCGGTATCGACTACGAAGCGACGCAGGCCGCGGCGGATGCGATCATCCAAATCAGCCGCCGGACCGACCGCGGCTACGGCAATTTCCGATTTGCCGCCATCGCCCATTGCCCGCCCGACATACCGTTCTACCCGGCGGGTTTTCACCGGGGACCCGATTGCTTTTCGATCGGACTGGAGTGCGGCGATCTGGTTGCACGGGCCTTCACGCGAGCCCGGAGCATGCCCGAAGCGAAAGAAACCCTGGCCGGGATATGCCAGAAGGAGTTCGGCAAGGTGGCGGCCGTCGGAGACCGTCTGGCTAATACCGGCGGTTTTCGATTTCGAGGTGTGGACGTATCCATCGCGCCCTCCCTGGCCCGGGACGAGAGCCTGGTCCGGGCGTATGAACGGTTAGGACTTGGCAAGTTCGGCGCGGCCGGCACTCTCGCCATCTCGTCCCTGATCACGGACGTGCTCCGGGCGCTGAAAATAAAGAAATGCGGGTATTCAGGGTTGATGCTCCCGGTCCTGGAGGATTGGGGATTGGCGCACCGGTTCGGACAGGGATATTACAACATCACTTCGCTGCTCGCCTTTTCCTCGGTCTGCGGTACGGGGCTGGATTGCTTGCCCTTACCGGGAGACGTCCGGCCGGGAAAAGTGTACGCGATATTGCTTGACGTCGCCGCGCTGGCCATTAAACTCGGCAAACCGCTATCCGCTCGATTATTACCGGTGCCCGGAAAAAAGGCCGGCGACCGGACCGATTTCCGGTCGCCCTACCTGGTCGATTGCCGGATTCCGGATTTAAAGTGAGGTGACGATGAACCATTCGATCACGACTGCCCATTGGATCACTGCGGCCGCCCTGATCTTCGGCGGGATGATTTTAGGAATCGGTTTCCAGATGTTCGTTTTTTCCCGGTTGAAGTCACTGACCAAAAAAACCCCCTGGCCCGGGGACGACATCATCATCAATTCGCTGAACGGCATCGCTGCCTTCTGGTTCGCCGCGCTCGGCGCGTATATCGCCCTGACCAACATGCCGTTAAGTCCCGCGCTGTCCGTCCACCTCCACAAAATCCTGCTCGTGGCGGTGATCTTTTCGATCACGCTCGCCCTGGCAAAGATCGCCGGCGGTTTTGTCCGGCTTTACACGAGCAAATTCCACGGAGTCCTGCCCACGACCACCCTTTTTACCAACTTGACCAAGGTGCTGATCTTTATCATCGGTTTGCTGATCATAGTCCAGACCCTGGGCATCGCCATTACGCCGATCATCACCGCCCTGGGTGTCGGCGGACTGGCCGTGGCTCTGGCCATACAGGACACATTATCCAACCTCTTCGCCGGACTCCGGATCATCGCCTCTCGGCACTTCCGGATCGGCGATTATGTTAAGCTCAACACCGGGGAAGAGGGATATATCACGGATATTACGTGGTGGAATACGACCGTCAAGAATTTATCGAACAATATCGTCGTCGTGCCCAACTCCCGGCTTGCTGCGGCGATCGTCACTAATTTCAATCTACCGGAAAAAGAACAGTCCATCGTCATCGAACTGGCCGTTAACTACGACAACGATCTGGAAAAGGTCGAGCGGTTGACCCTGCAGGTCGCATTGGAAACGCTCACCCGGCTCCCCGGTGGTATTCCCGAAACACCGCCTTTGGTGCGCTACCATTCCTTCGGTCCTTTAGGCGTTGAATTTTCGGTGATCCTGCGCATCCGGGAATTCGTTAATATGTACGTTATCCGGCACGAGTTTATCAAGCGGTTGTACAAACGCTGGCAGGAAGAAGGGATCAAGGTCCCAGCTCCGGTGCTGGGGGTAAAAACACAGCAAAGTGGTTGAAGGGTTTGGGTTTGGATGCTGGAGACTTAACAATGGCAGAGGAGCGGAGGGGAAAAGGGGCAGGAGAGAATAAGATAGTAAGCAGTAGGGGTTGATTGCCAAATGAATTTGAGCACCTAAAAAATGCTCGAATTCGATGAAACATATTGACTCAGGGTTTGAATTTTATAACCTTGGTTATGAGCAAACCAAATCGAGTGCCCGCG
>Ga0315294_10006062_pt1 | contig 13276 bp, 8 predicted proteins | sample YL17G13_40_MG_FD_203626 | JGI IMG/M metagenome (GOLD analysis project Ga0315294, IMG submission 203626) | Sediment microbial communities from Yellowstone Lake, YNP, Wyoming, USA - YL17G13_40 | ecosystem: Environmental > Aquatic > Freshwater > Lake > Sediment | place: USA: Wyoming | collected... | reverse complement strand
TAACATTAATAAAAACGTGTCGATCGGTAACACGGCGACAGTGGGAGCGGGAGCAACGGTTACTCCGGCGGCGGAAGTTACGGTTGCCGGAGCAGGAACCCTGACCGGTACGGGGGCGGTGCAGGTGACAAGAATAACCGCCACCGCCGATTTTGCTAACCAATACACTATTTCAAAGAAGATAACAGATAACTTGACCGTCGATTATGTCGGTACTTCGGCGCAAACGGTTAACGCGCGGACTTATGGTAATTTGCTGATTAGGCCTGGTGCAGATTCGATTACGCATACGCTTGCGGCAGGAACAATGGCGGTAAACGGGGATATCGTTATCGGCGACGGGACGCATACCGGGGCGGTAGTGACCGCCAACACCAACTTAACCACAGTTCATGTGGTTAGTAATGGAACGATTAATGTCGGGGCGACTTTTTCTGCTAATGCCAATAGTACAACTTTCATCGGCGGTAATTTTACAAATAACGGAACTTTTACCCATAACAATGGGGAAGTTAACTTTGACGGTCTTGACAATGCCAACCAACAGATATCGGGAAGTAGTACTTTCTATAATCTTGTCATATCAACTGCCTCTAACGGTGTCGGAAGAACACTGACGTTTACTGATGGGTCGGTAACTGGGGTTGGAGGAACGTGGAGCGTGACCGGATTTTCGGCCAAGGTGATTACCTTGCGTTCATCAAACAGCGGTAATTGGACTATCAATCCGACGGCAGCAAACGTTACTTATGTTAATGTTTCCAAATCGACCAATACCGGAGTGACTTTTTGCGCCACATATTCGAGCAGCGGAGGGGGGAATACCGGTTGGAATATTTCCGCCGGTTCAGACTGCCTGTCGCAATTGACAGCTTATCCTTTCCAAAGGAAAACCTGGTATGACGGAACAAGATATTGGAAATCCTTTAATGTCAACTCCCAAATTGAGTTTTGGTATTCGCTTAACGGTACCACCTGGACAGAAAATACCGATGCCAGAATCGCGGTTGATACTAATGATTTTTCGGTTGAGGCAGATTCTTCTAATACATTTATAGCTTATACCAACGGTTATGATATTGAAGCAAGAAAAGCCGGTTCTATCGGGGTTGGTTTTTCCTGGGGAAGCGCAACGACTGTTTATAACGGAACTTCTGATACGGACAAGTATGATTACCCGACGCTTACCAGAGATGCCAACAACAAAGTATGGGTAAGCAGTTCTCAAACAGCTTCGTCAACTCCAATTTTTAGCGATGGGTTTGAAAGCGGAAACCTTGGTTCTTGGACAGGCTCAAATGCCCTTGGGACAGGAACAACTGCAGCACTGCAAAGCGAGGCTTATGCCGGAACTTGGTCCGGGCGTTTTTATAGATCAGATGCCTCTGACCAACTTTCTGGGGCCTTTGTATACTACGACTTTAGTGCACCGGCGGGAAATATTGTTTGGGCAAGTTGTTGGGCGAGGTTTGACAGTATTCCTTCTTCTTCCTACAACAGGATTAACGCTATTTTATCTTTGGGGACTTCTAATTATGCTCAAACGAAGGCCCGTTTCCATACCAGAGCCAATAGTGTTTTGCAATGGTCTTATGTTAATAAGGACGCGACCTGGTATAACGCTAACTGGGGGACCGCCTTATCTACCGGCATCTATTACGGATTGAAAATAAAGTTTGATAATTCGGGCGTAAATCCGGTTATTACTTGGTACGTTAACTCAGGCAGCGGTTGGACACAAGTGGACCAATACACGGATACTACGGCCGGAACCGCTTACACTCCTACAAGACTTAGAGTAGGGTCAGCTCTTGATACAGGTGTCGTTCCTCCGGATGCTTATTATACGGGGACAGCTGACACTCGGATTGACGAAGCGGTGGTTAGTACTTCGGATCCTGATGCAGGCGGTGCATACAAATTTAACGCTATCGAGTCTGTTTCCACCAATAATATTACTTCTTGGTTAACCGCAAGTAGTTTGAATTCCAGTGCAAATTCCAATCAATTTGGGACTATTGTTCCGGTGGGGGTTGGATCTTCGGCGAATATGTATGCCGTTTGGATTGACGGAACAACCATAGAAGGAAAGAAATATGTGGGAGTGGGAGAAACCGGCTGGGCGGGGAGTCCGGATTCTATTGGAACCGGCTTGACAGGAATGGCCAATAGTCTATCTTTGGTTGGGGGTACCGGCAGTATGGGCGCTAACTTGATATATGTCGGAGCAGGAGGTTCGGCGGTATACCGGCGGTACACTGATTCCTGGCAAACGGCCATCGCTCTGGACACCAATTCGGGAAATGAATACCCCAGTATCTCGGTTGATAATGCCGGCGGTGACGGGCTTTATGCTTTCTGGATACGCAATGATGATATTTTCTACAAACGCGCTTGTTCTCCTTACTCGTCTTGGGGAGATATTCAAACCTTGGAAGATACCGGTACCAATAATTGGTTAACTACCGGTTACAGTACTTTTGGCTCGGGAAAAATCTTTGGTCAGTGGACGTCGGGTGCTGGTCTCCCTTATACCGTTTCCTGGGACTCGATTACACCGACTGCCTGCGGTGGCTTTAGTATCAGTGGCTATATCTACCAGGCCAATGAATCTGATTTGGATATCACTGGTTATACGGTTTACCTTTCTGTTAACAACAACTCCCCCAGTCAAACAACTGCCAGTGCTGGTTCTTTCCAGTTTAATAATTTAACGGCAGCCGCCGGTATTCCATATCTGATTTATCTCTACGATAATGCCAATAATGCCAATTTAGTTTCTATTTCAGGGGGAACAGCAGTATCCAATGCCAATTTGTTTGTTGGCAAGACCAGCATTACCAATCATAATTCGGATAATACGGAAAATACCGATGTTTGTGCTTTTATTGATTATCCGGCTTCAGAAGAAGATGAAACCTTTACTTGTTCTGGTACCGTACCAACTTTTAACGGTGATGAACTGCATCTTTTTGGTAACTATGCTCCTGGAGGTAATGTTAACACTGCTAAAATTCATTTTAAATCCGGTACTTATACCGGTGGCTCAGAAACTTTAAATATTACCGGATCTGGTATTGGTACCTCCAGTCCTTTTTATGTTGACGGGGGAACATATACCACCGGTGGTAACACAATTAAGTATTCCGGAGTTTCAGCTACCGATATTACCGCTGAGACTTACAATAATTTGATGCTATCTCCTTCAGGAGCCGGAGATCCAACCTACACCCTAGGAATTGGAACAGGTCAGACAATAACTGCTTCCAGTAGTGTCACTATCGGTGATGGAACTAACCCGGTAACGGTTTCAACTACTACTTACAGTCCGGTTATGAACATAACCGGGGATTTAATTGTTAATGGTTCAGCGACGTTGTCGGGAACAGGGACAGGAACAATAACCGCCAACGGTAATGTCAAAGGTATCGGTACAATTAACTTAACCGCCGGGACTTTTGAACAAAGAGTAGCAGGGAATGTCGGTATCGGGACAACGGCTGGTAGTAATAACTGGACTTTCAATAATTTGGTTTTATCTAGTGGAAAGGTCGGAGCGGGGGTAACTGCAGGAAGTGTAAATATTAATGACGCTTCAAATTTCGGGGCGATGGCCGGAGCCAGTCGGCAGGTAGTCAGAACTTCTACCGGTGTTTTATATGCTCTTTTGGTTGATGATACTAATAATGACTTGGAAATCTGGAAATCTGCCGACGGCTCTTCATGGACTGAACAGAATGTTGGCGTTGGCCCGACAGGGGTATACAATAATTTTGCCGCCTCCACCATCGATTCAACCGGAGTTATCCATATTGTTTATGCTTCAAATCAAGAAACTGTTACTTACACTTCTTTTGACACCGGAACGGATACTTTTTCCGGCGCAACACAAGAAATACATGTATATAATTTAGGCTTAACGGGTACAGTTAAAGCTGTAGATATCACGGTTGACTCTTATAATTATCCTCATGTTGTTAGTACCGGGTTAACAACAGATGGTATGGGTGGCGGTAATATTATTTACTATAAAAACCAAACCGGTGGCACTTGGCGAGCGGAAGTACAAATAGACGGCGGCATGAGTGTGGACTTATATCCTATTTCAATTTCTATTGACAGTTATGATTACCCCCAGATAAGCTATATTGTTGGTGTTTCTTCATGGAATCTGATAGCAAAAGTGGGAAACGCCAATAACGCTGTTACTTTTACCAGTTATACCGTTGATAATTCTGTTAACAACACTTCGGGTCAGGAAGGTTGTTCATTGGCAGTAGATAGTAGTGGTAACACTTGGATTGCTTATACTGATGGTTCTGGTTATACAAGCAACCAGATTACTTTTTACAAATTTGCCTTTGGTGGTACTTGGACTGATTCCGGCAGTTGGACCCAATATATCAGCTCTAATATTGGATATGAACCTTCAATTGCCGTAAATGGGAGTGATATTTATGCCTTCTATAAGGATAGTAACAATGATATTGCCTATGATAAATATGATGGTTCTTTTTGGGCCGGTAAGACTGTGCTTGAAGGTGGCACTTACCAAGATTCAAAAGTTCGCTGGTCTTACTTAAATAACGCTTCGTATACTACTTATGGCATCGATTATCTTTTTTCAGATAATAATGATGTTTATTGGGACAAGATTACTTTCGGTGGAGTAGCTACACCAATTACTATTACGGCCAACTCCGGCGGCAGCGGTTCGATTGGAGTCGGCGGGACAATGCAGATCGGTAAAACAACCGACGCAGGAGCGACGACCGTTAATAATGAAACCAATGACCGGACGCTTGATATTAATGGGGATTTTTATAACACTGCCAATGGTATTTTTTCCGCTTCTTCAACAACAGGGATGAACATCGGCGGAAATTTTAGCAATGACGGGACTTTCACCGCTAATTCAGGCACAGTAACTTTTGATGATGTTACCAAAACATCAGCAGTAACATTCGGCGGGGTTGGTTCAACCCAGCCTTTTTACAATCTTTTTGTAACTGCAGCCGGTAAGCAAATGAAATTTGACGAAACGGAAATGCTTAATGTAGGGGGCAGTTTCTTCATTCAAGGGACAGATTGTACTGACAATCGTATTTTTCTTGATTCAACTACTAATGAAAACAAATGGGATATAAATGTCACCGGCAGCGCTGATGTTGATTATGCGGATATAGAAGACTCAAATGCCATCGTGGCTTTAACTGCGAATGACTCTACCGGGACAAACAATTCGGGCTGGGCTATTACTGCCGGGGCTTGCAGTGCGGAGAATCAGGGACCGAATTCTCCGACTTCTCTGGTGCAGATGAAAATAGACAACTCGATTATCGGCGCCGGCACTTGGATAAATTCCACTTCCATCAGCATTGGCGCCACCGCCAGCGACCCGGATGCTTCGGACACCTTGTATCTTTGTGTTGAGAACAAGACTTTGGGAGTCGGTTTTACCAATGTGGAGGATAACTGCGGGGTCGGCGTTTCTTATTCGGGAACGGCGGTTGGCGTGGGGGTAACTATAGTCGGCTTATCTGATGGTACCCAGTATCATTGGCAGGTGAAGGCGAAAGATGGGGCGGGAGTAGGTTCTTCCTGGGTCGCTTTCGGCGGGGGAGTGACAAGGGATTTTGGGGTTGATACTTCCGCTCCGAGCGGAGGATTGGTTTATGACGGTCTTGACCCTGATGTAGACAAGACTTTTAATGACGGTTCGCTTTCTTCTCTGTCAGCCAATTGGAGCGGGGTGAACGCTGACGTTTCGGGACTGAATTATTATGAATATTCGATTGGAACCGGAATAGGGGCGACTGGTGTTAAAAATTGGGCCAATATTGGCACCGGTACCAGTGCGGTTGTTATTGGCTTAACTTTGCAGACTTCGACTATGTATTATTTTAATGTCCGAGGTGTTGATAATGCCGGCAATGTTCAATCACCGGTAATTTCTTCAAACGGGCAGAGAATCTCGCCCAGTTTGACTTTCAGTGTTTCTCCACCAAGTTTGTCTTTTGATAATTTAAATATCGGTAATAGTTTTTCTTCAACAAAACAGGCAACTTTAACGACTTCTACTAATGCTTACGGGGGGTATATTATAAAAACATTTGCGACTGATTTTTTGCGCTCGGGGGGGGTTGGTTATACCATTCCCGATTTTAACGGGGGAACATACGTCAGTCCGAAAGTATGGGGAGAGGGGAATATCGGTTTTGGTTATACTTCTTCGGATGCAACGATTCAAGGGTTGAATAAATTCGGTGTTGGTATTGGAGGTACTTTATACGCCCCGATTTCCCAAGCCGGCCCGGGAGATATTGTCGCTGACTATACGGATAATGTACTCGGCTCGCCAATTACGGATGATCAATATACAATTACTTATAAAGTTAAAACCGGCGGTACACAACAAGCGGCAAACTACAGCTCAACCGTTGTGTATACTGTGACTGCAATATATTAGATAAAAAAATGAAAAAAATCTTATTTTTTTGCTCTACCTTTTTTATCTTTTTTGCTCCTGTGCAAGCCCAAGAACAACCAAAACAGTCTGCCTTAGGGGTTTCTCCGGCGATTTTGGAACTTGTTTTGGACCCGGGCAAAAAGTCCGAATCTAAAGTAACCGTTATCAATGTCACCAATTTCCCTTTACCGATAAAGGCAATGGCTAAAAACTTTAATTTGAACGAAGAAATTTTGGGAGAAGAGAAAGAGATTTTTGACGCGTCTTCCTGGATAAAAATTGAACCGGCGGATTTTATTCTACAGCCCTTGGAAAATAAAGAAATTAAAATTACAGTCAGTACTCCCAAAAAAGCCCCGCCGGGCGGACATTATGCCACTGTTTATTTTCAACCCTTGATTCCGGTGGAAGTGCTTTCTCCTCAAACTACCTATTTGGCAGCCAAAGTCGGCATCTTGAATTTTTTTATTGTCCGCGGAGAGATTAAAGAAAAAATGATTATTTCCAATTTTGAAGTTTTGAAAACAAGCCGCCAGTTCGGGCCGGTTGATTTGAAATTTAATCTTATCAATGAAGGAAATGTTCATCTTTCTCCGTCAGTAGAAGCGTCATTTTTTAACAGCAGAGGAAAAAAGATTGAAACCATAAAGATTAATCCGGTAACGGTTTTACCCAAGACTTCAAGAGCACTTGAGATAAGCTGGCCGAAAAAATATCTTTTTGGTAAATATTTTGCCCAAGTCAATATTTTATACGGAAGCGAACACCAAAAACTGGAAAGTGAAAAAATTATTTTTTGGATTGTTCCCTGGCGATATATTTTAGTTTCGATTATCCTCTTGACAACGATAATATACTTTATAATAATTGTAAGGAAGAGATTTATTTTGGCGGTAAAAGTTTTGTTAGGCAAAGCGGAAGTTTGGGAGTTGAAGAGAATTAAACTAGATAAAAAATAAAAAATAAAAGAGATAAAATGAATGACCTGCTCCGGATTCTCAAGAAATATGGATTTTTGCTGGTTTCGGTTTTTCTCCTTGTTGTCGTTGGTTTGGTTTCAGAAGTGAAAGAAGCGAAGGCTAGTGTTTTGACGGTTGGTTCTATGGCTTTGTCCGATTCCCGCCCTTCAGGGGTTGGGACTACTTATTCTTCTACCTTCAGCAATGTTGATATTGGTTCAACCGTTAATTGCGTCAAGTTAGTTTTTTCAAATATGGGTACCGGTGGGACGGCGCCAACGGGGATAGGGGTTACCGGGGCCACGGTCGTTGCCGCTTCCAATTTTGTTACCGGAATCAGTACTTGGACGGTTGCAGCCGCGCCTGAAGGTACGGTTAAAATAACCAATGTTACCGGTGGGGTTCCTTCTAATGCTTCAAGCCGGACTTTAAATTTAGCCGGGATTACCAATGGTTCAGTGGCAAATACGACTTATTATTTGCAGTTCAGCACTTACGGTAACGTTAATTGTTCGACCACCCCTCTTGATAGTGCAGTGGTGGCTTTTATATACACATCCGGCCAGGCGGTAAGTTTAACGATCGATCCGAGTTTGACATTTTCTTTGGCTGCGGTCGGCGTCGGAGAAAGTGTCAACGGGCAGATGGTAAGTGCGTTGTCCACTACTTCGACCATTCCTTTTGGTACATTGACCGCAACTGCTAATGCCACCGCTGCCCATGATGCGACGGTGACGACTAATGCCGGGGGCGGATACACGGTTTATATTAAATATACTGGTGTTCCCACCAGCGGGGCGAATACCATTACTGACCATGTCGGTTCAAACGGCACACCGACGGCTTTTCCGACTGCCGGATCATTAGAAGCCTTCGGTTACACCACCAACGATGTCTCTTTAAGTGATACGGGGGCGGGTGTTGACCGCTTTACTTCTGGCGGGGGGAATAAATGGGCGAAGTTCACGGCTTTAAATACGGAGGTTGCTTACAGTTCGACGGGCCAGGTAGATGAAGTTACCAGGATCGGTTATCAGGCGAGTATTCTTGGCACAACCCAAGCGGGTACTTATACGACAACGGTTGTTTTAACAGCAACGCCGACATATTGAAACGTGCTGACAATTAGAATAAATGGCACCTGGAAAAAATTGCGTGATATAATAAAAAAATGGCCTGCTCGAAAAACACTAAGTATGAAACCAAAATTCTCCTTAATTTACACCAGTGTTATTCTTCTTAGTTTTTTCTTTTTCTTAAGTGACAATATCTTGGCTTTGGATTATGCGGGTTTATCAATCTCTCCGCCGTCTTTTGAGCTTTCTGCTAACCCCGGAGGTACCCTTGAAAATACAATTAAAGTAGAAAACGTCAGTGCAGAAACATTAAAGATTGCGGTTGACCGCCGTAACTTTACCGCCGTTGGAGAAGAAGGGGCGGTGGGATTAACCGAAGAAGAGACTAATTTTTCCCTGGCTTCTTGGATTACGGTAACTCCGCCAGAGGCAGAAATTCCCGCCAAAAGCACCAGGATTTTTAATTTCAAAATTAATGTCCCGCTAAACGCGGAAGCGGGGGGCCATTTTGGCTCGATAGTTTTTCGGATCGGTGGTGGGCCGATAACCCAAACCGGCGCCAGTGTCACTCAAGAGTTGGGGGCGCTGATTTTACTTCGAATTGCCGGGAAAACAACGGAAGAGGCAACCTTGCAAAGTTTTTTTACCCAGAAGAAGTTTTGGGAATACGGTCCGGTGGAATTTGAAATAAAAACCAAAAACAGCGGCAATGTTCATCTAAAACCCAAAGGGACGATTACCATTTCGAACTCTTTTGGAAAAAAAGTGGGAGTGGTTGAAGTGGAACCGAAGAATGTCTTGCCCGGGGCGGTGAGAAAAAGTACTGCCTCTTGGGGGAAAAAGATTTTGCTGGGTAAGTATACGGCGGTTCTCTCTTTGGTTTACGGCGCCGGCTCGGGAAAAATGATTACCGGGTCAACTACCTTTATCGGTTTTCCGTACAGAATTGGGGGAGTTGTTTTAGCCGTCTTGCTGGTCTTGTTTTTCCTGTTGTATAGGGGAAGAAAGAGAATTAGGCTGGCTCTTCGGGTTCTTTTTTCAGCTCGGTGAGGTTATTATGGAATAATGACCAAAAAGTTATTGCTGCTTCTTTTGGTTTTTGGATTTAGCAGTTTTCCTGTTTTTGCCGAATCGTTAAGTGTCAGTATTCGAGTCGGGGAAACAATCTTGACCTTTTCCGGCAAAGCCAGTCCTGAAGCCCAAATAACTTTTTTGGAAGACGGGGCGGTTGTCGGAACAACCCAGGCGGATGTAAATGGAGATTTCAGCAAGAGTTTAACTTATTTTGAAGAGGGAGTCCGCACGGTCGGCATTTTTGCGACCGATTCGCAAAACCGAACAACTTCTACCGTTTCTTATACAGTTTCCTTGACCCTTGGTGTGAATACGGCGGTCAGCAATATTATTCTACCCGCTACCATAGCGATTTCTCCGAGTTCTTTAACGGCAGGGGAGATATTAACTGTCTCCGGAGAATCGGTCGCTTCTTCAACTGTTAATCTCTTTTTTTCCAACAGCGCGACCGCTTCCGTGACCGCCAGCAGTCAGGGTATTTGGCAGTACGAATATGACACCAGTAGTTTAGGAGTGGGCAACTACAGTGTCTATGTTAAAGTTAGTACGGGTGGTGGCTATATAAGTGAACAAAGCGAGACTAAAACTTTTTCCGTCTCGTTTTTACCAACCGCTACCCCTACACCAACTTCCGGTCCAACCTCTACCCCGGGTCCCGGTCCAACTTCAACTCCCGGCCCAGCTGCCAGTGCTACCCCTACTCCTAAAGCCAAAATTGGGTTGATAATAACAAGGATTCCAACCATTAGTCCCGAGCCAATAATAACGATTGGTCCGGTTGTAAGCGTTACGCCTATTTTTAAGCAGGCTATCATCAGCCTTGAGTTAACTATATTATGGCTGTTGGTGATAATAATAATATTAATCGCCGTGCTTTGGTTTTCCTTCTTGACCTCCAAAGATTAGTTTAATAAAATACCTCCAAGAGGAGTAATTTATGGAACAAAGCGTAGTTTTGGTTAAGCCGGACGGAGTCAAAAGAGGATTGGTGGGGGAGATTGTTTCCCGTTTTGAAAAAGCCGGCATAAAAATTGTGGCGATGAAGATGGTCCATGTGGATAAGGAATTGGCAACTAAACACTATGGTTATGGCGAAGAATGGTTTGAAAATGTCGGGAAAAAAGTCAAAGAATTTTACAAAGAGCAAGGATATGACCCGGGCGAGGATTTCAGCAAAATGGAGAATAAAGATATTGGGAGAATGGTTCAGCAATGGAATGTTGATTATCTAACCGAAGGACCGGTTGTGGCAATGCTTCTTGAGGCGCCGGGAGTGGTCGAAATCGTCCGAAAGATGGTTGGCAGTACATATCCCCAGTCTGCTCCTCCGGGAACCATCAGGGGAGATTTCAGTTTTGACTCTCCGTTGTTATCAAACATTAAAAGGCGTTCGGTCTATAATCTGATTCATGCTTCCGGCAAACCGCAAGAGGCGGAGATTGAAAAACAACTGTGGTTTAAAGAAAATGAAATCCACAATTACAAAAGAGTGGAAGAACTTTTGATGATGGGGGAGTAAGACTTCGTAATATCCCAAAAACCCGCCAAGGTTGGCGGGTTTTTTTATCCTTGTTAAAAACAATTTTAACCGTTTCTGTGCTTAGGATAACATTCGTTGCAGTAAACCGGTTTATCGCCTCTGGGTGCAAACGGAACTTCGCAAGCCTTGCCGCAGTCGGCGCAAGTGGCTTGGAACATCTGCCTGTTGCCTCTAAGTTGTTGTTTTTTTGCTTGTCTGCAAGCAGGACATCTTTGAGGCGAGTTTTGGAAACCTTTCTGAGCGTAAAAATCCTGCTCGGAAGCGGTCCACACAAAATCGGCGCCGCAATCACGGCACTTTAAAGTTTGATCTTGATACATAAAAAAATTTCACCTCCTCTCTCTGGTTCCCTTGAGCCTTATTTGGGTTTTCCTGTGCTCGTGGGGTTACCAGAGACGGTGAAACTTAATTTGGGGATCTCTCGGGTTCTGATGGACATTATATCACAAATGGAAAAGTCAAGTCGGAATGCCGGGAATTGAACCCGGTGCCTCTCGGTCCCGAACCGAGCGTTCTACCGATGAACTACATTCCGGCCTTGGAAACAACTAATTTTAACAGATTCAACCCTTGTTTTAAATACAAATTGAAGACTGTTTTAATTTTGGGGATTGACAAGGAAAAAAAATAGGATTAAAACACGAGAAATGACAGAGAAAGAAAAGCTCAATTATCCTTTAAAGGAGAAGATCAAGTCGGCGATTTTGTCTATGTCTGAGTTTGTCGGCGGAAAGGTTTTTACGGAGAAATGCGAACGCGAAAACGGAGAGCTTTACGGAATTATTTTTGTCTTTGGGGAAAGCAGGGAAAATTGTTCCTTAACTTGGGGTATTTCACACGGCAGGATGGTTATTAAACTGCCGGGGGAACATGTTCACCTGCTCCATGGTTTTGAAGGTTTTAGTTTTGACAAGAATGAAAGAAGGGCCGCCATTATTGACCGTCAAGGAAAAAAAGTTTTTTTAAAATGTGATGAAAAAGGCCAGTTAACCTTAAGCCTTTCCGGATGAGATTTTTTCGTTTTATTTTTTTAATTGTTTTAGTCTTTCTTGGTGTTGTTTTTCTTTTTACTCTTAAAAAAGATTCCCGAACGCAAAAGATTTTTTTGGCAGGAAAGCCATTAAGGGTAGAAATAAGAAAAACTTCGGCAGAAAGGGAAAAAGGTTTATCGGACAGGGAAAATTTGTGTTCGGATTGCGGCATGCTTTTTGTTTTTGACCGCCTTGGTATTTATCCATTTTGGATGAGAAAAATGCATTTCGATATAGATATCCTGTGGTTGGCAGGCGATGAAGTAGTTGATATAACTTATGACGCTAAAGCGCCTTCGAAAGAAGAATTTGCCGCCCCGAAAACCATCTATCAAAGCAAAGCTCCAGTTGACAAGGTTTTGGAAGTAAACGCAGGGTGGGTAGAGAAAAATGGGATTAAGGTCGGAGATGTAGTAAAATATTAATGTTGCCCCTATAGTTCAACGGATAGAACAGCTGCGTCCTAAGCGGTAAATGGGAGTTCGATTCTTCCTAGGGGCACAGAAATTACCTGAAAGAAACCGAAAATAGATTTGTCTTTGGCCGCTGGGGTGTGGGGGTAGGCGAGGGAATCTTCTTTGAAGTTTTTAACGTTTGGGTTGGCGAGGGGTTATCGCCGATTGAAAAGTCAACCTCTGCCAATATTATCAATTTGCTTGAGCTTGGGCTGGTAAAAACATAAGAGTCGATAAACGAGCCGGAGTAGATGGTGGCCAAATTGGTGCCGTCATATTCACAGGCAACTACTTTTTTATCTTCGTTGACCCAGACTAAATGACGGGAAGTAGGAAACCAAGAGACTGGTAATCGGTAATTGGTAATTTCGAAATTGCGGTCCTCTTTTATATCATAAACGTATAATTTATTAGGTTCAAGCCGGCGGTTTTGTTTTTGGGTGGAAGCGGAAAAAATCGGAGGAATTAAATCTTCGGGAATTTCTGCCGAGGCGGTGGCGACATACATTATTTTTGTATTGTCGGGACTAAAAGCCAGCTCGGCAGCCGATTTCTGGAGAATAGCCTGCAGTTTCTCTGGTACTTTTTTGTTTTTGGCTAAATTATTAAGGCTGACTTCTTTTTGCCACTCAACTTGGGTTTCTTTTAGTGTCTCGCTTATATCGCTTAACA
>Ga0315294_10006061_pt1 | contig 13276 bp, 12 predicted proteins | sample YL17G13_40_MG_FD_203626 | JGI IMG/M metagenome (GOLD analysis project Ga0315294, IMG submission 203626) | Sediment microbial communities from Yellowstone Lake, YNP, Wyoming, USA - YL17G13_40 | ecosystem: Environmental > Aquatic > Freshwater > Lake > Sediment | place: USA: Wyoming | collected... | reverse complement strand
GGCCGCTGTCACCCGGCGTGCCGTCAAGGCCGCGCACGGCCAGACCGACCAGGCCCATCCCCGCGCCCTCGACGGCCTGCGCCTGCACCGTGGTCCCGCCGCTCCAGAAGACCCACGGCCACGAGCCGGTCGTGGGGTCGCTGCGCGTGAAGAAGTTGACGGCCAGCGCGCAGGGCGCGCCGGCGAACTCCGCGCCCACGTCGAGCGAGTCGAGCAACGCGCGGGCGCGTCCCTCCCACGCGGCCGGCGGCCCGGTCTCCAGGCGCGCGCGCAGATCCCGAAGCAGCACCTGTGCGGTCAGACGCGCCGCCTCCTCGCCGCCGCCGGGGGCGCTCCAGCGCTCATTCAGGACGCGCACCTGCTCGGCCAGCGAGTCGCCCGGCGCTGCCAGCGAGGAGTCCGCCGAGGCGGGCACGAAGCGCGGCTGCCGGCTGCAGCCGGAAAGCACCCACGCGGCCGTCGCCCCGAGTGCCGCGACGAATACCACGGCAAGGAGCGCCGGCGCGAGGCGCCGGGCCGGCGCACCCGGCGCACGTAACGTGGCGGACACGAACGGGGGCAGCCCGGGCATGGTCACCTCGTCGTCTCCGGAGGCGGGACCGCGGAGCGGACCGGCGGCCTGGTCCCGGCCGGCGGCTTCTCGCGCGCGGCGGGCGGCATCGTCACGGATGCGTAGCGCGGGTCGATCGCCCGAGGCTCGAACCAGTCGCCGATGATCCAGCGGCCCTCGCGCATCGCGAAGATCACCCCGTAACGCTTCACCCCGTTCGGACCCTCGAAGCGCAGCGCCAGCCGGCGTGGCCAAGCCTGGCCGCTCTCGCCGTACTCCACGAACCAGGGCTTGCGGACGACGCGCTTGTTCCAGCCCAGCCTCACGGCCTCGCGCACCTTCGCCGGATCGCGCACCAGCTTCTCGGCCTGGACGAGCTTGCCGTCGATCAACAGCCGTACGAAGTAGACCAGCGTGGCGTAGGGCGTGGGGAACAGGCGCTGGTCCTGCAACTCGAACCCCTCGCCACCCTCGATGAAGGTGCGTTCGGTGAGGAGCTTCGGGCAGTCCGCGCATTCGGTGAAAAGCGAGTCGGTCGCGGCACGCGTCCAGCTCACGAACTCGGGGAGGCCGTCCTGGTTGAGGTCCGCCCAAGCCACCTCGCCCGGCTCACCCATCAGGGGAGAGCGCTCCTCATCCTGCTGGATGCCCCAGACCCTGCCACCCGGGCTCAGCCTCATCATCGTGAAGCGCGGCAGACCGGCGCGCGTCTCGTCGAGGATGCCCCATTCGTAGGGGTACTGGGGATTGCCCGTCCGCCACACGCGCATGCGCGGGTGGTACCCGCCCTTGAAGACCGCGCCCTGGATGCGCAGGTCGTCGCCCCTGTACCAGTAGAGGAAGCCCACCGCGTCGGCGGTGTAACGGCCGGGGTTGCGCACCATGAGCAGCGCACAGGTGGGCATGGCCGGGTCGGTGGCCACCTCCGTGACGAACCCCAGCGAGTCCAGCGCCGGCCTGATGGAGCGCGCCTGCAGCAGATCCTTGCGCCCAAGCGAGCGCAGCAGCCGCCGGCCGATGAGGCCGACCTTCTCGTAGGCGCGGTAGTTCTCGCCGCCCGCGCTGTCGCCCGGGTTGGACTGGAAGGCGGCCTTCGCCTGAGCCGCCCAGATGGAGACGGAATCCGCATCGGGAAGGCTCTCGACGGGAGAGGCCTCGCGGATCGCCGGGACATGGACCACCTGCTGGGCCCGGACCGCCGGTGCGAGGATGAACGAGAGGGACAGGGCGAGTGCGGCCAGTCCCAGCACGAAGCGCGGGCGGCCGGGTCGGGCATCCATGGGTCTTGCAGGATACACGAGGTGGGGTAGAACGGCATCTGCCCGGGGCCCGCCAAGCACGCAATGACCAGGGCCCGTCCATCCCCGGCGAGGAATGGGTTGACACGTCTCGCTCGCCGTCGCCTACAATGGCGGCCTGGCCAGATTCGCGCGGGTGGGGTCTTTCGCTGGGAGGAGGGCGGGATGGAGCTGAACTTCCCCGAGTGCCGCAAGTGCAATGATGGCGTGTTGCTGCCACTCTCCGACTACGGCCGTGACGGGGCGCCGATCACCTACAAGGCCTGGGTCTGCAGCAACCCGGCGTGCGGTTTCAACGTTCGCATCGACAACGGCGAGATCAGCCTCGGCCGCATGATCGGTCCCTCGGGCAAATGAGCGCCGAGACCCCTTGATCCGCGCCATCATCTTCGACCTCGACAACACGCTCACCGACTTCATGAAGATGAAGGCGGACGCGGTGAGCGCGGGCATTGACGGCATGATCGACGCCGGGCTGAAGCGGCCGCGCGCCGAGTTGCAGGTCCGGATCGATGCCATCTACAAGGAGAAGGGGCTCGAGTACCAGCGCGTCTTCGATGAACTGCTGGTCCAGGAATTCGGCCACATCGATCCCAAGATCCACGCCTCTGGCATCGTGGCCTACCGCAAGGCGCGCTCGGCCATGGTGCTCTACCCCAAGGTCCAGCTCACGCTCCTCGAGCTGGCCAAACGGGGCATCAAGCTCGGCGTGGTCTCCGACGCACCGCGCGCCCAGGTCTGGCAGCGGCTCTGCTCGCTCGCGCTCCAGCATGTCTTCGACGCGGTGGTGACCTATGACGACACGAGGATGCGCAAGCCCGATCCGGCTCCGTTCCGCGAGGTCCTGCACCGGCTCGCGGTCAAGCCCGGCGAATCGCTGATGGTGGGCGACTGGCCCGAGCGCGATGTGGTGGGCGGCCGCAGCCTGGGGATGAAGACCGTGTTCGCGCGCTACGGCGACACCTTCGGCACGGTGGAGTCGGGCGCGGATTACGACATCGACGACGTATACGAGCTGGTCGCCATCGTGGACCGGCTCAATGCCGCTGGCGGCGCGGGTGGTCCAGGGGCAGGCTAGAACCAGGCCACCGCGACCGGGATCCGCGGGGGCGGACCCGGCGGCAGGACACCCCCAACCGGAGGATGCATGTCAGAGGGCAAGGTGAAGACCGCGAAGGTCAAGGTGCATCAGCCCCCCGCGGGCACGACCGGACTGGACGGCCGGTTCCACGTGTACATCTTCAACCCGGCGGACCCGGACGCCGACTTCCTGTCGGGCTGCAGCTTCGAGACGGCCGAGCGTGCGGTCTCGTACATGCGCCACGAACAGGAGCGCATCTACGCCGAGCAGGAGGCCGAGCCCGCGTTGTTCGATCTCCCGTTCCTCTCCTCCGACCCGGAGTTGATCGACCGCGCGAGGCGTGACCCGGAGTACCGCAAGCAACTGGTCCGCGACCTGACCTCCGAGGCGCGCAACCGCGCCCGCCGGCGCTGACAGGCCCGCCGTGCTCGCCCTGGCCATGCTCGGACTGCTCGCAGTGGCTTCGCCCGCGGACACCACAGTCCGCGTCCCGGGGACGACGCTGCGTTTCGGGCTCGACGACACCGCGATCTCCGCGCGCGGCTTCACGGCGGCCGGGCCGGGCGCGCGCAAGGGCCGCTGCCGCTTCTTCGGCCTGACCAGTGACGCCACGCTGACCTTCGAGGACGGGCGGCTCGCCCGCGTCGAGTTCGCGGTGAGCGACGTTTCGGCCTATGAGATCGCCTACGTCCATGACCAGTTGACCGCCATGGGTTACAGAAAGAGCTGTGGGCGGCCCACTCCGACCACCGAGACCTGCGACTGGACCGCGCGCACGCACATCCACGCCGAGGTGAGCGGCACGAGCCTCAAGGCCTCGGTCGTGCCAGCAGGCGCCGCCGAGCGCGTGCTCGCGCGACTCGAGGGCGCACCTGCGCCAGCCATGACCACGTCGCGCGACACGGCCCGCAACGCGGTGCCCGCCGGTGGCACGCCGTCGGCCGCGCCCGCGGACGTCTCGCCGCTGCCGCGCATGTCGCGCGACACGGCCAGCTCTGCCGCGCCCGCCGCGGGTGCGGTGCCCGTGCTGCCCGAGACGCTCGCGGTGGCTGTTCCCGGCCGGGCAAGCCGCTACACACGGGCCACGCTGCTGAGCGAGCCGCACTGCGGCTACCCCGAGACCGCGCGGGCGGCCGGCATCCAGGGCCGCGTCTGGGTCCTCGCCTTCGTGGACACCGACGGGCGCGTGATCCGCGCACAGCTCAAGTCGGGCATCCAGGTGCTCAACGCCGCGGCGCTCGGATGCGCGCGGGGCTGGAGCTTCGAACCGGTCACCTGGAAGGGCGAACCCTGCCGCTATTGGGTCCTGGTCCCCGTCGTCTTCACGGCCCACTGACATGCGTCTGTTGACCGCGGACGAGATGCGCCGGCTGGACCGGGCCACGATCGAGGGCGGCTTCGTCGCCGGCCCCGAGTTGATGGAACGCGCGGGCTCGGGCGTGGTCGCGGCCATGGAGAGGCGTTACGGATTGCCGCTGGGCCTGCGCGTGCTGGTGCTATCGGGTCCGGGCAACAATGGCGGCGACGGTTTCGTCGCCGCGCGCCTGCTGCGCGCGCACGGCGCCGCGGTCTCGGTGGGCGTGACGGGGCCGCTCGAGCGGGTCCGGGGCGATGCGCGCGTCCACCTCGAGCGCATGCGGACCGCGGGACTCGAGGCGATGGCGCTCGAAGGCGACGCGGACCTGGCGCGCCTGCTCGCCACGCGCGATCAGTGGGACTTCGCGCTGGACGCCGTGCTGGGCACCGGCGCGCGGGGGGAGCCCGACGGGCTCGCCGCCGTCGCCGTGCAGGCGCTGCGCGAACTGGACGAGCAGGGCACCCGTATCGTGGCCGTGGACCTGCCCACGGGAGTGAACGCCGACACCGGCGCCATCGCGCGCCGCGCGGTGCGAGCCGACCTCACCGTGACCTTCGGCGCCCCCAAGCGCGGGCACTTCCTCTACCCCGGCCGCGCCTTTGCCGGCGCACTCGAGATCGTGGACATAGGCCTGGTCGCCGATGACGGCGATCCCGCCGGCTTCCCCTTCACGCTCGCCACCGACGAGGAGATCGCGCTGCTGCTGCCGCAACGCGATCCGCGCGCGCACAAGGGCTCCGTCGGCCGGGTGCTCATCGCGGGCGGCGCGCCCGGGCTCACCGGGGCGGTGACGCTCGCCGCGCGCGCCGCCACCCGCTCGGGCGCGGGCTACGTGCAGTGCGCGGTGCCCGAGGGACTCCACGACATCCTCGAGGTGAAGCTCACCGAGGAGATGACGCTCCCCATGCCGCAGGGCGCGGGCCGCACGCTCTCCCCCGCAGCGGCCGGGGCCATCCTCGCGCGAGCCGCGATGGTGGACGCGCTGGTGGTGGGCTCGGGGCTCTCGCGCGACGCCGGAGCGGCGGAACTCGCGCGCCGGCTCGTGGCCGAGAGCCCCTGCCCCGTGCTGCTCGACGCGGACGGACTGAACGCCTTCGAGCAGCACGCCGGGCTGCTCTCCGCCGAGCAGGCCACGGCCCGTGCAGCCACGCCGCCCGGGACAGCGAGCGCCGCGCGCGTGCTCACGCCGCACCTGGGCGAGATGTCGCGGCTCACGGGGACCGCGCCGGCCGAGCTCGAGGCGCGCCGCATGGACGCGTGCCGCGAGTGGGCGATGAAGTGGGGCTGCGTGCTCGTGCTCAAGGGCGCGCCCACGGTGGTCGCGGGCCCCGACGGCCGCGCGACCGTGAACCCGACCGGCAACCCCGGCATGGCCACCGCCGGCATGGGCGACGTGCTCGCCGGCATCGTGGCCGCGCTGCTGGCGCAGGGCCTGGCACCCTACGACGCGGCCCGCGCGGCCGTCTACGCGCATGGCCTTGGCGGCGAGCACTGCGCCCGCGCCATGGGACCGGTGGGATTCGGCGCCGGCGATGTCATCAAGGCACTGCCGGGCGTGTTCGCGGCGCTGCTGCGCCTGCGCGACGGGATGCTCGAGCGCCGCGCCGTGGAGCACGGAGGACGGCCCGCACCATGAGGCGCGGGCCGTCCTGCGGCGCGTCGCCGGCTAGAGATACTGCTGGATCCTGGAGACGATCGCCGGCTTCGGGTGGTTCCCGACCAGCCGTTCGACCGGTTGGCCGCCCTTGAAGAGGATCAAGGTCGGGATGCTCTGGACCCCGAACTGGCCCGCCACGTCCCCGGCTTCGTCCACGTCCAGCTTCACCACCTTGAGCTTGCCCGCGTACTCGCTGGCGAGCGCCTCCACCGTGGGCGCGACGGCCCGGCACGGTCCACACCACGCGGCCCAGAAGTCCACCAGCACCGGCAGTGGCGACTGCAGGACCTCGGCAGTGAAGTTCCCACCGGTGACGGTGAGTGCGTTGGACATGGATGATCCTCCTCGGGAGTCGAAGACTTCGAATGGACGCCAGTTGGATGCCGTGACGGGCGCCAAGGATGCGCTCGGGGTGCCTGACCCGGGCAGGATAGGAAGAGGTCCGGGAGGCGTCAAACGGCAGAGCCCGGCATGCGCCCCGTCACCCGGGAGGATCGCATCCGGCCCGGGTCACGCACCCGGCGGACGACCGGCGAGGCCCGCTTGATCCCGCTGCGCGACGAGAATCCCTCCGCGACCGTGCCGCTGGTCACGCGCGCGCTCATCGTGCTGAACCTGGCCGTCTTCGTCTACGAGGTGCTGCTCGGCCCCGGGCTGCGCTCGTTCGTCTTCGACTGGGGTTTCGTCCCGGTGCGACTCACGCTGGCGGTGCGTTACGGCGACCTGCCGCTCCTGCCCGCCGTGCTCCCCGTGCTCACCTCCATGTTCCTGCACGGCGGCTGGTCCCACCTGATCGGGAACCTCTGGTACCTGTGGATCTTCGGCGACAACGTCGAGGACGTCCTGGGTCATGCCGGCTTCCTGGTCTTCTATCTCGTCTGCGGCGTGGTGGCCACCTTGCTGCACCACCTCACAGGTCCGTTCGCCGAAGTGCCGACGGTCGGGGCCAGCGGCGCGATCGCGGCCGTGCTGGGCGCCTACGTCGTCGCCTTCCCGCGCGCGCGGGTGTTCACCCTGCTGCCGCTCTTCCCGTTCTTCCGGGTCGTCCCGCTGCCCGCCTTCTTCGTGCTCGGCCTCTGGTTCCTGTTCCAGTTCGTGCTGGGCCTGGGCGCCCTGGGCGCCTCGGGCAGCGGCGGGATCGCCTTCTGGGCGCATATCGGAGGCTTCGCCGCCGGCTTGCTCGTGATGCGGGTCTTCGTCGTCACGCGCCGCTCGCGGGCCCGGGCGGCGTAGCCGCGCCCACCTTCGCAATCCCGCCCACGATGCACTAGCATCGCCGGGTCAACGGCCCCCCTGGGAGGGCACATGCGCAGGGATCTCGACCGGCTCATGCGGGAGCGCGGGCTGGCCGGCATGGTGGTCTTCGCCTACGACCGCTACAGCCAGGCGATGCACTATGTCACCGGTCAGAAGCTCCACTACGGGGTCTACCTGCGCGCGCCCGGCGACGTTGAAGGCGATCCTCCCCGTGCGCACCTCATCCACGATCCGATGGAACGCGACCAGGCGGCGGCGGTGGGCTGCGATCACTCCGGCTTCCCGCAGCACGCGCTCCCGCGCATCCTGATCGAGGAGGGCGGGCACCCGGCGCGCGCCTTCGGCCGCCTCATCGGCGAGAGCTGCGCCACGCTGGCGATCGGGGGCCGCATCGGGCTCTTCGGCGATCTGCCGGCCGGCTTCGCCCACGCGCTCGTGCTGCGCATGACCGAGGCGAACCCGGCGCTCACCGTGGACACCGGCCATCCCGACCTGATGCTGCAGGCGCGCGCCACCAAGGACCCCGACGAGGTCGAGGCCATCCGCCGTGCCGCGCGCGGCACCGTGGCGGCCATGGGCCGGCTGCGCGACTTCCTCTCGTCGCTCCGGCGCGACGGCGAGCATTTCCACGCCGACGGAGCCGGACCGGTGAAGCTCGGCGACCTGCGCCGCGTGCTGCACCGCGAGTTCCTCGAGCACGGGCTCGCCGAGGACCAGGGCGACAGCATCGTCTCGCAGGGCCGCGACGCCGGCGTGCCGCACAATCGCGGCGACGACGACGAGCCGCTCACCGCCGGCCGTTCGCTGATCGTGGACATCTTCCCCGGCGAGGCCGGCGGCGGCTACCACTCCGACATGACGCGCACCTTCTGCATGGGGCCCGCGCCCGCGCCGCTGAAGGAGATCCACGCCCAGACCCACGCGGCCTTCAGCGCCGCGAAGGCCGCACTCACCGCCGGCCGGCCCTGCCGCTCGTTCCAGGACGTGGCCTGCGACATCTACGAACGGCACGGGCACGCCACCCGCCGCACCAACGAGGCCACCCAGGAGGGCTACGTGCACAACCTCGGCCACGGCGTGGGCCTCTCGGTGCATGACCAGCCGCTGCTCGGCGGACCGCCCACCAACACCGTGATCCTCGAGCCCGGCATGGTGGTCACGGTCGAGCCCGGGCTCTACTACCCCGAGCGCGGCATGGGTTGCAGGATCGAGGACCTGGTCTACATCCGCCCCGACGGCTCGGTCGAGGTCCTGACGCCCTTCCCCTGCGACCTCGAGATCGAGCCACGCGGGTGAAGCCGCGCACCCACGAGGTCACGAACCCGCCGAAAGCCGAGCGAGCCGTGCTGGTGGGGCACGCCGGCCGCGACGGCCACCACCTGCCGCGCTCGCTCGAGGAGCTGCGCCGGCTCGCCGGCACCGCCGGCGCGTGCGTGCTGGGCGAGCTGGTGCAGCGGCGCGGCGGCGTCCACCCGCCCACCTTCCTCGGCAAGGGGAAGCTGGCGGACCTCAAGGCGCTGGTCGGGGAACTCGAGGCCGACCTGGTCCTGTTCAACGACGACCTCTCGCCCTCGCAGGTGCGCAACCTCGAAAAGGAACTCGCAGCGAAGGTCGTGGACCGCTCGGAGCTGATCCTCGACATCTTCGCGCGGCGCGCCCGCTCGCGGGAATCGCGCCTGCAGGTGGAGCTGGCGCAGCTGCAGTACACGCTGCCGCGGCTGACCGGCATGTGGAAGCACCTCGAGCGCCAGGCCGGCGGGATCGGCACGCGCGGCCCGGGCGAGACCCAGCTCGAGACCGACCGGCGCATCGTGCGCGAGAAGATCGCGCGCCTGAAGCAGGCGCTCGAGAGCGTCGAGCGCGAGCGAGAGACCCAGCGGCGGCGGCGGCGCGATCACTTCCGCGCCGCGCTGGTGGGCTACACCAACGCAGGCAAGAGCACGCTCTTCAACGCGCTCACCCGCGCCGCGGTGTTCGTCGAGGACCGGCTCTTCGCCACCCTCGACGCCACCACGCGGCAGATGGTGAGCCCCCGGCGGCACCTGGCGCTGCTCACCGACACCGTGGGCTTCATCCGCAAGCTGCCGCACCACCTGGTGGCCTCGTTCCACAGCACGCTGGTCGAGGCGGTCGAGGCCGACCTGCTGGTCCACGTGGTGGACGCCGCGGACCCGGACATCCTGCGGCAGATGGAGGCGGTCGAGGCCGTGCTCGAGGAGTTGCTCGGGGAGCCGCGGCCCACCGTGCTGGTCTTCAACAAGCTCGACCTGGTCGCGGACGAGGACGCGATCGCGGGACTCGAAGCCCAGTACCCCGGCGCCTTCCTGGTCTCGGCGAAGAGCGGCGCCGGGCTCGACTCGCTGCGCGCCTTCATCTGGGAACGGGCGGAGGGCCACGCCGCCGGACACCAGCCGGCGGCTGCCGCGCGCGGCGCCGGGAGGTCATCGTGAGCACCGCACCGCGCACCCTGCGCTTCGGGCACAGCCCCGACGCCGACGACGCCTTCATGTTCTACGGCTTCCACGCCGGGCTCGCCCGGGTCGAGGGCTGCCGGGTCGAGCACGTGCTCGAGGACATCCAGAGCCTCAACCGCCGCGCCCTCGAGCGCGCCGATCTCGAGATCACCGCGGTCTCGGCGCACGCCTACACCTTCCTCGCCCGGCGCTACGCCGTGCTCGCCTGCGGCGCCTCGATGGGCCACGGCGTCGGTCCCGTGGTCGTCGCGCGCGCGCCGCGCACGCTCGAGTCGCTGCGCGGCCGGCGCGTGGCCATCCCCGGCCCGCTCACCACCGCCGCGCTGCTGCTGCGCTGCGAGTGCCCGGATTGCGTGCCCGTGGACGTCATGTTCGACCGCATCCCCGCCGCGGTTCTCGCGGGCGAGGCCGAGGCCGGCGTGATCATCCACGAGAGCCAGTTGACCTACCGCGAGGAGGGGCTGGTGAAGGTCCTCGACTTCGGCGAGCTGTGGCGGGAGCGCGACGGGCTGCCCGTGCCGCTCGGGCTCGACGTGGTGCGCCGCGACCTGGGCCCGGACCTGATGCGCGCGGTGAGCGCCGGCTTCCGCGCCTCCATCCAGGCCGCGCTCGACCACGAGGACGAGGCCATCAAGTACGCCCTGCAGTTCGGGCGCGGCCTCGACGCCGGCCAGGGCCGGAGGTTCGTCCACATGTACGTGAACGACCTGACGCTCGACATGGGCGAAACGGGCCGGCGGGCGCTGGCGCGGCTCTACGAGCGCGCGCTGGCGGCCGGGGCCATCGAGCGGGTGCCGGCGCTCGAGGTGTACTGAGGGGCCGGACCGGCTCCTCGCATCCGGGCCCTCGCCGCCGTGCAGGGGCCGAACTCGGGTCGGGACTTGCCGGAACACCGAGCGCGGCATTCCCAGCGGACGGTGGAGAACCGAAGCCGCCCAAGGAGACTCGCCGTCCAGGGGCATTCGCCGCGGCCCGTCAGGGCTCGCTCGCGCGCGCTACTCGGCGAAGCGCCCCGCGAGGCTCAGGGGATCTCGCGCCAGGAGAGGCGCTGGAACGCTCCGTCGGCGGTCGAGAGGGCCTGCGAGATGGCGTCCGAGCTGTAGAGGATGATGGCGGTGCCGTTGGCGAGTTCGATGTCCACCGTGCCCTCGACGATCAGCGCGCCCAGGACCCAGGCGTGGCCGTTGACCTTGACGTCGCCCTTGACGTAGATGACGCCCGTGTAGTTGAAGCCGGCGTTGATGGTCAGGTCGCCTTCGATGTACAGAAGGCCCGAGCCGGAACCACCGTTGTAGGACACGTCCTGGTTGACGTAGTAGAGGCCGTTGGCGGGATCGGGGGGCGCCGACACCGGAGGGCCCACCCAGGAGAAGAACTGCGCCTGGGTCAGCCCGAACACGTCCCACGGACCGGAGTAGAAGCCGGTCTGGCCCGCCAGGTCGGCGGGATCCCCGTGGGACGAGGACGCCCCCTGGTGCGTTATGGAATCCGTGCTCCAGATGCCGGCCAGGTCACCGGTGCCGGTGTGGTAGCCGCTGCCGTCGTCGCCGACGGGCGTGTCGGCCCGGTGATTGAGCCCGCACGCGTCAAAGGTGCCCTTCGTGTGGACGCCGACGTTCGCCTGCACGGCGCCGAACACGTTCACGATGACCGGCTTCGCGTAGATCTCCGCGCGCACCCTCCGCACGTCCCGGGCGGCGGTGCCCGTGGAGGTGATCACGTAGATCGGCGAGCCCGACGTGGTCTGGACCGCGGGGTTCTCGCCCGCGTCGTACTTGTAGATGACCGTCCGCGCCGGGTCGGTCTTGTACTCGACCGTCAGCACGTTGGGGCCGCGGGCGGCCGTGCTGTAGGCCAGCCAGGCGCCCGCCGGCTGGGCGGTGGCGAAGCCCGTGGAATCGGCGCCGAGCACGGGGACGCTGCCGATGGCCGTATTGAAGATCTGCGCCACGGCGAGCGGGTTCATGCCCAGCGCGATCTCCCCCGAGGCGAGCCTGCCCTGCGCCTCGCCGATCCCGGCCTCCGCATTGTTGAGCGCCTCGCTCTGGAGCAGGCCGTGGCTCGTGAGCTTGGTGTCCACGTTGACGGATACCATCAGCACCGTCGCGAGCAGGGAGATGACCAGCAGCGCGAGCAGCGCGATGACCAGGGCGACGCCCCGCTCGCCGCCGGGACGCAGTCTGGATGAGCGTGCCATGGACACCTCCTATCGGACGAAGACCACCAGGGCCCCGGTCGTGGCCGAGACCTTGGCGCCGACCGCGAGATCCTTCATGTAGGGCGGGCTCGCGGCGGGGTTCGTGCCGTAGTTGTAGTTGTTGGTGGTCACGGCGGGCACCCAGTTCGCGAGCGTCCCGGCCGACGGATCCAGGCCGAGCGGCGGAATAGTGCCGGCATCCAGGTAGTAGATGCGCGCGCCGCCGACAAACCCGGTCGTGCCCTGGCGCCAGCCGACGGCGAGGTCGCTGCGCACCGACCCGCCGAGGTCCGCGGCCGCGAGCGAGGTGACGATCCCGGGCGCGTCCACAGTCCGGGAGACGTCGAAGACCCAGCCGGTGCCCCAGTTCTTCAGGAAGGTCAGCCGGCCACCGCTCGAAGTGGTCTGCGTGCCCGCGACGACGTCGATCAGGCCGTCGCCGTTCACGTCCGTGGCGACCAGGGCGGTCACCGCATCGCCCGCCAGGCTGACGGTGCCCTGGTGGGAGAAGTGCGGGCTGGCGGTCTTGCCCATGTTCCGGAAGAAACAGACCTGCCCGCCGAGGGCGGTGCGCGCGCCGACCGCGAGGTCCTTCCGGCCGTCGCCGTCGAAGTCGCCGAGGACCATGGCGGTCACCTCGCCGAGCGAGCCGGCCGGAAGCCCCCCGGAGGTCGGGTAGGTCTCCGTGCGCGAGAAGGTCGGGCTCGCGGCGTTGCTGTTCGTCCACAACTCGAAGGAGCCCTGGTACGCGGTGGGCGACTTGGTGCCCACGATCAGGTCCGGGAGGTCGGCGCCGGCGCCGCCCGCGCAGTCCAGGCTCACGACCGCCTGCACGTCGCCGTTGTCGGTCGTCCGGTACGCCAGGCTGTAGCTCGACGGGAAGGTGCCCTGGTTGCCGCTCGAGTTCTGGCACCACCACACGAAGAAGTTGCCCGCCGCGGCGGTTTTGCAGCCGGTCACGAGATCGGGCCGGTTCAGCGGGGAATCGGTGTTGAAGTAGTCGAGGGCCATGGAGACGACCGCGCCCGGGGCGCTCCGCGTGTACGTGGGCGCGGCGTCGAAGAGCGGAGTGGAGTCGTACTGGTTGAACCAGACCGAGACCTGGTCGCTCCCGCCGGTGTCGGAGCCGAGGATGAGGTCCGCGTCCCCGTGGGCGTTCTCGGTGTGGTTCCCGTTCCAGTCGCTCTCGACCAGGTCGGCGCTCCCCAGGCACAGCACGCGGTTGGCCTGCAGCGTGATGACCGTGAAGGAGGCCACGCCGAAGTCCTGGTTGTTGAGCGTCTGTCCGGCCTGCAGGTAGATCCCGTTGATCGCCGTGGCGCTGGTCGGGAAGAAGCCGTTCGGTGGGATGGCCATGATCGTGTAGGGCACCGTGTGCGGCGGGTCGTTGGCGGGTGCGTCGATC
>Ga0315294_10006060_pt1 | contig 13276 bp, 10 predicted proteins | sample YL17G13_40_MG_FD_203626 | JGI IMG/M metagenome (GOLD analysis project Ga0315294, IMG submission 203626) | Sediment microbial communities from Yellowstone Lake, YNP, Wyoming, USA - YL17G13_40 | ecosystem: Environmental > Aquatic > Freshwater > Lake > Sediment | place: USA: Wyoming | collected... | reverse complement strand
CGAGGCTCTTCCGGATCTCGCGGGTAGCGGCCAGCCCGTCCATCTCCGGCATCTGCACGTCCATCAGGACCAGGTCGTAGCGGCGCCGCTTCACCGCGTCCAGCGCCTCGAGGCCGTTCGCTGCGACGTCCACCCCGTAGCCCAGCCTGCCCAGCACCTCGCGGGCGAGCACCTGGTTGGTCTGGTTGTCCTCCGCCAGGAGGATGTGCAGCGGATGGCGCCTGCCCATGTCCCGGTCGAAGCCGACCGCCTCCGGCGACTCGATCCGGATCGCCTGCCCGGGGTGGAAGATCTCGACCAGCGAGTCGTAAAGCCGGGACGCCCTCACCGGCTTGAGCAGGACGGCCTTGAAGTGTCCCCGGCAGTCCGGTTCCAGGGCCGTCTCGGCCGAGGACATCAGCACGAGCGGCAGGTCCGGCCCGCCGGGCAGGTCCTGCACCTGCCGGCACAGTTCCATCCCGTCCATCTCCGGCATCATCAGGTCGGTGACCAGGGCGTCGATGCGCTCGCCGCGGCGCAGCAGGTCCAGGGCTTCGGCCCCCGAGTTGGCGACGACCGGGGACATGCCCCAGGACGAGATCTGCCGGCTCACGATCTCCCGGTTGGCCCCGTTGTCGTCCACGACCAGCACGCGCCGGCCGCTCAGCCCGGGCTGCTCGCGGGCCAGGTACACGGGCAGCGCTCCGGACACCCCCCTCAGGCGGATCGTGAAGTGGAAGGTCGAGCCCTTGCCGGGCTCGCTCTCGACCCAGATGCGCCCGTCCATCATCTCCACCAGCCGCTTGCTGATGGCCAGCCCGAGCCCGGTCCCGCCGTACTTACGCGACGTGGACGTGTCGGCCTGGCTGAAGGCCTGGAAGAGGTGGTCCTGCTTCTCCGGTGGGATGCCGATGCCCGTGTCCCTGACCGAGAAGTGCAGCTCGAACCAGCCGTCCTTGGCCGGCGCCTCGGCCTCGGCGGCCCCGGCGTCGAGCGGCCGGGCGGAGACCCGGACGATGACCTCGCCGCGTTCCGTGAACTTGATGGCGTTGCCCACGAGGTTGAGCAGGACCTGGTTCAGCCGCGTCGAGTCGCCCTGCACGGCCGCCGGCGTTTGGGCTTCGAAAAGGCAGCCGAGCTCCAGCCCCTTCTCCCGCGCGCGGTGGCCCATCAGCTCCAGCGCCGACTCCACCCAGGCCCTGACGTCGAAGCTGACCGACTCGAGCTCCAGCTTGCCCGCCTCGATCTTGGAGAAGTCGAGGATGTCGTTGATGATGGTGAGCAGGGCCTCCCCGCTGTTCCGGATCGTGCGGGCGAAGTCGCGTTGCTCGGCCGTCAGCTGGCCGTCCAGCAACAGCCCGGACATCCCGATTACCGCGTTCATCGGCGTCCGGATCTCGTGGCTCATCATGGCAAGGAACGCGCTCTTGGCCCGGTTCGCGGACTCGGCCGCGTCCTTGGCCCGCTGGATTTCCTCGGCGGCGGCGTGGCGCTCGGTCGCGTCCTCCATCACCCCGTCCATCCACTCGATCTCGCCTTCGGAGTTGTAGTGCGGGGTGGCCGTGCAAGAGCCGACGAATGGGGTGCCGTCCTTGCGGCGCAGGGCCAGGAGCCGGTTGCGCGCGTGGCCGTCGCGCTGGACCTCTTTCACGAATCTGGCCCGATCGGCGTGATCCACGTACAGGTTGGCCACCGGCACCTGCATGAACTCCTCGGTCGAGGCGTAGCCGAACATCCTCACGATGGCCGGGTTGGCCTGGAGGAAGCGGCCGTGCGGGCCGCCTGTGTTGCGGTAGATGCCGATGTTCAGGTTCTCGACGAGCGAGCGGTACTGCTCCTCGCTGAGGCGCAGGGCCTCCTTCTGCTTCTCCAGCTCGGCGGTGCGCTCCTGGACGAGCTCCTCAAGCCTCTGCTGGTAGCGGATCAGTTCGGCCTCGGCCTTCTTGCGCCGCGTGATGTCGTTGGCGATCCCGAGGAAGCCCGTGATCTCGCCGTCGGCGTCGCGCAGGGCGGTCACCGATAGCTGGACCTGGAGGCGGGTCCCGTTCTTCCTGACGTAGGTCCACTCGTGCTCGTTCGGCAGGTTGCGGAGGGTCTTGGCCACGAAGACGTCGAATCCGGGCCGGATCGTCGTCCCCAGCTCGAAGCCGAACTCGGCCGCCCGCTGGGACACTTCCGTTCGATCGTGCAGGATCTCGGCCGTCGCCTTCCCGACCACTTCCGCCTCGCTGTATCCCAGCATCTGCTCGGCCGCCCGGTTGAAGCTCCGGATCACGCCGTCGGTCCGGGTGGAGATGATCGCGTAGGAGGCGTTGTCCAGGATCGCCTGCTGGAGCTTGGCCAGCTTCTCGAGCTCCCGCTTCTCCCGCTCCAGCTCCTGGTAGAGCCGGACGTTCCGGAGCGCGGTGCCCGTCTGGACGGCGAAGCTTGCGAGCGCGACCTGCTCCGGGCTGTCCGGCTGGATGCGCGTGTGGAACTCGGCCCGCCCGGCCCGGTTCCCGGCGACCAGCAGGCCGAGCGGGACCCCGGCCTCATCGCCCAGGGGCAGGACGACGAACTCGTCCATGGCGCACGTGAGTCCGAGCCCCGCAAGACCGGCATCGGCATCGTCCGCTGCGCACACCACGGGCGCTGCCCTTCCCGCGAGCGGCTCGAGGGCGGGGAGCTCCAGCTCGAGGGCTGCCGCGGCCGCTACCTGCGCGTCGTCCTCCTCGAAGTAGCCCTCGTGCTTCCGGGTTCGGAACACGGTCTCGTCCGGCGCGTGCAGGAGGACGAGGCAGCGCTCGACCCCCACCTCGTAGACCGCGAAGTGCGCGGCGATCTCCAGGATCCTGGCCTCCTCCAGCGTACTGCCCAGCTGGCGCCCCGCCTCGTAAAGCTTGCGGTACAGGAGGCACTCGGCCTCGCTCTTCTCCTGCGCGCTGTGCAACTGGCTTTCGAGCCTGACCAGGCGCTTGACCTGATCGGCGAGCCGGCGGTTCTCGTCGCGCAGTTCGTCGGCGGGGCCGGCAGGCATCCCCTTGTCCGCCTTCTCACGGCCCATGTGGGTCAGGCGATTGCCGCCAGCACGACGGTGTAGTTGTGGAAGCAGTCGTGACTGCCCACCGGGCCGATCTCGCCCAGGGTGTAGAAGCCGATCCAGGGCGCCTCGGGCCCGACTTGGGCCTGCAACTCCTTGAGGAGCTCGAGCTTCCTCGGCTCGGGCAGGATGACCTTGCCGCGGCCGCAGCAGTCGAACTGGAAGACCAGCTTCGGCGCCGCGCCGGCCAGGTCGGCCTTGATCCTGCTGCCCAGGTCCTTGAGCCCGGCGGCCATCTTATCGGGATCGCGGCGGGTCATCCAGATCTCGCTGCCTTCCGCGACCTCGGTCTGGATGTTGATCGAGCCGCACGTGTCGTCCTTGCCCGGGATGAAGCGGATCATGAACTCGTCGTAGCCCGCCATCACGGCCGGCGTCTTGAAGCCCAGGCAGAGGTTGATGACCGCCTTGCTCCAGTTGTCGATCTCCTCGGGCAAGAGGTACTCCTTCAGCACCTCCAGCGCCGGGCGGCCGTCGATCTCGTAGATGACGTTCCCTGCCGACCGCGTGACCCGGCGCTTGCCTCCCATGGGCACGCAGCCGTGGTTCACGCCGGAGTGGATGCGTACCTTGCCGGACAGCAGGGCCCAGGCCACACCGTCCGAGACCACCTTGCCGTCCCCGTACTGGTACGTCTGCTTGAAGGCCCAGTTGTCGGCCGAGACGCCGCCGAAGAGGGGCAGGGGCGGCCGTCCGGCGCGTGTTTCCTGCAGGCCCCGGTAGAAGCGGTCGAAGTTGATGGTCAGGCCGTCCCCGAGCACGAAGAGGATGGCAGCTTCGTCGTCGCCCATCGATCTGACGGCCTCGCCGATCCTGCGGCCCACGTTCCCGGGGTCGGCCTTGAGCCCCGTCTCCAGCCCGCCGGCCAGCCTGATCTCGTCCGACTTGATCGCCATCACGGCCACCGAGAAGTTCGATTCGTCGGCGATGTCCCTGGCGATGATGCCTTCGCCGGAGCAGCCCGTTAGCGGGGCGTTTCCCGTCGTCTCGCGCACCGAGGCGAGGACCGCGGCCTGCGGGTACCCGACCGTGGAGAACATGAAGACGAAGTCGGGCCGCGATACTCCGGCCGCGGCAAGGGCCTTCTCCGCGGCCTCCTGGCCGGCACGATGGGGATTGCGGTCGTGGCTCACGCCCACACCAGCCTGGATTGTCATGGGACTCCTCCTTGCGGCTCGACCCGGTCCTGGTTTGCTGTGGCCGGCGGCAACTCAACCATGGTCGCATGATGATACATCATCTGAATCTGATCGCCGTCAGGGAGAACGGGCGATACATCCCAAGGCGTCCGCGTGTACTATTGCCTGGATGGAGAGGAGCACGGCTATCCGGATGCGCCGTAGCGGACGGACGGCGGGAACTGGGACGATACTGGGCGCGCTGGCCGTCCTGCTGGCCTCGCCGGGCATGGGCCCGGCGGCCGCCCCGGGGGCCCCCTCGAGCCTGACCGTCCGGACGGGCAAGCAGGTGACGCTCCTGGGAGACCGCGCGCTGGGCCTGCGGGAGTTCCCCGACGGGGCGATCGCGGTGGTGAGTCGAAGCCCGAAGGTCCGGCTGCTTGTATCGTCCGGTGTCTCCAGCTTCCTCGTCGAAGGCAGACGCCTCGATGCGCTCGACCGGGCCGAGCGTGTGCTCGCGCCCGGGAAGCCGGGCGAGTTCGACAACGGGTACGCCGGGATCAGTGGAGCGTGGCGGGATCCGGCCGGGAGGCTCTACGCCTTCTACCACGCCGAGGATCATGAGGGCCTGGGACGGTTCGGCAACAACGTCCCCGGGTTCTACTGCCGCGCCGCCCTCGCGGTTTCCGACGACGACGGACGCGCGTTCACGAAGATGGGACCGGTCGTCACCAGCGCGCAGGTCAAGGAGCCCGGCGGCCCCTTCGACCAGGGTTGCGGCGAACTGTGCGTCGTCGCGGAGAGGGACGGCTGTCACCTCTACATGTACTACGCCGACCACTCCCGGGTTGGCGGGCGCGGGGTGCAGATCTGCCTGGCCCGTGCCCCGATCGAAGGCGGGGCCCCGGCTCCCGGCACCTGGAAGAAGTACCACCAAGGCGCCTTCGGCGAGGACGGCCTGGGCGGCCAGGACACCCCCGTGGTCAGCGCCGGCGGGATTCCGGCGGACGCCACGTTCCCTCACGTCACGTGGTCCCGGGCGCTCGGGGTTTACGTCATGGTCTTCAACGTCGTGGCCTACCTCGAGCACCCGGAGTCCGGCAAGGAGCGCCGGCCGGGAAGAAGCGGTATCTACTGGGCATGGTCGGCCGACGGGATCAGCTGGTCCGAGCCCCGCCAGCTCCTCCGGGCCTACTCGATGTGGAGTTCCGCCGGGGAAGATAGGAGACGCAGCTGAAGTGCTGCGTAACTTCCCGCGAGACGAAGACTGGGCCAGCAGGGGATCGAGCCCTGGATACCCAACCTCAACCTTCGGGTGTCCCCGGCGGGGGTCAGCGGTCCGGCGGCCCCCGGTCCGCGCCGATCGAGCGCGGTCCGCCCGCGGAAAGCGGGTTGCCGAAGAAGTCGCGCGGCCCGGCATTGGGAATCACGACTCCCTGCAGCTTCGCGCCGGCGGCCGTCAGCCGGTATCCGGCGAGGCTGTCGAAGCCTTCTCCGCCGGTCCCGGGACGGGCGAGCGGGGAGGAGCCGCCCGCCGGGCGAACGCCCTCCGGGCATCCTCCGAGGTCGCCGTGCACGACATTGCTCTCGAACGCGTTGTTCGCGCTCCGCCCGAACTCGCACCGGGCCCGGCCGGCGATGTGGAACAGGTTGTTCGTTAACCGGGTGCCCTCCGGCCAGCCTTGGTCATCGGTGAAGTGCAGGAGGGGAAGATCCTGGCCCGGCCCCACGTAGATCGTGTTGTTGTATATGTGCGTGTTCCGCACGGGGCCCCCGAGATGGAATACCCGGGCGGACTTGATGCCGTCGTTCTGGCTGATGTTGTACCGGATCACGGTTCCCTCGCAGTGGTACTCGGGAGTGGCGCAGACGAGCATGAACCCGCCTTCGTTGTCGTGACTGTAGTTGTACTGGAACAGCGACCTCCGGCACAGCCCGTCGGAATCGAAAGCCTCCCCGTCCCGGTCGCCGCGCATCCCCGAGACCTCGTTGAACTGGATCACGGTGTCGTCGCAGTCCCAGGGCCATATCCCGGCGGCGTAGTCGTTGCACCTCATCTGGCCGCCGCGGAGGCGGTTGTGCTCGACGAGGGCTCCCGCGCAGCCCCACGGCTTGATGCCGTCGCCCCCGATGTCCTCCAGCAGGTTGCGCCGGATCACGACGTTCCGGCTCCTGGTGCCTCCCGGCGCCACGCCGCAGATGCCGTTCCGGTCAGTCCGCAGGAGGCGGCAGTCCTCGATCAGGAGCCCGTCGAAAGACCCCTTGCCGAGGCTCTCGAACAGGATGCCGTGCCCCTCGTGGCTCTTCCTCAGGTCCCCGTTCACGTCGTGCACGAAGAGGTCCCGCAGGACGATGTGGCGCCGGGGCTTGGCGTCGCCGGCGACCAGCCGGATTCCCGTCCGGCCGGGCTCCCGGTCCGGCCCCTGGTTGGTGACCTCCAGCCCCGTGATCTCGATGAACTCGAGGTCCCGGACGAGGATCGTGTCCCGGCAGGTCCCCTCGCCGTCAACCCGGGGACGAGGACCCTCGCCGTATGCGCCGATCGTGACGGGAACCGGTTTGCCGTCGACCAAGGCGCCGGACCCTTGCGGGACCAGTTGGCCGGCAAACCGCCCGCCGCGTTCGAAGAGAACCCGGTCGCCGGGCCGGAGCACCTGCCGGTTCACCCGGGCCGGCGTCTTCCAGCCTTTTGCCGGTGAGGTGCCCGGGTTGGAGTCGTTCCCCCGGGGGCTGACGTAGTAGCCGGGCGCGCCGGCGGCGGGTGCGCCGGACGCGGCGGCGAGGAAGGCCATCACGAGTACCATGGCGGGCCGGCGAGCTGGGGCATCGTTCCCACACGGTACTACATCGCACCGGTCAGTTCAAAGACGGGAATTGGAATGAGGGGACGCGCATAGCTCTCAAGGCCCGGAACGCAACATCCCTGCTAGAGTACTGGCGTGCCGCCTGAACGTTGGGTTGCCACCACGCCGCTCACTCAGCGGGTCCGGCTCTCGGAGGACGGCTGGCTTCGCAAGATCCTGCCCTCTCACCCAGAGCTTGGGGCGAACCCCCGGTACGAGGAGGAGCTCCGCCGCACGCTTGAAGACCCGGACCTGATCGTCGAGGGCTGGGCGGACGAACTGCTGGCGCTTCGGTGGTGCCCGATCGCCCCCAGGAGCCCCAAACACCTGTGCGTCGTGTACCGCGTGGCCGAGCCGGTGGGCTTTGTCATCACGGCCTTTTTCATCTCGCGCTATGGTAAGCTCATGAGGAGGAAGGTGCGATGGCAAAGAGCGCGTTGATCGACCAGACCAAGCTCACCTACGATTCCGAAGGGGATGTGCTCTACATCAGCTTCGGGGAGCCCCAGCCCGCGGACGACGCCGATGTGACCGACGAGGGCGTGGTCGTTCGCCTGCGGGAGGGACGCATCGTCGGCCTGTCCATCCTGAACGCCACTCGAAAGGTCCTGGCTGCCCAAGCCGCCTGATCGCCGGGGGCGGGCAGGGGGCCAGTTCCTGTGCACGAGGACGGACCGGGCCAGCCCTTCGACTCCTCGCAAGGCCTCGTTGCTCAGGACTGGCCCACCGCTCTGTTGAAACGGTGGGACATGCAGGACGCGGCGGGCCGGCAGGGGAGGACGCTGAGCCCGTCGAAGGGTCGAAACCTGGACACCCAACCTGAAAAAGCGACGGCGACCGTAAGCAAAGGGGAGTCGAACAACGCGGTGGAGAACGGCCCGGAGGCCCGTTCGGTGCGAAGGCGCCGGGCGGGCCTTTCAGTTTCCCGGTCGGCGCGATTCGGTCGCTTTTCGGGCCGCGATGAGCAGGTCCTCCGGGAGACCGTCGAGCGGCGCGCCCTCCCAGTCGCCGACCTGCTCCCCGTATTCCTCGACCGCGACGAGGCGGCATCCGGCGCGGATGACGGCATTGAGGTGATCCGCTACGGTCCAGTGGAACTCGTAGCAGGTGAACGAGCCGGGCTCCCTCGCCAGTACGTCCTCGGAGTAGTCCTGCCTGAACGGGCCGCGATTGAGGTAGGGCGATTGGACCGACAGGGCGGTGCGGGACTCCCGCCAGATCCTGCGGAAGGGATGGTACTCGCTGATCATGAGCAGGCCGGACGGGACGAGGATGCGCACGGCCTCGCGGTGGAACGCGGCCAGGTCGGCGACCCACACCGCGACATGGCCGCCGGTGTACACGATGTCGAAGGAGCCGTCTCGGAACGCCGAGAGGTCCGTCACGTCCGCCCGGACGAACCTGATCGTGAGCCCGAGTTGGCGGGCCCGCCGTTTCGCGATCTTGAGCTGGTTCTCCGCGATGTCCACGGAGGTGACGGCCGCGCCCAGGCCGGCCAGGGCGAAGACGGCCTGGTTGTCCCCGCTTCCCAGCACGCACACCCGCTTGCCCCGGACCTTCCCGAGATGGCCAAGCTCTTGCGCACTCAGGACCAGCCCCGGCTTCTTGGCGCACCGTCGCCAGAGACCGCGGCTGTCCGCTTTCCTCGCCCAGTCCGTGGCCGCGACTTCCCAGCGCCGCCGGTTGGCCGCATGGATTTCGTCGCGCGACTTCGCCATGATCGAGGCCAGATTATACGCCCGGCGGGCTCCGAGGCCAACTGTCTGAGACTGTCGATGCAGTGGTATTTCCTGGCTCATTGCGGTGGATAATGGGCGCCATGAGGAACGAAGACAATGACTGACGACGGGGATTCGGCGGTGATCCGCCGCCTGATGGGCGGGGTCAATACCGAACGGATGTCGAGGAACCTTTTCCATCTCGCCAAGGATCCGTTGCCCTGCCGCAAACTGAACCTGACCTTGCCCGGCCATGAGAAGAACACGCTCTATGAGGCCGACGACTACATCGCCTCCCTGCTACAGGGAGCCGGATACGCGGTCACTCGGGAGGGCGTTCCGGTCCGGGCCTTCCGGCGCGACATGAGCAAGCCCAAGCACGAGCAGTACGCCCCGCCCCGGTCCGACGATCCTGTCCATACCGCGTACAACCTCTATGCCGAGAGAAGAGGCCGGTCGCGTCCCGAAAGGATCATCCTCGTGTGCGCCCACAAGGACTCGCAGAGCTGGATCGATTCCCCGGGGGCCAACGACAACGCGATCGGCACCGTCGGGGCCCTGGAGATGGCCCTGGTGCTTGCCCGCCATGATCCCGAGTGCACGATCCGGTTCCTCTGGTGCAACGAAGAACACACGCCGTGGACGAGTGTGGCCGCCGCCCGGAACGCGAAGGCGCGGAGCGATGATCTTGTCACGATCTTCAACCTCGACGGCCTCGGCGTCAAGACGGACGAAGCGAGGACGGCGGGGAAGATGACCAACGTGATGGGGTACACGAAGCCCGAGGGAAGGAAGCTGGCCGAACTGGTGTGCGAGGAGAGTACCCGCTACTCCATCGGCCTCGAACAGTCGATCGCGGAGAGGCCGAGCTTGGGCGACGACGACGGCTCATTTGTCGAGGCGGGTTACCCCGCCGCGATCATCTGCATCGGGTCGTGGCCTTACGGGGATTCCGAGTATCACTCCGAGGGGGATATCCCGGAGCGTTGCGACGTTGGCAACGCCACCTTGACCGTTCAGGCTATCCTCGCTGCCGTCTTGACCCTGGATTCCGGACCAGGGCGGAATGCGGTTCGCAGCGTCGCTGATCACCCGGCGGAGTAGCACCGGCGCCATCAACTGCGGGCGGGATTCCCGGGGGTTGCAGGTATAATCGGGCGCGGACATCATCCGAAGGGGAGGACGCGCACTATGAAGGTGACGGGAAGGGTCGGGCATCCGGAGCCGGTCAGGAGCGGGCCGTACGCGGGCGGCATCGGGGCGGGCGGGTTCCAGGTGCTCCCGGACGGCCGGTTCGCGCGTTGCCACATCTTCAACGAGTGGCAGTCCGAGCGCGAGCTCAACATCAAGTTCGTCCACGTCGACACGAAGGGCGTGAAGCGCCTCCTCCAGCTCGGCGAGGTCCTGCGGGCCCACGGCGTGATCGAGGGCGTGCAGCGGATCGAGCTCGAGGGCGAGTTCCCGTGGATCCGGACGTCCTTCCCCGAGGCCGGCGTCACCGTCGAGTACACGTCGTTCTTCTCGCCCGGGGACGCGAAGAACTCGTCGCTTCCCGCGGTCCTGGTCCGGGTCCGGGGCAGGGGGAAGCTCATGTTCCTGATCGACAACCGGTTCGACTGCATGCCGAGGGCGGCCGGCGACCACCGGGTCTTCCTCGAGTCCCCGGAAGGCGCCCTCGCCGTGGATGCGCTAGGGGGCAAGGTGACGCCCCTCCCGCGCTGGGCCGAGTACCTGTCGATCCAGACCTTCGGGGGATACGACTGGTGGACGATGCCGCTGGCGAAGCGCGGGCCCCACATGATCAAGGCCGTGTGGGAGGGCGAGTTCGACGACGAGTTCGTCCTTTGCTGGCACTTCTCCAAGACGATGAAGGACTACGAGGGCCGCCGGATCGGCTCGTACTACGGCCGCCACTTCCGGGACTGCCGGGCGGTCATGGACTACGTGACCCGGAAGAAGCGGGCGCTCAAGGCGAAGTCGGAGCGGTTCCGGAAGAGCATCTTCGGGAGCCGGCTCCCGGCAGTGATGAAGGAGGCCTACTCGGCCCAGCTCTTCACCTTCGTGAAGCAGAGCTGGTTCGACGGCAAGGGCCGGTTCGGGGTCTGGGAGGGGTCGTGCTCGTGCTGCGGCCTTCAGACCACGGACGTCTCGTTCTACGGCTCCTGGCTCTACGTCAAGCTCCTGCCCATGCTCGAGAAGTCCGGCATTCGGCTCACGCGCAAGTTCCAGCGCCGGTCCGACGGCTGGATTCCGCACTTCTTCCCCGGGACCTTCGACCGGATCGACGAGTACCGGCGGCAGGACATGAACACGCAGTTCGTGCTGATGGTGTTCCGCGACGCCGTGCTTTGGAAGGACCGGGCCTTCGTGCGCGAGATGTGGCCCGCGGTCGAGAAGGCGATGGCCTGCGCCCGCGCGATGGACCAGGACGGCGACGGGCTCCCCGAGGTGGGGCCGGCGGCCCAGACCTTCGACTCCTGGGGGTTCAAGGGGACCGCGATCTACACGGCGACCCTGTGGATGGGGGCGCTCAAGGCGGCGGCGAAGATGGCGCGCGACCTCGGGAAGGCTGGGGCCGCGGCCGGGTACGAGGCCGACTTCGAGCGGGCCCGTAGGACGACGATCGCCAAGCTCTGGAACGGCACGTACTTCATCCTCGCCGTCGACGGCAGGAAGCAGGACCCCGGCTGCCTGATCGACGCGCTGGCCGGGGACTGGTACTGCCGCCTGCTGGGGCTGGGCGGGATCCTGCCGGACCACATGGTGGTCTCGCACCTCGATGCGGTCTGGCGGCTCAACCGCCAGCACGTGGACCGCTCGTACATGAAGTCGTACGAGACCCCCGGGGAGACGGGCTGGTGCTACGTGAACGGCGGGTACCCGGACCGCCGCCGGGTCGGGTTCCAGCAGTACGAGCCCTGGACCGGGATGGAATACGCGTACGCGCTCCAGCTCGAACTCATGGGACAGCGCCGGCGCGCGCTCCGCGTGGTCAAGGACATCCACGACCGCAAGGTCCGGTGCGGCATGGTCTGGAACCACGTCGAGTGCGGCGGCGACTACTTCCGCCCCATGATCATCGGCGCCATCTGGGACCGGTTCCGGAAGTAGCGGCATGGAAGCCACGGACAGCGTCCTCGGCCTGATTGGGAACACGCCGCTCATCCGGCTCAAGGATGGCGGGGGCTCGCGCGTCTTCGCCAAGGCCGAGTTCCTGAACCCGGGCGGGAGCATCAAGGACCGCATCGCGCTGGCCATGATCGAGGGGGCCGAGCGCGACGGCCGGCTGAAGCCGGGGTCCGTGATCGTGGAGCCCACCTCGGGCAACACCGGGATCGGGGTGGCCCTCGTCGGCCGGCACAAGGGCTACCGGGTCGTGATCGTCATGCCCGAGGGCATGAGCGAGGAGCGCAAGAAGCTGATCCGGGCGCTCGGCGCCGAGCTCGTGCTGACGGCCGACCGGGACGGGATCGCGGGGGCCGTCCGGCGCGTGCGCGAGATGCAGGCCGCGGACGGCCGCATCTTCGTCCCCCAGCAGTTCGAGAACCCGGAGAACCCGAAGGTGCACTACGAGCGGACGGGCCCCGAGCTCTGGCGGCAGATGTCGGGCGACGTCGCCGCCTTCGTCGCGGGCGTGGGGTCGGGCGGGACGCTCCAGGGCGTCGGCCAGTTCCTGAAGGAGCGCAACCCGAAGGTCCGGATCGTGGCGGTCGAACCCAAGGGCGTCTCCGCCCTCCTCGGCCACGAGCCGGGCCTGCACCGGATCCAGGGGATCGGGGACGGGTTCGTGCCGGCCGTCCTCGACGTCGCCCTCGTGGACGAGGTGATCGAGGTCACGGACGACGACGCGATCGCGACGACCCGGGCGCTGGGCCGCGAGGACGGCCTCCTCGTGGGCATCTCATCGGGGGCGAACGTCTGGGCCGCCCGCGTGCTGGCGGGAAGGATCGGCGGGAACGTGGCCACGGTCCTTCCCGACCGCGCCGAACGGTACTTCAGCACCGCCCTGCTCTGAGCGGGGGATTGACGTTGTCCACCAGTCGTATTACGGTATTACCCATGGCGACCCTGTCGTTCAAAGTCACGGCTAGGGAGGCCGCCCTGATCCGCCGGCGCGCAAAGCGGGAACGCCACTCGGTGTCGGAGTTCCTGCGCAGCCGGGCGATGGGTGAGCACGCGCCGAGGCCGGCCGCCGCCGGGTATCGGATCGTCCGCAGCCGGGTCACCGGACTGCCGGTGATGGTCGGTCCGGCCGGCGTTCCCGGGGTGAAGTCCGAGGACGTCCGGGCGCTCCTTGCGGACTTCCCGTGACGTACCTGCTCGACGTCAACGCATTGCTGGCCCTGGCACATGCGTCGCACGAACTGCATGAGAGGGTGGAATCTTGGGTGCGCCGGCTGGACCGGGACGACCGACTGGCCACCTGCGCGATCACGGAGCTTGGCTTCGTCCGGATCGGGCCCCAGGCGCGCCTCTCGCCCGGTGTCGACCGTTCCGTGGAGTTGCTGTCGGCCCTGAAGCGGAGCCGGCGCCTCCGTT
>Ga0315294_10006056_pt1 | contig 13279 bp, 12 predicted proteins | sample YL17G13_40_MG_FD_203626 | JGI IMG/M metagenome (GOLD analysis project Ga0315294, IMG submission 203626) | Sediment microbial communities from Yellowstone Lake, YNP, Wyoming, USA - YL17G13_40 | ecosystem: Environmental > Aquatic > Freshwater > Lake > Sediment | place: USA: Wyoming | collected... | reverse complement strand
TGGGCGAAGAGATAAATCTCTTATCGAGTCCCGCTTTGCGGGACGAAGATGGAGAAGAAGGAGTAATCCTTCTTCGACTCTTAATCTTCGCTAGCGCTTGATGGGCGAAGAGATAAATCTCTTCTTAATCTTCGCTAGCGCTTGATGTATAATGAATCAATGGTTCTTATTGTCGGTCTCGGCAATCCGGGGAGGAAATATCAAGAAACTCGCCACAATATTGGCTTTCAAGTCGTCGATGAATTTTTAAAAGAAAATAGTTTTCCGAAATTTAAATTTGCAAAAAAATTCAACGCTGAAATCTCCGAGGGGATTTTAGGTGGCGAAAAAATTCTTTTGGCAAAACCCCAAACTTTTATGAATCTTTCCGGAAAATCAGTTAAAACCCTAATGAGTTTTTACAAAATTACGAGGCCCGTCCTCGTAGCGGTTCACGATGACATCGATCTTCCTTTGGGGAAAATCAGAATTGTTAAAAATCGGGGAGCGGCTGGCCACAAAGGAGTAGAGTCGATAATTAGAGAATTAAAAAATAAGAATTTTATTAGATTTAGAGTAGGTATTCAACCCAAAATTGGAAAACCAAAAAATGTCGAAAAATTTGTTCTTCAAAAGCCGAGCGAGACGAAGCCAAGCGAGGCGGGAGATGAGACGAAGTCTCAGCGACCATTTAATAAGGAAGAAGAAAAAATCGTCAAAGAAGTAATCCAAAAAACAACTGAAGCAATTGAAACAACTTTGAAAAAAGGATTAGAAAAAGCCATGAATATATATAATAATTAAATGAGAAAAGCCAAGAGGGAGAGCTCATCCTGGCTTTTTAAAAATTTCTATCCGGTTTTTACCTTTTGATTTAGCCATATACATGGCTTTATCAGCCCATTCTTCGTAATTACCAATACCGATTGAAACGGTAACATTGATTTCGCCAATCTTAATCGTTGTAATTTTTTGGCGAATCCGTTCTGCAAGTTCAAAAGCTTTTGATTCGTTTGTCCACGGGAGAAGAATAATAAACTCTTCCCCGCCATAACGAAATGCTCTACCCTTGCATTCTTTTAAAAGAAGAAGGCCGACTTTTCTCAAAACTTGATCACCGCCCCTGTGCTTAAAACGATCGTTGATTGATTTAAAATCATCAACGTCCGCCATAATAATACAGTGCGGATTAGTTTTTATGACAAAGCGGTAAACGATTTGATATACTCGACGAACCCATAAAAAAGTGAGACCGTCGAGCATAAAAACGAATAAAAGAGCTAAGAGTGCTAAATCTATAATCCAATGTATCATTTGTATCATTCAGTCCCTCCAAAAATTTTTTGCCCTCCGGTCTACCTGCGAGCGCTATGAAATTAAAACAAGAGTTTTAATCCATAACATAGGGCACTAAGTTTTAAGGAGGGATACTTAGAATCCATCCCCAAGCACATAACAAAGTTATATACTCAGTTAAGCCACCCGCAGGCAGACCGGAAGGTAGGTAATATTTATATTATAATTTAATATAATGGAATTGTCAAGGGTTGCCACCGATAGAATCCTAATCGTCAGTATCACCCCCTATTTTTTGGAAAAGGGGTCCATTTGGTTTGAGAAAAATTTAAATAAAATTTTAGAAGCTAGAAAAACTCAATCTTTTTTTGAAGACAATACTCTCTACTGCCAAAGAAATCAAAATTACAATTTTTCTCAATTTTTAAGAAAATTGGATGAGATGGGATACGAAAAAGTCCTTCAAGTTTCAGAGCCTGGAGAATTTGCTCAGCGAGGAGGAGTTATTGATGTTTTCCCTGTCAACCTAAATTCGGCAATCCGTCTCGAATTTTTTGGAAATGAAATCGAAAGCATCGAAAAACTACCGATTGAGATTGAGGATGAGAAAGCAGCAAAAGAAATTTTAAAAAAGAAATTAAAATCCCAGAAACTTTTTTCTGACCTAAAGGGATTGAAACCCGAAGATTATTTAGTCCATTTAGACCACGGCGTCGGCCGCTTTACGGGTATCTCGTATCTTGTATCTGGTATCTCGTATAACGGCGGGAAAATACAAAATACGAAATACAATATACAAGATACTAAATACTATGTATTAGAGTATGCGCAGGGTGATAAACTTTATGTACCCTTAGGTTTGGAGAGAAAACTTTCTCGATACATCGGTTTTGTTACGCCTGCAATTTCGAGGCTGGGGAGCGCCATTTGGCAAAGGACAAAAAGAAAAATCAAAGAAGAGGCAGAAAAAATAGCAAAGGAGCTTTTGGAAATTTATGCCAAAAGAGAAATTACCTCTCGACCGCCCTATTTACCGGAAGACGAAATAGATTTGGAACTTGCTTCCAGTTTCCCATACGAGGAGACTCCAGACCAAATAGAGACGATTGAAGACATTAAAAGAGACCTAGAAAAAGAAGGGCCAATGGATAGAATTGTCTGTGGTGACGTTGGGTTTGGTAAAACGGAGGTGGCTTTAAGGGTAATTGTAAAAGCAGTGAAATCTAGTCACCAGGTAGCGATGATTTGCCCAACTACCATTTTGGCTAATCAGCATTTTCAGAATTTCAAAGAGAGGCTAAAGGATTTGCCAATTAAAATTGTTTTATTATCCAGGCTCCAATCGAAGAAAGAGCAAAAAGAAATCGTAGAGAATTTAAAGCGAGGCCGAGTAGATATTGTTATCGGTACTCATCGCATCTTATCAAACGATGTCGAATTTAAAAATCTGGGGCTATTAATAATTGACGACGAGCAGAGATTTGGGGTTAGGCAAAAAGAAAAATTAAAAAAGATACGAACTTCCCTTGATGTTTTGTCACTCTCGGCCACTCCCATTCCTCGAACTCTTTATTTAGCCTTATCTTCATTAAAAGACATCAGCCTGATCCAAACTCCGCCAATCGGGAGGTTACCAATTAAAACTTTTACTTCGCCTTTCAAGGAAAGAGTTATTAAAGACGCAATTGAAAATGAACTAAAAAGAAATGGCCAAGTTTATTATTTACACAATCGAGTGGAAACAATTGAAAAAACTAAAAATTTTTTAGAATGTTTAAAGTGGAGGATTAAACAGAAAATAAGATTTGGAATCGCCCATGGAAGATTAAAGGAAAAGGATTTGGTAAAAGTAATGGAAGATTTTCAAAAGAAAAAAATTGATGTTTTAGTGGCAACAACAATAATTGAAAATGGTTTAGATTTCCCCAATGTAAATACTTTAATTGTGGCTGACTCAACGAGATTGGGCCTATCTGAAGCTTATCAAATCAGAGGTAGAATTGGTCGTTCCCATATTCAGGCTTTTGCCTATTTTTTATATGGCAGCCACCTTACAGAGAAAGCAAAAATGAGATTAGATGCTTTAAAAGAGGCGGAAGAATTAGGTTCTGGTTACAAAATCGCCTTAAAAGATTTAGAAATCCGCGGCGCCGGCAATATTTTAGGTAAAGAGCAATCAGGGAACATAAACAAAGTCGGTTTAAATCTCTATTGTCAAATGCTTTCTGACGCAATAGAAAAATTGAAATCGAAATGTTAAACTCAAAAAATGGACGAAGACATAAAAACTATAGATATTAACAATAAAGAATACCCCAAATTTCTAAAAGAGATTAAAGACCCTCCGAAAGTTCTTTATTATCGAGGGAAGCTAGAACCAAACGATAATTGTTTTGCCATCGTCGGAACGAGAAGATGTTCTTCCTATGGAAAAGAAGCCGCTTTGGAAATTGCCGGAGATTTGGCTGAGGTAGGATTAACAATTGTTTCAGGGTTGGCCCCCGGCATTGACACATTTGCCCACCAATCCACCATTGAAAGAAAAAAAAGAACGATCGCCGTTTTGGGAACGGGGATTGACGAAAGAAGCATTTATCCTCAGTCGAATTTAAATTTAGCCAGAAAAATTATTGAAACCGGCGGCTGTTTAATTTCTGAATACCCGCCAGGAACGCCTGGTTCTCAATTCACTTTTCCCCAAAGAAACCGAATAATTTCAGGTTTAAGTTTGGGAGTTTTAGTAGTAGAGGCGAAAGAAAAATCTGGGGCTTTAATTACAGCCAACTGGGCCAAAAAACAAGGAAGAAAAGTTTTTGCCGTTCCTGGTCCAATCTATTCTTCAAACTCTAAAGGTTGCCATTATTTAATCAAAAATGGAGCGAAATTAGTTGAGAATGTCAATGACATTTTATTAGAATTAAATTTATCCCTCACTACGCGACCCGGCGGCGTAGCAGGAGAGACCGAAGAAGAAAATTTAATTTTGAATGCTTTAAAAGAGGATTCCTTGTATATTGATAAAATTATTGAGAAAACAAAATTATCAGCTGCCAGCGTTGCCAGCACCATTGCTATTTTGGAGATAAAAGGTAAGGTAAAAAACTTAGGAAGCAATATTTATGCAATTAGTCATCGTTGAATCGCCAACTAAATCAAAAACTCTTCAAAACTTTTTAGGCCAAGAATATCGGGTTTTGTCTTCTTATGGGCATGTTCGAGATTTACCAAAAAGTGAATTGGGTGTAGATGTAGAAAATGATTTTAGGCCTGAATACATTATTCCCACCAAATCAAGAAAAATAATTACACTCCTAAAAAAGGGATCAGAAAAAGCTGAAACCGTTATTTTGGCCTGCGACCAAGATAGAGAGGGCGAAGCCATTGCCTGGCATTTGATTCAAATTTTAGGTTTGAATGGAAAAAAACCTTATCAAAGAATTGTTTTTCACGAGATTACAAAATCAGCAATTGAGGAAGCCCTAAAAAATCCAAGAAAAATTGATATGAATTTGGTTGACGCCCAGCAAACAAGAAGAATTTTAGATAGAATTGTCGGCTACAAACTCTCTCCCTTTTTATGGAAAAAAGTGGCTCGAAGATTATCTGCCGGGAGAGTTCAATCAGTAGCTACAAGACTTGTTATTGAACGAGAAAGAGAAATTCAAAACTTCATCCCCCAAGAATACTGGACAATCATTGTTCAACTTAAAAAACTTTCGGAGATCGGGACTCCGAAAATGGAATTTGAGGCGTTGTTGGTAAAAAAAGATGAAAAGGTTATTCCAAAACTGGGAATCAGGACAAAAGAAGAGGCGGAAAAAATTGTTAAAGATTTAAGTGGTGTTGAATACAAAGTTTTGAATGTTGAAAAAAAAGAAATGAAAAGGAATCCCCTGCCACCGTTTACCACCAGCACTCTGCAGCAAACTGCCTGGCAGAGATTTAGATTCCCTGCCAAGTTTACAATGCGCATTGCCCAAAACCTTTATGAACGAGGTTTCATTACCTACCATCGCACCGATTCTTTAAATCTCTCGGATTTATCACTTTTTGCCGCTAAAAAATTTATTAGTGAAAATTACGGTGAAAATTACTGGGCAGGTTTTTTGAGAAGATATAAGACAAAAACTAAAGGCGCCCAGGAGGCCCACGAAGCAATTAGGCCGGCATATCCTGATAGAATACCTTCCGCCTTCGCTCCCGCCTCCGCTAAAGCTACGGCGGACAAGAAAGCTCAGGCTTGCAAGGAAAACTTGAACGAGCAAGAATTTAAGTTATACGATTTGATTTGGCGGAGATTTATTGCTTGCCAGATGAATCAGGCTATATTTGATTCAACAATTATTAATGTTGCCGCAAAAAACTACATATTTCGAGCTACTGGTCAAATTTTAAAATTTGATGGATTCTTAAAAGTCTATCCGATAAAATATGAAGAAAATGAATTACCACCCCTGGAGAAAGAGGAAATATTGGAATTAATTAAATTGATTCCTTCTCAACATTTTACAGAACCTCCACCAAGATACACTGAGGCTACCTTAATTAAGGCCTTGGAAGAAAATGGAATTGGCCGGCCTTCAACTTATGCTCCGATACTCTCCACGATTCAAGAGAGAAATTACATTGAGAAAGATGAGCAAAAAAGATTTCGACCAACTGAGATAGGAACGGTGGTTAATGACCTCTTGGTAAATCATTTTCCTGAAATCGTTGATATTGGGTTTACTGCCGAAATGGAAGAGGATTTAGATAAGATTGCCGAAGGTAAAAGAAAATGGACGCCAGTCATCAGAGAATTTTACGAACCTTTTGAAGAAAACCTTCAGAAAAAATATCAGGAGGTTTCCAAAAAGGATATTACCGAGAAGCCAACAGAGAAAACTTGCCCAAAATGCGGAGCCCCTCTTTTAATTCGGCTTGGAAAATATGGAAAATTTTATGCCTGCTCTAAGTTTCCAAAATGCAGATATACTAAATCTTTAGAAGAAAATACCTTAGGGATTAAATGCCCAAAATGTAAAAAAGGTAAAATTACTGAAAAAAGAACTAAGAAGGGAAAAATCTTCTACGGCTGCGACCAATTCCCGAAATGCGATTTTGCCTTATGGGACAGGCCAACTGCCGAAAAATGTCCTAAATGTAAATCTCTTTTAGTTGAAACTAAAAGAAAACAAATAAAATGCTCGAATAAAGAGTGCGATTTTAAGAAATAATTAAATTGACAATTAGCTTAAAAATTGATAAATTTTAAGTAAAAATACGCCGGAGTGGTGGAATGCTATACACGATGGATTCAAAATCCATTGCTCGCAAGGGCGTGAGGGTTGGACTCCCTCCTCCGGCACCAAATTAAAAAATCCGCGAGCGCGGATTTTTTGTATTTTCATAGAGTGTTTAATTTTCCACTTTAAACATTTTTATTAAGTTTGACTAAATTTTCAAGCAAGCAGGCGACGGTTAAGGGCCCTACGCCGCCGGGAACCGGAGTGATATAGTTTGCGTTTTTGGAAACTGATTTAAAATCGATATCGCCCTCCAGTTTTCCATTTTTCATACTACAACCTGCATCAATCATCACCGCTCCCTTTTTGACCATATCTCCTTTAATCAAGTTTGGTTTTCCTACGCCAGAAATCAAAATATCGGCTTTTTTGGTGAAAGAAGAAGCATCTCGGGTCCATTCGTTTAACACTGAAAGGGTGGCTTTTTCTTTTAGAAGTTGGGTGGCTAAAGGAAAACCAACTAATCTTCCCGCTCCAACAATGACAATATTTTTCCCAATTAGCCCAATTTTATAATTTTTTAAAAGTCGTAAAATCCCGTCGACAGTTGGAGGTAAGATTTTGAGAGTTCCTTGATAAAATTTCCCTAAACTTTTTTCTGATAGAACATCGATATCTTTTTCTTCAGGAATTAAATTAAAAAATTCTTCCGGTAAAAATTTTTTTGGTAAAGGTAGCTGAATAATTACTCCTGAATTGACCTTGCTTTTAACAATTTTCTCAATCTCTTTTTTAAATTCCATTAGTCCAATTTCGGCTGGAAATTTAAATAACTTAAAATTAATGCCTGTTTTTCCACAGGCCTTTTTCTTTTGATTGATAAAAATTTGAGAAACCGAATTTTCCCCAACCTGAATTACTGCTAATCTTAGTTTTAATTTAGATTTCTTTACCTTTTTTTTGAGGTTTCCTAAAATTTTTTCTGACAATTCTTTTCCATTTAAAATTTTAGCTTTCATGTTTTTATCCCGCACCTTTTGCTAATTATCAAAAGTTAAGAGTAAATTATTAAGTAATTCTTTAAATAACGAACAAAAGGTGCGGGATTTATTCAATTTTCTCTTTCAATCCAGAGAGGTCGGTAGATGGCGGAGCTAAATAAATGTCTAAATTGTCATTAAATCCGGAAATAACTTTCAAAAAATCGTCATAAGACTCCTGAAGCATGTAAGCTTTCCAATTCAAGATAAGCACTGGTTTTCTTTTTTGCTGTTTAGTTTTAGTAATTTCTATTATTGAATCTCCTATTTTCTTTACTCCATCGGTGGTAGTTCCGGCCGAACCGAGAATCAAGCCATCAAGATCTTCTATTGGCATTATTTCTTTAGTTTTCTCAGGGGAAGAACTTCCTCCGTAAATAATTTTTATTTTTTTGGCTATTTCTTCCGTATAAAGTTCTGAAATGGCCTCTCTTAATAGGTCAGCTGAAGCTTTTATTTGCTCTACTCCGGGAGGCGCCACACCCTCCTTTCCACTGCCGCGGACTCCCCAACCTGGCTCATAGCCAAAGATTGTAAATCGGACAATATCTTCATTTATATTTTCTAAAATTTTTAAAAACCTCTCTTTAACGATCTTTTTAACTTTTTCTTTTTCGCTATTACTGCATTTATCCCAACTTTTACCAAGCTCTTCCCAAGATTCGCCCAAGAGTACGACGTTATTTTTCAAACCTTCATTAAAAGCAGCGATTAACTTTTTGTTGACTATTTCTGGCGACTCATTCACCTCTGAGTGCCCTAATATAACTCCAGTCGCTCCCGCCTTTTTAAGATGCCAAAAACCCAGTTCTCCGGTTCGGGCATAAGGATGTTTTCCATCCCCAGGAAAGATATTAACTATTTGGGCGATTAATTTAATATTTTTCATGGTATGGGAAATTTTTGGCAGAGTTCTAAAACTTCTTTTTTAACTTTTTGAATTGATTTTGGGGTTGTAATTACTTCATTTATCCAAAAGGCAATCTTTCGCATTTCTTTTTCTTTCATTCCTCGGGTAGTTAAAGCCGGAGTACCAAGCCGAATTCCCGAAGGATCATAAGGGGTACGAGGGTCATAGGGAATGGTGTTTCTATTAGTAACTATTCCGGCTTTTTCTAGTAGTTCTTGGGCGGGTTTACCAGTGATATTTTTATTTCTTAAATCAACTAAAACTAAGTGGTTATCAGTTCCTCCAGAAATTAAATTAAAGTTGTATTTTTTAAGCGCCTCAGCCAGGGCTCTAGCATTTTTTACAATTTGAGCTGCATATTTTTTGAACTTTGGATTCATCGCCTCTTTTAAAGCCACTCCAATGGCGCAAATCGTGTGTTCATGGGGACCGCCTTGAAGACCCGGAAAAACCTTTGGAAAGATTTTTTTCTCTAATTCCTTTCGACAGATAATCATTGCTCCCCGAGGACCTCTTAAGGTTTTATGAGTGGTTGTCATTAGCACGTCAGTCCAGGGGAAAGGATTTGGGTGGACTCCACCAATAATTAATCCGGTGATGTGGGAGGTATCTGCTAAGAGACAAGCTCCAACTTTTTTGGCAATCTGGCTAAATTTTTTAAAATCAACTTTTCGCGGATAAGCGGTGTAGCCACAGATAATTAATTTTGGTTTTTCTTTCTTGGCCAATTTTTCGATTTCTTTGTAGTTTAGAAACCCATTTTTATCTAAAAAATAATAAATGGGCTTAAAATCGTGACCAGTTAGAGAGGCTTTGGCTCCTTGGCTTAGATGACCTCCGTGGGGTAGATGCAGGCAGAGAATTTTCTCGTGTAATGGTGCAAGGCTTCGCAAAATCTCGTAGTTAGCCGGTGCTCCAGAAAGTGGCTGGACATTGACTGACCATTTTTGAGGATTTAATTTGAAAGCTTTTTTTGCTCTTTCTTCAACTAAAGTTTCTAATTTATCAATGTTTTTCATTCCGCCATAATATCTTTTATAGGGCCTACCTTCAGCATATTTAGCAACAAAAATCGAACTTAAAGCTTCTCGCACTGCTTTTGAAGGATAATTTTCCGAAGCAATTAAATCTAAAGTTTCTTCTTGACGTTTTTCTTCTTTTTTAATAAGTTTTGCAATTTGAGGGTCAGTTTTTTTGATTATTTGGTTCATATATTTTACATCTTCAGATTAGCATTAACTTTGATTTTTTGCCAATTTTTTGTAGCTTCTTCCCGATGGAAATAAGCTGTAACTGCTATCATTGCCGCATTGTCAGTACAGTATTTAGAATCTGGTACATAGTATTTAGTATTTGGTATTTCCTTTTGGATTTTTTCTTGAAATTGTTTCCTTAATTCATCATTGGCGACGACGCCCCCGCCGAGAATTACACTTTTTGCTTTAAAATTTTTGGCTGCTTTAAGAGTTTTATGAATTAAAACATCAATAATTGCCTGCTGAATTTCAGCGCACATTGCCCGAATATATTCTTTCGACTTCCTAATTTTTGACGAACGACTCCTAAAATCATACAAGACCGCAGTTTTCAAACCAGAAAAACTAAAATCATAATTTTTTTGATAAATCATTGGTCTCGGCAGTCTGATAGAGGCCCGGCCTCTATTAATATTAACTTCTGAGGCTAAAGCTTCGATTACTGGACCGCCGGGATAAGCTAATCCTAAAATTCTGGCCGCTTTATCAAAACATTCACCAGCTGCATCGTCTCTTGTCTCGCCAAGTATTTTATATTTTCCATAATCAGGCATTAGAATTAGTTGAGTATGACCGCCAGAGACAACTAAACAAACAGCTGGGAACAAATCACATCGCCGGGGCTCGTAATTTAGGAAATTGGCGTAGATATGAGCCTCAACATGATTAACGGGAATAATTTGTAAAGTGAATTTTTCTGCTAATTCTTTGGCAAAATTTACTCCTGTCCATAAGCAAGGTTCCAAACCCGGTCCTACCGTTACTCCAATTAAATCAACTTTTGAAATATCTATTTTTCTTGTTGTTTTTTTAAATACAACTGGCAGATTTTTTTGATGCTCTCTTTTCGCCAAAGATGGATAGACTCCTCCATATTTAGCATGAAGTTTCACTTGCGACGAAACAACATTCGAAATAATCTCAAAGTTTGGGATTTGGGATTTGGGATTTGTAATCGCGATGATACTCACGCATGTATCATCGCATGAAGTATCGATTCCTAAGATTTTCATTGTCGTAAAACTTTAAAAGGTTGGACTGTCAAATCAATGACTTTCGATGGTTTGCCGGATAATCTGCCAGCATCAATTGCCATGTCTGGCTGGTATTTTTTATTTTCGAACTGATTTAAAATATCTTCTATTGCGGCTGGAGTGAGTTTCCCGGTTAAATTAGCCGAAGTTTGAGCCAAGGGTCCTTTAAATTTATTCAGTATCTTATTTAATAATTTATATTTTGGTATTCTTAACCCGATTTTTCCCCTTTGACAGACAATTCCCTTTGGAAATCTGCCTTTTACTTTTAAAACTGCGATTACTTTACCCGGCCAAACTTCCTTTAAAATTTTTCCCTGGTTTTTACCAATTTTGGCAAATTTTTTTGCCATTTTTAAATCCTTAACAAAAATCGGGATGGGTTTATTCTTTGGTCTTCTCTTAATTTTTAAAAGTCCCTTAACTGCTTTCATATTTGTGACATCGCAAATTAATCCATAAACTGTATCAGTCGGGCAAATTATCACCTTGCCTTCTTTGATTAATTGTAGCGCTGTCTCAATAACTTCTTTTAGATTTTTTTGATTCACTTTTAAGATTCTCATTTTTTTAGTATATCATACGAAAACTTTGAATAAAAAAACGGAGCCCTGTCGGAAAAAGACAGGGGCTAAGTGGAAAACTTTTCACAAAGAGTTTAAAATTTTATCTAATTCTTTTAGATTTTTTATTGAAAAATCAATTTGGGGATTATTGGGTTCTTTTGAGTATTTTCCTTCACCACGATTAATCCTGACGGTTATTACTTTTGGGAAAACCTTTTTAGTTTCAGCGAGAGCTTTAGGATTATCTTCAATAAAAATTATTTTATCTTTATTAGCAAAAAATTTTTTAAATGGTTTTATTTTATAAATATCCCCGGTAATTTTGACCTTTTTGTAAAAATATTTTTCGATTCTCGAATCTTTAATTTTATCTCCTTGAAATTTTTCTTCACCATAAGAGAGTAAAACTAAATTGGCTTTTTTCTGCCACTTCCTCAAAAACCAGACTGTATCCGAATACAAAAATTGGGGGGCTCTTTTTAAAGTTTTTTTATATTCTCTTTTTAAATCGCTTTTTTTAATTTCGGGTTTTACTTTAACTATCAATTGAATTTGCTTATCAGGATCGTAACTTCTCTTTTTAATTTTTGATTTCTCAAAAGTTTCTTGAAATAATTTTTCCTCAACTCCCAATTTAAAAAATGCCTCTTTCAGGGCAAAATAAAGCTTTTTTACTGAAAACAAAGTGTGGTCAAAATCAAAAATTATTTTCATCTTTGATGTTTTCGAAAATAATTGAACCGGGGCCAATCTGACAATTTGAGCCAATTAAAACACCGGGCATTAAAGAGCAATGAATTCCAGTTTTGGTATTCTCTCCCATAATACAACCTAAAGAATTTAAACCGGTTCCAATTTTTTCTCCTTTGACAGTCGCTGAACATTCGTTCATCTCCATTCTTCGCTGCGCTCGGATAACTGATTTTATTTCTCCCCTATCAATCCTGACATTAGCAGTGATTGTCCCTGCGCCTAATCGACAACCCTTGCCAAAAATTGAATCGCCAAAATAACCAGAATGGGTATGGATGTCTTCTTGAAAAATAGAACGAGTAACTTCAGCAAAAGCGCCGATTAAAACATTATTTTCCAGATTAGTATAATCACGAATTAAAGAGTTGTTTCCAATAATACAGTCGTCACCAATGTAGCAAGGTCTTTTAATTACCGCCCCTTCGTAAATTTTTACATTTTTCCCAATCTGCACTTTTCCATTCTTTAAATATTTATCCATTAAATATTTGTTGACTTTAAACAAATGCCAAGGATATTTATAAGAAGTTGGCTCCTTCTCAACCATAACTACCTCAGCCACATTTTCTTTTATATAAAGGTCAAGAGCTTCTTCGAAAGCATATTGATGCTCGGGAACTCTCTTATAATATTCAAAAAATTTTGGGGGCAATAAATAAATTCCAACTGTTTTTATGTTAGACGGTTCCTTGCCTTTTTCTGGTTTTTCAATTAATCCTTTTATTTTTTTGCCTTCAAATTTTAACATCCCGTAAAGCCAGGGTTGGTCGGTTTCAATTCCCAGAAATATAAGCTCAGTTTTTGTCTCTTTAAATTTATCAATCATTGGTTTTACGTAATCCCCGGCGTTAACCTTATGAGCATGCAAAACAAAAAAGGGTCCGGAAATTAAATCTTGGGCACACACAATAGCATCCCCCATCCCTTTTGACTCTGGCTGAATAACATATTTTATATTTGCTCCCAAATCATAATTTCTTAATTCTTCCTCAACATCTTTTTTGGGACCTTGAACAATAATAATATCTTTTATCCCAGCCTTCTTTAAGCTCTCAATCGTATACCAAATCAGGGGCCGACCCATTATTTTCAAGAGGGATTTATGCCTTTGGTTTAATGGCCAGAATCGAGAGCTCTCGCCAGCTGCTAAAATTACCGCCTGCATAAATTTAATAAAATTTTGGCTAATTTATTTGGTTCGTGAAAAATCATTGTTCTTT
>Ga0315294_10006055_pt1 | contig 13280 bp, 10 predicted proteins | sample YL17G13_40_MG_FD_203626 | JGI IMG/M metagenome (GOLD analysis project Ga0315294, IMG submission 203626) | Sediment microbial communities from Yellowstone Lake, YNP, Wyoming, USA - YL17G13_40 | ecosystem: Environmental > Aquatic > Freshwater > Lake > Sediment | place: USA: Wyoming | collected... | reverse complement strand
CACCCGAAAACGGATCACTTTCCCTTCGTCCTGCTCGTTAAGCCTCCTGAACGCCTCGACCTCCTCGTAGGGGCACGGCATGCCGTGCCCGTACAGGCAAATGCGGTTAACTGCTAATTCAAATCCACTCGAAAACGGATCACTTTCTCTTCGTCCTGCTCGTTAAGCCTCCTGAACGCCTCGACCTCCTCCGCGAGCGCGTCCGGTGTCTCAACGCTCGGGTTGTGCTCGGAAAACCATCGGATCTCCTCGTCGGTGAGAGGAGTCAGGGCGTCCTCCGAGACCGGACGGTATCTCACGAGCTCGAAATCGAACTTGTGCTCGACCCCTGCGATGTCTCTGAAGTAATACTCGACGTGATAGATCGCGTCCAGCCTGTAGCGGCGTCGAAACGGCTCGCTCAGGACAGTGTTCTCGATGTAGTACCGCGAGATGAAATGCCCGCCCCTGTAAACCATCACGAAAGCCTCGGGGGAATGCGACAGAATTTCGTTTGCATATAAATCCCATGTCCCGACCGAATGAACGATATGCGCGATCTTCGGATCGTTCAGCCCGAGAAGGTCGAGCACCGGTCTCCCGTAGAAATACGGGATTTTCCCGCACTGCTCCGCCGCGATCAGCCCGTCCAGCCCGGGCTCCGCGGCAAGGTCCCGTCCCACGAACTCCAGCGCGTCGACCGGCGGATCGGCAAATCGACTCAGGATGTCGTTCGGGTTGATTCTCCCTGCGACAAGTCCGGCGAGATTCGCGGTGAGAAAATTCGGGGGCCGGCCTATCGGCGGCTCGATCCCGTACGCGGGCGGAAATGAATATCCGAGATTCGCGAGTATGAACAGAATCGTCACCCAGAAAACCGGGCTCTTCCACCACCTTAAGCCCTGGTCCGGAAGCCCAGACAGCAGGACGAAGGCCGAGATCGACGCGAACACGATCAGAGGGACCCCAAATCGATCGTTCGGGTGAATGTCGCCGCCCACGTACAGAACAAAAAGCACCAACGTCGACGCTTGCAGTACCACCGCCCAGAGCAGCCTGCGGCCCAGGTCCGAGGCGGGAAACCTTCTCGACCACAGCGCGGCAAGGGTCGGGAGGATCACAGGCGACCAGAGGGAATGGTTCAGGAAACCGATGAGGTAGCGTGCCCCAACTCTCAGGTTCCAGCGAAGGCCGTTGTTGACCTTGGCGAAGAAGGTGTTGGGCACCCATTCATGAAAAACCGAATACCGCCAGAGGAGGAAAGCGATGAAGAGAGCGATCACGAGCCCGGCCCAAAGCAGGAATCGTCCCGATGTCTTTCCTTGCTTTTCAGACCTTGATCTTACAAGCTTCCATGCTCCAATAATGACAAAATACATAATTCCCTCGGGACGTGTCACGGCCAGAAGGAGATAGGCGATAGCCGAAAACGGAAACCGCTGGGGATTCTTCTCCTCCTGGACCGCCAATCGAAGTCCCAGCACGAGCAAATAGATGAAAAGCCCGTTTTCAAGCCCGGTTTGCGACCAGAAGAGATAGCATGGCGCTGTCGCGACAGCCAGCGCCGCCATCATGCCCAGGACCGTCCGATCCTCCCCAAGCGTCCTGAACAGCAATATCAGCTCAAGAAGCGTCAATGCTCCAAAAAACAATCCCAGACATCTTGCGGCATTGACAGTGTTTAGCCTCATGATGTCAGTGATTGTCAGAAGAAACACCCAGGTCGGGTTCGAGTATCCCTCCACCGCCCCCTCCCCCCTGTTGAACACCAGTCCGTAGCCCCCCGCTATGTTCTCCGCGTACCGGAAGCTGATGTACGCATCCTCGGTTGTGACGGTGAACGAGACAACGGCGCATGCCACAAACAGCGCCGCCAGAATGATCCAGAGAGCGAAAACCCCCGGTAAGTCTCCCAATGCTTGTCTTGGACGCGGTTCCAACGCCATTCTCTCTTTCCCTAGCCCCCGCCGCACGGCTTCGAGCCATTGTAGCCGGGAAAACCATCCCGCGCAATTGCGACACTAATATGGAACTAGGGTTCCGGTAAAAGGATATCTTTTTTTTCGTCCAATGGTTGACCTCGACAAAGAACTGGTGAGAGCAATGGAGGAGGTGCGAGCAGGCTCGCACGACCGTGCACTCGCCATCCTCGATACCCTCAGGACTGAGTTCAGCAAGCCCGCCGCGACTACCGCCCTCTCCGAGCAAGAGCGCCTGCATGGGCTGGTGAAGATTTTCAACAACCTCGGAATCGTGCAGAAAAACTGCGGTCGCCTCGAAGAGGCCACCCGACACCTCGAGGAAGCTCTCAAAATAGCCGTGAAGCTGGGCGACGAGACCATCCCGATGCGCACTGGAATTCTCTCCAACCTCGGGCTTCTGTACAGCAGGCGCAAGCAATACGCAAAGGCGCTGGACGCCTTCGACGAGGCCCTGAAACTGGCGCTCGAGCATACCGGCGAGCTGGCTCCCAACCTGACGGTAAAGCTCTACAACAACAGAGCGCTCTTCTTCGTCCGCTTCGGCGAACCGGAGCGCGCTCGCGACGAGCTCGCGCAGGCTCTGGAGGCCGGCCACGACAAGACTGCGAACGGAAGCGAGACCGAGCGCGAGGCATGGCTTAACGCGAATCTTGCCATGATTCACGCCGAGCTCGGACAGGAGGAAGTCTTCAACCCGTCGAGGCAGGAAGAGCTCTATCGGCAAGCGAGGACCATGTTCCTGCGCTCCGCCGACCTGTACGGCCACGCGGGCTACTTCAACAATCGCCTCAAGCAGCTTGTCAACGCAGCGGAGATCAACATCCGACTCAGGGCGGTCGAGGAGGCCAGGCGCCTGCTCCACGAAGCCAGGCGGGAAGCAGAGAGGGTGAAGGACGGACGTCTCCTGTGCGAGATCGCCCAGGTGTGCGTGGAGCTGGCCCTCATCACGCCGGACCGCGAGAACCTTCTCAACCAGGTGCGCGAGGCGATACGCATGCTGGGCGAGACCAATCCGCCCGATCTCCCCACCCGCTGGACCAGGCTTGAGGGCGTCCTTCGCCGAGCAGGAAAAAGCGATGCCCTCGCACTGCTTTCCGATTTCAGAAGCATCAAGGGCTCGGACCGCAATTCGAAGAAACCCAGCCCGACATGATGCGACCGGGCATTGCTCGAAATCATACACGTCTTGAATGATATAATCGTCTCGTACGAGAACTACGCGAATCTGAAGTGAATACGGTCAAGGATACGGAAGGTCGCGGGTCAATGACTCAAGGGAGCATGGTGGAGAATCGAACCTGGCGAGTGCTCATAGACGCTTTCCTGGCGCAGCTTCTGGATGCGACACGGTGCAGCTACGCCGCTTTTGTCGACACAAGCATCGGTCGCGAACGATACGTCTTCGCCTCTCAGAAAGATCCCCTGCCCGACATCGACTGGCGAAGCCTCATGGCCTCCCTGAGGCAGTACGTCCAGACCAAGCCTCAATATTGCGTCCTCCACAAGGACACGGTGCAGTCCGAACGAAGATACGCGGAGATTTCGCGGCATTTCGAGACGCGCCTGTTCGATGTCATCGTCTGTGCCCCGCTGAAGGACGGAACCAGGCTTCTCGGGATCGCATGCGCGTTCGGCAGCATACCTCCCGCCGACCTCTCCCTGCTTCGGGATTCAGTCGGACAGAAGTTGGAGGGGCTTGCGCAGATAGCCTCGATAGGGCTTTCGGCGCTCACGAGCCATGTCGCCAATAACGGCGAGCAGGGCATCCATCAGGAAGCGCTGCGCAGGCTTCCCGAGGGCCTGCTGATGGCTGACGGCAACGGGGTTGTGATCGAATGCAACAACGCATTCTCGACTCTGACCGGAATACCCCCGGAGTCCCTCACGGGCCGCAACCTCAAGGACCAGCCAATCCTCGGAACCGACTGCGACTACCTCGTCGCCAGGCTTCTCGAAAGCGGCCAGCCGTTCGAGGTGATCGCGAGGCTCGGCGCTGGAGACTCGCAGGACGACGAAGACGTTTCCGGCGCTGAGGCCGGCAATGGAAAATTCCTGCGTTTAAGGGGAACGGCATACCCCGAGGATACCACCCCCCCTGAAGGCATGCTGCTGCTCGCCGACGATGTCACCCGGGACGTGCTGTCACGCAGGGAGGCCAATCGTCGCGAACGCAGGCACAGCCAGGAGATCGAGCTCGCAAGCCGTCTCCAGCAGAATTTCTTCCCTTCGAACTACCAGAAAAAAAGGATCAGGATCGCCACAAGGCTCATCGCAGCCCGGGAACTCGCCGGCGACTTCTTCGACATCTTCGATCTCGGGCCCAACACGATAGGCCTGGTTGTCGGGGACGTCGTGGGCAAGGGAATTCCGGGCAGCCTCATGGCTATGAGCGTGCACGGGATGCTCGCGAACCAGGCCGGCGCCCTTACTCCCCCCATGAAGGTGCTCGAGCGGGTAAATGAAGCGCTCTACCAGCAGGTAAAGGGCGAATACTGGTACGCCACCTGCTTCTATGCCAAGATACATGTAACGCAGTTGCGCATGACGTTCTCGCGCGCCGGACACGAGCTTCCTCTGTGGTGGCACAAGGAAACCGGACAGGTGACCTTTCTTGAGGGCGAAGGCCTCCCGCTCGGGATCTTCCCCGACAGTCGCTACGTCACCTTGCAGATCGATCTCGGCGAAGGCGACAGGCTTCTTTTCTATACCGACGGCCTCATCGACGCGACCAGTCCGGCTGGCGAGAGGTTCGGTCACGACCGCCTCGTGGAGCTCTTCCGGAAAAGCAGCTCTCTCGGCTCGAAAAACCTCATCAAGGTCATTGAGAACGAGGTCAAGGAGTTCCAGGGAAGCCGCGAACAGCTTGACGACATCGCGCTTGCCCTGCTCACGGTCGTTCCCGACAGCTGGACCGCCATGGCCATTCCCCCGTACACGTTCACCGAGGTCATGGAGAACCTGCTCGACGAGCTTCGACTCCGAGGCGTGGACGAGGACGCGCTTTTCAAGGTGAGACTGTCCCTGGACGAGTGCGTGACCAATGCCTTCCGTCACGGGCATCGCGGCGACGAGAGAAGGCAGATCACAATCAGCTACCTCGTGGAAGCCGACAAGCTGATACTGAAGGTCCGCGACCAGGGTCCGGGCTTCGATTTCGGCATGATCCCCGACCCCACTCTCATGGAGAATCTCATGCACCCCGGCGGCAGGGGCGTCTTCCTGACCCTCAAGATGATGGATGAGGTCAGCTTCAACGATGTCGGGAACGAAGTCACCATGGTCAAGCGCCTTCACAAGTCCGCTGAGAAGCCGAAGGATTGAACTTCCAAGCGTCGGTTCACATCTAAACGCAAGACTATCGGGGCGGATGTTGCATCGGACAGTGCCGGGCGGATACAATCGTTGCCGTAGCGGCGTCCTGTTTCCAGGGTGTCTGCAGATAAATGACCTCTGAGTCATCAGTTCGAGGAGTTTGCACATGAAGAGAATTCTCAGTGTCCTTGTCATGTCCGTGTTCTCGCTCGCGACCCTCGCCGTTTCCGCCGGTGCCGCGAGCTACTCGATTCCTCCCCAGCCCGACTGGCCGAAATCGCCCTGGGAAGTGGGCAAGGGCCTCAACTACCATTGCCTCATTAACCAGGGAGCGGACTCCACCGCCTTCGACCTTCGCGTCGCCGTTCTCGGCACCGTGAAGTCCGGCAATACCGATCTTTACAGCATCGAATTCGACATCACTGGGATAACCGGATTGCCGGCGGATGCGCAGGAGATTTTCATCCAGAACTACGGGGAGCTCCCGAGCGCGATCCGCATGAAGATGCTCGTTCCATACTATGATCTCGTCCGGGCTGCGGTCGACCCGACGAAGTTCTACTACGACATCACTGATCCCGCGTTCATCCGATCGCTCGTTTTCCAGTACAACCGTTGGGTGCCCTACGATGTCGACCCTGCGCTCGTTGGCGGATTCATCCTCCCCATATTCGCCAGCTACGCCATCGGCGACGAGCTCCCGGAGGATTTCATCACCGAGCGCAATCTCGGAGTGACCTTTGTCGAGAACCCCGTCCTCTACACCACCGAGAACGGCCCGAGCAAGACAGCAGTCGATGCCGGCGCGTTCAACGGATGGCTGTACACTTTCACGTCGAGCGCAGAGGACGGAAAGGCGGGCTCGGTATTCTACACCGACAAGATTCCGATCCTCCCCTGCATCCTGCTGACCGGGAACTGGAATGCCCACAGCGGACCCGCAACGGTCGAGATGGAGCTGTTCTCGGTCGAGCCCTCGGGCGCCGCGACCCAGATTCTCGGCGAGCCCATGAGGCTCGACTTCCAGTCGCTCATGTACGGCATGCAGTAGCGACCCGGGACCTTGCACTCCCTCACGGGCTTGCATGAATCGCCTTTTCGTATTAAGTTTGATTGACAGTGGCCGGGCGAAACTTTCGCCCCAAACTGCCGATATTAATACAGCTTACATCTGCCGGCCCCGCCGGCAAGACGAAGGAGTCTCCTATGGAGATCAAGTGCCGTGAAGAAGGTAGTGACGTGCTCGTGGTCGACGTTGCCGGAGACCTTGATGCTCGCAGTGCGGGAGACTTGAAACTGACCCTCAACGAGAAAATCGAGGGCGGCAAGGTCTGGATCCTCGTGAATCTGTCCGAGGTCCCCTACATGGATTCCGCCGGACTCGGAGTCCTGGTTTCCGGCCTCAAGAACACCAACCGTCAGAACGGAGACCTCAGGCTCTGGGGCCTGCAGCCCGATGTGCGTAACATCTTCGAGCTGACGCGCCTCAACAAGGTCTTCCAGATTTTCGAGGCCGAAAACGACGCCATCGCAAGCTTCTAGCACCAAAACCCTTCCGTCCGGACACGAAGAAAAGGGCCTGTGAGCCCTTTTTCTTTTTCCCTCCGAAAGACAAAAGCAGCCCTGGAACCCGTCCCCCGGGTGCCGCCCACAGCCGGAGCGAAGCGTAGGCTGTAGGTGAAATAACCGATCCGCCACAGACTGAGTAAGGGGAAGCCGATCATCCCTGTGTCCGTTACTCAGAATAACAGGCTTATGGCGCGGGTTTGCGAGGGACGCCCTCACGGTCGGGCTTCTGATCGGGTTGATGCGGAGAGTTCACAGCGACTGCGCCTCGAGGCGGGCTCGTTACCTCCTGGGGCTGGGGAGCACTACCTTATGTTGTCAAAGCAGTTCCAGAAGCTCCTCCACCGTCAGCCCTGCATTCCTTACAAGCGCCCTCAGCGTTCCGACAGAAAGCTCCTTGTGCTGCGGGATTGAGAGATTGCACCGGACTCCCTGTTTAACGAGAATGAGATGGCTTCCGACCTGTCCGAGAACCTCCCATCCTGCCTTTTGAAAAGCCCTGGCGGCTTCCTTGCCCGAGATATTCGCGAGTCTGCTCATCCTTTCAAACCGCTACGATAATGGGCTGCTTTCCCGGCTCTTTCTTGATATTCGACATTGCCTTCTGGTCCTCGGCCCACAGCCATGCGGTAATAGCCTCTTTGATGTTAGTCAATGCTTCCTCTTCATCCTTTCCCTGAGAAACGCAACCGGGCAACGCGGGGACCTCGGCAACCACCCACCCGTCTTCGGCATGTTCAACTATTACATGGAAAATCATTGATACGCTCCTTGGACGACCTCAGAGGATTATACCACACCTCCCCCTCTTTGCTGCCGGACTCCCCTCGTCTCGCTCTCACTCCTGCCCTGCTTCGTCAGAGGGTTTCGAGGATTCTATCAGCTTCTCCAGCTTGTCGATGTCGCCGCCGACGGCCTCCGCCATGTGTGTCAGGATTTCGGCTGCATCCTGCGTACGCCAATGAGGCTCCTGTCCGCCGGTCTGGGCGACCTTGACCCGCCTCCCAAGCTCGCCGACGTAGCTCTCGACAGTGGACTGGAATTCGGCCCCGAGCATACCCACACGCGCGACGATCTCTCTTACATCCCCCGGCTTGGGCGTCGCGGGTTGCACGAATCTCCTCGTTCCGAGCGCAAGATCATCGAGCCTGTCCAGATCCACCCGCTGACCGAGCCTGGGCATGTAGGGAACGTAGCCGAGCTCCTCCCTGACCGTCGACGCAAACTGCTCGGACACACGCTCCTCGCCGTGAACCAGGAACACGACCTTCGGCGGCTGGGGGAAATGCCTCAGCCAGTCCACCAGCCCGTTCTTGTCGGCATGAGCGCTGAACGCCCCGATCGCCGATATCCGCGCGTTCACCGCGATCTCCTCCCCGAACAGCTTGATCCTCTTCACCCCGTTCAATATCAGCCGACCCAGCGTGCCCTCCACCTGGTAGCCCACAAACACAAGCTGGTTCCGTCGATCGAAAATCGTGTGCTTCAGGTGATGCACGATGCGTCCGCCCTGGCACATACCTCCGCCCGCTATTATCACCGCGCTGCCCTTGAACGCGTTGATCTTCATCGACTCCTCGACCGTCTGGCTGAACCTGACCGTCTCCGGATGAAAGGGATTGTCCCCTTGCTTGATCCGGTCAAGCGTCTCGCGATCGAAACACTCGGGATGTCTCTCGTGAACGTTCGTCGCGGCGATCGCCATCGGGCTGTCGAGAAAAATCGGAATGCGCGGAATCTCGTCCTTCTTCAGCATGTCTCCGAGGATGTAGAGAAGCTCCTGGGTCCGGCCGACAGTGAACGCCGGGATCACCACCTTGCCCTGGTCCGACTGCGCCTGGACGATGATCTTCCTGAGCCTGGTCCATCTGTCCGCGGGCGTCTCATGTACTCTGTTTCCGTACGTCGTCTCCAGAAGCGCCGCATCGGCCCGCTCGAAACCCTGGGGCTCTCTTAGTATCGGCGCCTGGTGATGCCCCACATCGCCGGAGAAGACGATCCTTCGCCCCAGGTCGCCCTCGACACAGTCCAGCGCAATCGCAGCCGAGCCCAGAATATGCCCCTCGTCCCGGAACTCGGCATCGACGCCCGGTATCACCTGGAACCTTTTTTCGTACTCGACACCGCTGAATCGCTTCAGGCACTCGTCGACATCGGCCTTTGTGTAGAGCGGCTCGACAGGCGCTTTGCCGGCCCGGATACGTTTCCTGCTCAGCCACTCGGCTTCCTTCTCGTGCAGCTCCGACGAGTCCCTCAACATAATTTCCGCAAGATCGACAGTCGCAGCGTGCGCGTAGATCGGCCCCTTGAACCCGAGCTTCACCGCCCTGGGGATCAGCCCGCAATGATCGATATGCGCGTGCGTCAGAAGAATCGCGTCGACCTCCGCCCAGTCGACGGACGGATGCGTGTAGTTCCGCTCCTCGAGCTCCGGAAGCCCCTGGTTGAGACCGCAGTCGATCATCACTCGACGATCTCCCACCGAGACCAGGAAGCACGATCCTGTCACTGTCCGCGTTGCGCCAAGAAATGCAAGTTCCATACGAAATGAGCAGTATAAGAATCGGAGAACCTGCAAGTCAAAGACCAAAACTCGAATGGGAAACACTTCCGTCCGGTAGCCGTCCGGTAGCTGCTACCGGACCTCCAGCTACCAAAGCCTATACTTCGCTCGACCACGTCTGGTATCATCAATGAATCATGGATGAGACACCTGTCCGAAACGCATCGGGCAAACGACCCGCACTCATGGTCGGTATCCTCATCGCGACCTGGGTCGCGATCGTCTATGCGCTTTTCTTCTTCAACCTGATCGCGAATTTCCTGAGCGGGCAGAAAGGAGTCTGACCTGGGCCTTCTCGCGACGATATTGATCGTTCCCCCCCTGTATCACCTGGGACGGTTCACCGTCGGCTCTCTTGCGCGCGATCTCGATCCCGATCTGAGAACGGGACTGTCTCTCTGCATCGGATTCGCCGTTCTCAGTTATGTCGTAATGGTCGAGGGATTCCTGGACAGCTACACCGACCTCACGTTCTGGCTGACGATTGCGCTGCCTTTCCTCCTGACGATTCCGCTTACCCTGAGACGCATAAAGAAGCTTCCCGCGCGCTGGGCTCAATGGAGATCGGCATTCCCTCTGCCCTGGGACCGTTTTCTGTGGGCTTTGATCGGGCTTCTCGCGCTCCTCGATCTCATCAATGCAGGCAACGCGGCGGTCGGCTGGGACGCAGCCGTACACCATTACGCTTTCCCCGGGGCACTTCTGCGGGCGGGCGGACTGGTCGACGTTCCCGCGATTCCGTTCAGCTACTACCCGTCGCTCATCGAGATGCTCTTCACACTGGGCCTTAAGGTCGGAGGCGTTTTTGCTGCGGGCGCGATGACATGGGTCTTTCTTATTCCTCTCGCAGTGGCCCTGATCTCCCTGGGGAAAAGTGCCGGCAGTCCGCGCATCGGGCTCTGGTCGATCATCCTGTTTCTCGGCGCTCCCCTGACGTTCGAAACGCCCTTTTCCGGAGTGATCGATCTCCCCTTCTTCACGTTCTGCATTCTCGCGCTTGCAGTACTTCTCGAACCGGAACGCGGGATCACGTGGGGCCGTGTTGTGTTGATCGGGCTCCTGATCGGATGCGCGTCGGCAACAAAACACCTCGGCCTTCTGTTTCTGGCTGCGTTCGTCCCGGTCTTCATCTGGAAGTTGGTCCGGGACACCGGCAAGTTCTCCAATTCCCTCGGCCCTGCGATGCTCATGATCCTCCTGTCGCTGCTCATCCCGCTTCCCTGGTACATCCGCAGCTACGTCCTGACCGGCGACCCGCTCTATCCCTTCCTGGCAAATATCCTCAATCTCGCCGGTGACCGCTGGGGGAGTTTTTCAGTCGAGTCGTTCGCCCGGACCGACTATCCGCGCAATCTTGTCGGATTCCTTTTCTATCTCTGGCATCTCACCATGGATTACTGGGACCTCAGACCCTGGTACTGGGCCGTCCATCCCGCATGGCTCGCGCTCCTTCCGCCCGCGATCGTCTGGGCGATCGCGCCGCCAAGAGAAACGCGCCTCTCGGCTCGGATTCTCAGTCTCAGGATCATACTCCTTCTCGCCTTCCTCACAATGGCGATCAACTTCTTCCTCGCGCCTGCGTACCCGCGATATCTCTTCCCCACGTGGCTCTGCCTGTCGCTGTCGTCCGCGTGGGCGCTGAGTGAGACGCGGAGGCACTGGCCAGCCACAGGACGAATTCTCGTGCCGATCGTCCTCGCGCTTCCTCTCGTTATCGTCCTCGGCATGGCTGGAAAGCGAGCGATCGAGGTGGTCCCGCAATACGTCTCTCCGGACGCACGCGAGCGCGCGGTCAGCGAATCCGTCCCAGGATACGAGACATTCGCCTGGGCCAATGAACATCTCAATCCCCGCTCCGACGTCATTCTCTCGATCGATCCGAAAATCTATTACCTTGACACCCCCGCGATCATCTCCAAGCCCGGTATCGAATCGTCATTGATCGTACCGTGGGACTCTCAGCCGACCCAGATCATCTCGAACTGGCGCGACCTTGGCGTCACGTATTTCATGCTCGACACGACGCTCATATCGGTCAAGCACGGCTTCGGGATCGCATTTTTCTCGGCGGTGCTGGACGATCGCGACGCGGTCTGGCTCGACATAACCACCACGCGCGCAGGGGCAGATGAATTCGGCATCGGCGACATCCTTAGCGACGAGGAATTTCTCCGCATGAGCGCGCTCGCAGGCCTGCCGATCGTGCAGGACGGCACTCGCGAAGGTTGCCATCTTCTCAGCCGCGAAAAAATGGAGATGTTCCAGTCATGGGGACGCGACTGGCAAATGGCCCGAACCCTGCTGAGATTCATCAATGCCGGAATTCTCACGGAGGAGTTTCGATCCGGCCCAGGCGGCGGGCTTCGCGTTTACAGAGTCCACCTCCCACCGACCGACGATGCGTCCCTGCCCGACCTTCCCGACGTCACCGGTTGGTGCCTTGCCTACGAAGAGGGCCCGGTAGACAGGCTGCCCGCCGACAGCACGTAGCCCGGGATTTCCTCTTGCGCCTTGCGACGGTTGCATGTATAATTAGTTCTGCAGAAAAGATCATAAGCAGGGTTACCCTGTGCAGGACCAGAGGAGGAACTGTCAATGTACGACTCATGCAAGCCAACGGCACTCGCTGTCCGCGTGGTATTTCCAGCACTTGCAGTATGTCTCGTTCTTATCGGATGTTCGGGGGGGGGGGCAGATTGTAGCTCCCGATGAGGGAATGGCATCCGCCCCGAACGAATTCATCACCCGCCAGGCTCAGGATTTCAGCAACACGTATGAATGGGGATCGAGCTGGAACCTCGATTCTGCGTCATCCGTCTGGATTCCTCCGTTACCGTTCGATGTACCCAACATTATTCCCGGCACAATCGCGACATGGGATGACGGGCTGCAAGTCTCCCCTCTTGTAACCGCGACAGTCAAAGCCGATCCCGGCTGACTTGGCTCGGAAATCGTTCTCAGGCTCGATGACATCACTATGAACTCGGCACCCGACTTCGATTACACGTTTTCGGCTCCCCCACCCCCGGGCGACGATCCGTTCTGCAGGCACCCTACAGTCGAGGTCGGCTACTGGAGACGCTATGTGCCCCCACCACAGCCACAGCAGGGCCAATTGGTCGTCTATGTCGTATGGTCCCAGCTCTCCCTCAGCGGCGAGCCGCCGGCGTTGAACTGGGACCTTTACGCCATTCAGTTCAGGTTTACGGTCTATCCTGAAGGCAGCCCTGTCGAGGGTCCCGACTTCAACAACCCGATCATAAGCCCGGTCATTCCTCTCGTTGAAACACAGTCCTGGATTTCCGGCTGGGGGGACGAGCTTGAGCCCGATATGGCGCTGATGGCCAACGGAGATCTTCTGCTCACCTACATGCAGACAGATTGGAGTGTATTCCACCAGGCCAACATAATGGCCATCAGGGCGGACTGGAATGAGATGTATCCCGAACTGCCCCCGGTTATGCAGACGGCGTACACAGTGGCGAGCTCCCTCAATAATCTGCCGTCTGCTCGGAATCTGGCGCCCAGCATAGACGTCGGAAGGGTCAATGCGTTTGACCCAATGTATAGATATACGGCGGTATGCGTATGGTTCATGGATTTTTACGGCCATCCCCTGTTGCCGGTTACCCCGTACTACGTATGCGGTGCGCACTGGAATGCTCTCAGCGACCAGCCTCCCGGTCAGTTTGACCGGTTTACGCTCACGACCGGCGAAGGCATCGCGGATGCGCTGCCGAAGGTGGATATAGCTCCTCCCCCCAATTTCCCTCAACCGGGCTCGCCCGACCCGTTTCGCGAGGCGGTGATAGCCTGGACGCACTGCGATTATTCGTGGGAACAAGACCCTCCTTACACCAGACACTTCTCCAATCCTC
>Ga0315294_10006054_pt1 | contig 13281 bp, 3 predicted proteins | sample YL17G13_40_MG_FD_203626 | JGI IMG/M metagenome (GOLD analysis project Ga0315294, IMG submission 203626) | Sediment microbial communities from Yellowstone Lake, YNP, Wyoming, USA - YL17G13_40 | ecosystem: Environmental > Aquatic > Freshwater > Lake > Sediment | place: USA: Wyoming | collected... | reverse complement strand
AAAATAGAAAAGGAAAGAATTTCCCGTAAAAAATTAGGTTTTTTAGGCGAGACAGAAATCGTTTTAGGTTTATCTTTGGTTTTCTCTTTTTTGCCTGCTGATTTATGGAAAAATTTTGGCATAATTAATAATAAAATGTTTAGGTATTTCTTGTGGTTCGCAACACTTCTTCAAAAGTGGTGACTCCATCAAATACTTTATCTATACCGTCGGTCACCATATCACGAAAGCCGTTTTTTAGGGCAACCGCTTCTATTTGTTCAGCCGATGCGTGATTCAATATCGCATCGTGTATTTCTTTGGTCGGCGTTAAAAGTTCAAAAAGCCCGACCCGTCCGAGGTAGCCGGTTTGAAAACACTTTTCACACCCTTTCCCGACACGGAACTTTTGTTTTTCAAGCTCTTGTGAAATTCCAGATTGTTTTCTTTCAAGGGCTTCCATAACGTCCGGACGCTCTTTGATTTTTTTCAAAACTACGTCTTCTATTTTTTTCTTTGTTGCGCATTTATCACATACCTTGCGTACCAGACGCTGGGCAATAACAAGGATGACAGTGCTTGAAACAACAAAATCTTCCACTTTCATTTCCAAAAATCGGGTAAATGCTGAGGCGGCATCATTGGTGTGTATGGTAGTAAAAACGAGATGTCCCGTCATTGCGGCATTGGCTGCCATGTTGGCTGTTTCTGAATCGCGGATTTCTCCAACCATCATAACGTTCGGGTCCTGTCTCAAAAGCGAACGGAGGCCCGAGGCAAAGGTGAGGTCAAATCTGGGATTGATTTGGATTTGGTTTACTCCCGGCAGCGTATATTCAACTGGGTCTTCAAGTGTTGAAATGTTGATGCCGTCTTTTTTCAGGAGCTGTAAAAGGGCATAAAGGGTTGTGGTTTTTCCGCAGCCGGTCGGTCCTGAAGCAATAATCATGCCGAATGGTTTTTCTATATTCTCTAAAATAATTCTCTTTTGTTCTTCTGAAAATCCTAATTCATCTATAGAAATGCTTTTAGTCGCTTCGTTAAGAACCCGGAGAGCAATTTTTTCCCCAAAAAGAGTTGGCATTATGGATACGCGGAGCGAGGTGTCCGGAAATTCTTCAGGTTCAATACGGCCATCCTGCGGACGCCTGTATTCGTCAATCTTTAAGTTGGCGAGAATTTTTAAGCGTGCGATTAACGGGGAATGGATGTTGCGCGGCAGGGTAAGCACCGTGTGTAGCATACCATCAACTCTAAACCTTACAGCCGTTTCATTTCTTAAGGGTTCTATATGAATATCGCTTGCTTTTTCGGTGATTGCATGTTTTATAATGCTGTCAGCGATTCTGGTGATATTGTCATTTTTCTCAAGTGAAGTTTGAGCTAATTGTGAAATCTCGCTTTTAAAATCGGGCGTATTATTATTAAGAATAATTGCGACATCGTCTTCAGTTGCGCTAAACCATTCAATTTTTTTGCCGAAGCGTTCCTTTGCATAGCGTTGCAAGGCAGAATTTTTGGGATTTACCGTGCCAATCTTTACTCCTTTAGGACCATTTCCAAAAATAAAAGCCCGGAATTCTTTCATCAGTTCCCAGGGCATTAAATCCAATAATTCTTTTTCTAATTTTACGCTTTTAAGTTCGTCTGGAACTTTAGGATACATATATATGTATTTTTGATTTTTTAGTAATTTTTAAAATTTCTAGAGAATTACCATAGTGTTGTTTTATCATAAATAAAGAGAAATGTCAATAAATTGATTCTATGTTTGATAAGAGTTGGACAAAGGGTAGGACATACGATACTTGACACTTGTTTTTGGTTTTGATAGTTTCATTGTAGCGTATGGTTTAGCCACCGTGACTGGTTTTGGAGGGAATCAGGGCATAAAATGGTAGAAAATTTAGCTCAAAACCAAATTGGGGGAATGAATTGTTATTGGAACGGTGGTTTTTTTGTTTCCCATGGACGATTAATAAGCACAGCTTTTAGCTATGTTTTTTAATTAAAATTAAAAATTAACTGTCGAAAATTATAAAAAAATAATAAAATAATAATTAAAAAATAAAAAATAATTATATAAAAAATATGAAAAAAGATATATTTCGCGTCTTAGCGTCATTGACAATAGTGTCACAATTTATGTTCATCAGTGCGCCGTTAATCAGCGCAGAGGAAATAACCCCCGACGAATCCGTTGTTGTGGAATCTCAAACCAACGACACGGTTGTTACGTCGGACGTCATAACTGATGTCACAACTGACGTCACAACGGACGCCACGCCAGATGCCGTAACGGAAGTGGCGACGCCGACAGAAGAAACTGCGTCGGCAGAAACAGCTCCGGTAATTTTTCCAGAACTGACAACCGACAAAGCTGATTATCTTGTCGGCGAAATCGCAACGATTTTTGGAAGATTTTTCCAATCGTTGCAAAACATTATTTTAAAGATTTTTGGCGGGGATGTAGAAGAGGGGACATATACCGAAGAAATACAAAATGTCACCGCTGACGACCAAGGGTCGTTTACCACGATCTACCAATTGGATAATATTTTCAGACCCACCTATACCGTTACAGCAAATGATATATTTGGCACTCAATTAGTCCAGACAACATTTACGGATAAACCAAAATGTTCAGACGTCGGAGTGTGTTGTCCTCCTGGCAATATTTGTTCCAGTGGACCTATAGATGCTACAGGTTGCGGTAGTGCTGATTGTTGTGGAGATATAAATAATTGCCAATCTCCAACGCCAACTGTTAATCTTGCAGTAAATATTGACCAATGTAGAAATGGTGGAGTTGCAAGTCCGCAAACATGGACTCAATGCACTGGTTCGGCTTGGGTAAATGGTAATGCCGGCGAGCAAAATTCTCACTACAGAGAAGGGGAGTCTATTTCATACAGAAACGTGATTACTGGTGTAGGTATGACTGGCCATAGAGTTCGACTCGTCATGCAGTATGATGTCGTCCACGCAGGAAATGTTGCCATAGATTACCTTACTAGAAATGATCGCTGGCAGAATCCTGAAACAACTAAAGTAATTACTCCCGATGTTCCGTGTCCAGGAATTTCTGGTTGTGTATTGAGTGCAACCGTAGATTCTCCTCGACCGACCTATACTGTTTTTGCTAATCCAACTTTGAACATTACTAGTGCTAGTAATGTAGCTCCGGCAGTTCAAAACACAGATGGAGGACTTGGCTACATTCAGCAACCATTTACTAGTTGGGGCTTGGTTAATGGAGTAGTAGGCGAGACAGAAATAAAATTTTATAATGTTGATACCGTAAAGCTACCAACTGCAGAATTGACAGGTACAACTCCAGACGTAATCACTGCGCTTACGAGTGGTGGAACCACTGCACAAGAAGTGACGCTCGAATTTACTCCAACATCAGATACGGTCGTAATCTCATGGGGCGGACACATTTCTCAAAGGCCCGAATGGGGGGCAGCCAACGTACAGCTTACTGCTGGCGGCATTTCTGGTTCGCCCTATCACATGGCAAACAATGCTATCGCCATAGATGCGAATGATGACGGAGATTTTCTTGACGATAAAGAAGATCAGAATATAGGCCAACAGGACAGATCATTATCAGCAGCCGCAGTTGTAGCTGCTCCGACTATTGGCACTACACCGAATCCCGCGTTAGGTAATGTCGGTGATACCTTAAATGACTCAGCGACTTTAATTGGAGGAAGTAGTCCAACTGGTAATGTAACCTTTAAACTCTTTTCGCCGTCTGATCCAACTTGTTCTGGTACTCCAATATTTACTGCCATAGATGGAACAGCGCCATACACTGCCGGTGTTGGTTTTGTTAGTAACGCAGCAGGAACTTGGAATTGGACAGCAGATTACGCGGGTGACCAAAATAATTTACCAGCTTCGAGTGACTGTGGGGCAGAAGCAGTTACTATAATTAATCCAACAGGTCATCTAATAGTTAATAAAATAACTGTTCCGAGTTCAGATACTACGACTGAATTTCCGATATCTGTAAGCGGAACAGGAACCGTTACTCCGCCAACATCAGTAAATCTTACAGGCGGATCCAATCATAATTTTGAAGTTATTGCCGGCACTTATTCAGCAGCAGAAACAGTTCCTGCTGGTTGGGATAAAACTGGCGATACTTGTCAGGATGTTGTAGTTACTGCGGGCCAGACGGCCGAGTGTACAATTACCAATACAAAACGCGGACACATTATTGTTGATAAAGTAACTACCGGAGGCGATGCAACTTTCAGTTTTGACGCTTCTGGCGGAACCGACCCAACTTATAATGACTTTACTTTAACTAATCTACAAACTCCAAACGACCAGGTGCTCAAACCCGGAAGCTATTCAGTAACCGAAACTGTTCCGGACGGTTGGGATTTGAGTAGTGTTAGCTGTGTAAGCAGTATTCAAAATACTGAAGTTAATACCGCCTTAGAACTGGATGCAGGCGAGACAATAACTTGTACTTTCACCGATACCAAAAAAGGAACAATTGTTTTGGTTAAAAATACAATCGGTGGTAATGGAACGTTTGACTTTACCACTACCGGTGGCGATGGTTTGTCTAGTAATCCGTCTATTACAACCTCAGGTGGAACCGGTTCCCAAACTTACAACAACATAACCCCAGGCAGTTATTCTGTTTCTGAAACAGTGCCCGGTGGTTGGGATTTAACATCTGCTACCTGTGATATGGGTGAGACACCAGCCAGCTTAGATGTTGAACCAGGAGAAACAGTCACTTGTACTTTTGAGAACACAAAGAGAGGTTCAATCATAATTGTCAAAAATACAACAGGTGGTAATGGGACATTCAACTTTACAAGCAACTTTGGAGTAACTTCATTAACTACGGTCAGTGGTACAGCTCAACAGACAGTAGATAATTTAATTCCCGGAAGCGGTTATAGCATAAGCGAAACAGTACCTGCCGGCTGGGATCTTACTGGCTCTAGTTGCGACCACGGTACGATTAGCGCTATAGAAGTTTTAGCCGGACAGACAACGACTTGCACTTTCAGCGACACCAAAAAAGGACATATTATTGTAGACAAGGTAACTTATCCAGCAGCTGATTCACAAAGCTTTGCCTTTACCACAACTGGTTCTGGCTATGCAGGATTCTCATTAACTGATGCAGATGATCCAAACGACCAAGAGGTTGTTCCAGGTGCCTACTCGGTATCTGAAACCGTTCCTGGTGGTTGGGATTTGACTTCCGCTACTTGCGACCAAGGAGAAACAATATCCAGCTTAGATGTTGAACCAGGCGAAACAGTCACTTGTACCTTTACCAATACCAAGAAAGGACACATTATAATTGAAAAAAATGCGATTCCGGATAGCAGTCAGGAATTCATATTCAATAATAATTTTGGAAACGGTAATCCGGCAACGTTCGGATTAGTTGATGATTCAACTCCGGGTTATGCCAGCAGAAACTCCGAAGTTTTACCGGGTAAATACGCTGTATCAGAAAACGCGGTCGCTGGATGGGAATCTCCTGAAAGCGCAACTTGCGACAGCGGCGAAACTATCGGCGATATAGATGTTGGTCCTGGTGAGACCGTAACTTGTCTGTTTACGAATGAAAAACTCGCGACCATTATTCTTGTTAAAAATACTATTGGCGGAAATGGTCCGTTTGATTTTGTGATGACTGGTACCGGTTTGCCGGTAAGCGACCAGCTAACAACAATTGGCGGTACGGCACAGGAGACATATAACGATCTTGATCCGGATAATACTTACACAATTGCAGAAACACCGATTCCTGCAGGCTGGGCAAAGACCGGAGCATCCTGCGACAACGGCGATCCTGTTACTGCTATTACGCCAAACGCAGACGAAACTATCACCTGTACTTTCACCAATAATAAACCCGCGGCGCAAATTGATTTGGCTCCGCTTGATGGCGTAAATAAAGTTGGTCAAAACCATATTATTACCGCCACGGTTCAGGTCCAAAATGGTGACGGCAATTGGGGACCAGCTACTGATGGCACCGTAGTAACTTTCTCTATTACTAATTCTAATGGTGCTACCGCGGTATTTGTTCCAGCTTCACCTAATACCTGCACAACTTCCGGCGGTTCCTGCACCATAACTATAAATTCACCGACAGCCGGCCACGTAGTTGTTCACGCGTCTGCATCACCTATAGTGCTTGGAGTGACTCTTCCGGTTTCTACTGGTTCTGGTGGAGATAACAGCGCCGACGCGCAAAAGACATATGTAAACGCAAAAATCAGCATAACACCCGCAACCTTCACTAACGAAGTAGATGACCCGCATGATTTCATAGTCAAGGTTGAAGCAGACAATGGAGACGGTACAGGATTACAGCCAGTAAATGGCGCAATTGCAAATGCGATTGCTACTCCTGCGCCCGACGGCGGTCTTAATGTGGCCGATTGCAATGACGGCACAAATGCCAGCGGAGAATGTACGGTCACAATTAATTCAAGCATTGCAGGAGTGTTCACAATAATCGCCCGCTCTACAATTTCGGTTGGTGGCGTTGAATTCAAACTTCAAACTAATGGAGTTGGTGGAAATTCTGGTCCAGCAGAAAAAACCTACGTTGATGGTAGCATCTATATCAGTCCGCCTAGCGCAACTAACAAAGTTGGCGAACCGCACACTATCACTGCCGATGTCACAAAAGATGACGGTAGTGGTACTAGCAACGCAGTTGGCGTAACCGTGAACTTTTCAATTACTTCAGGTGCGGCAACATTCTATCCAACTAGCGCTGATGATCATTGTGTAACTGATGGCACAGGGCATTGTTCGATACAAATCGTATCCAATACCACAGGTAGCAACACGATAAATGCTTCAGTTACCTTTAATGTTGGTGGAGTAAGTATAACTCGCGCTACCAACGGCAATTCTGGTCCTCTTGGTTCGGGTCCTATAACAAAAGATTATGTTAATGCAAAAATTAGCATAACTCCCGCAGAAGATACCAACGCCGTTAATGACCCGCACACATTCACAGTTAAAGTTCAACAGGATACCGGTTCTGGCTGGACAGATGTCTCGGGAGCTATTGTCAATGCAATAGCATCTCCAACACCTACCAGTTTTGATAAAACCGATTGTTTGGCAAGCACAGACAGCAACGGTGAATGTTCGCTTATTCTTAATTCTTCAGTAACAGGTATCTTCGAAGTTCGTGCAAGAACTACCATAAATGTAGGCGGCGTTGAATTCAAGCTTGAAACAAACGGCAACAGCGATAATTCTGCGCCAGCCGAAAAAACCTATGTCAATGCCCGCATAAGTATTACACCCAGAGATGACACTAATCCTATAAATGAATCGCACAACTTCATTGTTAAAGTAGAGGCCGATTACGGCGACGGCAGCGGTTTTATACCATTTGAAAACGCTTTAGTTGATGTTGCCGTAACACCTCCGCCCGAAAGCTTGAATAAAACAGATTGCAATGACGGCACAAATGCTTCAGGCGAGTGTACCGCAACTATTAATAATTCTGCGCCGGGCTTATTTACCGCCATGGCCAGAAGCCAAATAGAAGTTGATGGCGTAACATTTAAACTCGCGACTAATGGCTTGGGTGAAAACTCTGGATCGGCAGAAAAGACCTACGTTGCAGGTAAGATAATTGTTGAAAAGCAAACTTTACCTGATGGTTCATCTCAATCGTTTGAGTTTGACCCAAGTTGGAGTGCTACTAATTTCAATTTGACCGACGGTCAGCAAAATAATTCTGGTTGGTTGTCTCCGGGCAATTACTCGGTGGTAGAAATAGTTCCGACTAGCTGGGACTTCACTTCAGCTTTCTGCTCGATAGAAGGCCAAATTGGGACATTCCCTTATACTCCTGGTGAAAATATTTCATTGGGAGCTGGGAATATAATCACTTGCACATTCACTAATACGCAGAGAGGACACATTATTGTAGACAAAGTAACTTATCCAACAGCTGATCCACAGAGCTTTGACTTTACAGCTGGCGGTGCTGGTTATTCCAACTTCTCATTAACTGATGCAGATGATCCAAACGACCAAGAAGTTGTTCCAGGTGCCTACTCGGTATCTGAAACCGTTCCCGGTGGTTGGGATTTGACTTCCGCTACTTGCGACCAAGGAGAAACAATATCCAGCTTAGATGTTGAACCAGGCGAAACAGTCACTTGCACATTTACCAACACCAAGAAAGGCAAAATAACTATCGTAAAAGACGCCCAGCCGAATGACTGTAAAGACTTTACTTTCGGTGGTACTCTAGGCAGTTTCGTACTAGATGATGATGGAGATGCTACCGAATGTATAATAGATCCAATTAATCGGGATCAATCAAAGACTTTTGAGAATTTAGCCATTAATACTTCTTACACAGTTAATGAAACGGTACCTAATTTCTGGAATCTTATGAGCCCGATTGTTTGTACCGGAATAGATGCTTCCCAAATCACACAGGTTGCCAATGGAATTACTATCAATCTTTTGCCGGGCAACGAAGTAACTTGTACGTTTGTCAACGAAAAACAGAGTCCAACAAGAACTCAAGGGTTCTGGAAGACACATACGTCATTTACCAGTGACATCTTTACCGCAAACTTTCTTCTACCAAGTGGAATGACGCTTGGCTTGACGAGTGGTCATTATGTCACAATTGATAGCACGGCAAAATTATTCGGCGCTTGGTATTCGGATGTGAATTTTGAGACCACGATAGTTAATAAGAAACAGGTAAAAAGAGATCCTATTGAAAAAGCAAGAATCTTACTTGCCCACCAACTGATTACGGCAAAACTTAACTGTGCTGCCTTTGGCGGATGCCCGACATCAATAAATAGTATGATTGCTAGCGCAGATGCTGCTTACGCCGGAACGAATATCGGCGCCATGAACACTGCAATGAGCGCGCTAGATGCCTTTAACAACAGTGGAGATACGATTATAATTTCACCTCCGTTGCCATGGCAAGGTAAAGCAACGCCGAAAGATTCTCAATCTTTAGCACAATCGGGCATTCCATCTGGTATAGCTTTCTGGGATCAACCGTAATATAGTTACTCCTTAGAACTCAAACGCGCTGCTCTTTCCTTGTGGGGGGCAGGCGTTTGCGCTTAAAGTAGAACAAGTTTGCTAAAAATAATTAATGTCCTATTATAGAATTAAGATATTTAATAATTAAAAAATAAAAATATGACCCAAAAATTTTTTGTTATTTTAACAATTTTAATAATTATTCTCGGCATTTCCGCAAGTTTGGCTCTGGCTAAAAATGAAAAAGGGGCAGGGGATCCTTCGATGGGCTCAGGACAAGTTATACCCGAAGAGGATGGGACATACGATGTCCCAGGCCATCCGGAATTAAAAGTAAGAGTGTTTGTCTATCGCGTGAAGCCATCGCCATCACCGACGCCAATATCAAGCATTGCTTGCGGTTTAGAAGACCCGACTTCCGACGCTGTTGTTGATCCAACTCCATGGAGATTACCAAACACTACAACTTTTTATTATTTAAATTCAGGTAGTGTTCCTAGTTCAGTTGGTGGTGCAAATCTACAAACTATTGCCAGTAACGCTTTTGCCCAATGGACTAACGTAATTTCTAACAAAGTAATCATTAGAAATGGTGGCAGCACCTTAATCAACCGAAAAGCATTGGATGGTAAAAACATTATTAGTTGGGGGAGAACTCCAGGATCTGCTTTAGCAGTAACTTACACTTGGTATTATTCCAGTAGCGGTATGGTTGCCGAGGTTGATACAATAATGAATAATAAATTTTTCTGGACGTGGTCTGGTTTGTCAACTTGTGCCTACCCAAACTCCTATGATGCGCAGAGTATTTTGACCCATGAGTTAGGACATTGGTTTGGTCTGGATGACGAGTATACCTCAGAATATACAAATAACACTATGTATGGCTATGGTTATAAAGGCGATGCGAAGTGCGATACTTTGACCGATGGCGATATAATTGGCATAAGAGCGATATATAACAGATAGGACAAAAGCCTTGACCCACTTGACAAATATTTCAGATAGTATATAATTACATAATCGTATAAATATTGCCGGTTATGTCCTGCTGGCAATATTTCCGAAATTAAATAATCAGATTAATTATTATTTTTAAGTCGAATTTAAATTTTTATTTGGAGAGAAAAAAATATATGCAAAAAATAATTAAACCAATCGTTTCAATATCCACCATATTAATGGTGGCGTTTTCGCCATTTGTAGCATTAACGCCAACAGTATTGGCAGGTGGTGCGTATTCTATCGTGGGTAATGTATCGATTATTGGTTTTAATGTAAACCTTAATGGTACTGCTTCTGCCTATCCATATGTTGGTCAACTTAGTAATCAGCATATTTCAGTTGACTGGGGATTAAACGGAGATGCAACACCAAACAATTGGATCGAATTATTTACACCTTATTTTAATATTACAAATTCTGGCGGGAGTGGTAATAATAAATGGTTTGACGCAACATGGGCTACTTCTTCCACTTATATAAATCCGGGAATTTATACGATATTTGTACGCGTATATCATGCGAATATCAATGGAGCAGAAGGATCGGACGTTGCAACATGGAGTATTAATATCACGGTTCCTAATTACTGCGGCGATGGTGAAGTAGATCCCGGCGAGGCATGTGACGATGGGAATACTACAAATGGTGATGGCTGTTCTTCTACTTGTACCATTGAAGGATGTATTCCAACAACGGAAATTTGTGACGGATTAGATAATGATTGCGATGGACAAATTGATAACGGATTACTTTGGCTTAATAAAGGCAATTCCTGTACCGTTGGAGTAGGTGAGTGTGCAGCCCAAGGAACATTAATTTGTAACACTCAATTTCCAGCTGGTGAATTAATTTGTTCTGCAACACCTGGTACTTCTACCGATGAAACTTGTGATAATAAAGACAATAATTGCGACGGCAATATTGATGAAAATTTAACTCAACCAACCTCTTGTGGGGTTGGAGTTTGTGCTGGTAATACTGGTTCTGAAACCTGTATAGCCGGTGTTTGGGATAATAATACTTGCGATCCTTTCGAAGGTGCAGAATTGGAAGTTTGTGATGGTGTTCTTGATGAAGACTGTGATGGTATAGTTGATGAAGGTTGTGAATGTACAAATGGAGATAGCCGTCAATGCGGTCAAACCGATGTTGGTGAATGCAGTTTCGGAACTCAGACTTGTATTGATGGTCAATGGGATGCGACTTGCGTTGGTGTTATAAATCCTACTGATGAATTATGTGACGGATTGGACAATGACTGCGATGGTTCAATTGATGAAGATTTTGCTAACCTTGGCCAAACCTGCGAGGCTGGCGAAGGTATCTGTCAAACTTCTGGCGTTTACGTATGTTCACAAGATGGCTTAAATACGCAATGCAACGCTGTGGCTGGTACTCCTACTACTGAAACCTGTGATGGTTTAGACAATGACTGCGACGGCCAGATAGATAACGGATTTAATGTTGGACAAACCTGTACAGTAGGTATTGGTGTTTGCCAAGCTACTGGCGCATATGTTTGTACTCAAGATGGATTGGGTACAGAATGTAATGCCATACCAGGACAATCAAGCGAAGAAATTTGCGATAACGAATTAGACGATGATTGTGATGGTTATATTGATACTGCAGATACAGATTGTCAGGAATGTATATTTGAAGCTACCACTACATGTTCTACTGGTAATTTAGGTATTTGTTCGGCTGGTATTAGAACCTGCGGACAGAATGGTTCTTGGGGAGAATGTGTACAAACTACAGTATCAAGCACTGAAATTTGCGATAATCAATTAGACGACGATTGTGATGGTTATATTGATGCTGCAGATACAGATTGTCAGCAACCTCCAACTCCTTGTTGTGGAGACGGAGTTGTTAACCAGACATCAGAGCAGTGTGATGATGGAAACACAACCAATGGCGATGGATGTTCTAGTTCTTGCCAAACTGAATATATTCCGCCTGTTTGCCTTGGTTGTTATGGCCCGCCTTATTGCGGCGACGGTATTAAAAACGGTAGCGAAGAATGTGATGATAGAAATATTGTCAGCGGTGACGGATGTTCAGCCGATTGTAAAACAGAAGGCGGATTGGTTGCGGGTACAAGTACTTGTAATTTAAACCTGGACGTAATGGTAGTCATGGATGTATCTGTTAGTATGGGAGAGGATAATCCAACCAGATTATCTCTGGCCAAAACTGCAGCCAATAGTTTTATTGACAATTTGAGAAGCAGCGATCAGTCGGGATTGGTTTCCTTCAATCGGACAGCAACTTTAAATAAAAACCTGTCATACGACCATACAGTTACTAAATCTATCATCAGTGGTTTGACGGCGGGCGGCTCTACTAATATGGGAGCTGCCATTGATAAGGCCAACAATGAATTAATGTCAGTTGCTAACAATTTACAGTTAGCTAAAGTAGAAATTCTCTTAACTGATGGTAGGGCTAATAGGCCAACTGGAGATGGTTTCAACGAAAATCCAGCCGACGTAGCTTTGGCTTTAGCCGAATCATTAGAGGCAGCCGAAAATGGCATTATGATTTATACTATTGGATTAGGTGGTGATGTGAATACAGGCATGCTTCAGACTATAGCGGATAACACAGGTGGTAAATATTATTTTTCTCCTACTAGCAACGACTTAAATGGAATATTTAGTCAAATAGCTGCCGAGACTTGCAGGAGTGCTTTTCCTACGTATGTCAGTCCAGCAATTACCATATTCAATGAAAAAGCTGGAGCTATTTCGGATACTGGTGCTACCGTTACTTGGTATACTAATATCCCTGCTACCAGCAGAGTAGTTTACGGCAATCAACAAATGTCGGTTCTGGGAGATGCGCCGAATTATGGCTATGCTTTCTCAACGCCTGAACAAGATTCGGTTAGCAAAGTTATCTCTCATTCTGTAACAATAAGTGACTTGATACCTAACACAACTTATTATGTAAGATGTGTTTCCCAGACTGCGAGATCAACAGAGCTTACCTTTACAACGCTTGGAGCAGGGGAAGTGATTCCAACTATTCCCGCGCCTGAAGAGGGTGAAGTTGCCGGAGTTGAAACCGAAACTCCCGAGGGGGAAGTTACTGCACCGGAAGCAGCTGGTGGCGAAGAAACCTTTGTGGCAGAAGGAGCCGAGGCGGCAGTTGGAGGTTTTGTAGCGGGCACAACTCTTTGCTGGATTTTATTCATTGTCACAATTCTTCTGAGCTTGTGGTATTTATGGTTAAAAAGAAAGGGGA
>Ga0315294_10006053_pt1 | contig 13281 bp, 14 predicted proteins | sample YL17G13_40_MG_FD_203626 | JGI IMG/M metagenome (GOLD analysis project Ga0315294, IMG submission 203626) | Sediment microbial communities from Yellowstone Lake, YNP, Wyoming, USA - YL17G13_40 | ecosystem: Environmental > Aquatic > Freshwater > Lake > Sediment | place: USA: Wyoming | collected... | reverse complement strand
CTACCTCTCCCTCTTAAACGAACCCTGCCCCCCGGCTTTCGAAACACCCTCAACAACGTTACCCGCAACTTTCTGAAAAATATCCTCCGCATGCTTGTAATCCTCAGCCAAAACCTCAATACTGTACTTCGGCGCGGCGATAACATAAAAACGAACCTTGGCACTCCCCAACTTCTCACCTTTCTTCGCGTTAGCAAAAGCATCCTTAATCACCTTCACACCGTTAGGCGACCCACACCTAACCTCAATCGTCCCCTTCACCTTAACCATCGGAATATGAATCCTTTCCTGAGCCTCCTCCACAAACACCTTGGCAATTTCCTCAGACACGCCCAACTTCGTCAGAAACTCAGAACCTTCCTTCACAGCCTTCTCAAAAGCATCATACAAACCATACTCATTTTCCAGCGGCACACCAACCTTCTCATACAACTCTTCAACCGGCATGCCTGTCTTCTCAGCAACCCCCCGAAGCAAAGCCTCCGCTTTCCTCTCTTTCTTCCAAACCATAATCTTCTCAATTCTTTCCCTCTTCGTAACACGCCTAAGAGACAGGTCAATATGCCCCTTCTCCATGTCAACACGCAAAACCTTCAAAACAATCTTCTGCCCTTCCCGGACAAAATCCCTAATATTCCTAATCCACGACGAAGAAATCTCAGAAACATGAAGCAACCCACGCTTCTCAAATTCATCCAACTTCACGTACGCACCATAATCAGTCACAGTCTCCACTGTCGCAATAATCAAGTCCCCTGGCTCTGGCCACTCCTGCTTTCTTAAGGCCATCTGTGATCCTTCATCCGTTACTCGAAAACCGCTACAATTTCACCCTTAATCTTCGCCTTTCCGCTCGAAGGCTCAGCCAATTCAGTCCCGCAAACGTTACAGACAACCTTGTTAACGGCGCTGCTGAACACCATCTGCTCATTTCCACACTTCAAACACTTGACTCGAACGAAACTGCTTCTTGGCCTCGGAATCAGCTTTTCCCATTCTGTCACAATTCATCCCTCCATCCTAAGCAATAACCAGCTTTCTCAACCGAATTCCATCCTTATGCCTCATATAACCACAAACCTTACACTTCAACTTCAAAGTCTGCTTCTTCGTTGTCTTCGCAAACTCCCGCTGAAGCGGATACTTCTGACCACCATACCCCCTTTTGTCCCTCAGACTGTGGTGGCGCTCACCCTTAGCCAGAGGCCTACGTTTCCCCGGCTTATACAACGTGACCGAATGAGCCTGATGCTGCTTGCATCTCGGACAGTACGTCTTGACTTCTTTGGGAACATTCACCTTGATCCACGACCAACTTTGCATAAGGAAGCGACACACGTTCTTATACTTTTTCACCATCCTCCGCAGTCCTGGTCTCCACTTCAATAGCATTGTAGGCAAATTCCCCAGTCAGAGCTGCAGAATTTCCGAAGGAAAAAAAGCTCCAGATCACCCAAGCCGATAATAATCCCAATTGTCCAGCAACCCTATTTTTCTGAGCGCTGGAAAACTCTTGTGCACAGCCTTCTGGAAAACCTTGCTGTGATCTATAGGAAAACGCACAATCTTGATAACCAACCCTAATGGCTTGGGAAAAGCTCTCAAGGCTTTCTCGATCGTCACACTGTCATGATCTGCCGTGAACCAGTTGGCCAAGTTGAAGACCTTGTCAGACCTTGCTATTATTTCTTCGCCAACTCGATTCAGTTCTGTGATGGCTTTGGCATGATTCACCACGTGTTCCAGCACATTAAATGCATAGATTCTCTGAAATGCGTTATCTCTGAAAGGAAGACTGCATATGTCGCTGAGGACGAAGTTCGGGATCCTGACCTTCGGTCTTAGAACGTCACAATTCACGTCGCAATTCAAATCGTAGAATGCGTATCTGCTTCCCCCGCATCCTACATTGAGTCTCAGCTGCCAAACACCACCATATAAATACTGCAAAGTCTCCTGCTATATTTAGGCTTTGAATAAGTATACGGTGTCTCATTTCGAGGAAAGCAAATGTCCGCGATAGATTTGAAGGCAAACACATACTTTAGAATAATAGTGAAATATCTTCCTATTTTGTCATTTGCTGTACCGTTTGGCATCTTATACTTTTTGTACCCTCAAAGCTTTGAAATGACATGGGAAGGACGAACGTATTATCTGTTCTTTCTTTGGTTAATGTTTCTGGAGACAATAATGAATGAGAATGAACTGCGAGGACAGTTGTCGAGACTGAAATCGGCGAGAACAGTTCTCTTTGCCATGTCGTCTGCCCTTCCCACGATCTACGTGATCGGCTCCAATTACTTCGGATGGAACAGCGTAATTTCAGAGTTTGCCGAAAAGAGCGGCGTCCCTTTCGCCAACCTCATACCTCTCACAGTCGAATACCTGATTTTCACAGTTTTCTTTGTGACCATCGCCATCGCGGAGTTCGGAATTACCAATCTAAAAAACTATTCGATCACAACAGTTTTTCTAGGGGCTATTGGAGTACTTTACATGATAAACAATTTGTACCCATACGGGCAGTTCACTCCATTCCAGATTTTTGTTCCAACAGCAACCATGCTTGCAGCCGGAATCCTGAACCTAATGGGATTTACAACGAACATCAGCTACGCCTACACTCCTCAAGAGGGTTCTCTACCGGTTCTCAGCGTTCAACCTCTTCAAGGGAGCCCCATAGGCTTCAAAATCGCATGGCCCTGTTCAGGCATTGAAAGCCTCATGATCTACTCCATTACAGTGGCACTTTTCCTGAAGAGCAGTGCTATACCACGAAAAGAAAAGCTCGTCTATTTTGTCTTCGGCGCGATCATCACATATCTAATCAACGGTCTGAGAATAGTCACCCTCTACACGATTGCATTGAACGGCGGTCAAGTCACAACCTTCCACGACTATTATGGTCAACTGTATTCTGTCAGTTGGATAATGGTTTATCCGCTAATAATAATGGCCGGCCGCGCATTGATGACAAGGATGAGGATAGCCAAGTTTGACATGCCACAAGTTGCTGGTGTGTCCGCACCGACTCGGAATCCAGGTTAGAAAGCAGTCTAGTCTGTCTCCAACTTCTCAGCGAGATTTTGTTTTATAAGAATCTTGGCGTTCTCTGTGGGCACAGTCGCCACGTCTTCGATTTTGAAAGGACCATAAGTCTTCATGTCTGAACCGATTACCGCTGGGACCTCTTTCAGTAAACGGAGCGTAGCTCTCTTGTGTTCAGCCTCGATCTTGGTCTTCAGTATATCTCCACGAATGACTTCTTTGACCAACAAATGGACCCCTTCTGAAGAAGCTAACACTTTTGAGTAGATAGTTTTTTCTTCAGGCGTCATTGCATCCTGAACGATATCCTCACCTTTGGCCATTTTGCCGACGATTTTTCGGTAGCGGGTTTGAATAAGTCTTTGAATCATCACTCTGGCGTTTTGCGTCTCCTTCTTGAGAAGACTTGTCTTCAAGGTTCTCTTGTCCAGCATCCGACCTTCTTCTCTGAGTCTTTTCATATAATCTGCAATTTTTGAGTAGAAGTCAGGGGGAAGCTTCTCAAGTTCTGTTTTTTCGATCTCGGATTTCCAGGCGTGGCACAATTCATCATACATTCACGTTGCCAACTCCGCTCTCTTCTTGCATATCAACAACAAAGCTGCAGCCATTGGTAGTTCCACTTTTTCGTTTCTGAAAGGTCCGAATTCTTCGTTGTTCAACCTGAATTTGGGGGCGTCAGACACAATGGTTTTTATGGTGCCTTCTTTAAAGGCTATCGCCTTCTTAAAAGGGTCGAAGTCCTCCAGAGACTCAATCGGAATCTGCACTTTCCTGAAACCTGTCTTGCCATGCAAGGTGCCAGGTAATCTGATGAGTCGGTGAACATCTGTTGTCACCACCGTATCTACCTTAGCCGATTGGAATTTTTTCGAATGCTCAACCAGTTTTCTATACGTTTCCGTTCCCAATCCTTTCGGCAAGCCATGGGGTTTCGCCGCATTCAGGTTTTTCAATGTTGTATCCTTATTCTTGACTATGATTTCAGCAATGTTCCTTTTCAATCCAATTTTCTGCAGGTCCCCGATTTTGCTGTTGAGAATGATGCCCGATATTCCTTGGATTATTCTATTTCGCCAGCCGATGTTTTTCAAATTGGCCTTCCCTGACTCGTTATTTTCAAGTGTATAAAGATTAGTGTCAAGCCCCAAGCCAGTAACGTAATCGGCGATCTCTTTTCGAGCCATCGAGTCGAGGTTCTTGACGGTTTCGTCATCGACGTGAACATGGTAGCCGCGGTGACCTGAGAAGAATATATCAGTGTCCTTTTCGGAGAATCCGAAGTCTTTTGAGAGTATGTCTAGTAGTTTTTTTGTTTCTCCTTTGGCAGAGTTGAGGCATTCCTCGCATGGCCACGTGTCTTCGTCGAATTTCTCCCCGGCACAAGAGGGGCATTTTTGTGGCTGTTCTCCTCTCCCGTTGAATCCGCAATTGACGCATGTCCATTTGTCATGTATCTTGTTGCATGACGTAGGAATATGGTCTGCGTCGATGTCGAAGATTAGGTCAGCACCGATCCACCCCTTTGAACCCATGTCGGGAGCATCGGGCTGTTCATAATATGCGCTTGAATAGTACATGTCTGATGGTGTCATTGAACACAAAAAATCCTGAAGTTCATTCCTAGTTCGGAAGCTCTTGTGTCTGACCATCATTCTGTTTTTCATCAAAAGAGCTGCAAATTCGCGTTGTTCGAACCGACTTTTTATGCCAACCTCTTCAAAGCAACAAGAGTAATATTCGCGGAATTGTTCTTGGACAAAACTGCAGGTTCGATCTGACATTTCTCTCATTACAGTGGTTTTGTAACGGGTATTTTAGTTTCTCTGTTCCGTTCAAAGTTGGAGATTGTGGCAGTGTGTCAGATTTCGTGCATCTTGCGGTGTTTCATTCTGGAATTCAGTTTGATCGACTTGGTGAGTCCAAAGTTGGAAGTGAAAAAGAACACGTTCTCCAGCGCATACAAGTAATGTCTGTTGAAGGCGACGACCCCCATGTTCTTCATGCGGCGTCCGGATGCATAAACGTTTGTGTCCATGAAAAAGTCAACTTCGCCCATGTCTAGCAACTTTCTGCCCATGAGTCCGTCAGCGTTGATATCATCGGTGAGGAAGCCACCAGTCTTCTCAAAGTAGTCTCTTCTGACTACGAGGAAGTTGGTGCTTGTTGAAAATCTTTTCAGAGGCTTAGGAAGTTTGGCCAAAATATACCTGAAAAGATCGTAAATCGCATATTCGACTCTGCCTATAAACGGTGCGTCAAACGGAAGGCCGGGTCCGCTCAAAGCGATGAGTTGTGGATATTTCTCGAACTTGTCGACGATTTTTCGGAAAACGTTTCTTGGAAAGATAATGTCCGCGCAAGTGAATAGCAGCAGGCTTCCTTTGGCGATTTTTGCACCTATGTTCCTTGAAATAAATTCCCCGTACCCTGGCAAGACCACTATCTTTGCGTTGTGTGCCTCTGCAATCTTTGAAGTCGCATCTTTGCTGCCCCCATCTATGATTACTATCTCAAAATCTACTGAGGGCTGTTCACCAATGGATTCCAAGAACATCCGTATGTTTTTTTCTTCGTTGAGTGTTGGAACGATCACAGAGATGGTTGGGTTTTTCTCATCTTGCAACTCTTTCGACCACTTCAGCGATCTTTTTCATAAACACTGTTTTGTCAAATCTTCGTGACCTTTGTGAAGCTCTTAATGCAATCTTGCTTCTTAAGTCTTCATGGGTGACCAGCATGTCAATGTGTTTGGCGGCTTCGGCTGCATTGGAATATGCGAAACCATATGTGCCTTGCTGCTGATCGAGTATGTCCGTCCAAGGTCCGCCTGACTTGTGAACCACTGGAACACATCCTGAAGCCATTGCCTCGACGATGGAGATTCCGAAATGATCTTGAGGCATAGTATGAAGATATACTTTTGCTTCTGAGAGTGTTTTCGACAATTCTTTGAATGGAACGTTTCGAAGCATCAATATGCGATCTTCAACTTGAAGCTGTCTTGCTGACTCCTTCAAGGTGGTCAAAATGGGCTTGGAGTACTCGTCAGCTTTGCCTATTATCACGAATTTGGCATATCTTGAATGTCTTGCGATGAACGGAAGCTGCTCCAGATGCCTCTTCGGCGTGTAACTAGAGACGACGACAACTGTAGAACCTTGCTTCCTCTCTCTGAAACAGTTTGTCGAAAAAGTCCTTACGTCGACGGGTGGATGAAGAACGAATGAGCTTCTGTGGAGAACCTTCGAGATTATTTCTTGCACAAATCGGGAGTTAGTCAATAAGTTGCCTGGAGCTATTCTGTCTATGAAGGACATTGAAGAATTGTAGATAGGTGCCAGTGTCTGCCACATCGTCTCGTTCGTGAAAGCAGGTATCTGGGAGAGACTCAACGCTGCTCTAAGTGGGAAATGGACATACGTAATATCAGCTATCGAATTTATGGCGTCCCCAAAAGTGTTAATGATCAGGTCGTATTTCTTGAAAGATTTGCAGGCCAATAGCTGAAGCGCAAATACTGAGAAGTACGCTGATGAAATTGGTATGTCCGAAAGCTTGCTTGACATTCGACTTTGAATGACATAGCATTCCTTCCTCGGCAAACGTACTGGTCCAAAATTCTGTCGCACACAATTCCAGTCGGTTTTTTCGACTGTGATCAGTGAAACGTCGTGCCCTCGCTGGCTTAGCGCTTCGATGACGGCCAGGCAGAGTCTCTCGGCGCCGCCTGGGATGTTGAGGCTATGATGCGCGACTGCAATTTTCATCCGCGTACCTTCCAGCTGGCTAACGATATCATCGTTTGGGGTAACATTGATGTTCCTAGAGTTTCAAGATATTTGTGATTTAGGGTTTGCGTTGATAGAGAAGTATGGTTCCGTTGTCTCTGGCTGCTATCAGTATAAACTGGGGTTTTGTCTCCAGAAGTGATATCGCGACATCCGTTGAGAAGGGGTCGGTTCTGTTGTCGACAAGTACGTACTGAACCTCGTCCATGGTTTCATTTGTGAAACTCAATGCAAGATTTTTGATGGTTGACATTAGGTACCATTTTGGTATGACGTAAGCATTGACCCTATTTGAGACCTGAGGGAATAAGTTGTCTTGAGTCAAGATTGACGCGTAAGGCGGAACCATCTTGATCAATTCGTCCAATTGGACTTCGTGCTGTCCAATGCCAATATACGTGTAATTGGGAAACGCGAGATTCACAACCGGGCAAAGCGGACTGGAAATAAAAAAAAACATGAGGCTGAACGCGGCTATCTTCTTAACAGACCCTTGGATACTTTTCAGACTGGGCGTTCTGAGGAAATTCTTTCTCAATCCGAATATTGCGGCAACGAATATGAAGGCCACGAGATAGGACTGATATTGGTTACCAAGGCTGTGATGTGCCAACGTTTGAGACAACAATGAAAAGGTGAACCATGGGAGTGTTGGTATGAGGGCAGATGGCGCCTTAAACGAAAAAAACGCCAGGGGACCGAATAGCAAGGCTAAGTAGAGAAGTTTGTATTGGCCATCAAATGCCAGAGCTTGAAGTGCATTCAGAGGTCTGGTGATCATCAACCAGGGTATCTGAAGTGGGTCGGTTGCACCCAGTATGCCAAAATTGGGATAGCCTAGAAACTCCCCCAATGCTGCGGGGTTCGTCGGAAAAAATGTGTTTCTCTGCCAAAGCGTGAACCAGTACCACACACAACCCAGCGCAAATGTGACTAGAGCGATGCCCAGTACCTTTTTTCCTGCAGGTTCCTTGCTTCGCATTGTAGAGAGAATTTGTCTCCTATATTTCAAAGCAATGTATAATCCAATGAAAACCACGATCAAGGCAGCATGTTCCTCAACCATTAATGATAGAAGAATAAACACGAAGTATCTGGGCCAGTTTTCCTTCGTGACGTAGTACATCGCAAACCCAAAGAATAATGGAAGAAAACTTTGTACATGGAAATCGTAGTAATTCACGAATTGTATGGCGGGGTACATCAAGTACAGGACTGCGAAAAGTAAGCCCACAACTCTTCCGCCTGCGTATTCTTTTGCAAGTTTGTAGATCGGAACAGCAGCAAGCGCCAAGATGAATGATTGAATCACTAATAGTGTTTCAGGCCTCGTCACGAGTCGGTAGAACGGCAAAACAACAAAAAGAATTGGGCTAAAATGCACTCCAAAGAAACATCCACTCGGATTTACAAACAGTTCGCAAGTGTGATATAGAAATTTGTTGGCCTGAAGCGTCGTCCACAAGGATTGGGTGAAGATCCCGAAATCCCATGCTCGAGTCATGAAAGAATAATACCTGAAAATCGTCAAAACAGAAAAGGAAATTCCATAGAACACTATAGCCGAGAAAAGAATGATGTCACTTCGTTCTAGATTGTGGAATTTAGCGCCGAGCCAGATTTCGCGTTCCTCAAGGGATTTTGACCGGAACTTGATGTTCAGTTTCACATTGTCTACATCCGTTTTGGCAGCTTCCAGACGATCTGTCCGTGTGAAGGCAGTTCAAACGGCTGAAACGTTCAGAATCACCAGTCTGAATTTTGTAGCCTGCTAGTATTTCTTGTTCAGAGAGAGAATGTAGGAAAGAAAGTCTCTAATTTCGTTGATGCTGAGCTTTGATTTTCCTTTCTTCCTGTTTGCGAATACTATTGGGGCTTCGCTTATCCTATAGCCCCTTGAGTTGGCTTGTCTTATAGTTTCAATCTGTATTTCATAGGTCTGGCTGTGCAGGTCGTTTATTATTCCTTTCACGAGTCTGGTCGAATAGCAACGCATTCCACTGGTGTAATCTGATATTTTGGCGTCTATTCTGAGTTTTGTGATTAGGTTCGCAATTTTGCTTATTACCATTCGCCCGACGCTCCATTCTCGTGTGGCTCCGCCTTGGCAATATCTGCTTCCGACGACAAGGTCGCATCCTTCGCGCACGGGCGCTATCAGTTTGGGGATTTCCTTGGGGTTGTGCGAGTAGTCAGCGTCCATCGTGACAATACATTTCGGTGGATGCTTCATTAGGAGGAATGCTTTGAAGCCGTCAGTTATTGCGGTTCCAAGTCCGAGTTTTTTCTCTCGCACGAGAAGCAGAACGTTTCGGTATTTCTTTTGAAGTTTTCTTACGATGTCTGCCGTTCCGTCGGGGCCTTTGTCATCTACCACTAATATCGAGATGTTTAGATCTGATTCTTCCAGCTCGCGGACTAGTTTTTCTATGTTGGCAGCTTCGCAATACGTTGGGAGGATTATTCCGATTTCAGAATTAACGTTGAGATTACCTGTTATTTGCGAAGACTGCATTAATGTTCTTCCTTTTTCAGAGTCACCGTTCAGTTTAGCATGCTTGATATATAAGGTCTACCACGTCTTATTCAGGTTTTTCTGTTTCCTTTTTGACGCGTTTTATGCTTATTCGGTAGTAGGAGAGTGGGTGGCGTATTTTTCTGCATATTTCGTCGGGGTTTGTGCATACTCCGTGCGTTTGTAGGGTGTCGCATTTGGGCGGGATGTATCTTGTTCTCGAACCTGTTTCGCCTGCGATGTGTTCTACCTGGTATTTTGTCATTTTTTCGTTGAAGTCTGAGATGTTTTTGAAGAGTTCGATGACGCTTTCAGGTGGCATCCCAATGTTTATGAGGAATGAAGTTAGTGCGAATCTGCCTATGTGTGAGAGGTGACGTCCGGAGGAAAATGCAAAGTAGAGGGCGCTGATGCAGGGCGGAAAGGCTTCTTGCACCATGACTTTCGGGATTTCTTCAAATTCTGATTTGCCTATTTTTTCAGCTGAGAGTTTGTTGATTCTTTCCGCGATGTCCCGCATGTTCTTCGGGAAAGCGGGGATTTCTTTTGCTTCCAACCTTTTTTCTATGTGCCTGCGAACCTCCTCGCTCAGCAACCGTGAAGTCTCATTTTTAGTTAGGAGAATGGTTCCTTTGGAGAGAGCGCGGTTGATGAGTTTCCATTTTTTGTCACGGAGATGCGTGGCGTTTCTCAAGTAGTCTACGAAGCCTACGGTGAATTCGAACCCTGGGAAGTCCGGTTCACTGAGTTTTATGGTCCATTCGAAGTTTCTTGCGAATTCAAGGATTCGCTGGCGGTTTTCTTCCCTGAGGTCTTCGTAAGTTCTTTTTGCTTCGGCAAGGGCGTATCTTTTTTTGATGAAATTGTTTTTTGTGGCAATCGTCAGCATGATGGCTACTGGAAAAGACAATATTTCGATATCTTCGTTGCGTGTCTTTCGGTCGACTATGGTGTACAGAATGGCTTCTATTACTCTTTCTTCTGCGCGTTCCAGGATTCTTGCGAATTCCGGTTTTTCGAGGTCTTCTACCTTTAGGTCTAGATTTTTTACGTACTCTGTGTTTTCTTTGAGAAAAGGGTACTTTGACAGGTCGCTTTTGGTGAACCTTGGAGATAACATTGGAGTTTCGGTTTTCATGCTATTCTGTTTCTATTCTTGGTGCGAGAAAGAAGCTCAGTTTTCCTTCCTTTGGTTGATGGAAGTCTAGTTTGATGGGCATGTCTGATGAGAATTCGAGCGTTGCGATGTCGGAGGTTGCTGACGCCGCCTTTATTATTTCTGTTAGGTAGCTCAGGCTGAATGTTGCTTTTTGTGGTTCTTTGGCTTCCAAGTCGAGGAGGGCGTTGCTTCCTTTCTGAAGGGTTATTGTTGCGCCCATTAGGTCGCCGCTTGCGTTGAAGACGATTTTTTCGGGGTCTGCTTCGATTTTCACGTGGTCACTGACAAGTTGTGCATCTTCGATTGCTTGGCTTAGTCCTTCGGTTGTTGCTTTTGCTTTTACGTTGAAGGTGATTTTAGGTGTTGGGACTTCTTCTTCTGATGCTTCGAGCGTTGGCATTGTGAAGTTGCGGGTGTATTTTCCGGTGATTGTGACTTGGAGTTTGTTGGTTTTTTCGTCGAGTGATAGTTCCACGGTTTCATCTTTTGCGGCTCTTTTGAGGAGTTTTAGGAGTTCTGTTATGTTGATGCACATTTTTGTGGGTTCGGTGCATGTGTATTCTTCGAAGATGCTTTTTGGCCATTCGAAGTCGATCATTGCGACTCGGGATGGGTCCATGGCTCTGAGTTTTACTCCGTCGGGTTCTATTTTGAATGTGGCTTCGTCGACGAGGATTGAGATTGACGTGATCATGTCTTTTAGGAGCTTAGCGTCAGCCATTTTGAGCTTGAACATGGAAGGTTACCTTTCTACTGGATATTATCGGTCGGCAATAAAAGACTTTAGACGCTTGGCCGAACATGTTGTGATGCATGTATATGTGTTGAGAGCTTGATTTTTCCAGTCTTTTCTCATTGGAGATATCGTTGTAGCCCTCTTTTGCGCGTGTTTCTTGTCTTGAGTTGCCGAGGGCTGTTAAGCGCGTGTAGTTAATTGTTGTTTATCAGGTGAATAACAGCCTACCCCCCTCCCCCCTAGGTTTTCAGCGTGTATGGGGCTTTGGATGGATTTTTCGTTGTGGCTTTGGGCAGGGTTCGGCTTGGTCGACTTCCATTTTCTATGTTGCTGGCGTGCTCGGCTTATGCTGGGACCTTTTGGACGCGCGGTGAGGGCATGCGATATTGAAGCCTGTGGAGGGTGTTTGCTGGAGAACGTGAAACAAGGCGGAAAAGGATGAACGTTGTCGGCGCTCAAGTCTTCGGCGTGCGGTCGGCTGCTTTCAGGCTGATTTCCGTAAGGTCCTGAAGAGTGGGATGGGTCAAAGTTTGGTTGAGGTTAGGTCTATGTCGTCTGCGATGTACTTGACGTCAAATGGTTTCATCAGTATTCCTGTTTTTAGGCTCACGACGAAGGATTGAACGTCTGTGACGAAATCTGCGAATCTTACTGTGTAGTCTCTCATAAAATCTGCGTACTTTGAGTAGTTCTTGTGGACAGACACCATGGCTGCGTCTTTTCCTAGACCTTCTCCGTCGGAGGCGAATAGGATGTTAGGGTGGTCCATGACCCATTTCTTGGCCAAGGCAAGTTTCTCCTCGACCTTTTCTTGCTCGTAGGTCTTGGCTTTTGCGAAGGTGATCGCCAAGATTTCGTAGCCGATTTTTTCAAATTCAGGTACGATAGTGTAGCTTCTGATGTAGTCGGCTAGGAGCCTTCTGTTTCTTGTCACCGTCGGTTGTGAGGCTCCGATGGCTCTTGCGAGCTCTCTGTCACTTCTTCTTGAGTCTTTGAGCAACTCACGCAAGAGCTTGGTCATTTTTTCTTCTTTCATAGGTCCCCCAACAGAAACAGTTTACTGACTTTTTATCGTTTTCGGCGCACTCTAGATGCTATCGGCTTGTACTTTTTGGTCTAATTCTTGTTTCAGCAAAGTGATGCTTCTAGGTGGCAGGTCGCGGCTGACCAGAACGTTTGGGCCGATCCAACTGTCGTTTCCGACTTTTACTCCGGGCATGAAGAGAGTGTTTATTCCTGTTTTGACGTTGTCGCCTAGGACGACTCCGAATTTTCTTTTTCCTGTGTCTTCAACCTTGTCTTTGATCATCATTTTGATTTCTTTCGCATCAATACGGTAATTGGCCGTCATTGTGCCCGCTCCAAAGTTGCATCTCTCTCCGATTATGCTGTCGCCAACGTATGAAAGGTGGCCGATGTGACAATGATCCATTATTATGCTGTTTTTGATTTCACAGGCGTTTCCTATTCTTACTCTTTTTCCTATGCTTGTGTACGGGCGTATGTAACAGTTGGGTCCAATGTCGCTGTCTTCATCAATGTAGGCTGGGCCTTCGATGTAGGCTCCTGAGCGGATGCGTGCTGTCTCTGCGACCGTGATGGGTCCTAGTAGGTGGGCTCCGTTTTCTATCATTCCGTTTATCTTGTGTTTGATTTTCATCAATTCCCACCGGTTCGCTTCGAGTAGATCCCATGGTCTTCCGATGTCAAGCCACTGTTTGCTGTCAATCTTTGTTGCAATGGCTTGTTTGTTCTCGCTGATCATGATGGTTATTGCGTCGGGTATTTCCCATTCGCCTCGGGATGTCGGCGATGTTTGCTTGAGTTTTGCAAAGATTTCCGTGGAAAACGCGTAGATCCCGGCGTTCGCGAGGTTTGTCGGAGCTTCATCATGTCTTGGTTTCTCGATTATTCTTTTCACTTTGTTGCTGTCAAGTTCGACGATGCCGTAGTTTTCAGGCTTTTCAACAGGAACAACGGCAAGCGTGACAGCCGGTTTTTCTTTTTGGTGTATTTCAATTACGGTTTT
>Ga0315294_10006047_pt1 | contig 13290 bp, 5 predicted proteins | sample YL17G13_40_MG_FD_203626 | JGI IMG/M metagenome (GOLD analysis project Ga0315294, IMG submission 203626) | Sediment microbial communities from Yellowstone Lake, YNP, Wyoming, USA - YL17G13_40 | ecosystem: Environmental > Aquatic > Freshwater > Lake > Sediment | place: USA: Wyoming | collected... | reverse complement strand
CGCACTCGTCATAGAGAGGAAGGACAAGAAGTTCGAGCAGACGATCACTCCTGTGATGCAGGAGATAAGAGGCCTCGGTGAGATCGGCTTCATCGGAATATCTCCCACGGCGACTGCGTACGGCACCGTGCGGGCGAGCGGAACCAAGATAGTGGCCCTGGGTGCCGCGAGCACGGTGGAGATGGTGGGCCAGGCGTACGCGGGCCTCTTCAAGCTGGTGCTCAGACCGAGCCAGATAAGACGCAGCATCGCTGGCCCCGTGACCATCGTGCAGATGTCTGGGGACCAGGCGCGAAGGGGGCCGGGGAATCTCCTCTATTTTATTGCGTTCGTCAGCGTCGCGCTCGTGGTCGTGAATCTACTGCCAATCCCCATCATGGACGGGGGGCACGTAGTATTCTGCATCATTGAGGGGTTGAGAGGAAAGGCCCTGAGCCTGTCAAAGCAGATTGTGCTACAACGAATCGGCCTCGCGATTGTGGGCACTCTGATTCTGTTTTCTTTCTGGGTCGACTTCTCCAGAATCATCCAGAGAGGAAGGGCGACACTAGGCAAATCGGTCGAAGTGAAAGGTGGAAGCCCTGGTGAACCCGACACAGCAGGGGCGATCATATCTGAGTAGAAAACTCGCCGCGCTCGCACTCTTCTGGCTTGTCCTCGCGCTACCCGGGACGTCGCTCTGCCAGGACGCCTTCAGGCCGCCTTCTGTCTCCTCCATCAGGATCGAGGGCAATCGAGTCTTCTCCGACGGGAAGCTGAAGAAGGTGATGAAGACGAAGGAACGCTCGTACCTTCGGCCGTTCAGAAAGAGCGTCTACCGAAAGGACTTCCTCAAGGCAGACATCGAATCCATTCTGGGTCTTTACAGGAGGCACGGCTACCTCAAGGCAAAGCTCCTGTCAGAGCGGGTCGAGAAGTCGGCGAAGAGCAACTCCGTCAGCATCCATCTGGAACTGGCCGAGGGTCCGAGGGCGATGGTCAGATCCGTCAGCATAGACGGAGAGGCGGCCATGGATGAATCACGGCTGGCGAAGGGCCTCAGGCTCAAACCCGGCGGTCCGTTCGACCCCGGCGCAGTCGAGGACGACAGGCGGTCTATTCTCGACATGTACGCTGAGGCAGGCTACGTCTACGCCACCGTGGCTGACAACACGGTGTTTGAGGGAGACCTCGCGGACGCGCACTACGTGGTACGGGAAGGAATCCAGGCCAGGGCAGGCAATATCTCTGTGGAGGGCAACAAGAACACTGCCGAGCGCCTCGTGAGAAGGGAGCTGACGGTCAAGCAGGGCGACATTCTGCGGCGTTCGCAGCTTGTGAGGACGCAGCAGCGCGTTTTCGACACGGGGCTTTTCTCGGACGTGGAGCTCTCACCCGTGGACGTGGACAGCATCGTTCCTGTGGTGGACCTGGTCGTGCGTGTGAAGGAACGGAAGATGGCGTGGGTGGGCACGGGCATCGGCTACGGGTCGAGCGACCAGCTCAAGGTCTTCGGTGAGTGGGGTCACAGAAACGTAGGCGGCATGGGCAGGCGGCTCTTCACGTCCGCCAACTTCGCATTCGGCAGGTGGTGGCTGGCCAAGGGCAAGGCGGTTCTCGACGCGTCGCGGCTGGACGTCGGCCTGGTGGAGCCGTGGCTTTTCGGCACCCGCACGGCCGGGGAGATGGTGGCCTACCACGAGTACAAGAAGGAGGCCGCCTTCACGCAGGACTTCAACGGCGTCACGTTCACAGCAAAGCGGGACCTGTCCTCCTTTTTCAAGGTTTATTTAAGTTACGACAACAGATGGGTGAACACGACGGACCCGACAGCCATAAAGGACAAGTACGTCACGAGAAGTCTCTACCTTTCGGGGACGCGTGATTTCAGGGACGACATATTCGACCCGCGCAGGGGCTCCTACCAGGAATCTTCCTGGAAGGTTGCCGGTGGCGTGCTGGGGGGGAACTACAGCTTTCACAAGCTGTCTTTCTCGTCGAGCTGGTACACTCCGGCCGGCACGACGATAATCGCCGCGCGTTTCAAGATCGGATTTGAAGAACCGTTCGGCGAGACGTATGGCGTGAGCCCTCTTGACAGGATCCCGTTCGAGGAGCGATTCCGGACCGGCGGCGCGATGAGCGTGCGCGGGTACCTCGAGGACGAAGAGATCGGGCCGAGAGACGCCTCCGGCAACGTCACGGGCGGCAGGTTCCTTCTCTTGAGCAACGTCGAGGTGAGATTCCCGATTTTCTGGCGACTCTCCGGAGCGATCTTCTTTGACGGAGGAAACGTGTGGAAGAATCCCACGGACATCAAGCCGGGCCAGTTCTCTTTGCGAGGTGGCGAGACAGGTGAGGCCGATTACAGGTATTCCTACGGAGGCGGCCTGAGATTGAGGACTCCCGTGGGGCCCATCAGAGTGGATTACGGCCGGAAGCTGAAGCTCTCGGCGCACGACGAGGACGACAAGGGACAATTCCATTTCAGTCTGGGTCAGGCGTTTTGAGGTGCTGGACGAGACATGATTCGCAGAGGTCTTAGGATTGCGTTCCTCGCGCTCGCGCTGCTGGTGGTTCTTGCCCTGGCTGTGGGCGCGGTGGTCTGGCAGACGCGGAGGCCCGCGCTGGCAGGCAGACTGGAGGAGCTTGCCCAGAGTTATCTCATAGGCAACGACTCCACAAGAATAGACATAGGGAACATATCCGGAAATCCGCTGGGAGCCTTGAAGCTCCACGACGTGAGCCTGCTCGTCAGAGACGGGAAAGTGTGGACGACTTTCCTTACTGCCCGCTCCATCAAAGTGGACTTCAGCGTCTCGAAGGTGTCCAGGCGGGGTGTCGAGCTCGAAGCAATAGAGATAGAGCGACCAGTGTTCTCTCTGGAAAGGGGAACGCTCGGCGAGCATCTGTGGCCGCGCTTCAAGAAGAAGGGTGCGAGTGGCGGGCCGGGTTTCACGGTTGACATAAAGCGCCTCGGTGTGAGGCAGGGACTCTTCAAGATCGACAGGCGCAAGGACGACGTCTTCTTGTTAGACATCGACCTTGTGACGTCTCTGAAGCGGGACGCCAGCGGAGTCATCGCTCTGAATGGCCTGGCGGCGAGCTTCGGCACTCTGCCGTGGAAGTACAGCGTGGAGAAGTTGCAGGGAAATCTCTTCTTCAAAGGCAGCAGCATAGGTCTTGACAGCATTGCAGTGGCCACGCCGTCTTCGTCATATTCTGTGCGCGGTCGATACGCGTTCGGCGAGGAAAAAGAGATAGACCTGGACGTCCTGATAGAGAAGCTCTCACTCGAGGAGATGAGACGATTCGACAAGCTGTCGTTCCTCCCTGAAGAAGGAGAGCTGGCCGGCAGGGCGAGCGTGACGCAGAAGGGCAAGGGGCCGACTGTGGTGGAGTGTCGCCTTGCAGGCGCGTACGGCACGCACCCGCTTGAGTCGCTGGAAGCCTCCACGGAACTGGGCCGCAAGAGGTGGCAGAGTGAATTTCGACTCCTCTCCGGGGAGAGCATATTGGAGGGCACTTTCAGCGCACAGCCGGAATCGCTTCAGGAGTGCGCGATCGATTTCAAGGGTTTCGACCCGGGCGACTGGCCGGAAGTATTCGGCCAGAAGAAGATCCCTCACGGTTCACTCGACGGAGCTTTCAGGTTCTCCGGCAAGTCGCTCACCTCACCGGAGCGAGCGGGAGCGTTCGAAGTGATGCTGGACAGCGGCAACTACGCCGGCTTTTCCTTCCTGCACGCGAGCGCGAATGGCGAGTTTGACGGGCAGGGCGGACTGTTGTTTCCGGCCATCGAGTTCGTGGGCACTGGCTACAGCGCAACCGCGACGGGTTCGGTAGGCCCGAAAGGCGTCATGGAGTTCGAGTTCGATAGCCGTGTCGAGAGCCTAGGGGAGTTTTCGTGGGTGAAGAATCAATTCGAGATTTCCGGTGACCTTAGAGCGAACGGACGAGTCCAGGGTGACGGCGAGAAACTATTGTTGGGCGCCGCACTTGAGGGACCGCTGGACAGTACCTCACCCAGGACAGTGAATGGATTCATGAAAGCTGGTGTCGTCAGAGGCCAGCTCTGGCCGGTGTTCTGCATCGGGACGACTGCCAGCTTCGCTCCGGCGTCTTTGTTTGGTTTCCCCGTGGATTCACTGGAGGCCAGGGCCTTTCTGCTGGAAGGACGAGGGAAGGAGCGTGAGGTGAAGCTGCCCGGTCCGGAGCTCCCTCGCCGGGACATTACTGACAAGGAGCTTCCCGGCCAAGAGCTTCCTGACTCAGAGTCCCCCGACCAGGAGCGTCTCGACCCCAGGTCATGGGAGTCCGCCAACTTGCTCATGATGGCCAACCTACATGCCTTTAGGAAAGATTCCTCTTTGACGGCCGAAGCTTCAGTGCGGGTGAATCCTGGAGCGACGCAGGCAGATCTGACACAGCTCGAGATTTCAACCGGCAGCACGCACTGGACGAGCCCCAAGCCTGTCCGACTGGATTGGGAAGAGGGCAGCCTCCGGGTGGCGGGACTGAAACTGACGTCGCAAGAAGGCAATCTGTCGTTCGACGGTTCGTTCGAGCCGAGGACAAACAAGGCGAGTGGGAAGCTGGAGGCCAACCTGTCTGAGGTCTCGGTGGTTCTGGGGAGGTTCATGCCGGTCGCTGGAAAACTGGACGGATGCATGGAGTTTGAGCTGAAGGCGGGCTCCACCCGGCTCGGGGTAGAGGTCGACTGGAAAGACGCGTCTCTCTCAGGCAGGAAGTTCGATAGGCTCTCGCTCTCTGCCGCGGCCGACGACAGTGAAATTCAGGTAAGAGAGCTGAGTGTGGTGAAGGGCAGGGGGAAGGTCGACGTGGCAGGCAAACTCAGCCTGCCGGCAGGCCTGGTGGGGCTCGTGGACACGCTCTCGGCAAGACATTCGCTGCCCGCCGGAACTTCCGCCGAACTCACGCTCGACATACACGACTTGGAGCTCTCTCAGTTGGCGGACTGGCATCCCTCCCTGGATTCTCTTGGTGGAAGGTTCAACGGCTCGGTCCAGGTGGAAGGTGCCCTGGAGGAACCCCAGATCAGGCTTGCCCTCGAGGGCACTGACGTGCGGATAAAGGAGTACGAGGTTTCTGGAATCGACGCGGAGGCCACACTCGCCGGCAGAGTGTGCACTATCTCGCGGCTGGAACTCGTAGAGAAAAACGCGAAGGGAGTCGTACGGGGTTCGTTCCCACTCCTCACCAACCTCTGCAAAGGCAGTGTGAGGATTGCGGACGGCGCGCTGGACCTGGACGTACAGCTCTCCGAGAGTGATTTCTCGGTGGCCTCTCTGTTCATCAAGCAGATCGCGTCCTCTTCGGGGCTCATAAAGGGCTCGGTCAGGATGACCGGGACTGTCAGAGACCCTAACATGGAGGGCGGTTTCCAGGTCACGAATGCCACGCTCAGGATGGCCGGCCGCGAGGAGGTCCTCGAGCACCTCGACGCCCAGGTCAAGCTCGATGAGAAGGCCGTGGAGCTGATTCGGTTCTCGGCCACGCAGGGCGCGGACGGACGCCTGGACGGGAGCGGACGCATATACATCGGTGAAACGCGAAGGGGAGAGTACAGCTTTGTCGTCAAAGGCAAGAAGATCACCTTCGGCGACCCCGAAGACATGGCCATGAAATTCGACTGCGACCTGGTGATTTCTTCAGTCGAAGTCAAAGACAGGGGAACATTCCCCAGGATAACAGGTAGAATCGATGTGAGGCAGGGCATCATAGCCCGCGAGTTTGAGACCGGAGTCAGCGCCGGTGGAGAATCGAGATGGCTTTGTGACGTCGAGCTGGAGGTCCCCAACAATCTCTGGCTCAAGAGCATCAACGCCGAGATAGAGCTTGCCGGTTCCTTGACCGCAAGGAAGGACATCGGAGGAATGATCCTGTTGGGTTCCTTGAGGATACTCAGGGGCAAGTACTACATTTTTGACAATGAGTTCCGCATAGTCTCAGGCAATCTCGAGTTCAAGGACGTGGGCCGGATAGATCCCGAACTCAGCATTGAAGCAGAGACAAACGCGTCGGGACGAAGGATATTCCTTTCGCTCAGCGGCAAGCTCAGCGAGCCGAACATCCGGTTCACCTGCGAGGATGAGAATCTTACGCAGGCCGAGGTCCTGCGCCTGCTCACCCTCGGGAAGTACGTGGACGCAACTCCCGGCCAGACGACCGAGGGTGGCTTCATGCCGGGAGTGACCGGCTCGGTCGGCAACTACTTCCTGCGCCAGATCGAGAGGCGCGTTGCCCGCGAGCTGAAGTGGGTTGACTCGATTGAACTTGGTGGTAGTCTCGAAGGTGGGAGCTCGCTCAACGAACTCCGATGGGGACTGGGCAAGTACGTGACGCCAGAGCTCTATTTACGCTATTCTCAGGGACTCGTCAAAACCTCTGAGAGGGACGTGTCGATTGAATACCGACTTAGTGAACTCCTGTTCTTGAGGGGTGGAGTCATAAGCAAAGACAGACTGACGGGGAAGGACAGAGATGAGTACACGCTGGACCTCAGGCTCAAGTATGAGTACTAGGCGCAGCGGCGGAAAAAGCTCGATTTCCCCAAGGTCCCCGGGATCGGAACCGCGAATGCTCTGAGGAGGAGTGTCTTGTTAAGAAGAAAACATCGGGCGATTCTGGCAGTTCTGCCAGTGCTGGTCGTTCTGCTGGCTTTGGGTCTGCTCGCGGGCACCCAGGCTCAGGCGCAAACTTTTGGCAAGAACAAGGTCCAGTACACGCGATTCGATTGGCGAGTGGCGTCCTCGCAGAACTTCGACGTCTACTTCTACGCGGGAGGCGACAGTCTTGCCGCGGTGGTGCTGGAGGTGGCGGAGCAGGCCGCCGTCAAGCTCACCGCTGATCTGGGGCACAAGCTCCAGAAAAAGATCCCGATAATCGTGTACGGCTCTCACTACGACTTCGAGCAAACCAACGTGATCACTGAGCTGCTCGAGGAGGGAGTGGGCGGGTTTACCGAGCTCTTCAAGAACCGGGTGGTCATTCCGTTCACGGGGTCGTACGAGGACCTGAGGCACGTCGTAGTCCACGAGCTCGTGCACGCTTTCATGTTCGACATGATGTACGGCGGCCTTTTCGACTCGATCCTGAGCGCCCAGTATCTCTATCAGATACCGCTCTGGTTCACGGAGGGACTGGCCGAATACGAGTCGCTCGGGTGGGACAGGACGGTGGAGATGGTCGTGAGGGACGCGGCGGTCTCCGGCTACGCCGTGAGTCTGGAGCGTCTGGGAGGAGGCTACCTGACGTACAAGATGGGACAGTCGGCAATCGGCTTCCTGGTACAGCGTCACGGTTCCGAGAAGCTCCAGGAAATACTCAAGAACCTCAGAATGAACAAGAACATCAATCACGCCTTCGAGAGGGCCGTCGGGATGAACATGGAAAAGTTCAGCGAGGCCTGGATGGAGGCGGTTAAGAAGGAGTACTGGCCTGAGGTGGCCTCGCGGGAGGACCCCGAGAAGTTCGGCCGCCGCATAACCGACCACGAGAAAGACCGCTCCTTCCTGAACCTGAGTCCCGCTGTTTCCCCGAAGGGAGACAAGGTCGTGTTTCTCTCGGACAGGTCCGGATACATGGACGTGATGCTGGCCTCCGCCATAGACGGCAAGATCCTCCGCCGGCTGGTGAGAGGCGAAAAATCCATGCAGTTCGAGGTGATTCCTTTGTTCAGGAGCTCGGTGACCTGGTCGTCGGATGAGAAACAAATCGCGTTCGTGGCCAAGAGTGGAAAGGGAGACGTGCTCTATCTGGTGGACGTGGGCACCGGACGGGTGGCCAGAACATTCCGGCTGGAGCTGAGCTCGATATCCTTCCCAAGTTGGTCTCCGGACGGGAAGCAGATCGCGCTCTCGGGTTTGAAGGACGGCATGTCGGACCTCTATGTGCTGAGCCTGGAAAGCGGCCGGCTCGAGAGACTGATGAACGACCGCTACGACGACCTCGAAGCCTCGTGGTCGAGGGACGGCAAGCTCATCGCCTTCGCGTCTGACAGAGGGGAGCCCTTCTCGCTGGGCGTGGAAAGGTCCCGCACCGGAGTCGGCCTCTACTCGATATACACGATTGACCCTACTACTCGTGAAATCCAGAAAGTTATCGACACCGGCGGAAGCGACAGGAGCCCTTCGTGGTCTCCGGACGGGAAGAGCATCATCTTCTCCTCCAGCCCCGACCGCACGAGCAATCTCTATGTTTTCGACTCTGGCGATTCTACCGTTATGCAGCTTACGGACGTGCTCGGCGGTGTCTTCTCTCCCAACTGGTCCGGGGGAGACCGGCTGGCGTTCTTCGTCTTCTCGGAGGCAGGATACGACGTCTTCGTCGCCAAAGAGCCGCTCGGACTCAAAGCAATCATGGACGACCTGAAGCGGGAGGGCCGAGTCAGGCCGTATGTGCCCGAGCCTGAGAGTCTCCGGGTGGCGGAGGTGTTTGGAGGGCCGGACGTCGAGGAATCGAGCTTCGCGGGCACCGGGCAGGGGCCGGGTCAGCAGGCGGTGGGTCAGGACAGTTCGGCTGCCAGACTTGCGCTGCGGCTGCCGGGCCGGCTTATCGAATTGCCGCCTGGCACGGACACGCTGGCCGTGGTGGATTCCACGTTCGGGCAGCCGTGGAGCAGCGCGTCCGCGCTTGCAAGTGCCAAGCAGTACAGGATCAAGTTTTCTCCCGACTGGGTGACCGGGGGCTTCCAGTACAGCTCGGCCTACGGTTTCGGGGGCAGCACGCAGCTTTCCCTGAGCGATTTCCTGGGCAACCACAGAATCTATGTGGCGACCGACTTTTTCTCCTCGCTCGAGGAGACGGACATCCTTGCCATATACTACTATCTCCCGAGACGCCTTGATGTCGGAGTCGGCGCGTTTCACTACAAAAGCTATTACTACTCCAGAACCACCACTCTGGGAGAGGAGTTCTCCGAGGATAAGTACTTCTCCGATAGAAACTACGGCTTCATGCTTCTGGCCAGTTACCCGTTCGGAAAATTCAAGAGAGTTGACGTGGATTTCACTCATCTTGCCGTCGACAGGGAGTTCTTCGAGTACGACACGGCCTCCTCAGGCTACCTCACGTTCCGGCCGGTCTCGACCACTAGCAGGAGAGTGTTCTCGCCGGGCATCACGTTCGTCGGCGACACGGTGCAGTGGGGCATGTTCGGCCCGGTCTCGGGTGCGAGGTGGGCGTTCTCCTATTCGAGCGCGCTCAAGGTGTCCAGCGAGAGCATGAGATTTCAAACGCTCTGGGCCGACCTGCGAAGATACGTTCGCGTTGCCCCCGGGTACTCGTTCGCGTTCCGGCTCGTGGGCGCGATGAGCGAGGGCAGGGACGCGCAGAACTTTTTTGCCGGAGGGCCCTACACCCTGCGCGGATACGAGGACTTCGAGTTCGTCGGCACGAGAGTCGCTTTCCTGAACTCGGAGTTCAGATTCCCGTTCATAGACCGGCTCGGACTCGTCTGGCCTCTGCCGATCGGAGTGAGGAACGTGGGAGGGGTTCTGTTCATGGACGTCGGCGCGGCGTGGAGCGACGACGAGACTTTCAGACCCGTTTCCAGAACGGGCGGGCGCCACATCGACAGGAAATACGGCGGGGCCTCCTTTGGCACGGGCATCAGGACCGGCATCTCCTTCATACTGTTGAAGCTGGATTTTGCCTGGCGGACCGATTTCAACGAGGTGTCCGGATATCGGACGCACGTCTCCTTCGGCGGAGAATTCTAATAGATGCAGGGTGAGCTCAATCCCCAGCAGCAGGAGGCCGTCTCCCACGTTTCGGGGCCGCTCCTGGTGCTTGCAGGCGCAGGCAGCGGGAAGACGCGCGTCATCGCCCACCGAATCGCCTTCCTTCTCGAGGAATGCGGCGTAGCACCCCACCAGATACTTGCCATCACCTTCACGCGCAAGGCGGCAGGAGAGATGAGACGCAGGATCGAGACGCTCGTCGGCTCCGGCGTCGCGGGCATGTGGACCGGCACGTTCCACTCCATCTGTGCCAGGATGCTGAGGCAGTGCGGCGATCGGCAGGGCTACGGACGGGACTTCGTCATCTACGACGAGGACGACCAGAGAAGTCTGGTGAAGCGCCTAATGAGAGAGATTGAAGTTTCCGACCGCGAGTTCCCTCCAGCGCGCGTGCTGGAGCGGATAAGCCGTTTGAAATCCGAGCTCGTGGGCGTGGAGGAGGCGAAACGCGTGTCCATGACCTACCACGACAAGACCGTGGTGAGAGTCTACGAGGCCTATCAGGCCGGCCTTCTCAAGAACAACGCCATGGACTTTGACGACCTTCTCGTGAACACCGTGCTGCTGCTTTCGGGTTCCGAGGAGTTGAGAAAGTACTATTCCGGACGTTTCAAGCACGTCCTGGTGGACGAATACCAGGACACGAATCACGCACAGTACAGGTTACTTGCAGAACTCTGTCGCGACCGGAGAAACCTTTGCGTGGTGGGAGACGACGACCAGTCGATTTACGGTTGGCGCGGCGCCGACTTACGAAACATCCTGGAGTTCGAGTCCAATTTCCCGGAGACCAGGGTGATCAGGTTGGAGCAGAACTACAGGTCCACGGGGCTGATCCTGGAGGCCGCCAACCACGTCATCAAGTGCAACAAGGGCCGCAAGGGCAAGACCCTCAGAACCGAGAACGAATACGGAGAGAAGCTGCTGCTCCTCCTCGTACCGGGCGAGGAAGAGGAGGCGGAGTGCGTGGCGGAGGAGATTGCGGCGGAGCAGTTGCACAGGCGGACTCCGCTTTCCCAGATCGCGGTCCTCTATAGGACCAACGCTCAGTCCAGGTCTCTCGAAATCGCCCTGCGCCAGGCCGGCATCAACTATCAGATAGTCGGAGCCACCTCGTTCTACGAGAGAAGGGAGATCAAGGACATGCTGGCGTACCTCCGGCTCTGCGTGAATGCGAACGACGAAGTAAGTCTGAGGAGAGTGCTCAACGTGCCTCCGAGGAGAATAGGCCAGATAGCGGTGGAGAGACTGGAAACGCTGGCTCGCGAGCGGGGCGTGACCCTTTTCCAGGCCCTCAGACACTCCCGGGACGTAGATGGTCTGTCGGCCGCCGCACGCGCCTGCATCGGCGATTTCGTGGCACTGATTGACAGATTGGGCGCTGCGAGGCAGGGTAGCGTGGAGGAGCTGGTGGAAGGCGTCATCAAGGGCGTCGGCTACAAGGAATATTTGGAGAAGGAGACGACGAACCTGGAGGAGAGGCTGGAGAACCTGTCCGAGTTCGTGGCGTCTGCTAGACAATTCGATGAAGAACTTACAGAGAAGGTCCAGAGCCAGGAGGTGAGCGTGGCCGTCGGGGCGGCGCACGGAGGCGGGGATTTTCCGCCAGGGATGGAAACAGAGGCGTCGTCGTCTCCTCTGGCTACTTTCCTGAGTGACATCTCCCTCGTCTCTCAGATAGACGCCTGGCACCCGGACGAAGACGGGGTCACTCTCATGACCGTCCACAACGCGAAAGGTCTGGAGTTCGACTGTGTCTTCATCACAGGACTCGAGGATGGGCTCTTTCCACATTGCGCCTCCATGGACAGCGACGAGGAGATCGAGGAAGAAAGAAGACTTTTCTACGTCGCCCTGACGAGGGCCAGAAAAAGGGCCGTCCTGACCGCGGCCGCGAGACGCAGGCGGTTCGACAACTTCGGAGAAACCGGCGTTTCGAGATTCGTGACGGAGATTCCCGAAGAGCTCCTCTCTACGAGGCAGCTCTGGGAGTCCGGGAGCGATGGATGGCTCGTGGGCAGGGAAGTGTTGCATCAGGAGTTCGGCTACGGCAGAGTGGTGGAGCAAGAAGGGAGCGGCCAGAAGGCCAAGCTCACGGTTCAGTTTCCGGGGAACGTGGTGAAGAGGATTGTGGCCCGGTACGTCCAGTTGAAGGGGGCCTAGAATGGCGATATCCAGGTCTGACGTGGAGTACGTTGCGAAACTGTGCAGGCTTGCATTCAACGAGAAGGAGCTCGAACGACTGAGCGGCGAGCTGGCCAGGATACTCGAGTACGTGGAGAAGTTGAAAGAGCTCGACGTCACGAGAGTGGAGCCGTCTCTCTACGGTTTGGACGGAAGCGCGTCCCTCAGAGAGGACGAACCCGGTCACGACACGCTTTCGAGGGAGGACGTCATGAAGGCGGCTCCGGAAGAAGAGAAGGGACACTTCAAGGTGCCTGGAGTTCTGTGATGGGAGTCTGCGACGTCAGCCTGCATGAGTTGAGCTCGATGCTCGCGGAGCGGAAGCTGAGTCCGCGGGAGATCCTGGAAGCGTATCTCTCCCGCATCAGGACCTGCGACGCGTCGCTCCGTTCGTACATCACGCTCAACGAAGCCGAGTGCGAGAAGTTAGTTCAGGAAAGAGCGCAGGGTCTCGGCGAATCGGCCGGGAGCGGCGCGGGACGGCTCGCAAACATACCCATCGCCGTCAAAGACAACATCTGCACGAAGGGACTCCGCACCACGTGCGCTTCGGGAATCCTCCGGAACTACGTTCCTCCGTATGACGCCGCGGCGGTGGGCAGGCTGAGAGACAGGGGCTGCCTCTTGATCGGAAAGACCAACATGGACGAGTTCGGAATGGGCTCTTCAACCGAGAACTCGTTTTTCGGCCCGACCAGGAATCCCTGGGACCTGAGCAGGGTCCCCGGCGGCTCGAGCGGCGGGTCCGCAGTCGCCGTCGCCGCGGGCATGGCAGCGGCAGCGCTCGGGTCCGACACCGGGGGTTCGGTCAGGCAGCCGGCCGCTTTGTGCGGCGTGGTGGGCTACAAGCCCACTTACGGCGTGATTTCCAGGAGAGGGCTGGTAGCCTTCGCGTCCTCGCTGGACCAGATAGGTGTCATCGCGAAGAATGTGAGGGACGCGGCGATTGTGGCGGAGGTCGTCTCGGGATGGGACGCAGGTGATTCCTCGTCGGCAAGGCGCGAGCCCGTCAGAGTCGAGTTCGGGAGCGACTGGAGCCGCCGCAGCCAGGACACGGGTCAGGGATCGGTTTCGGGTCGCGGGCGCAATGGCGCGCGGGCTAAACTGCCGGTTTTCAAAGTGGGCGTGCCCTGGGGTTTCTTTACGGCGGGGCTCGACCCCGATGTGCTGGACGTCACCAGGGGCGTCATGTCAAAGCTCGAGAAAGAGGGTTGGGCCTTCGAGGAGATCGACCTGCCGCACGCGGACTATTCCATAGCCGCCTACTATCTCGTGGCGGACGCCGAGGCGTCATCGAATCTGGCCAGGTACGATGGCGTGAGGTACGGCGAGCGCGAGGGTGACGCGACCGATCTGCTCGACA
>Ga0315294_10006046_pt1 | contig 13290 bp, 11 predicted proteins | sample YL17G13_40_MG_FD_203626 | JGI IMG/M metagenome (GOLD analysis project Ga0315294, IMG submission 203626) | Sediment microbial communities from Yellowstone Lake, YNP, Wyoming, USA - YL17G13_40 | ecosystem: Environmental > Aquatic > Freshwater > Lake > Sediment | place: USA: Wyoming | collected... | reverse complement strand
TCCTCCGCGAACAAATGGCCGTCCAGCTGGAGATTACGGATCTGCTGAAGATAGAAGAGGTCTTCGAGCCAGGCTACGGCGCCAGTATGCCCTACTACTTCTACGGCGTCGGCGCCTTCTGGCTGCAGAACGACTGGGGCCTCTACCACTCCCTCAAACTCCTCCAACCGCTCACGGAGCAGGTGTGAGCGCTTCCTTTCCCAGCCGATGGTCTCAGCGCTTCCAAACTCTCAAATCTGGCGCCCCTGGCCCGACTCGAACGGGCGACCTCGATCTTAGGAGGATCTCGCTCTGTCCATACTGAGCTACAGGGGCGCATCGCGGAAGATCAGCCGCTCCCGCCTTTACTGGCACGCCCGGTCCGATTCGAACGGACGACCTATGGCTCCGGAGGCCATCGCTCTATCCAGGCTAAGCTACGGGCGCGCCCCCGATCTCTCCCAATATACTCCCCCGGCCGCACAGGGTCAATACTCAGTTGCGGTTGCATCTGTTATCGCTGGTTTGTAGTGGACGAGGCCGTAGGGGCTCAAAACTTTGAGCCCCTGCTCAGGGGTCTTCTTCCTTGAAATCGCCACCATCCGAGGCTAATATCTTCACAAAGCACATGAAACTCGAAGACGAAAACTACTGCTTCTGCTGCGGCGACGCCAATCCCATCGGCCTTCATCTCAAGTTCCGCTGGGAGGACCGCGAATACGTCACCCAGTTCACCCCGCGGAAGGAGCACGAAGGATTCACGGGCATAGTCCACGGCGGGCTGATCGCCACCGTCCTCGATGAGGTCATGGCCCGCATGCTCTGGCAGTCGGGCCACCGGACGGTCACCGCGGAGATGACGGTCCGGTTGCGCAGGGCCGCCCGTCCCGGGGAGACGCTCTCATTTAGAGCCCGGGTGGTCAGGGAGACCAGCCGGCTGGTCGAATGCTCCGCGGACGCGAAAGGTGAAGAGGGGATCATTGCCCAGGCCACCGCCAAGTTCCTGCGCCATACTCAGGCACCAGCCGGTGATGAGACATGATCCGCATTGGCACCGCCGGATTCAGTTACCAGGACTGGAAGGGCCATTTCTATCCCGAGGATACCAAGGACTCCCAGATGCTGCCCTTCTACGCCTCCAAACTCAACTGCGTCGAGATCAACTCCTCTTTCTACGCCGTTCCCTCCCGCGCGACCGTTCAGTCCATGCTCAAGCGGACTCCTCCCTCCTTCCTCTTCGCGCTGAAAGTGCCCCGCACGGTCACCCACGAGCCTTCCGAAGAAGACGTCCTCCCCGCTTTCCAGTCTGTCCTGGAGCCTCTCATCGAGCAGGAACGCCTCGCCGCCTTGCTCCTTCAGTTTCCCTGGTCCTTTCAGCCTACCTCCGACTCCGCCGATTACCTGCGTCTTCTGGCGGACAGGATGAACTGGGCGCCCACGGTGGTTGAGTTCAGAAATGCCGCCTGGGTGCGAGACGACGCCTTTGACCTCCTGCGAGAACTCAACTTCGGCTTCTGCTGCGTGGACGAGCCGAGCCTCCGCGGCTTGATGCCTCCCGTGGCTGTGGTAACCTCGCCGGTGGGATACGTCAGGTTCCATGGCCGCAACGCCCAGAAATGGTGGCATCATGAGCATGCCTACGAGAGATACGACTATCTTTACACCGAGGATGAACTGAAGGAGTGGATTCCCAGGATAAGGCAGTTGGAGGCCGGCACCGAGGAACTCTTTATCTTCTTCAACAACCACTACCAGGCCAAGGCCGTCAAGAACGCCCAGATGATGCTCCGCCTCCTCGAACTCGTCGAGGACGGGGAGGAAAGGTAGGGGCGGACGCCTCTGTCCGCCCTGCATGAGGCATGATTCCATCCGCCGCGGCGGACTCATCATAAACCGCCTCGCCCCCGGCCTTTGACCACGCCTGACCCGCTCCATATAATCATCAATAACTCTGTAATACGTGACAGCCCGTGAACTCTCTAACCCTGGTCATAATCGCCCTCTGCTTCTTTGCCCTTGCCTACCGTTATTACTCAGCCTTCCTGGCCGCCAGGGTCGCCATCATTGACCCTTCCCGTCCCACCCCGGCCCACCGCCTCCGCGACGGCCGCGACTACCATCCCACCAACAAGATCGTCCTCTTCGGCCATCACTTCGCCGCCATCGCCGGCGCGGGCCCCCTTATCGGCCCGGTTCTGGCCATGCAATACGGCTACCTCCCCGGCGCACTCTGGATCCTCATCGGCTCCGTCTTCGCCGGTGCCGTGCACGACTTCATCAGCCTCTTTGCCTCCGTTCGCCAGAACGGCGAGTCCCTCTCCAGGATCGCCGCCCGCAACGTCGGCCTCTTGAGCGGTGTCTGCGCCATGGCTGCCATCTTCTTCATCATCATCGTCGCCCTCGCCGGCCTCAGCCTGGCGGTCGTGAATGCGCTCAGAGACAGCGCCTGGGGGATCTTCACTATCGCCTGCAGCATCCCCATTGCCTTTCTCATGGGCCAGTGGATGTATAAACTCCGCCCCGGTAAGGTTGCCGAGGCCTCCGTCATCGGCGTCGTCCTGCTCCTGGCCGCGCTCTTCCTCGGTCAGCCCTTGGCCGCCTCCTCTGCCGCCCGCTTCTTCACCTACTCTGAAGGCACCCTCAAACTCCTCCTCCCCGCCTATGGCTTTGTCGCCGCCGTCCTGCCGGTTTGGATGCTCCTCTGCCCGCGAGACTACCTCAGCAGTTATCTGAAACTGGGGGTCGTGGCCCTCCTCGCACTCGGTATCTTCATCGTCCATCCAGTCTTCCAGGCCCGCCCACTTACCGAGTATATCTCCGGCGGAGGGCCGATTGTCCCCGGCCCCGTCTGGCCCTATGTCTGCCTCACCATCGCCTGCGGCGCCATCTCCGGCTTCCGCAGCCTCATCTCCTCCGGCACCACCCCCAAAATGATCAACTCCGAGGCCGACATCCGCTTCATCGGATATGGGGCAATGCTCTTCGAGGGCTTCGTCGGCATCATGGCCCTCGTCGCCGCCGGTGTCCTCGTCAGGGGAGACTACTTCGCCATCAACGTCCCCCCTGCTGCCTGGGCCAAGTTTGGAATCGTCCCCGTCCACCTCAACGAACTCTCCCGCATGGCCGGCGAGAACCTCGCCGGCAGGACTGGAGGCGCCGTCTCCCTCGCTGCCGGCATGTCTTACATATTCGGCAATATTCCAGGGATGAGGCCGCTTATGGCCATCTGGTATCACTTCGCCATCGTCTTCGAAGCCCTCTTCATTCTCACCACCGTTGACACCGGCACCCGCGTCGCCCGCTTCATCCTCCAGGAAATCCTCGGCGGCGCCTACAAGAGGCTCCGCACCGCCTGGATGCCAGGCGTCATCGTCACCAGCGGCCTCGTCGTCCTTGCCTGGGGATACCTCCTCTCTCAGGGAACCATATCCACCATCTGGCCGATGTTCGGCGTTGCCAACCAACTCCTCGCCACCCTCGCCCTCGCCATCGGCACTACCCTGATCCTCAGGTCGCGCCCGGCCCGTTACGCCCTCGTCACCTTCCTTCCCTTTCTCTTCATGAGCGCCACCGTCTTCACCGGCGGCATCCAGAACCTCCTCAACATCTACATCCCCGGTATGTCCCTCCCTGACCCCGCGAAGGCTTCCGCCATGACCGTCAACGCCGCCCTCACTGTCATCATGCTTGTCCTTGCTGCTGCCATAATCCTCGAATCCGTCTTCCGCTGGGCCAGAATCCTCTTCTTCCACGTCGAGCCCGCCCCCCAGCCACTCGCCGCCGCCGACCCAGGCGACAGCCCGACCGAGTTCCTGGGGTAGAACATCGCCAGCCCGGAAATGACAGCAGGAGGTATTGCATCATCGGAAGAACGGGAGCTAACGCTGGTGCAGCGATGGAGGAATAGTGCCGCCAGCTCGCACTGTGCCGGATAGAAAATGCCCCCCTTTAAATCCCGACACATCACCGTCGCGCTCGACGTGGCCGGCTGCCCGAACCGCTGCCGGCACTGCTACGTCGGCCAGCCATCGAAGGGGCGCGCCTCCGAGGAGACCCTGCGCTCCGTCGTGAAGCAGTTCCGCCAGTGGGTACGTCCAGGACAAGATGCCCCCTTTGTCGAGAGGCTGACCGTGGCAACCTGGTACCGCGAGCCGGATTTCGCCGACAACTACCGTGACCTTTGGGAACTCGAGAAGGAACTCAGCGACCCCGGCGCGGCGCGACGATTCGAACTGCTTAGCACCTGGCGGCTCGCGCGGGAAGAGGACTATGCCCGGTGGGCAAAAGGAATCGGCACGGAGGTCTGCCAGATCAGCTTCTTCGGCCTCGAGGAGACCACGGACTGGTTCACCCGCCGCCGAGGTTCGTTCCGGGACAATCTCACCTCCACGGAGCGCTTGCTCGCGGCTGGCATCCGCCCGCGCTGGCAACTCTTCCTAACCGAGCGGATTCTCCCGGACTTGCCGGGCCTGCTCGCCCTGGTTGAAAAGATGAGCCTCGAAGACCGCGTCCGCGAACTCGGCCATGAGTTCCATATCTTCATTCACACTCCCTCCCCGAGCGGCGAAGGCTTCCACATCGAGCACTTGCGCCCAACCGTAGATGCCCTGCAAGCCATCCCTCCCTACCTGGCGGAGAAGACGCTGCGCCATCTCGGGGTCTCCAGCCTGACGGAATGGATCGGCGAAGCAGAGGGTGATCTGGTCACCCAACTGCTGAAGGTCTCAACGCCGGTCGGCTTCTACCCCGCGATTATTGCCTTCTTTGTCACCCCCGAACTGGACGTCTACCCCAATTCCGGCGAAGTCGCGCCCTCGTGGCGCCTGGGAAGCCTCGCGGGCGATGGCCTCGACACCATCATGATGCGTTTCGAGCGCGACGAAGTGCCCGGGCTTTACGCCAATTTCCGCGTGCCCATCTCCGAACTCGCCGAGAGATACGGCCGTCCGCAAAGCCGTCTGCTCCACAGTCGCAGCACCCTTCTCGATCGCTGGACCCGTATGTACGCCGAGGAGATGCACAGGCGAAATCTGCGAAGACGGTTGCGGTCGAGCTGACCGAAGGGCAAAGAAGCTGGGTACGTTTGGCACCTCTTGCCGCGCAGACAGCGAGTGGCCTACAATGACCAGCGCAAACCACGGCGAGGAGTTCCGAATGCACCGAGTCTCGACCGCCTCCACTTCCGACCGGGAAGAAACCGTGGATTTTCTCGAGCGGAGAGGCATGCTGGAGAACATATGGCTTCTCCGTTTCGCGCAGGACGCGTTTCGCCTGCCCGAGATCTACCAAGTGCTCCTCTGCCGAGTGAATGAGGAGCTCACTGGGGTGGCGCTAATCTCCGACTTGTCCAACCTCCGTCCACTCTCCACGGGCAAGCGCCCATATGATTATGAGGCGTGGATGGACTGCGTTGACCGCGACGCGGTTCAATCGCTAGTCGAGGCGCTTCCACCTGCCCGGACAGGGCGCTTCGTCCTCATGCGCCCGGTTCTCCACGAGTATTTCAACGACTTGCCAGGGGTAGGGCGAGGGAGGACCGACTACTACTTCACCGTCTCCCCGGAACGTTTTCGACCAGTGGAGGGTGAGGAAGTCATTGAATTGACGCCTGCTGATGGCGCACTCTTCGAAGGAACTGAAAGGGCAGCCCGAAGGAATCCCTTACACAATCTCAAGGGCGATACCCGAATGTTCGCCATCCTCCGGAAGGGCAGGGCCGCGACTTCTGCCGCTACCCGTCTGTTGACTCGGAGCGCCAACACCGGCCATGGAGTGAGGACGATTGACACTGTAATCACCGAATCGTGCTGCCGCAACCTGGGCCTGGGCAAGCGGTTGGTCTCCCACATGACCAAGTTGATCCTCGCCGAGGGACACGCCCCCACATACTGGACCGACCCGGACAATTTCGCCTCCCAAGCCCTGGCCAAGGCGCTCGGCTACTGGCAATATGCAAGTGAGATTACCTACCTTTGGCGGAAGCCCTGACAAGGGCGATTTCCTTCCCGCTTTTTTCCCACTCTTGAGTTCAGTCCCTGCTTGACAACAGCAAGCGGCCGTGATATTCTATCCGTCTATGCGGATGAACACATCTGAAGTCTTGCGCGACGTAACCGTCCCTCGCCTCCGCCAACTGTTCAAAGCCATGGCGGATGAAACCAGATTGCGCATCCTCCACCTCCTCACCAGGGGCGAACTTTGCGTTTGCGACATAATGAAGGCCCTCGACCTTCCGCAATCAACCATCTCCCGGCACATGGCCTACCTCAAGAACTCCGGCTGGGTCAACGATCGCAGGCAAGGCGTCTGGATCCACTACTCGCTCGCCACTCCCACCAATCGCGTTCACGAGGCACTCCTCAAATGCGTCCAGAAGTGCTTTTCCAATCTCCCCTCCCTCAAGGAAGATGAAGCCAGACTCGCCAGCTTGGTCGAGTGCTTAGAATGTGAGCCTCGCAAATGAAATGATGTAGGGGCGTCCGCCCAAGCTTGGGCGGACGCCCTTTCCCTACCAAAAGGAGACCAAAACATGGACAAAGACGAAGCCATCAAGATAGTTAGAGAAGCCTACGGCAAGATCGCCCAAAGCGAAGAAGGCTGCGGCTGCGGATGCGGCACGTGCGGTCCCTCCGCAGCTGAATTAGCCAGGTCCATCGGCTATTCGGAAGAAGACCTGAGAACAGCCCCGAGCGAGGCCAACCTCGGCCTCGGCTGCGGCAATCCCACCGCCCTGGCCGCCCTCAAAGAGGGCGAGACCGTCCTCGACCTCGGCTCCGGCGCCGGATTCGATTGTTTTCTCGCCGCCGCCAAGGTGGGCCCGACCGGCAAGGTCATCGGCGTGGACATGACCCCCGAAATGGTCGAGAAAGCCCGAGAGAATGCCAGGAAGAACGGCACCGGCAACGTCGAGTTTCGGCTCGGCGAGATCGAGAACCTGCCGGTGGCCGACGGGTCGGTAGATGTTGCCATCAGCAACTGCGTCATCAACCTCTCCCCCGAGAAGCCCAGGGTCTTCCAGGAGATTTACCGTGCCCTCAAGCCCGGTGGCAGGATGGCAATTTCCGACATCGCCTTGCTCCACGATCTCCCCACCAGCGTCCGCGAGAGCATTCAAGCCTATGTGGGCTGCGTTGCCGGCGCCATCCCCCTGGACGACTACAACAAGACCGTGCAGGCAGCGGGCTTCAAACACGTAAGCGTCACGATCCAGCCCGTTTCTGCCTGCATAACCTCCGATACCCAGGACCCCCTGGGCAGGGCCATCCTCGACAGTCTCGCCCCCGGCCAGTCCATCCAGGATTACATCGCCAGCGTTTACGTCGAGGGACGTAAGTGACCAGCACCCTATTTCCTCTCTGGGGTATTGTAGGGGCGGACCCCTGTGTCCGCCCTCTCTCTTCTAATGGACAAGTCTGACATGCCCACTGACCAGCCGTCCGTCCCCGGCCACTCGCAGCCCCTCGCCCCAACCGGGCGCCTCTCCAGGCTGGATAAATACCTCCCGCTCTGGATAGGCCTGGCGATGGTATTCGGCCTCCTGCTCGGCCGGCTGGTTCCCAACCTCAAGCAGTTCTTCGATGCCGTCCGCGTTGGCAGCGTCAGCCTCCCCATCGCCCTCGGCCTCTTGTGGATGATGTATCCCGTCCTGGCCAAGGTTCAATATGAAAAACTGCACGAATCCTTCCGCGACTGGAAACTATTTGGTGTCTCACTGGCGCTGAACTGGATAATCGGCCCTCTGCTCATGTTCGGGCTGGCCTGGCTCTTCCTCGCTCATTATCAGGGTTACCGCGAGGGCGTCATCATGGTCGGCCTCGCCCGCTGCATCGCCATGGTCCTCATCTGGAACATGCTCGCCGGCGGCGATCCGGAAAAGGCCGCCATCCTCGTCGCCCTCAACAGCATCTTCCAGATATTGATGTACTCCCCCTACGCCTATCTCTTCATCGGCTCCGCCCAGGTCACTATGTGGGAGATCGCCCGCAGCGTCTTCGTCTTCCTCGGCATCCCCCTTATCGCGGGCATGCTCACCCGTTTCTACTTCCTCCGCAAGAGGGGACGCCAGTGGTTTGAAAGCGTGCTCATCCCCAAACTCGGCCCCACCGCCATCTTCGGCCTGCTCTTCACCATTGTCGTGATGTTCGCCATGCAGGGCGATAAGATTCTGGCGGAGCCCCTGGATGTTCTGCTCATTGCCGCTCCTCTTATCGCCTACTTCCTGATCATGTTTGCGGTCAGTTTTGTCGGCTCCTGGTTCTTGCGTTTCCCCTACCCGCAGACCGTCTCCCTCTCCTTCACCGCGGCTAGCAACAATTTCGAACTCGCCATCGCCGTCGCCATTGCCACTTATGGCATTCAATCCGACGCCGCCCTCGCCACCGTCGTCGGCCCCCTCATCGAAGTCCCCGTTCTCCTCCTTCTCGTTTACGTTGCCCTTTGGCTTCGCCCTATCATGTGGAAAAAGAGGGGACATACAGCACTATGATCTTGTCGCTACAGGACCAGTCTTCTCCGTTCCGTCGTCCACATAATACCGTCTGTATACCGTCTGTCCCCATTTCGTTCTGTGTAGGGGCCGAACCCGTGTCGGCCCTCTTATGCTTCTCTCATCGGTGCTCACAAATGATGAACTGCTTTGTATGTGACCAAGCCGGAAAAACAGAGCCCGCCGTCGGCGTTTGCCAGGCTTGCGGGAGGGCCGTTTGCCGCTCCCATCTCGTTGTGCGAAACTTACCTCCCTACAGAAGAGTCGCCGCCGGCATGGGCTTCCGCGTCGAACTCCTCCCGGGTCATCGCAGCCAAGTCCTCTGCCAGCAGATCGCCGCCTCTCACCCAGGCACTATGGAGGCCATGGAGGCGATGCTGGCCATGGGACAGTGTAGGACCTATCAGCACAGGTACGCGGAGGCCCGGCAAGCCTACCAGAACCTGATAGACCAGTACCCTGGAACCTCCTGGGCGAGCGCAGCGGAACTCTACATCCGCTCCTTGCCGGAGTAGGGACTTACCAAGATGTTGAACCATGCGACTACAACGACCCGACGCCCAGCCGTCCGGCACGACCTGACCGAACTCCCATGAAAGGAGACTGAAATGAACTCTAACCTCCAGCCGAGGATTGGCCTGCTACATACGGGCCACCAATACTACTGGAACCAGTTCCCGGGGCTGAAAGAGGGGGGGCTGAGGATGTATCACAAGTTCCGGGACATGCTCAGCGCCTACGCCGAGATCATCTCTTCCGAATTTGTGGACACGGCGGAGAAGTCGCGCCACGCCGGCGAGATGTTCAAGAGGGAGAACGTGGACCTCCTCCTTATTTTCCCCCTCGGATACACCACGAGCATGTGCATCGTGCCGGCGGTGCGCCAACTCGACGTTCCCATCAGACTCCTGAACTCCCACGAGGTCCGCTCCTACGACTATCCCTCCGCTGACACCGCCGAGTTTCTCCATCACGAGGGCCTCTGCTGCATCCCGGAGTATTCCGGCGCTCTCGTGAACCTGGGGAGGCGGTTCAAGGTGCGCACCGGCCACATTGACGACCAGCGCCTGCAAGCGGAACTCAAGGCCGACTTCGCCGGCGCCGCTGCTGCGCGCTTCTTCAAAAACATGAACGTCGGCCTCATCGGCCAGGTCTATACCAACATGACCGACATGCCCATTGACGAGCATCGCCTGCTCAGGGCCACCGGCAGGATGCTCGAGCGCCCCGAGGTCGAGGAGATAGAGAACGCCTATCACCGCGTCACCGAGAGCCAACTTGACGATATGTGCCGCCAGTTGCGCCAGATGTTCGAGGTTGACGAGACCGTCTCCGACGAGCACCTGCGTTTCTCGGCGCAATTGGCGGTGGCCTACGAAGAGGTCATCACCCGGCACGACATCTACGCCTTCGGCTTCTACTGGTGGGGAGAGAAGGAACTGATCACCCAGATTCGCGCCCAGGCCGGGTTGGCCGTTTCGAGGCTTGCCGCCATGGGACGTCCCGGCGTGACCGAGGGGGACGTCAAGACCGCCATGGCGATGAAGATCCTCGACCTCCTCGGCGCCGGAGGCATGTTCATCGAGTTCTTCTCCGTGGACTACGACGAGAACTTCATCCTCATGGGGCACGATGGCCCCAGCAACGTTAACATGGCCAAGGGCCGCCCGCGCCTGCGCAATCTCGATGTCCTCCATGGCAAGTCCGGCCACGGCCTCGGCATTGATTTCGACGTGAACGAAGGGCCGGTCACCCTCGTGAACCTCACCCAGTTCGACGCCGGCGACACCTTCAAACTCATCTACACCACCGCCGAGGTGATTCCCGGCCCCATCCTCCGCATAGGAAATCCCAACTGCCGCGTCCGCCTCCGAAGACCGATTCACGAGTTCGTGGATGCCTGGTGCCAGCAAGGGCCTTCCCACCATATCGCCCTCGGCAGCGGCGACCAAACCGAGGCCCTCGAAACCTTCGCCGACGCCATGAACTTCCGCACCGCCCGCATCTAGCCAGCCATCGGGTTCGCCGGCGCCCGTCATTGCGAGGAGTCCGTCCAGGCTTGGACGGACGACGAAGCAATCTAGGCCGAGCTCCTTCCGTCCCCCATCTGCGTCATCTGCGTAATCTGTGGATGGATACTCTTCTCTTTCCCCCTTGCCCTATTTGAATTGCCACAATCCTCTCGGTCTGCCATAATTGCTTCGCCATGCGGCTGCTGATTGACCTTCCGGAGGGGCTGGCGAGAAGGATCAAGGAACTCGAGTTTCGGGGAAGATACCACTCGGCCGAGGAGTTCATCTGGGCCGCGGTTTGCCGAGCGCTCGCTTCGTGTCCGGCGAGCGTTCCGCCCGGGGGCCGGGTGGCTGGTGATTCGACCGGCCCGCACGGCGTGCGGGTAGCGGCCATGGAGCCGCCAAGTGATCATGCTCGAGGAAAGAAAGCAGAAAAGGAGGCAACAGCGCATGTCAGCACTCAAGATTCTGGCAATCCTGGGCGTCTTGCTCGCCGGAACGCTCCTGACGGGTAGCTGCCCGGGGAAAGGAGGGACCCCCGCCGGGCCCGTGAAGGGCGTCTCTGTCAAGCCGAAACACGGCGCGGAGATGGTCTATGTCCCCGCGGGCGAATTCCTCATGGGCAGCAAGGAGGGAGAGGGAGACGATGATGAGCGGCCGCAGCACACGGTTTACCTCGATGCTTACTGGATCTACAAGACCGAGGTGACGGTGGCCCAGTATCGGAAGTTCTGCCAGGCTACGGGGCGGCAGATGCCGGAGGAGCCGTCCGTCCAGGCGTGGACGGATGACCATCCCATCGTCAACGTGAGTTGGGATGATGCCGTGGCCTATGGGAAATGGGCGGGCGCGGCGCTGCCCACGGAGGCGCAGTGGGAGAAGGCGGCCCGCGGGACGGATGGCCGGCAATACCCCTGGGGGAATGACTGGGATGCCCAGAAATGCGTCAACTCGGTGGGCGGGAACAACCCTGGCGAAATTCAGCCGAGATCATCGCTTTACCCTGGGGGATCCGCCTTGCCGGTGAATGCCTCGCACTGCCACCCCCATCTCCGTCCAGACCCGGTTGTCCCCCTTGGACGGACGGGCTGTCCTTCCCCCCCTCGATCCGCCGAGGCGGACTCGGGGCAGGCCCGTCAAGGGGGAAGATAGGGGAATCGAAGCCGCGGCGCACTTTTTTGGAGTGCGGTGGCTTGCCACCGCTTTCGAAAGCGGGAGCAAGCTCCCGCACTCCATACCCACCGGCGGGGCTTCCTGGGCCAAGTCCGTGGTTGCCTCTCCTCTTCGCAGTTGCTCAGGACTCAAGTCTCAAGTCTCAAGCCGCTTTTCTCTTCAAACTTGAAACTCTCCCCCTCCAATCTGCGTCATCTGCGTAATCTGCGGATGAAACCAGTTATTGTCTTCCTTGAAACCTGAAACTCTGAACCTGAAACTCTCTTCCCCGAAACTCTGCATTCAATCAGTGCAATCCGTGTAATCAGTGGTTGCCTTTTCTTCCTCGAAACTCGAATCTCTCTTTCTCGAAACTCTTCGTTCTTCCCTTGAAACTTGAAACTTGGAACTTGAAACTCTCCCCGCGATTGACTTTGCCCCCCTCCAACCGTATCCTGCCTGGTTAACTTCCGCATGCACCAAGAGGTGAGCCATGCCGTCAAACAACAAACAACCAACAACTAACAACGCCCTTCTCTTCCTCCTTGCTGCCGTCTGCCTGCTTAGCCCCACTGGCGCCGCTCTTTCTGCCCCGCAGAGCGACCAGCCGGCTGTCTCTCCCGTCTTCCAGGCGGTGCAGGAGTCGGGCGACTGGTTCAAGGCCGTAACCGATTCCTCTCCCGAATTCCTGACCATACCCGCTGCCCTGCAAAACCTCGAAGGGGAGCCTTTCACCGTCGCCAAAGAGGCCCCCACCGTGGATTTCGTCGTCTATCCCGAGCAGGTCAATCCCCTCGTTTCCAAGCCTTTTCTTTGGTCTTTGTGGGGCAAGGGCTGCCTCGCCCCCGACGGCAGTTTCTACTCCGGCATCGGCGACCACGGCGGCCCGAACGGCGAGAGCTTCATCTATCAGTTCGACCCGTCACAAAATGCCATCCGCAAGGTCTTCTCCTTTGATAAGGCGATGGGCCACCAGCCCGGCGACTGGGGCTATGGCAAACTCCACGGCCGCCTCGATATTGACGAGGACGGCTGGATATACTTCGCCGGTTATTGGGGTGCCTTTCCCATGCCAAATGAACTCAACCAACGCTATGAGGGCGGCGCAATCGCCCGCTACAACATCTACGCTCATGTCTCCGAGGAATACGGCTCTCCGGTTCCCGGCGTCTCTTGGCCCATCTACGCCACGGACACCGCCCGCGGCCTCATGTATCTCCTCGGCACCGATGACAGTTTCGCCTGCTACGATGTCAGTGCCTGGTCCCTCCGCTACCACGGCAGCCAGGATATTCAGCTCGGCCAGCGTGGCCTCATCGTGGATACCGAAAAGGGCGTAGCCTACTTCTGCGCCAAGTCCCCCGAAGGATCCCGCCTGGCGAAGTATGATCCCGAATCCAACTCCGTCACCCTCACCAAGGCCTTTGTCCCCGCCGACGGAACCCTTCGCGCCGCCACCGACCGCCGCGCCGCCGACGGCTGCTTCTACTGCATGACCATGAGCGGCCACCTCTTCCGTTTCGATACGGAGACCGAAGAGGTCGAAGATCTCGGCTTCAATTTCGAGAAGGGCCATTACACCACCACCATCGGCCTGAGTCCTGGTGGTCGCTACCTCTACTACGTCCCCGGCGCCCATGGCACCTGTTATAACGTCAGGAC